>JAABUY010003493.1_pt1 | contig 17299 bp, 18 predicted proteins | sample 5560271 | NCBI WGS metagenome assembly JAABUY01 (sample SAMN10711886, study PRJNA513374) | rock metagenome | isolation source: Antarctica rocks | place: Antarctica: Victoria Land, University Valley
TCTATGACATGCAAGTGCGAAGTATGAATTGATTTACATCAGAAATCAGATCATTTTTCGATTGTCACAGAGTTAAATCTACAAACAATCTCAGTGCAGTCTTCAACTCGTCAACTCTGAAAAAAATGAACACAGAAACATTGAATGCTTATCTGTGAATACATCTTTTGTCAGATTACTCTCTGAACAGCAAAGCTGAAATGAATGACAGAGTGACAAAGATCATTAGAGTATTACAAGAAATCATTGAGAAATCTACTCTTTGAGCAAAATCATTAAATTAAGTAAGAGACTTCTGAAATCAGAGCTGCTTCAAAGTAGTAACAAAATCAAGATGATTGCAAATCATATGAAAAATGCAAGATACATTAAAGACATGAAACGAATATTTGAACCATAATGATTACAAAAACAAAATCATCAGACAAACAAAATGTGCACACTTCAAATCACAGATGCATGAGTTAAGTAATGCATTGAAATTAATATGATGCTTTGCAAAATGAGCTAGAATTGAAAGTCAGCTATCTAAAAAGCTTTCTCAGTTTTCGTCACTGAAATAAGATGATACTGATCACATGATAACAATGTTTGAAGAAAAAATCGAGATGCTGCGAGAGAAATTCTTTTCTTCACTCTCACAAGCAGATGTCAATGACATTTCAGATTCATTCATATCTTTAACAGTATCATCAAATTCACACATTTCAAAGAATGAAATGAAGTGAGCAATCAGATGAGTAAAAGCAAACAAAGCATCAAATGTTTCTGAAATTTCAAACAAAGCACTTCAAGCAAATCTCACAGAACTGATCTCAGTGCTGATGAGTTTATTCAATGCATGCATGATACACAAATATTATTTGAAGCAGTTCAAAAATACTCAAACAATAATGCTATGCAAATCAAAGAAAAGTGATTACATTAACTTGAAAACATATCAACTCATTGCTCTGCTTGATATTATGAACAAAGCTTTAGAGTCAATTATGATCAAAAGATTAAATGACATAACTGAAACTCATCACATGCTTTTGAATGCTCAAATAAAGATGAGATGCAAACGATTCATGATCTTGATGTTAAATCTACTAGTAGATTAAGTTCACATCATGTGAGACTGTGAAATCAAGTACGTAATCTTCATGCTAAGTTTAAATGTCATTGAAGCATTTGATTGAGTCTTGCACATCAGACTGCTGCATACGCTGAAAATGAGAAGAATGTCAAGCTACATAGTTAAATGAGCATGCAGCTTTCTAAAGAACAGAGAAACATTACTGATATTCAATGAGCAAATGAGCATTATGTGCAAGATAAATGCAGACATATTTCAAGAATCTTTTATTTCATTGATTTTTTTTCTATTTTTCAACGCAAGTCTATTTAAAAAATGTGAAACATTGAGAATCAAAATTAAAGTGCTCAACTTTGTAAATGATATCAATATTCTAGTTTATGACAGATTCATTGAAGAAATTTGCAAAACACTGAGCAAGATATATGATGTTTGCATGAAGTGAGCTTGAATTCATGACATAACGTTTGCATCAGAAAAATATGAGCTTACACATTTCACTAGAAAATTAAGAAAATTTGACATGATGACTAGCATATAAATAGAAAGTTTAATAATTAAGTCAAAGTCAGACGTGCAAGTTTTAAAGATTCAACTGAACATAACACTGTGATAAGACGTGCATCTTCAATAGATAGAAGTGAGTCACGTCACAAGAATGCTTGCGCTTAGTCATTTAAAAGTCTTCACATGAGAAACAATCTTTACAAAAGTGAGACAAGTGTACTCAACTGTAATGAGATCAGAAATTGCATTTGAAGCATCAATTTGACATCAGCGTGATAAAAAGAAAAAACTGTCAGATAAGAAATGCAGACTAGAAACTTTGCAAAATCAAACTCTACATCATGTTGCAAAAGTGTTTAAAAGAGTAAGCATTGAAATGTTAAAGATCGAAATGTACATAAGTTCGCTGCATGTTTATTTGAACATGCTACAAAATAAAGTCACATTACGCAGTTGAATTGATAACAGAACGCAAGACACTAAATGAGCATGCAAACTCATACATGTTCAACTGATGAAAATTAATCGTCTCATCTTTCACTTCTCTGTCATCAAGAAAATAATGCTTCTGAATATATTTATTCAAGAAGATGTAAGAATGCAGTCTAAATGCAGATGATTCAACTCTTCTACAATGATCTTAATAAGTAATAGCATTGCAATAACATTATATCATAAAGATCAATAAGAGTAATGATAAGAAAAATACAAGAAACACATCATAGATGTTAATGCAATTTCAGCACAAAGATCTTATTTATTCAACAAGATGATGAAGATGCATGATGATTTTCAGAAGATTAAAAGCATTCTCATAACTTACATTAGAATTGAACGCATAAATTTTAATGTTTATCTGCACTCAAGAAACGTTTCAAACATGAATAGCTTGCAATGCAACTGCAAACAAAGTCATCAAACAGCGAAGCATGTACTCATGCATTGCTTGAACTGAACGCATTTGCAATTGAGAATGCTACGCAATGTTAACTTCTTGAACTATCAAATAATCGTCGCGATCACGAAAGATTTCAAAGCAGCAATGAGAATGATGATGAAAATGAAGCTTCTGAAGCAATTTAAAGTGACTAGAACATTCATTCTTTAATGTGTGATCAACGTGAACAAATTTGATACATAGTTTTAATCTTGTTGTTTCAACTGCGTGAAGCAGTTGTATAAATAGCGAGTGATTTTCTATCTCAGAGAGTTTTGTTCACTCAACACACATAGCATAAAGTTTCTCATAAGTCAATTTAATTGATGTCACAAGAATGTATGAACTTATTATTATTATTATTAATGATTTTAACATCATCACTTGATGTTGTTCATCTTGATGTTTCTGTACTCATACATGATCTCATCATCAATAATTTCAACTCTGTCAGTTTGATGAACAGCGAACATATTTCTTTTTCAATTTTTCGAGATCATCAGCATCTTTGTTGATACACTTTCATGTGATCAAGAAAGTTGATAACATGATGAAGTACTTTTCAGCTCAGACTGAGTTGTTCTTTCAAGTATTCGCTTGTGTATCACTTCTGCAAAGATCATCTGTTTTATTTCAATTCTCTTTAATGAAAACAGTCAGACAGTTCACAAGATCATCGATTTTCATGTGTTTTATAACACTCACTGCGTGTCATCATGTTTTCAATTTCGTTGATAGTTCAGTAGTCTTCATGCGAAATTGCTTGTATGAAGTGAGTAAACAGTTCAGCTTGTTCAACTTAATGTGTTCGCTTAAAGTAATAACTTGCACTTGCAATCTATCTTTCACAGTCAATATCTTTCTGAATTTTTGATGTCTTATCATATTTTTAAGAATCAACATGTTAATTAATCAAGTGTTGTATTGCATAATTTAAATTTCAAAATTCTCTCTTTTATTCATGAGTTGATAGAAGCACTTTACTAAGTACTTATATATTGCTTCAAAATGCTTGATGTTGAAATCTTCAATGCTTTTATAAAGCTCAATAAGCTCTTTATAATGTGATATAACATGAAACTTAGAAAAATTGAAATATCAATTCTTCAAATCAACGCTATCATCATCATTCTTATCTACAGTCTTTCTATAAGAAATCTTTAAGCGTAAGTCTTTAAAGACATCTTTGAGTTTGTTAATGCAATAAAGTGCATGATCAAGATACTTCAAGAATTTCATGTCATAAAAAGCATAGCGAGCTATTACAATAAAGTCAATAATAGCACAAGCACAATGCATTGCAATCAATTGATATGTTATAAACATTGAAGCTATAATGAATATAATCTGACACGTTATGTTCTTCTGTTCATTATTACTTCATTGCTTAATGATACTATAATGCTTAAACATCTTCAAATCTGAGTATTCTGATACAAGTTGAAATTTATGATTCAATTAATTTAAACTTAAGAGATTTTTCATAATTATTTGATTTTCTCACTTTCGTTTTCGATCAAGATTTTCTTTTAATAACTTATTATTCAAATTCTTTATATATTTCATCAGTTGCATAATTCATTCTTTGTACAGCTGATGCAAAGAATCAAGAGTCATGAGATTGTGAATGTTAATGAAGTGATGTTTTCATGCAAAGTTATTTGCTACATGAACTCACATGTTATTCAATATATCATCATTATTGTTGATGTTTTTCTGTTCAGTTGTAGTTACTTAAGTTTGCTGAATTCAAATCAGTTTCTGTGTATATTCATGTATTTACTTTGATCAATGTTTGTAAAGTTTCTGATGTTTGTTTGAAGATACAATACAAAGTGTACAGTGCTGATTAGTCTTGACTTTGATAATAAGTACTTACTCTTCATAGTTTGTGAATATTGATTCAAGTATAAAATAGCACTGACGTGTGAAATCATCTGCGCATAGCAGAGAAATGCTTTCGATTGTATAAGTTTTCAATGCTGTAATGATTCTTAGCATCTTCAGCATTATTGAAAGAATCACGAAAGATTTGACTTATGCTTTAGAATTTTAGTCATAGTCATGTGATAAATATTGAACTTAGTCTCTCTATCAATCTCTTTCACTATTGAAATAAATCTCAATAGCAGAGTTTCAAAGCTGATTTGACTTCGTCAAGTTTCTTGAGTCAAATTGTCAATAGTGAGATATATTGATCACACAGTAACATCATCATGATGTTAAGTTAAAACAGTCTTATCTGTTTTAAGTAACACAGAAACAATCATATCATCAGTTGAAATATCATTCTGTCTGTGTCATTATCAATTCACAGTATGCATCTTACTGTATATTCAACTCTCATTTGTGTTGTACTGTTGAATTAATGTGTATGTCAATTTGTTTGCAAAAGATGAATAATCTGAATAATCAATGAGAAATTGTATGATCAACATCATGTCATGATATTCGACGTAGTATTTCTTTGCTGATACGTTGATGACATCAAACGTGATTTCAAAAGAATATCAAAGTCACTTGTCATTGAAAATGTCTCTTGAAATGTTGTTTATCAATCAATATAGCTGTTTCATGTTTTTCAAGCTCAAGAGATCATATATCTTCTTAAGTCTTTTGTCTTGAAAGAAGTGATTGATAAATTCTTGAATACATTTAGAATAAAGAAATCAATGAGCTAATGCATAGTTCATTGCTGATGCAAAGAAATAATAAAGTCAATTGAATGTATTCTTCTTCTTTATGAACTAGTTCATCATTGAATTAGTTATAAATTTTCTTTGTCTTAAAATATGATCAAGCAACTTCTTTGTCTTCTTTTTCATGATATTTATCTAGTTTCTGATGTAGATTGACGAGAAGAACGAGAAAATATCAGAACTTCAAGAAAAATAATTCAACTTTTCGTTCAAATTATCAATCATCATTTCAGTAATCTGTATCTCAAAGTATTTATTTTCTTCTGACTCAAATGATACATCAACTCAGATTTTCTCTTTCTTCAATATATAATTATTTGATTCATGTATTGTTTCTGTCTTTTTTCTAGACGTCTTCATCATCAGCAAAGCTAAGTTCTTGATCATTCTTTTAAACACTTTTTTGTTGAATTTTCTACGTTGTACTCGACAGAATGCAACATGTAATTCAAGATCTCTTACTATTGTATATAACTTTTCACAGATCACATAAACGTAATTCTGTTTCATCTTTGAAAGATGATCATAATACTTGAGCAACGAGATAAACAATACTCTTGAGCATGCAATGTCTGTTAGACTGCAAACTAGTGCATGTGACTTTTCAATCACTCATTCGTATTATACTCAGTAATTGAAATCAATATTTATAATACTTTTAATATGAATCTTGAGAAAATCAGTTTCAATCTCAAATCTTTAAAAAAAAATTATAATAAAAATTTACATCAATCTCTTTTGACAATAGAACATTATCAACATGATGCTTATGCTTCGTTCTGATTATCAAGAGCAAATAATGAGCATCATCAATGTGATGTCAATGAGTGAGTGAGAAGCAAATATTGCTATCTTGCAGAAGAATTCAATCAAGACGAAGAATATACATAAGAAATTAAACAAGCTGCGAGTACTTTATGAGCTCAACGAACGTAGAAACAACGAGCTGATGCTCTGAGAGAAGATGAAAAGATTGACAAAGATGATAGAAAAGCTGACGCATTAACGCGTCACTGTGTCAACTGTCAATCAACGCATGAAGAATCAGCTGAAGAGATTGAAAAAGATAATGAGCAGACTTGAAAAGAAGTTCACGAAGAAGAAGAAATGCATTGACAACTGAGCGAAGAGAGTGAATAAGAAGTCAACGACATCATTTGAAAGTTATCTTGTTCTTAGCGTTGACGTTATGTCATCAATGCAAAATCATTGCAAGAAATTCAAGATTAAAATCTTTATTAAAGAGAAAAAGAAGATCAAGAGAATCATGACAACAACAACAGAAAACATAGTGAGATGAGCGAGAAAGATTGATGTTGATGAGATGTTATTGACGCGTAAAAACATAAAAACTATGAAGAGATGATCAAATCTACTAATATTTTGAATTAAGATGAAAGACAGTAAAAGAATATTGAAGAAAAAGAATTTTTGAATCAAAGAGATTTCATTGAACATAAGTCTGCATGAAGTCAGTTTCAAGATAGTGATACATGAAATTAGAATTGAAGAAATGTTTAAAGACATAGAGAAGAAGAAAATAAAAGCACTCATCAAGATCAACAAAGACATACATTCAAAGATGATGATTGAGAAAGTCAAGTGATTCACAAAGAATAGTGAACAGAAGAAATACATTTCACTGATGATATGTGTAGTCAGTGCTGAGATGATGAACAAGCTAATTAATGAAAGAGTATGTCATGAGATTGACATAAAAATCACGCAGTTCTATGATTTAAGTTGTAGAACACATCAATGTTTAAAATATCAAGACTATGATCATAAAATATATGAATGCAGAAACAAGCAAAAATGCATTTACTGCACGCTAGATCATCACTTAAAGCATTGTTTTCATAAATAGACTTGAAACATGTAAAAATGTGAAGCATGTTGAAATATATACAGAGTCTTTGACTCTCAATGTCATAAACGACAGATTGAAAAAGAGAGAATAAAGAGAATCATGAAACACAGATCTTTATATCACGTTGTACAAGAGCAGAAAGAACTCAAAGCAATGATGTTGAAGATGTTTATAAAAACATTTATCAATTTGAGATCATTGATAAACAATGACTTGAAGAGAAAACAGAAACACTCAACAAATGAAAGTCATTTGCTCAGCATGATCATCACATTCGAAAACACTATATTAAATCATCTAGTCAAGAAGTTAAAAACAAATAAGTTGAAATCAACATTAATTATATCAATTTCAGTATCATTTTCTTTTGAAGATTTTACAAGAGAAGTAAGCACATTGCAAATGCTTAAGAGAACATCAAACAGCTTTGAATATGAACTTTAATGTTTCAGCAAAAGAAGTTTTAAATACTACAGTACAACGTTCACAAGTTCAAAGAAAAGATGATGATAACATTACTACATGAGAAAAAGATAAAGAATTATAACATTTTGATTCTTCAAGAACTCTGATGATTTGATGAGAATTTTAGAATGTATTGCTCAGCAACTGTCAATTTCACGCTGAAGAATAATGAGAATAAAATCTGTTTCTACATAAATAAGAGAATTGACAGCAACATTTAACACTCAACATGATACTTCAAAGATGTAAACATAATTATGTTACAAACATTAACAGATGATACACAGATGATTCAGAAAGTTATATACATTCACGAAGCATACAATTTGTTACTCAGAAATCACGAAGTTATTCATGAAAAAGAAAGTCTTTCAGACATCAAAAAGACATTATACATGTTGAGAGAATGCATTCTTGTAGAAGATTTCAATCTGCATCATCTCACATGAAAGAAATCATTCTACTCAAGACAGCATTTATTGTCAAATGATTTAATTGAAATGATTACAAATGTTGATGCATTGCTGACGTTATTTTAAGACACAATTACGAGAAATTATTAAAAATCTCAAATGACAATAAATTTGATTTTCACGATAGACAACATTATGAATCAATTAATATGATGTAAAATTAACAAAGAAATGAAAAACTTCTCAAATCATTTGTCGATACAGATAATTATAAATTTCAGAGTCTGCAAAGAATCAGCGCGAAAATCGCGTTGCAACTGAAAGACAATGAATGAAGAGAAGTTCATTAATACTCTAAGAGAACAAATGTTAAAATCATTGTCAAATCATGAAATGAAGCATCAATGTATAAATGAGTACACTAAGCAACTGCTGAATGCACTGAAGAAGATCATCGAGATTTTCACTTTCTGAGCGAAATCACATGAAATAATCAAAGCAGAATGAACGAAAAAGTGTATGAAGATTGTCAAAAGCATACAATGAATGAGAAGAAGTTGTCAAATCATCAATGACTGAACAGAGTATATTCAAGCATGTGACAAGAAAAGCAAGATCATCAGAAAACAGAAATGCAGTGAATATTGAAAGATCATGCAAAATGTCAAAAAATTCTTGAGAAAACTGTTCAAAACTGCGAAATGAGTAAGAAATGCAGTTACAGACACACTGACTTAAACGACAATTTTCTCTCTGATCAAGTCAGAGTGCTTCAACATTATTATGACAGCGCAAAATAAGATGAAGATGATGTTTCAGACTCACTTTTCATCATTTTCAGAGATTTTCATGCTGAACACAGAAGACTTTGAATATTCACTCTTGATTAAGAATGATGCTTTGCTAATGCATCATAAGATTAAGAAAGTTATCTACAAGATGATGCTCAACAAAACTTCAAGACATACAAAATATATAAATAGAATAATGCGCAGACTTGTTGATGATACATCAAAATAAATACGCTTTCTTTTTGAAAGATGTTTGCAGAAGAGAATACAATCAACTCAGTTCAAAAGCATGATCACAATAGTGATGTGAAAGTCAGACAAGAAGAACTACTTTAATGCAAAAATATATAAATCAATTGTGTTATTCAACATAGACTGATCATCAAGTTGAGTTTCGAGTTGATATTTTGAATTTGACTCAATTTGAAGTTGAGTGACTCACATTTTCAACTCGATTCAAGTCAAGTTGCTCATATTTTCAACCTGACGTGACTCGACTCGACTGAGAATTGAGTCAACTCAACTCAACTCGTCAAGAATTCAAGCTTAATGTCAAGAAAGTTAAATATAGAAATTTTTCCGGTTTTTTGCTTTTGCATTGTCTTTTTGATAGAAGTCATGACGAGAAACATGAAGACTACATGATAGAAAGTCATGAAGAAAAGTCATGATAGAAAAGTCATGATAGAGAAGTCATGAAGAAAAGCTATGAAGAAAAGTCATGAAGAAAAGTCATGATAGAAAGTCATGACGAAAAATCATGAAGACTGTTTGATAGAGAGATTTGATAGAAAGTCATGACGAGAAACATAAAGAGAAACATGAAGGGAAACATAAAGAGAAACATGAAGAGAAACATGACGAGAAACATGACGAAAAAACATGAAGATCGTTTGACTTTGATAGAAAGTCATGACGAGAAAACATGATAGAAAGTCATGAAGAAGAATCATGTAGACTGTTTGATCAAGCTATTTACATTTATCTAATATCTTGTCGAGTCGAGTCAAGTTTTCGAATCGAGTTGTCGAATCAAGCTTCTCAACTCTACTCAAGTGCTTGAATTCAACTTCTCAATTCGACTCGACACTTTTTCAAAACAATTTCAACTCGACTTGATGCAATCAGTCTAATTCAACACATTGAGTAAGATACTGAAGTTCATCATATTCAAACATTTGCAAAATGTTGTAGAAACGTGTGACTTGATATTAAATATTCAGATGAGAGTTTGCAAATACAAATCAATAGATACAACTTTGCAACTGATTATAAAAAAGATACATACTGTATGAAGTGACATAAGAAAAAGAGTAATCTCACTGCTGAATTTGAATGAGAAGAATGCATTCAACAATGTAGCATATAACAGACTTTTGCATGACATGAAAAAAAGTAAAGTTCTCAGACTGCTTCTTGAATTTGTGAAGAACTTTCTGAGAAATCAATGCATCATAATCACAATTGATGATTACATGACGATGAAATGCAGCGTGAACGTTAATATATCACAAGATTCTTTGCTATCATCAATATTATATCTATTTTACAACGTGAACTTGCTAAAAGCATGTGATAACATTAAACTGAGAATAAGCTTCACAAATTTTGTAAACGACATCAATATCTTAACATATGAGAAGTTCATGAAATGTAACTGCAGAGTTCTTAGCAAGATTTATGATAGATGCGAACAGTGATCAAAAACGCACGACATCAAGTTTTTAAAGACAAAGCATAAGTTGATTCACTTTACAAAAATCTTTAAGTGATTCAATATGAATGTTGATGTAAAGTTAATGAAACATCAGATTGACTTGAAATCAGATATCAGAGCTTTGAAAGTTCAACTGAACTTCAAGCTGAAATGAGTAACTTACATGCATCATGTCAAAGCAAAACTAGTGATTAAACAAAAGATCATGCAGACAATTATTGAGTCTACTTGAGACTCATCAATGACGATGAGAAAGCAAATATACTTCGTGATGATGCACTTTCTGTTACGAGCATGCATCTCTGTTACTTCTGATTAGTCTGATTAGTCTAACATAAACTAGTATAAAGCTGTGAGTAGAACTGTTGTTGACACGCTAGCGATCTAGCGTGTCTTCATGAGTAAAACTCATGTCGTGTTGCATCTTCTTTCTACTTCAGCTTTGAACTTCTAGTTAGAATACAGTCATATGATTCACTTTATGCAGACTCATAACATTAGTTCAAAGCTCATCAATCTTGCTATCAACGTGTAGATGATATAAAAACAAGCTACATCACTCAAACTTAAATCAGAATTGAAACTCGAAAATCGAGCTCAGAAGACTCATTAGAAATCAAGAAATTTCTAGAACAGAACAAAAGAACATGAACACTTTGCTTTAAATTAACTCTTTACTGAACTCATCGTCAGAACAGAAGAACAGAAGAACATGAACGCATTGTTTTAGAACTGAAATCAGAAATTTCAGTTGAATCTCAATCAGCAATTTTCTACTCACATAATGACTAGAAGCACAGAATTAGAATCAGTGAGCATTGCTTGCTATGAACTTTGAAATACTAAAAGAAAATCACTTCTATCACAGAATTGAACAGCATCAGAAGAAGAAGACATGAATGCGTCATTGAATACAGAAGAAAAGAACACGAACGTGTTGTTTTTTGATCACAAAATGATCAAGATCAGCATCAGCACTGAATTGAATGCTTGAATAAACATTCATGAAGCAGATGATCTTGTTGTCTTTATCAAGTACATATGTCAACAGCATGACATTGAAATCAAGATTCACAATGACATGATTCAAATGTTGAATGATGTCAACAAGATCAACATCAAGTTGAAAGCTACACAAACAACGTTGAATGCTGTTCAAATGCATTTACAGAAAGAGATGAAGAAAAAGAACATGATTATACATCATCTAGAAGTGACATCAAGTCAACTAAGCACTTCGATTTCGAAAGATCGATTCTCGAAGTCAATCAAGCTATCTGACTTTTCTTTGTTTGAAGATTCAAGACAGAATGTGAATAATTGATTGTCTTGAATGTGAAATAAGCTGAAAATGAACAAGAATCATTTTTCTATTGAAGAAATAAAGTTTGCATATGTGAAAAGTTGAGTCAGTGAAACGATGATTAAACACATAGCATTCAGAATGAGAAACATGATCACAAACTCATTTCTTGAAGCAGAAGAGATACTGTTGATCATAAATAAGATGTATAATGATTTCAATTAATGTCACACGACTCAACGACAATTCTTAAAGCTGTATTAAAACAAGATTTTCTTTCATGAATTTTGAATGAAATTTCAGAGACTTAGTGCAAAACTAGAATACAATAACGAAATTCTACTAGATGATCTTCAGCATAAGATTAGCTCAGATCTTCAGCGAGTCATGATTAACAAATGAACTATGAATTTGAACGAATTCGTCAACATTTGCATGCAAGTCAACGTTCTATTGATGAAATTGAATGCTTAATCAGCTCTCAAAACATCAACGACTCAAGTCACTCGCTTTATCGCTAGCATCTTGATGATGATCACTACTGCAATCTCAGCTTCAATCTCTGCATGAAAGAAACTCAGAATATTGAATGTTGACTCTGCTAGAAAGAAGTTGTTTAAAAAAGAACTTTGCTTCAAATGCAAGAAGTCAGAACATAGAGCATGTGACTGTCTTAAGTCAGCTCAGATGCATGAAATCGCAATGAATTTGAAAAACGATCTGCTTTCGTCAAAGTAGTGACTGAGAGCGACATGCTCATATCTTGCTTCATCAATATGCTTGATGACTCGTTTGATTTCAAATCGTTTATTGTGAACATCATCTTGAGTAATCTAGAAAAGATATTTCGATTTCTCATTCTGATAAACATCAAAGTCATTGACATGACGTTCATAAATGATTCATTAATTTCAAAGCTATGTGAATGCTTTGATATTCAGTCAATTTTACTGTTCAAATTGAAGTCAATTCGTTCATATGACAAAACTCTTGATCGAAGATCTATTACACATGCTCTGTATATCTCAGTCACTATACAAGAATATAAGAATGAAATGATGTCTCTATTAATAACTCGTCTAGATCAGCACAAGATAATCATTAACAATCTTTGATTGAAAAGAAATCAAATTTTGATAAATTCTGCAAATGATTGATTGATATCTTCATCAAATATTCGAACTTCGAAACTTATTGTTTTAAAAGCAAGCAGTCAATCAGCATTTCATTAACTCAAATCAAGCGAGATCTGCAAAATGAAACAAAGAACTTGAAGTCTATGTCAACGATCATCTTAAAGTGAACTACAAATTCGAAATCAGTGAATCGATTCATTGAATCAGCTTTCATACGAAAGCAAAGCACTTAAGTTGATTTCGATCAACATGAACTCATTCAGTCATTGAAGAAGAAAGAACTCATCAATATTATCATGATCAAAGTCGTTGTTTATTGAACTTTAGTCAAGAAGAAGAATGTCAAGATCTTTACATTGATCATTAGTGAAATCAACAAGATGCTTAGCTCAATCAAAGATTCAGCGAAACTGAATAAAATGATCTTTGTCATGTCATTAAAGAAACTGAAAAAGAAGCTTTTAATAGTTTATCATGACTTTCTGAACGTTTTGAACAGAGAAAAGACAACTCAGTTGTTCTTGCATCGATCATATGATCATAAGATTGAATTAGAAGATGAGAGTCAATCTTCTAGAAGTCAATTGTACTTCATGTTAAGTCACAAGTTGCAGAAGATCAAGAAGTATCTAGAAGAAAACTTGAAGAAGAAGTTTATTACACTCAGCAAAGCTTCATTCGCTTCGTCAATACTATTCATCGAAAAGAAAGATGATAGTCTTCGCTTTTGCGTGAATTATTGAAAACTGAATGCTCTGATTAAAAGAAATCGTTATTCAATACTCTTGATAGACGAAGTACTCACTTGAATTCAAGACAGTAAATATCTGACTTGACTTAACATTATCATCACGTTCAATAAGCTTTGCATGAGCACTGAAAGTGAGAATCTAATCACATTCGTCACTTTCTTCAATGTTTACAAATATAAAGTAATGCTCTTTGAATTAATCAATGAATTGACATTCTTTCAGCACTATATCAACGACATGTTGTTCAACTGTCTGCATAAATTCTGTCAGATCTATCTGAATGACATTCTCATTTACAGTAAGATCTTGAAGAAACATAGAACTCATGTGAAAGAGATGCTAAACAAGCTTCATGAAGTCGATCTGCAAATAGACATTGACAAGTGCGAATTTGAGATTCAGAAGATCTCATTTCTAAAACTACTGATATTCATCAATGATCTACGAATGAATTCTTGAAAAGTAGATGTGATTCGAAGCTGAGAAGTGTCTCAATCGTTAACTCATGTACAGATCTTCATTGACTTCTGCAATTTCTATCGACGATTCATAAAGAACTTCTCGAAGATCGCTCAATCTATGATAAAGCTGATTCAAAAAAATCATTCATTTGAATGAACAGAGATTTGTCAGACGATCTTTGAGAAACTGAAGCAACAGATGATGACAGCTCTCGTTCTGAAGCATTTCAATTCAATCAGAGAAGTTATTCTGAAAATGAACTTCTCAAACTATGTCAACGACGAAGTATTGTCTCAGTATGACGATGAAGACATTCTACATTCAATGATCTTCTATAGCAAGAACATGATTTCTGCAAAATGCAATTATGAGATTTACAACAAAGAGCTTTTGACTATTATTTGATGCTTGAAGCACTGATGCTTTGAATTTAAATGTACTGATATTTCAATCAAGATCTTCATCGATCATCTGAATTTGAAGTACTTCATGATTATCAAGAAACTGATCAGACGACAGACTAGATGAGCTGAGAAGTTATTCAAATATAACTTCAAGATCATATATCAGTCAGAAAAGCAGAATCTGAAAGCAGACGCGCTGATCAGAATGTCAGACGTCAAGTCAGTTGAATCAAATGATGATTGAAAGCTATATCAGCATCAGATGCTATTATCAGCAAGCACATTTGAACTGCAATCAATAAAAGATGATCAAGATCTGACTCAAATCTTGCTCATATTTGACTCAGATTTGAAACAGAAATTGAAAGCTAATGAAGATTTGATTAAAGAGATGATTTCTATTCAGAATTGAATTATAGTTGAAAATCAAGTGAATCAACAATGTATTGATATTCAAACAGTCATAGAACAGAACAGAAGAACTTGTCAAAATATGAGTCTAAACAATTGCAAAGTACTGAACGAAGTACTCTGAAAGAATGATAGACTGTGAATTTCTCAGTCAATGATCACTCAATTGATAAGAGAAGCACATGATCTTTTGATCAATGATTATTCTGACATAAATTGAACGTTAGACTTATTAAGACAATCATATTGCTGATTGAAGATGAGAACGACAATCAAACGCTACATTCAAAACTGTTACGTTTGTCGTAGGTCAAAAGCATCAAGAGATCGAATCAATGAATTATTGAAGTCATTGCTTATATCTGAACAATGATGACAAGATATATCATTGAATTTCATTATCGATTTATTGAAAAGTGATGAAAGCAACGCGATTCTGACAGTGATAGATCGATTGTCTAAAGAACGTCACTATATATTCTGTTGATCAGATGACGAAGAAACTTTCGCTGAACAAACAGTCAAGCTGCTGCTGATATGAATCTTCAGAACTCATGAGCTATCAAGATTAATAGTGTTTGATAAAGATTCACAATTCATATTGATTGTCTGAAAGTCTCTATGTCTGAGACTTAACATTAAGATGAAACTATTCATCAACTATCACTCACAGATTGATGATCAAACGAAAAGAGCGAATCAGAATGTAGAACGATATCTACGAAGTTACTGCTCATACATGCAAGATGACTGATTCATCTGACTATTTATGACTGAATTCGTCAATAACAATGCTATTTCATCATCAATTAAACAATCAGCGTTCTTTCTGAATAAGAGCTTTCACTTTCATATGAGCTTCGATTTGAATTCAACTGAATATGAGATCACTCAAGCTAAAATTCAAGTGAGCAAAGCAAAGAATATATTCAAATACATGAAATGATCATTAGCGTTGATCAAGCAGACATTAGCAAGAATCAGAGTCACAATAAAGAAACAGATTGACAAGCATCGAAAGAAAATGATTTACAAGATAGATGACATGATGTTTCTGAATTCTAGAAACATTATGATTGCAAGATCATTAAAGAAGCTGAATGATAAGATGCTAGAATCTTTCAAGATTCTGACTGAGATCGAACATGCATATCGACTGAAACTGTCATCGATAATGAAGATTCATTCAGAGTTCATCTTGAATTTACTACGACTGAATTCAAAAGATTCTTTGAAAGAACAATGAAATAAGTCGTCTGATTCTATAGTGATAAATGATGAAGATGAATGAAAAGTGAAGAACATACTGAACTTCAGACACTACAGAAGATGACTGCAATATCGTGTCAATTGAAAAGACTATGACGTCGATCTACATTGATACAATGTCAATGAAAATGAGTTTGAAGACTGCTTGAAGATTGTAAATAACTTTCATCAGAAGTATTTAAACAAGTCAAGTTAGAAATCAACTCAACAAAAATCAATCGATCAAATTGCAGTAATGAGAACATTGCTAAATGAAGAGAGAAAATAATGTTGCAAGCATGCATCTTTGTTACTTCTGATTAGTCTGATTAGTCTAACATAGACTAGTATAGAGCTGTGAGTAGAGCTGTTGTTGACACGCTAGCGATCTAGCGTGTCTTCATGAGTAAAACTCATGTCGTGTTGCATCTTCTTTCTACTTCAGCTTTGAACTTCTAGTTAGAATAGACTCATATGATTCGCTCTATGCAGACTCATAACACTCTCTGCTTAGTCACGAAGTCATTATATGATACATGTCACAAAGAGTGAAGAATCATTGAAAAGATCTGAACATCAAGCTGAGATCAGTACAAGAAAGAGCATTGTGACAAATCATTAATATTTATCATGCAACATCAACAGAGACTTTACAGATAGAAACAAATACAGCGTTGATAGATATTCATTTATGAAAGCTGATACAAAAGTCAATAATGAACATGAACTTTCAAAAATCAGATGAAGTTATTGAGATAATGATGCATCGAATTCGCAATGACTTGATACTCAAAAGAGATTGAAAATCAAAGTTGTGCAAGATATCTTTGCAGCTGAAGCAAAAGTGAATGAAAGAAATACTTGAATAAATGAAGATGAAGTGAAATCATCTTTACATGATGACTCTCTGATCAGAGTCATTAAGAATAGTTATAGTTGTAAACAAGAAAATGTCAATAAATCAACATTGTTTCAACATATTTGCATTAAAGCAAAGAGTTTACTCAAATGATAGCAACAGTAGAGAGAATGTTATGATGATTGCAATGAGAATTAACTGAGAGTTAAATAAAAGATTGAAAGAATTGACTTTAATCATCACTCAT
>JAABUY010003494.1_pt1 | contig 17297 bp, 13 predicted proteins | sample 5560271 | NCBI WGS metagenome assembly JAABUY01 (sample SAMN10711886, study PRJNA513374) | rock metagenome | isolation source: Antarctica rocks | place: Antarctica: Victoria Land, University Valley
ATCGGGCTCGCACTGCCGACTAGAAGACTGCCGACTGCTACTATTTTTCGATCCAGACGTTCCAGAAGAACCAATCCGCCGGGTTGACATAGCCCTTCACCTCGTTGCGGATCGCGCGGAGGGCGTAGCCGTCGCCGACTTTGATGACGGGCAGATCCTTCCACTGGAGCGCCTGCAACTGGTCGGCGAGCGCCTTCTGCTTCGCCACGTCCGGTTCGGCGGTGAAGTCGGAGACGAGTTTGTCCTTCTGCGGGTTCGCCCAGAAGCCCGGCCACGACTCCGCAAGATACGGCTGCGTGAGCGGGTGGGAATATGCGGACCAGCCAGTGATGAAAATCTCGTAGAGGTCGGCGTTTCCGCGGTTTTTCAGGAGCGTCGCCCAGTCCGTCACGACGAGTTCGACGGGCATGCCGACCTTCGCCAGTTGATCCTTGGCGGCGAGCGCCATCGTGTAGTTGTAGAAATACTCTTTCGTCGCCAGCCAGCGGATGGGCTCCCCAGTGTAACCCGCCTCCTTCATTAGCGCCTTCGCCTTCTCCGGATCCGGCTTGTTGTAGACATCGCTGCCCGCCGTGCTGAAGAAGGCCGATCCCTTTGCCGAGATCGCCGGATCGAGGTTGATGAAATCCTGCTTACCGAAGGCCGCGACCATCAGCGGTTCCATCGAGAGCGACATGAGCACCGCCTGCCGCATCCTGACGTCCGCGAACACACCCTTCTTCTTGTTAAAGCAGGGGCCATAGAAGTAATAGGGCTTCACGGTGAGCGGCGTGACCCCCGCGTTGCTCTTGACCGTATCATACTGGTCCGGGCGGAGTACATCGGCGAACAGGTACTCGCCCGTGCCGATGCCATCAGCGCGCACGCCGTCCTCCGGCACGGGGAGGAGGTGCAATTCGTCAATATAGGCGGTGCGCTTCCCCGCCGCGCCGTCCGGCTCCTCGGTGCGCGCGGCATAGTTGTCGAAGCGGGCAAAGCGGACGATGCGATCCGCCTGGTGCTCGACGAACTTGAATGGTCCCGTGCCGATCAGTTTGTCCTCGGGCAGGCGGTCCTTTGGATAGGCGTTAGCAATCTCCTCTGGCATGATGAACGCCTCGGGGAGCGCCAGGTACTGCGGCAACACGCCCGTCGGCTCTTTGAAGGTCATCGTTACGGTATTCGGGTCTTTCGCCGTAATCGCATCGAGCCGCTTGGCGGTCGCCTGGCCACGTCCGGCGAGATTGAACCACCGCTTCATCGAGGCGACGACATCAGCGCTCGTCATCGTTTTACCGTTGTGGAATGGCACATTCCTGCGGAGAATAAACTCGAAACTCTTGCCGTCCGGGCTGGCATTGACGCTCTCCGCGAGGAGCGGCTTCGGGTTGAACGCCGCGTCGCGCGCGTACAAGCCCTCCCAAATGTGCCAACCAACATTCGAGGAGATCGTCGCCGTCGTGAACATCGGGTCAATGACCGGATCGGCGTTCACGGCGACCTTGAGGATACCGCCCTTCTTCGGCGTCCCCTTCGCGGCGGCAGGCGTTGCCCCACCGACGGGCGTGATGGCCGCGCCACCGCTGGTCGTCGCCTTCGCCGGGACAGTCGTGCCACCGCTACTGCTCACGGCCGGCGTGTTCGTCGGCGACTCGCCCCCACAGGCGGCGAGGATCGCGCTCCCCGCCAGCCCCGCGCTGAATGCAAGGAACCGCCGCCGCGAGAGACGCGATACAGGCATATCACTCATGGTTGATTCTCCTCTGCACCGTGTTGTGCTTCATCTGCGTCACTCATCATGGCTGAGGACGGGCAGGGTGTCAAACACGAGTGACGAGCAGCGAGTACCGAGAGGGCGCGGCTACTTCGCTCGATACTCGCTGCTGTCATCGCGCACCCGGTCCACGAACAAATTTGCCGGGCTTGGCATCTGTATGCTCTCCGCCCGCGAGCACGCGCGTCCCGTTCACCCAGACATCGCGGACGCCGACGGAGAGGTGGTGCGGATCGGTAAAGGTGGCGCGGTCGCCGACCGTCTCAGGGTCGAAGATAATGACGTCCGCGTAGTGGCCGTCGCGCAGCATGCCACGGTCGCGCAGGAAGAGGCGGTCCGCGACCGCGGAAGACATCTTGCGGATCGCATCTTCCAAGGGGATAACCTTCTCCTCGCGGACATACTTGCCGAGCACGCGCGTATACGTGCCGTAGGCGCGGGGGTGGACAAGCCCCGTCGCATTCGCGGGGTCAATACCGCCGGCGTCCGTGCTGATTTTGATCCACGGCTGCTTCAGTTGGAGGGCGAGATTCGATTCGTCCATCATGAAGTAAATCGTCGAAATAGACTGCTCCTCGCTGATAATAAGATCAATCAGCGTGTCAATCCATTCCTCCTCGCGCACCTTTGCGATCTCGGAGAGGCGCATCCCGGCGTATTGCATGTTCTCGGGCTTACGAAAGCCAATTGGCATGACGCGATCCGGCCCGGCAAGGTTGACGCGCGCCTCGAAGACATCGCCCGGATTGATTACCGACTCGCGGATCTTCGCGCGCATCGCTGGATCACGCAGATTGTCGAACAGTTTCCCTTCCGCCGCCGCCCATGGTGGCAGGCAGGCGGTCAGACCGGTGCCGGAGGCGATATAGGGGTACATGTCCGCCGTAATGTCTAATCCTTCGGCACGCGCCCGGTCAATCCGCGCGATCACTTGCGCCATTTTGTGCCAGTTGCGCGGCGCGGTCGCCTTGAGGTGATAGACCTCGACAGCGCAGCGGCCCTTTGTGCCGATCTCAATCGCTTCTTCCAATCCTTCGAGGAAGCGGTCGCCTTCGGAGCGGAGGTGGGTGATGTAGACGCCGTTGTATCGCCCGATCACTTTGGCGATCTCGATCAGTTCTTCGGTGCCTGCGAAAGCGCCGGGTGGATAGATGAGGGCGGTGGCGACGCCGAATGCGCCGTCTTCCATTGCCTCCGCCGTTACCCGGCACATCGCCGCCAGTTCATCAGCAGTCGGCACACCGAGTTCCTGCGCCTTGCCGTATTCGCGCACCGTCGCGCCGCCAATGAATGAGCCAACATTGACCGAGACACCGCGTGATTCGAGGTCCTCAAGCCAGTAGCGGAAACGTGTCCACTCCCGCGCCTTCGCATCCCACTCACTACCGCCGAAGAAACTGGTGCGGAAGGGCGATTCGATCCGCCCGCCGAAGGGCGCGGGCGTCCACGCCTCGCCCATGATCTCCGTCGTCACGCCCTGTGTCACCTTCGAGAGCGAGCGCGTATCCGTAAAAAACGGCAGGATCGAATGGCTCTGGATGTCAATGAAGCCGGGCGCAACAACCATCCCCGCCGCGTCCACGACCGTCCCCGCCGACGCGGGGTCCATCCTCCCTGGCGGCGCAATCGCGACGATCCGCTCCCCCTCGATCGCCAGATCGCCGTAGAACCACGGATTGCCGGTGCCGTCAATGATGCGGCCGTTGGTGATGAGCGTGTCCATAGTACCTACCCCCTGGCCCCCTCCCGAAACGGGCAGGGGTGACTCAAATACCTCTACCCGATCCCGTGCCATACCTCTTCCGAAGCGGCTTCAGAAGCCACCTGGTCGCCGCCCGCCCCACGGGCCGAATCGCTCTACCACGCGCGCCGCGCGCAGCACCATTGCCTCATCCCATGGTCGCCCGATCACCTGCGTCGCGAGCGGCAGACCGTCGCCGGTCAGGCCACTCGGCACGACGATCGCGGGCCAGCCGAGCGCGTTGAACGGGATCATGTAGCGCGTGTTGCTGCGCGGCTCGCCGAGCGGCGGCGCGCCGTAGGCCAGCGCTGGCGTTGAGAGCAGGTCAATCCGCTCCCACAGGCGGTCAAGGCGGGCACGCAGCACCGCGCGCATCTGCTGCGCCTGCACGTCGGCATTCGGCCCGTAGGCGTAGGCGACCATCAGACGGTCGCGCGGGAACTGCCCCAGGTCCTGCGGGCGGTCGCGCAGCGTCGGCTCGTGGTACGTCAGCGCCTCCAGACCAATGATCGCGGAGCCGACGACGCGCAAGTCTTCCAATGCGGGGAGCGCCAGATCAACCACTATGGCCCCAGCCTCACGCAGAGCATCCAACCCGGCCTCCCACGCGGCGGTTGCCTCCGAGGTGGGTGGGCCGTTCGACGAGCCATCGTCCCGCACCGCGCCGATCCGCAGGCCGCGCACGCCCGCTTCCAGCCCGACGGTGAAATCGGGGATCGTCCCCCGGCGCGTGCGAATGTCGCGCGGATCATACCCTGCCAAAAGGTTGAGGAGCAGCGCGGCGTCGCGGACGGAGCGGACCATTGGCCCGAGATGATCGAGGGACCAGGAAAGGGTGATCGCACCGGCCAGGCTGATCCGTCCGTGCGTCGGCTTCATGCCGACGAGGCCGCAGAGGGCGCTTGGGGTGCGGATCGAGCAGCCAGTGTCTGAACCGAGCGCGGCATAGGCCAGCCCCGCCGCCACCGCCGCCGCCGACCCCGAACTCGATCCGCCGGTATCGCGATCGAGATGCCAGGGATTATGTGTCGGGCCGTAGTGGGCGTTGTTCGACGCTGGACTGTAGGCGAACTCGCTCATCCGCGTCTTGCCAACGATGACTGCGCCCGCTTCCTTGAACCGCCGCACCGCCTCGGCATCCTCGTCAGGCGCCCAATCAGCCAGCACCTTCGATCCGGCGGTTGTTGGCAGTCCCGCCATCGCGAGCAGGTCCTTCACCGCTACCGGTACGCCGTGAAACGGCCCCCGATACCGCCCCGCTGCGATCTCCTGCTCGGCCTCCCGTGCCGCTACCCGCGCCCCGTCGGTCAGCACCATCTGGTACGCATTGAGCGCCGGATCGTACCGGGCGATCCGCTCCAGCATCACCTCAGTCAGCGCGACGGGCGAGACCGCCCCGGCGGCGATCGCGGCAGCAACGACATGCAGCGGCGCGAAGGGATCAAGCGGGTCGGTCGCGCCCGTCCCCGCGTCTGTGTCGTCGGGACTTGCCACTGTCGGCCCATCAGTTGGCCGATGATCGCTCCAGTCCTTCAAGTAGTCGGGGATTGTGTCCGACGGTACACCCTCGATCACGCGCGAGAAGTTGTCCACATTGCTCAAGAAGGCGCCGCCAGCGATCCGCGCGAGATCATCGTCGGTGAGGTGTACGCCCGCACGGGCGGCATTCGCGCGCAGGCGGGTCAGGGTCTCGGGTCGGGCGATCGTGCTGGACACCGGCTGACTCCTTTCTCCCTCGCTCCCTCCTGCCGGGGCAGTAGGTCAGGGTTAGGTCGTTCGCAACTCCCGCGCCGCCTCCCGCAACGCCCAGACCGCGCGGTTCCGCGCGCGGACGAGCGAGGTGCGGGCGACGCCCGCTGTGTGGCTCTCTTCAGGCGATTCGGTAAACGCGCGGACAGCTGCCGCGAGGTCCGGGAGGGCTGGGACGTCGAGGGCCGGTTCCTGCCGGAACCAGCCGCGCTGTGCGAAGTTCAGGCCCGTCAGTTCTCGACTTGCGCGGAGCAGATGCGTGTTCGTCTCTTGCCCGGCGGCAGGATCACTCGCGCGTGCCTTCGCCGTGAATGCCTCAGCCGCCGCAATCAAGGCAGCCACCGCCGCGATGGCCTCACCGAGATCGAAGCGGTCGCCGAGCGCCTGCTGGTAGTGGTTCAGGCTCTCCTTGATGTCCGCACCTGCCGCCGCGAGATCGAGCGGTAGCACTGGCGCATTCGCCAGCCGCCAGACGACCCCGCCATAGACTTTGATGTCCCGTTCGAGATTTTCCTTGTCCGCGATTTCCAGCGTGTCGTCCACGGTGTGCCAGGCGATATTGCCGCCGCAGCCGCCGACCGCGTAGTAGTTGTGCTCGTCCGCGACGGATTGCGGCATCGTCGAGGAAAGCATCAGGGTACCGGAGATGCCGAGGTTATTGAAACTGTAATCGCCCGCGCGCGGCGGGCGCTCGCCCTCCGCCGTCAGGCCCGTGATGTCGCGGATCACCGCCTGCGTGAATGCGCCGAGGTCGGGCGTGTAGGAAAGATTGCGATACTCCGTCGCCCACCGACAGCCAGGGGAGTCGCAGTTCACCTGCGCAACGCAGTGCTCGATCAAGTCCAGTCCGAAGGCATCCGCGTACCAGGTGCTGCCGGCATAGCGGCCGTGTGAGTGACCACTCCACCAGGCGATCCGCACGCTGCGCGCGAGATTCCGACGATTCTCGTGCAACGCGCGGGCGAGTTCGAGCAACGTCGCGTCGCCCGTCGCATTGTCGCCGATCCCCTCACCCCACGAATCGAGGTGTCCATGGACGAGCACGAACTCCTCCGGCACGACCGCGCCCCGGATTTCCGCGACGGTGACGGGGATTTCCCGCCAGCGCGTCTCAAGGTGCGCCTGCACCAGTACCTCGCGTACCATACCGCCGCGCGCCTGCTCCATTAGCCATGTACCGTCCGGCTTATTGACCTCAACAACGCTCAGGGTGGGCATCGCGCTAACGGTATCGAGATCGGGCGTGCCCCAAATCGGCGTGCAGATGCCCTCATGGACATTGGCGCCGGGGCTGGTGAAGACGGCGGCAGCGACGCCCGCCTGCGTCAAATCACCAATCCGCGCGGGCATCGGCAGGCCGTTCAAGACGGCGATCTTGCCTGCCACGTCCTGCCCCTCCAACGCATTGCCGAGTCCGGAGGTAAATATCGTGCTCACGCTCGACGCATGTGCCGCCTCGACCGCAACCGCTTGCCCGGTGATCCCCGCGTCGCCTGTCGGGATGGCGAAGCCGGGCGTCGTGCCACGCAGCGTGCGCGATGTGCCATCGGTCAGCGTGACCGCGACCGTTGCACCGCGCGGCAGGCTGATGAAGCAGCGCGGATGATGAACGGTATGCGGGATACCCCACTCCGTCAGCCGCCGCGTAATCGCGTCCACCGCTTGTTGCTCGCCCTCCGTGCCGGACTCGCGCACATAGTTGCTAAACTCGTGGATCAATTCCCATGGCATCTCCGTGCTCAGTGTACCCAGAAACGTCTCCTCCGCCTCACCGCCCCGCCATTCCGTCATCGCCGACGCCACGTTTCCCTCCTTCACAGATTTCTGTCGAACCGATTGAACCGCAGCGGTGCAGAGCGTACAGGGAACACAGTGGAAAGAGAAATTATGAGGAGACAATGTTTCCCCTCCTCATCAATCTTCCTTTCGACTCCCTTCTCTGCGCCCTCTGCGCCGCTGCGGTTCAGTCAGTTTCTCCCCATGCATCCCAATGGACCGTGGATGCGAGCGGTTCGCGCGGGGCGGGTTTGAAATCAGCGCCTCGCGTGTATGCGACCGGGGTGAGCGCGACCTGCATGACCGTATCGTACGGAATGCCGAGCACGTCCGCCGTTTCCTTCTCGTGCATCAGATGAATCGTTGTCCAACACGTGCCGAGGCCGCGGGCACGAGCCGCGAGCATGAAACTCCATGCCGCCGGGAGGATCGAGCCGAAGACACCACTCTGTACATTCGCCGGTTGCCCATCCGTCCGCCCCATAATGCAGGGGATGACGAAGACGGGCGCTTCGTGGAAATGATCCGCGAGATACTGCGCGGAATCGCTGACGCGCACCTGCGTCGCGGCCCGGTTTGGGTCATCGTAGGTGACGCTCCCGGCGCTCCGATACCGCTCCCACCCTTTGCGATACAGATCGGCAATCGCGCGCCGCTTCCCGGCGTCTGTCACGACAACGAACTGCCACCCTTGCCGGTTGCTTCCCGACGGCGCCTGCTGCGCGATCTGGAGACACTCCTCCACGACTTCCCGCTCCACTGGCCGGGAGAAGTCGAGCCGTTTCCGCACCGAGCGGGTCGTCGTCAATACCTCGTCGGCGCTCAGTGGCAACAATGGCATTTTTACCTCTCTTCCTGCCCCTGCCCGCAAGGGAGGGATGACTCATCCGAAATGCTGTGGCTCCCCCATAACGCCTCGATCTTTTTCAGAGGCTCCCTCACCCTTTCTCGCGGGAAGGGGGCTAGGGGGTTCGGTCTCCGCCACTATCGCCGCCTCTCGCAACGCGGCACGGACGGCGTTCCGCTTGCGAATGAGCGCGGTCGTCAGGAAACGCGCCTCGTCGCTCTCCGGTGGCAGTGTCGCGAGAAGCGGGAGATCGCGCAAGAGTGGCAGGGCGGGCGCGGGCATCGCCGGGTCGTGCTCGAAGCGATTACCCGCTGTATAGCGGAGTGGCACAAGGACGCGGGTCACTGCCTTCTGTGCCGCGACGACCGCGCGAGCCTCCGGGTCGTCCGGGCTTGTCTGCGCCTCAATGAGGACGCGGGCACGGGCGTCCAGATCTTCCGTCGCGCGGATCGCATCGGCGGCGCCCGCCCGTGCCGACGTGAGATCGAAGCGGCCCGCCACCGACTTTTCATAGGTGGCGAGGAGATCATCAATTTCGCGCGCTGCGTCCGCGAGGGTCACGGGCAGTACCGGTGCGCCACAGAAACGCGCGAGCGTCGCGGCGTAGATGCGTGTATCGAGGGCCAGCACATCGCGGTCCGCAGTCTCGATGGTGTCCGCCTCCGTATGCCACCACCAGTTCATGCCGCAGCCGCCGACCGCCGCCCACTGCTCCTTCGGCAGGTTGGAGAGGAGCATGTACAGGGACGGCACGCCCGGTCCCCAGAAGGATTGATCCCCCGCCCGCGTTGGCCGCTCCGCTTCGGCGTGCTGCCCGGTCAGATCGCGGATGATTTCCGTACCGAGTCGCTCCGTCTCCGCACCCATCGTCACGACATCGTAGCGCGTCGCGCCCCGCGCGCCGGGTGAGTCTATATTGATGTTGATGATGGCATGCTCGTGCAAGTCTTCCCAGAAATTGTCCGCGTACCAGGCGCTGCCCGCGTACCGCCCCTGCGAGTGTCCCGTCCACCACGCGACGCGCACGCCACGCGCCAATTCATCCCGTGCCAGCCAGGCGATACGAGCAAGTTCCAGGCAGGCGGCATTGCCCGTCGCATTGTCCGTTGTGCCGTGGTACCACGAGTCTACATGCCCGTTTGCGAAAGCGAAATCGTCCGAGAATCTTCCGGGGATATGTGCAACGACAATCGGGACGCGCCGCCATTCGGTCTGCACGACGGTGCTGAACGTGCCGCGCAGACCGCCCCGCTTTGCCGCCTCAGTGATCCGTAGGCCGTCGTTGTGTGTCACGCCAAGCGATGGAATGATCGGAAGCCTACTGATAGTGTCGGGTGTCGGCGTGCCCCAGATCGTCGTCGTGATCTGCTCGTGGATCGCGTCTTCATCGCTCGCCCAATAATGGATGTGGCAGAGCGCCCCGGCCCGCCCGGCGGCGAGGATCGTATCCGGCCTGCCCCGATCCGAGATGACGATCTTGCCACGCACGTCAACATCGTCGTAGTCCTGCGAGCCGTCGCCGCTGAAGAGCGCGGTGCCACCCTTGGTCGGCACAAAGACGATGTCGCCGCTGATCTCCTCGCCATTCGTGGAAGTCGCGAAGGCGCGCGTCTTCGCCTTGATCGGGCCGATCTCCGCGATGGTCAGCGTCCCCTTCACAGGAAAGGAAAGAAAGGCATCGAAGGCGTACTCGCGCACATCTTCGATCCCCGCCGCACGGCACTGGTCGGCGATGTACCGGAACGCTTTCGCTTCATCCGCCGTCCCGGCATGCCGCTGGAGCGTGCTGAGGAATGCGACATCGCGCATCATTCGGTCGGCGTTTATCGCGTCGAGCATCATGGTTTCGAGCATTTGACTTAACCCCCTGCCCCTTCGGTCACTCGGTGTGGGAAGGGGTGACTCTTTTCACTATCCAAATGGTTGCCTAACATCCTGACCTCATGGAGGCTCACTCCCCTTCCCACGCCGAGGAACGGAAGGGGGCCGGGGGGTTAGGTTCCCCGCCCCACCTCCCGCTGCACGCGCATCGCCTCCACCGTTGCGGTTTCCAAGGCGTCTACGATGCGGTTACGCTCTCGGACGAGGCGTGTATGAAGGAAGCGTGCATCGTTGCTCGCCGGATCGAGCGCGGCAAGGATGGCGGCACGGCTGAGGCCGGGCAGGAGCGGCACCTGCAAGGCCGGGTCCTGATCGTACGCACCACTCGCGGTGTAGAGCGCGGGATTGAGGATGCGGCTGAGGCGAAGCAAACCCGCGTCGAACGCGCGCCGCTGCTCCACGCTCCCCGGTGCGGCGATCAGCTGCCGCGTTTGCTCTAACTGCTCGGCGGCCGCGCCGAAGCGGGCGGCGGCCTCCCGCGCGAGGGCAAAATCGAAGCGGTCGCCCGTTTCGGCAGCGATCGCCGCAAGGCGAGTCGCGAAATCGCGCGCAACGGTATCGAAGGCGTACGGCAAGACGGGATCAGTCGTGAGCCGCGTGGCGATGGCGACGTAAAGGGCGGTATCGCCGCGCAACACTTCGGCGTCCGCCTTATCGAGTGTGTCCTCCGCTGTGTGCCACCACCAGCCGCCGCCGCTCCCGCCGACCGCCTTGCGATCCGTGTGGTCGGTCGCCAGCATGCGGAAGGCGCCGAGCGATGTAACACCGACGCCCCAGAAGGATTGATCCCCCGCTTTCATCGGGCGGCGTGGGTTCGCGGGCTGCCCGGTGATGTCACGGACCATCGTTTCCATGAACCGCTCCGCCTCGCCCATCACATAACGGCAATCCCAGACCGTCGCGCCCCGGCAGCCTGGCGAGTCAATATTGAGGTAGCCGACGCAGTGGGCGCGGAGATCGGCGAAACTGTTGTCCGCGAACCATGTACTGCCCGCATACCGCCCGGTCGAGTGGCCCGGCCACCAGGCGAAGACGACACCGCGCTCCAGTTCGTCCCGGTGCGCATTCAGTACCCGCGCCATTTCGAGCAGGGCGGCGTTGCCAGTCGCATTGTCCGTCACACCGACATACCAGGAATCAATGTGCGAGCCGACGAGCAAATAATCGTCGGACGTGCCGGGGATGAAGGCGAGCGTGACGGGTTGCGGTTGCCAGCCGGTTGTCACCTCCGCCGTGAGCCGTGCCCGCACCGGCCCCGCCGCGCAGAGAGCGCGCAACCGCTCGCCGTCCGCGTTCGTCACCGAGAGCGCCGGGATATTTGGCATGCTCCCAGCACTTTCGGGGGTCGGCGTACCCCAGATCGGCGTGACGATCAGCTCGTGGATGTGCGGCTCGTCGCTTGTCCATTGATGGATATGCGCCGCCGCGCCTCGTTCCTCCGCCCGCCGTACGCCATCCGGCCCGCCATCCGGCGTGACGACAGCCGCGCCACGCACGTCGCGCTCCCCATACGCGGCGGCGTTGCTGCGGTGGCTGAAGATCATCGCCCCCTGCTCCAACTGCTGCGCTACATCCACGAAGACGAGATCGAGTTCGACCCCCTCCGGCGTAGTTGAGCGGCCGAACGAGCGCGTCCGGCAGGGAATTGTTGTCTTCACCGGTGACAAAATCTCCAGCGTCGCCGGGCCGGGCCATGAGATGTATCCCTGGAATTCGCGGACCTCGGTGCGCACGCCCTCCTTGCCGAGCATGTCGCAGATGTAGTTGACTGCCTCGCGCTCCCCCGCCGTGCCGCTCGTGCGGTCCACGGTAGCGAAGTACGCGAGGTGCGCCGCGAGCCGTTCCCGGTCCACGGCAGTCTGGACGGTGGTGATGAGATTGGACATAGAACCTAACCCCCTGCCCCTTCCTGCGAGGAAGGGGTGACTCAGTACGATGCTTCGGTGTTTGCCGAAGCGTTTCGGATTTCCGAAAGGCATGCGGGGAGATCGTTCAGGATACGTTCGTTGGTGAAACGCGTGATGTGTAAGCCACGGAGCGCAAATGCGCGTTCTCGATGGCGATCTTCTTCAATCTGTGTTATGGACTTCGCCGTCCACTTCCACGAAGAGATTGACCGCATGACAGTAGAAATCGGCAACGAAGCCATCAATTACTTGTTGGCGACGGAAATGCAATCCATCGACCTTGTTCCCCCGTACCGCTTGCCAAAGCGCCATTTTTGCAACCGTCATCTCCCGCCGCATCCGCCGCGCGACTTCATTCTTCTTTGCATGATGTAACCCCCGCACCACCCATGATTTATCCATTCTTTTACCTCTCCCCAGCCCCTTCCGTACCTCGGCGTGGGGAGGGGGTTTAGGTTCCCTTATCCTTCACCCCCGGTGCCGGTACCGTGGGTCGCATGCGTCGTGCAGGCCGTCGCCGAAGAAGTTATAGGCGAGGACCGTGATGAAAATCAGTACACCCGGGTAGATCGCCAGTTCCGGCCGGTTGAAGAGATACCCCTGCGCGGAGCCGAGCATATTGCCCCAGGTCGGCGTCGGTGGCTGCACGCCGAGGCCGAGATAGGAGAGGGCAGATTCCGTCAGAATGGCGTTCGCCACACCGAGCGTTGCTGAGACGATGATGCTGGGCGTCGCGCAGGGGATGATGTGGCGAAAGAGGATGCGAGCCGAGGGCACACCGAGCGCCCGTGCAGCGAGCGTGAAGTCCATCTGCTTCGTCCGCAGCACCTCACCACGCACCACACGGGCGACGACCATCCAACTCGTTAGGGCGATGACGAGGATGATGTTGCGGATCGAAGTCCCGAAGACCGCCACGAAAATGAGCGTCAGGAAGAAGGTTGGGATCGCCAGCATCCCATCGGTCAGCCGCATAATCACGCTGTCCAGAATGCCGCCCTGATAGCCCGCCATCGCGCCCGCCAGCGTGCCGAGTACGACCGAGAGAATCATCGAAAGGCTCCCAACGATGAGCGAGACGCGCGCGCCGTAGATGAGACGAGACAGGACATCGCGGCCATTCTCGTCCGTTCCGAGCAGGTGGTGGATGCTCGGGCGCTGGAGTTTGTCGCGGATCACTATTTTCTCCGGGTCCTGAGGCGCGAGAAGCGGCGCAGCGAGCGCCATCAGGTGAATGGCGACGAGGAAGAGTAACGCGGCGAGCGCAAGCCGGTTACGGACGATCACGCGCAGCCCATCGCGCCACTCGCTGCGGACTTGCCGCCCCTCGATGCGTATGGGGACCGTCGCGACGGCCGCCGCATTCGGTTCAGATACCACGCTACCCTCCCTGCGTTTCGCCCACGCGGATGCGTGGATCCAGCCAGCCGTAGAGCAGGTCCGTGACGAAGTTGCCGAGGATGACAACGACCGCGACCAGCAGCGTGACACCCATCACGACCGGATAATCCCGCTGGCGGGCGGAATCCACCGCGAGGCTCCCCATACCGGGGTAGGAGAAGACCGTCTCGGTGATCGCCGCGCCACCAATCAACCGGGGCACGACGACGCCCATCACCGTCACCACGGGGATCAGCGCATTACGGAGCGCGTGCCGCGTGAGAACGACGCGCTCGCGGAGGCCCTTCGCACGGGCCGTCCGCACGTAGTCATCGTCCAGCACCGCGACCATGCTGGAGCGCATGTAGCGCGTGAACTGCGCCATTGCTGTCGTGCCGAGCACCACCGTCGGCAGGATAAGATGCTTGATGCGATCGAGTGGTGCGAACGTCGTCACATCGTCCGCTAACCCGCCGGAGGGGAGGACGCGGAGCCAGACGGCGAAGATGATGATGAGCAGGAGGCCATACCAGAAGACCGGCACGGCGACGCCAAAGAGGCTGACGAAGGCGGCGAGATGGTCAAAGATGCTGTTGCGCCGCACCGCCGCGAGGATGCCGAGCGGAATGGCAACGACGAGCGCGAGCAGAAACGAGAGCCCCGCCAGCGTCAGCGTCGCGGGGAGGCGCGTGCGGATTACCGCCGTGACATCGCGCTGCTGTGTATAGGAGACACCGAGATCAAGTCGCACAAGCCCCTGAAACCACCGGGCGTACTGCACCGGCAGGGGATCGTTGAGACCGAGATTCTGGGCGATTTGCTGCTGCTGATCGCGCGGCGTGTCCGGGCTGAGCAGGATGCTCGGCCCGCCCGGCGCCTTGTGAATAAGCAGAAACGTCACGACCGTGACGAGTAGCAGCAAGATCACCGACTGCGCCACCCGCCGAATGAGATAGGCGATCATTCCCCCTCCGGGGGAGGACGAAGGACGAAGCAAGGGCTCATTTCCCACACAGTCCTTCGTCCTTCGTCCTCCCCTATTGCTTCACTGACCATTGATACGCATAAACAATCGCGTCCCGGATACCGACGGCGGGGACGTTTTGTAGGCGGGCGCGGAGGCCACGAATCTCCTGTGGGTAGTAGAGGAAGGTGATCGGCTCATCCTCCGCGATGATGCCGAGGAACTGCTTGTACAAGGCGCCTGACTTCGTTTGATCGAGTTCGGAGCGCGCCTTTGTCAGGAGATCGTCCACCTGCGGGTTGGAGTAGTTCCACTGGTTCGATGTCCCGCCCGTGCTGTACCATGCGAAGACGTCCGGGTCCGGCGGCGTGATGTACCAGTTGACAATCGAATCGAAGTCGCCCGCGATGAACTTCGCCACCGCCGCGTTGAACTCCATTACATTGATCTTCGCGTCAATGCCGATCGCCTTCCAAGCCTGCTGCGCGATCTGCGCGACGGATTCGCGCGTCGTATTCCCCTTGTCCACGAGCAGTTCAAAGGAGAATTTCTGCCCATCCTTCGCGCGGATGCCGTCTGATCCCGCCTTCCAGCCTGCAGCATCCAACTGCGCGGCAGCCGCTTTCGGGTCGTAGAGGAGTTTTTTGACTGCGTCAGTGTACGCCCATGCGAGGAGCGGGTTGATCGGCCCATTCGCGACCTGCCCCGCGCCGCCGAGCACATCCTTAACAATCGCCTCGCGATCAATCGCCATTGTCAGCGCCTGTCGCACCAGTTTGTCGCTAAAGAGCGGCCGCTTGTCGTTGTAGGCGATGAAGTAGTAGTTCACTTGTGAGGCGTTCTGGATGACGATGTTGTTGTCGCTTTTCACTGTCGCCGCCTGATCCGGCTCCATCAGCATGAAGTCGAGTTCACCCGTTTTCAGTTGCGCCAGTTGCGCGTTGATGTCTGGCGTCACCTTGAAGGTGATCCGATCCAGGAGCGACGCGCCGAAGTGGAAGTTATCGTACCGCTCGACGGTCATTGTGCTGCCCGGTGTCGCCTCGACGAACTTAAAGGGGCCGGTGCCGACCGGCTTGGCGAGAAAGTCCTTCGGTGCATTGATGTCTTGCCCCTGTAAAACGTGCTTCGGGACCATATGGATGTTGTAGCCAAGCTGGATGGGGAGCGATGGGAGCGGGGTCGTCAGTTTGAGCGTCACGGACATCGGGCTGTTGATGACTGCCTCGGTGACGCCCTTGATATTCGAGCGGAAGCGCGCGTTGACCTTCGGGTCGAGCATCGTATCGAAGGTGAACTTCACATCGTCCGCCGTAAAGGGCTGGCCATCGTGCCACTTGACGCCCTGCCGGAGCGTGAAGGTAATGGACTTGCCGTCCGGCGCGACCTCCCATTTCTCCGCAAGGTCGCCCTCGGGATTGAGCGTCTTGCTGTTGAAGCGGATCAGACCGTTGAAGACGGTCTTGTTCGTGAAGATACTGGCGAGGTTGCCGGGGACGACGATCGGGTTGAGGGGGCCGTCCGAGCCGAGCGGGAACTTAATCGTGCCGCCCTTGGTCCCCACGACAGCAGGGACAGCAGCGGATGCCGCACCCGTCGTCGGTTGTGCCGCCGCAGTCGTGGGCGCGCCACTCGCTGATGAGGCAGCCGGGGCTGCCGCAGTCGCACCGACCTGCGGAATGGCGGTCGGATTCGGCGTGCCGACGATTTTCGGCACGGTCGTCCCCTGCGCGGCGGATGTCGCTGTCGGCGCGGCGTCACTGCCGCCACAAGCGGCGAGTGCGGCCATCGCGCCAACAGCACTCATCCCGGCGAGCATCTGCCGCCGCGTCAACCGTACGCGTTCTGTTTGACTGTTCGATATCATGATGCAAGCCCTCCACTTTTCTTATGATGATGCCGTCCATGTCTGTCCAAAGAGGTTTCCCGCATTCTCTCAGCAACCCTTTCCCTCACTCACCGCGTGATGGTGCACACTCATAGCCAGGCCTACATCAATCGCCTACCATGCTGATGGCGGCGATTACGCTGTCGCAACTGTCCCAGATCGGCGCGGCAACGCTGGTCATCCCGTCGTCGATTTCCGAGCGCGAGACGACGTACCCCGTAGCGCGTCTCCGCGATGGCGCGACGTAGTAGACCGGGATCGGTGATCGTGTCTGGGGAGAACGACAGGAGAGGCCGCACCAGATATGCCTCACGCTCCGCCTCCGGTAGATAGGCGAGCAGGCAGCGTGGCGAGGAGCTGCAATGGAGCGGCACGCGCTCGCCGATCCAGGCCGTCAGACGCATTGCGTGCGGGCTTTCAATCTTCTCGACGTGCAGGGCCATCGCGCCGTCCGCAATGGTGAGAATCGTCGTCTCTCCCATCATTTCGGTGAGCGCACGGAGATGTGGGCGGGCAGCGTCGCGCACCAGGGCATCAAGCGGCGCCGCACGCCCGAGGAGGCAGCGTTTCGGGCTGAGCCGGTAGCGCTGATCGCCCGGCGATTGCTGCACGAAGCCGAGTTCGTGCAGGACGCTCAGGTAGTGTGCGACGGTGCTACGCGGCAACCGCAACTGCTCGCTTAGGGCGCTAAACACCGATCGCCTCGTGCGACGCGCCTAGCATATCGAGCAGGTCGCTCGCGCGGTGCCAGGAACCGAGTCCGGTGGACGTAGGCATGCCGTGTCGGACCTCCGTAGATTCACGATGCATCTGTTGCTGAAAGCATGTTTCACTAATGACGCGATCACGATACCGCGCGCCATATCGCGTGTCAATCGCCGATCACACGATGCAAACTCTTTCTGTTCCTAATCACCCAGCGTTACCAGAATTATCGCGCATTCTCTGGCACCGAATGTGCAGGCAACTTCGCTGGTATCTGCATCATTACTCATGCGATGCCACCGTTCGGCACGCATACTTAGGAAAGGATCATTACCGAATGAGCACAACGAAAATGAAGGCACCCGGTAAGAAGGACATAAACGGCACGAATGGCAAGGAGGCAACGCCGGTCATGCATCAGCGCGGCCGCGAGATTCAGCGATATGGCACCGTGACAGCGATGCCGGTCGGCGTCGCCACGGAGGCGCGGCAGACGAACTGCACGATGCTCAACCAGTTGCTTGCTGACACGATCGCCCTCTACAGTCTCTACAAAAAGGCGCACTGGCAGGTGAAAGGGGCTCTCCCGCACTCTCGATGCATCAAAATCGGTGAGCCGCCAGTCACCGCAACGTCTTTCTCGGTCGGCACCGATGCGCACACACCTCTGTCGCGTCTCACGCGCGTTTCGCTCCGTCCAGTAGCC
>JAABUY010003496.1_pt1 | contig 17291 bp, 15 predicted proteins | sample 5560271 | NCBI WGS metagenome assembly JAABUY01 (sample SAMN10711886, study PRJNA513374) | rock metagenome | isolation source: Antarctica rocks | place: Antarctica: Victoria Land, University Valley
GGCTTCTTCGTCGTGAAAGTGCGGGGCGCTTAGAACGGACTGGGCCATCGGTCAGTTTCTCCTATGACCGAAAGCTACCCCCGAGCTCTGGGTATGTCAAGTATAATATCGCCTTTCAGAAAGGCTTGAGCAGCCGATCGATGTAATCCAGTTCCGGCTGCGGACGGCTTCGTTCGGCGCCGCGACGGCGCAGTTCGTCCTGGATCGCCCGTGTGCGGGCCTGCTCCATCTGGTCGGGCACGCGGACGTCGCCGCTCTCGTCGGTGCCGGAGGTGCCCTGCTGCAGCGGACGCCCCATCGGATCGCGACGCGCGGTGCGCCGGTGGCCGGGTCCGGGGGTTTCGCCGGGCCGAGACCCCGTGCTCTGGCCATCGCGATTGGAAGGGTCCTGCCCGCCTTCGCCGAGCTGGCCGGGTTCACCGCCTTCGCCCTCCTCACCCTCGCCTTCGCCGGGTTCCTTGCCGGGGCCGAACTGCCGGGCCATCTGCTGGCCCATTTCCTTGCCGCCCTTCTGCAAGGCCTCGATTGCCTTGGTTTGCGCGTTGCCTGCCGCCGCGTCCCGGCCCTCGGCCAGCGCCTGGCCGGCCTCCCGCATCGCCATGTCGGCCTCGCCAAGCGGAGCCGGGATTTGGCCCGTCAGGTCGCCGAACCGCTGCATCAGCTCGCCCAGCGCTCGGCGGAGCGCCTTTTGGCTGCGGCTGTCGCTGTCCCTGGAGTCCGGCGGCGCTGCCTGGCTTGGCACCGCTTGGTTAGGCGCTGCTTGGTTAGGCTGCGGGCGGCGCGGCTCGGCGGTGGCGCGTGCCTGGCTGCGGTCCAGCAGGCCGCCCTCGCGGCGGACCATGTCCTGCACGGCGTCCATCTGCTGCCGGCCGCGCTGCCGCCGCTCGGCGTTCTTCTTCTCCTGCTCCTCGCCGTGCTCGGGCCGGGCATTCTGCAACTGCTCCAGCAGCTTCTCCAGCTCGGCCATCTGCTGGCGCGCGTCGTCCATCCGGCCCTCGCGGGCGGCGTCGCGCATCTGCTCGGCCATGCGGTCCAGGTCGCGGCTGTTCATCTTGGGCGCGGTCGAGTCATAGGGCAGCTCGGTGCCATCTCGCCGCGCCTGCTCGGCCAACGCCTCCATATGGCGCTGGATCGCCTCCCGCAGCTCCTGCATGCGGTGGTCGAGCTCGGCCTTTTCGGCCGGTGTGTCGCGGTTGGCGTCCAAGGCGTCCCGTGCCGCTTGCCGTGCCGCCTCGAGCGCGCGAGCTGTCCGCTCCGCCGCCCCTTCCTCCAGCGCCAAGGCCAGATCCCAAAGTCGCGACTGCGCCTCGTCCACCGCAGCGTCGCCCCGGCCGCGAACCAACAGCGAGCCGACAGCGCGCAGGTTCAGCAGCAATCCCATCGAGGTTTCGGCATTCTCGGGCGCGAGCGCCAACGCATCCAGCGATTGCTGCGCCTGTTGCCGTTCGTCCGGCGTCAGGCTGAGCTGGCGCCGCACCGCGATCAAGGCGCGGGCCAGCGGGTTTTGGAACGGACGCTCGGGCAGCACGAACTCCGCATCCGGGCTTGAGCCGGTCTGGCCGAGGGCGTCCCGGGCCACCAGCCGGGCCAAAACGGGCAATCCGGCCCATGGATGCGCCGTCAAATCCTGGAGCTGCGCACCCTGCGCCCGCTTCGGCGCGCCGGCGAGCGTGATGGGCGCCAGCAGTGGCGGCGCGTTCGGACGCGCACGGAGGCGCAACTCGGCCTGCAGGCCGGCGACGCCGTAGTCGTCCTCGGCCCGCCAGGCTAGCCGAGTCTGCTGCGTCGGCCGGTCGCCCGACAACGCGGCGCCGGGCGGGTCGGTGAACATGGCCGTCGGCGGGCGATCGGGGATGACCGTCAACGCCCAGGACGCCACCGCGACGCCGCGGCGCTGCACGGACAGCGTGCCGCTAGCAGCCAGATCGCGCTCCGCCTGCCAGCTTGCGCCGTCCAACGCCCGGAACGGTTCGGCAACGCCGTCGAGCGCTAGGCTTGGATCGCCGCTGCCGCCGGTGACGCTGACCGTGAGGTGCGACCCGGTCGGCGCAGAGACCGCTGTGTTCTCGGGATGCAGGAACTGCGGCGGCAGCCCGGTATAGCCCGGCGGCGTAATCCAGGCCTGCACGACCGTGCCAGGCGCCGACGCTCCGGGCGGGATCGTGGGCACGAAGCCGCGGATCATGCGGGCGCCGGCATCCGGCCCGGCCATGACCCAGGCTGCGCCCAAACCCAGCAGCACCGCACCCCGCAGCGCCCAACTATCCCGGGTCGGGAGGCCGGGCCGCGGTTGGCCGACGCGAAGCCGACGCACTTGGGCACCCAGCCGCGCCAGATGGATCTGCCAAAGCGCCGCGGCCTCCTCCGACGGCGACGCCGGCCGGTCGGCGAGGGCAGCCAGCGGCCGGTGACGCAGGCCCGACGCACGCTCCAGGCGGCGGTCGGCGGCGGCGTCGGTCGGCGCATGGACCCGGCGCAACCCGCGCCACAGCGCCCCGGCGGCCAGGAGCAGCACTGCGCACAGCAAAAGCAGGCGCAACCAGGGTGACAGCATGCTTGGAAGATCCAGCAGCGCCGCGCAGGAATAGGCGCCCAGTATGCCGAGCGCCGGCCAAATGGCGGGCCAAAGCTGTTCGAACCACAAGACCAACCGTGCGGTCGCGCGCTTCCGGCTCAGCGCCCGGCCAGCTGCCGTGACCGGGTCCGTCACCCGAGCCAGTCCGGGACGGTTTCCCCGGCCCACAATGCCTCGATCGGCTGCCGCGCGCGGATCACCGACCAGCGTTCGCCGTCGACCAGCACCTCGGCGGCCAGTGGCCGTGCGTTGTAGGTGGAGCTCATCACCGAACCATATGCGCCCGCGTCCAGGATCGCCAAGCGGGCATTGCGCGCAAGCGGCGGCAAGCGGCGGCCGCGGGCGAAGGTGTCGCCGCTCTCGCACACCGGCCCCACGACGTCGGCCCCCGCCACGGGCTGGACCGCGTCAATGGCCGAGACCGGGACGATGCCGTGCCAGGCTTCATACATCGCCGGCCGCAGCAGGTCGTTCATCGCGGCGTCGAGCACCACGAAGCGCCGGGCACCGGTCGATTTCACTAGGGCCACCGAGGTCAGCAGCAGTCCCGCCGAACCGACCAGCCATCGGCCTGGCTCGATCGCCAGGGCCAGATCCATGCCGCCGAGCGTCGCCCGAATCGCCCCGGCGAAGGCAGCAGGTGATGCGGCGGGCTCGTCGCGGTAGCCGATCCCCAGCCCGCCGCCGCAATCGACCATGCGCACGGCATGGCCAGACGCGCGCAGCGCCTGCACCAGCTCGGCGGTCCGGGAATAGGCGGCGCGGTAGGGCGCCATGGACAGGATCTGGCTGCCGATATGCAGCGCCAGCCCGATCGGCTCGATGCCGGGCAGGCCGGCCGCATGGGCATACAGACCGGTCGCTGCGCCGTATGCTATGCCGAACTTGTTGTCGGCGCGGCCGGTTGTGATCTTGGCGTGGGTGCCGGCGTCAACGTCCGGGTTGATGCGCAGCGCGACCCGGGCGATGCATCCCATGCCGTGCGCGATGCCGGACAGCATCTCCAGCTCCTCGGCGCTCTCGACGTTGATCTGGCCGACGCCGGCCTCCAACGCCAGCCGCAGCTCCCACTCGGCCTTGCCGACGCCGGAGAACACGATGTGGTCCGGCGCGACTCCGCCGAGCTGTGCCCGCCGCAGCTCCCCTCCGCTCACCACATCGGCGCCGGCGGCGCCCTGCGCCATGATGCGCAGCACGGCCAAATGGTCGTTGGCCTTCACCGCATAGTGAACCCGCGCCGGCAGACCCGCATCCGCGAACGCGGTGCGCAGCGCCAGCAGCCGCCCACGGATGCTGCCGGCCGATAGCACCCATGTCGGCGTGCCCACGAGGTCAGCGACGGCGTTGAGCGGCACGCCCTCCATCAGCAGCCCGTCCATGGCGTGCATCGACAGATGCGGCCGGGCGGCAATCAGCTCGGCGGTCGTCGGGTCGGGGTCGGGCGCGAGGACGGCGGGATGAGCCATGGTCACCGGGACGGATAGGTGCGGGGGAAGCTTACTTCGTTGGCCGGGCCTGGCGGACTCGGCGAACCCTTCTTGCCGCAGGACGCGAGCAGGACGAGGGCAATCACCAACGCAATCCTCATTGCAGCGCCGCCTGCCAGCGTGCCGCCTGCGCAGCCACGTTCGCGGGCGCGGTGCCGCCGAAGCTGGTGCGGCTCGCCACCGATGCGTCGACCGTCAGCACGTCGAACACCTCCGCGGTGATCCCAGGCTCGATTGCCTGCATCGCCTGCAGGTCGAGGTCCGCGAGCCCCACGCCGCGCGCCTCTGCCGCTGCGACCAGGCGACCCGTCACATGATGCGCCGTGCGGAACGGCAGCCGCAGCACCCGCACCAGCCAGTCCGCCAGGTCCGTCGCCGTCGCGAACCCCGATCCGGCCAGCGCGCGCATGCGGGCGAGGTCCGGCGTCATGTCCCGCACCATGCCGCCGATCGCCGCCAATGACAGCGCGAGCGCGTCGGCGGCGTCGAATACCGGCTCCTTGTCCTCCTGCATATCCTTGGCGTAGGCGAGCGGCAGGCCCTTCATCACCATCAGCAGCGCCACGAGCGCGCCGGTGATGCGGCCGGTCTTGGCGCGGGCGAGCTCGGCAGCGTCCGGGTTGCGCTTCTGCGGCATGATGCTGCTGCCCGTCGTGAAGGCGTCCGACAGCCGCACGAAGCCGAACGGCGCGCTGCACCAGATCACCAGCTCCTCCGCCAAGCGGGACAGATGCATGCCGCAGATCGCCGCCGCCGCCAGGAACTCGAGCGCGAAATCGCGGTCCGACACGGCGTCGAGCGAGTTGGCGGTGGGCCGGTCGAAGCCCAGCGTCGCCGCGGTGTCGGCACGGTCGATCGGGAAGCTGGTGCCGGCGAGCGCCGCCGACCCGAGCGGGCACTCGTTCAGCCGGCGGCGGCAGTCGGCCAGCCGCCCGCGGTCGCGGCCCAGCATCTCGACATAGGCCAGCAGGTGGTGCCCGAACGTCACCGGCTGCGCCGTCTGCAGGTGGGTGAAGCCCGGCATCGGGTCGGCCGCGAACTCGGCCGCACGGTCGGCCAGCGCGCGCATCACGTCGGCCACCTGCAGATCCAGCCCGTCCACCGCGTCCCGCACCCACAGACGAAAATCGGTTGCGACCTGGTCGTTGCGGCTGCGCCCGGTGTGCAGGCGCTTGCCGGCCTCGCCGATGCGCTCGGTCAGACGCGCCTCGATGTTCATGTGGATGTCTTCGAGCTCGTCCACGAACGGGAAGCGCCCGGCCTCGATCTCGGCGGCGATGCCGTCGAGGCCGGCACGGATCGCTGCCTCGTCGCCGGTCGCGATCACCCCGGCGCGGGCCAGCATGGCCGCGTGCGCCAGGCTGCCGCGGATGTCCTGGCGCCACATCTTGCGGTCGAAGCCGATGGACGCGTTGATGTCTCGCATGATCACCGAGGGCCCGCGCGCGAACCGGCCGCCCCACTGGGCGTTGGCCTCGGCATTCCGCAGGGTATCGTCAGAATTTGCAATGGGCTGGGTCGCCCCTGTGTCAAACTCGTCTATATCAGTGTTGCTACTCAAGGACGCACCATGATCCCAATGAAGCGCCGCGCGCTGCTGGCGGCGGCCCTGACCCTACCGATGGTGGCCAGTCCGCGCAAACCGTGGGCAGCGGGCGCCGGGTTGCCCGGCCTTTCCAACCTGCAGCGCGTGGATGGCGCCGCAGTGCCGGATGTCCGGTTCACCACGGCCGACGGCACCGTGCATAGTCTGGCCGACTACGCCGGGCAGGGGGTCGTGCTGAATCTTTGGGCTACCTGGTGCGTGCCCTGCGTGGCCGAGATGCCGGCGCTTGACGCCTTGGCCCGGCTGATCGCCGGCGACATGGTGGCGGTGCTCACGCTGTCATCCGACCGCGGCGGCGCACCTCCGGTCGAGCGCTTCTACCGCGAGAAGGGTATTCAAACGCTGCCAATCCTGCTCGACCAGCGCGGCGACGCCGCCCGGGCGTTGGGCGTGCGCGGCATTCCCACGACGCTGCTGATCGACCGCGCCGGCAAGGAGCGCGGGCGGCTGGAGGGCGCGGCTGATTGGGCCAGCGCCGACTCCGTGGGCGTGATTCGCCAATTGATCGGCTCAGGCGGGGGGCCGGGCGGTCAGTCGCTGGGCAGCCCGTTTCGTGGATCGAACGCCTGACCCGGCGCCCAGTCCTGCAGGAACTTCCGTAGCGCGTCGTCGGCTGGGCCAACCATGACGCGAAGCGTTGCATAGGCGTCCCCAGCCGGCTGCTTGCCGTGTTCCGGAATGCCCTTGCCACGCAGCCGCAGCTTGGTGCCGCTGTCGGAACCCGGCGGGATCGCCATCGTGACGGCGCCGGCGACGGTCGGCACCGGGACACGCCCACGCTGATAGTGATCGGCAAGTCAAGGTGGATATCCTGGCCGTCCCGCCGGAACAGCGGATGCGGCGCGACGGTGACCTCGATCAGCGCGTCGCCGGCTGGGCCGCCGGCGGCCCCGGGATTGCCCTTGCCGCGTAGGCGGAGCGTCTGCCCGCTCTCGATCCCAGGTGGCACCTGAACGTCCAAGTTGCCACCGGTGGGCAGCGCCAACCGCTGCTTGGCGCCGCGTGCGGCGTCGAGGAACGAGACCACGAGGGTGTAGCGCTGATCGCTGCCCCGGCGCGGCCGAGCCGGGCCGCCACGTCCCTGGCCGCTGAACATGCCCGCCAGAATGTCTTCCATGTCGCCGCCAGGATAGGCGCCGCTGGGCCGGTAGCCGCGCGGCGGGACTTCCTGCCCGGTCGCGTCGATTTCGCCCCGGTCGAAGCGGGCGCGCCTTACTGGATCAGAAAGCAGGTCGTGTGCGCCGGAGATCGCCTTGAAACGCTCTTCGGCCCGCTTGTCCCCCGGATTGACGTCGGGATGGCTGGTCTTGGCGAGCTTTAGGAATGCCGCACGGACCTGTTTCTCGGTCGCGGTCCGGGGAATGCCCAGCAGCGTATAGGGATCGTCGGCCAACGGCGCCTCGTTTGGGTTAGACCAATGTCGTCCTGGCTGGAAACGCGCTTGCGTTGCCGGTCAGGGCGGCAAAATTGGTCGCTCGAACAAATGCTAGCCCGCAGTAGCTCTGACACAGTCAGAGCTACTGCGGGCTAGGCTGCCATCATAACCCGTCGAGCGGTTGATACCCAGCCATGCGGCTGAGCCCGGCGACGGGCGCCGTGCCGGCAAATGTCGCCGGTGTCCGTTCAGCTTTCGGTAACGTTTCTCAGGCATGATGCCGTTATGTCAAACTCATTCGCGCATTTCACCACGCTGGCCAAACCTCGGACGGTATCCGGAGGCATGCGGACAGCTTTGCATCTGCCGATCCGGCGAGGGATCTTGCTGGCGCTTTTGTGCATCAGCTTAGTCACGGCGAGCTTGGGCGCCTATGCCGTCCGTAATATTGTCGCGTTGGGAAACCTGACCGACCAGGCGATTGATGACGCCCTTATGTCAATCGGCCACGCTCGATCGGCTTCGGCCGGCTTCGTCGCGCTCAAGGCTGCGGTCGCCCGCCACCGAGCGTTCCCGGACCAGGCCGAGCTGCCGCTGCGAATAAGCGCACTGTCGACGATGCTGGATGAGAACTTGGCGGCCATCACCCAGGGTGCCTCTACACCACAAGCGGCGCAAGCAGCAGCCGTCGCGAGCACCGCCATCGCCGACTGGCGTGCAGCGGGCGGCTTGACCGATGCAGGGCCTAACGACGGCGTCCGTCTAGACACACTGGCCCAAGTTGCGAACCGGCGGCTCGAGCGGCTAATTGATCATGCCGCCAGGGACGGTCTCGAATTTCAGGAGCGCATTCAGGCCAAGGTGGCGGATGCCAAGTTCCAGACGCTGCTTTGGACCTGCGCTGCGTTAATTCTGGGCGGCATGACCGCTATGCTGCTGGCACGGCGCATCGTCGGATTTGTCGTCAGCATATCCGCCGCGGCCTGCCGCCTCGCGGCTGAATATGCCGAAACGAAATCCTCGAAGGTTGGCGCAAATGGGTCAGGAGCGCTGCTCACTACGATTGGGACAATGCGGGACAACACCTGCTGCCGGCACCTTGAACCCAATCAAGAGTGTGACACCGCGCAAGCGAGCCGAAGCCATCAGCGCAGCATCTGCGACGGATGGCATCGGTAACGGGTTCTGAGCCGGCGGCGGCATGGCCGTGGCGATCCTGGCCGTGCGTTTGATCGGAACGGCGGGTGTGCCGGCTGTCTCCGGATTGACATGTGACGCCGTGCTGACTCCCCGCGCCGAACCGGCTATGGCACTGCCACCCTCCCCGGCAGGATGCCATGAATGCCCAACACCGTCTTTCCAGCCTTCGCGTCGGTGCGCCGTCTGCCCAACCTGTTCGACATCGTAGCCGGCGTCTGCATCTTCGGCGCGCTGGTCTATGTGGCCGGCATTGCACGCGGGACCTTGGCGCCGCTTGATGCGCCAGAGGCGACGACCATCGTGCTCGATCCCTGGTTCCTGCCGGGCTATGCGGTCCGCACCACGCTGCGCATGTTTGCTGCCCTGGTGTGTTCGCTGCTGTTCACCTTCACCTATGCGACCTGGGCGGCAAAAAGCCGGCGCGCCGGGCTGATCCTGGTGCCGATCCTCGACATCCTGCAATCCGTGCCGATCCTGGGCTTCCTGTCGTTCACGGTCGTCTTCTTCATGGGCCTGTTCCCCGGCCAGGTGCTGGGCGCCGAGCTCGCGGCCATCTTCGCCATCTTCACCAGCCAGGCCTGGAACATGGCGTTCAGCCTTTATCAATCGTTAAAGACCGTACCGGCGGACCTCGATGAGGCCACCCGCAGCTTTCGGCTGACCCCATGGCAGCGTTTCTGGCGGCTTGAGGTGCCGTTCGCCATGCCGGGCCTAGTCTGGAACACCATGATGTCGATGTCCGGCGGCTGGTTCTTCGTGGTGGCGAGCGAGGCGGTGAGCGTGGGCGACGCCACCTGGAAGCTACCCGGCATCGGCAGCTACGTAGCGCTCGCGCTGGAGCAACGCGATATCGGCGCCGTGCTGTATGCGATCCTTGCCATGCTCGTCGTCATCTTGGCCTATGATCAGCTGCTGTTCCGTCCGTTGGTGGCGTGGTCCGGCAAGTTCCGCTTTGAGCTGACGGCGGCGGAGGAGGTCGAGGACCCCTGGGTGCTCAGGCTGCTCCGCCGCACCCGGCTGCTGCGCGCCGCGTCGGGTATGGTCGGTGCGATATTCGACGCGTTTGGCGGATTGCGGCTCTCGTTCCAGTCAAAGGCGCGTGCGGCGACTGGTCAGGCGCCGTCCCGCCTGGGCGACGGGTTGTTCCTGGCCGTGCTGGCCGTGGCGCTCGCGGCGGCGGTGTGGCAGATCGCGAGCTTCGCGTCGCGAACGCTGGCTTGGTCGGATCTGATCGAGGCCGTCGGGCTTGGGCTCCTGACGCTCACGCGCGTGGTGGTGCTGATGACGCTGGCGACGCTGGTTTGGGTGCCGATCGGGGTATGGCTGGGATTGCGGCCAAAGTGGGGGCGGCGTGCGCAGCCCGTCGCGCAGTTCCTGGCGGCGTTCCCGGCCAACCTGTTCTTTCCGATCTTCGTCGTGCTGATCGTGCGGTTCGCGGGCAACCCGGACATCTGGCTGACCCCGCTCATGATCCTGGGAACGCAGTGGTATATCCTGTTCAACGTGATCGCCGGCGCCAGCGCCTTTCCAGGCGACCTTCAGGAAGCCGCGCGCAACTTTCGCGTCGGCGGCTGGCTATGGTGGCGCCGGATTATCCTGCCGGGCATCTTCCCATATTACGTGACGGGCGCCATTACGGCGTCGGGCGGCTCGTGGAACGCCGCCATCGTGTCGGAGGTCGCGAGCTGGGGCAACACGAGGCTCGTTGCGCACGGCCTGGGCGCCTATATCGCACAGGCGACCGCAGATGGCGCCACGGCCAAGGTGGTGCTAGGCGTCGTGGTAATGTCGGCATTCGTCGTCGCCTTCAACCGCCTGCTATGGCGTCCGCTTTATAGCTTCGCCGCCCGCCGCCTGACCCTCTGACAGGGAGCCGCCCATGGACCAGTCCCTCGCGGCCGAAGACCTGTTGCAGGTCCGAGGCGTTCGCCAATCCTATCACAAGGACAGCACCGCCGATCTGGTAGTGCTGGACAACGTGGACGTGTCGCTTCGCGACGGCGAGATCGTAGGATTGCTGGGCCGGTCGGGCTCCGGCAAGTCCACCCTGCTGCGCATCATCGCGGGCCTGCTGGCGCCCACCTCCGGCAAAGTGCTGTGGCGCGGCCAGGCATTGCACGGCCCGGCCGACGGCGTCGCGATGGTCTTTCAAAGTTTTGCGCTGTTCCCTTGGCTGACGGTGCAGGAGAACGTGGAACTCGGCCTCGAGGCGCTCGGCATGGCGCGCGCCGCGCGTGAAACCCGGGCCGAGGCCGCGATCGACCTGATCGGGCTCGGCGGCTACGAGAGCGCTTATCCCAAGGAGCTGTCGGGCGGCATGCGCCAGCGCGTCGGCCTGGCCCGCGCCCTGGTCGTGCACCCCGACCTGCTGCTGATGGACGAGCCGTTCAGCGCGCTCGACGTGCTGACCGCGGAAACGCTGCGCACCGACCTCATCGACCTTTGGAGCGAAGGTAAGCTGCCGGTGAAGTCCGTGCTCATGGTGACCCACAACATCGAGGAGGCGGTGCTGATGTGCGACCGCATCCTGGTGTTCAGCTCCAACCCCGGCCGGGTCGCGAGCGAGCTGCGCGTGCCGTTCCTGCACCCGCGCAACCGGCACGACGCGGCGTTCCGTCAAATGGTCGACGACATCTACGCCCTAATGACCCGGCGCCCGCCCACGCTGCGCACCGCCGCAGCACTGGCGCCGACGATGGCGATGCAGCTGCATCGGGTCTCCACCAACCTGCTTGCCGGCCTGGCCGAGACGATGGCGGCGCCGCCCTACAATGGCCGCGCCGACCTGCCGGCGTTGGCCGGGTCGCTGCAGCTCGAACTGGACGACCTGCTGCCCATGGGCGAGACGCTGCAGCTGCTGGGTTTGGGCGTGCTGGAAGAGGGCGACCTGCGCCTGTTGGACCGCGGCAAGGTGTTCGTGGAGGCCGATACGGACGCCCGCAAGCAGATCTTCGGCGAAGCGCTGCGGGCCAACGTGCCGCTCGTGGCGCAGATCCGCCGGGTGCTGGACGAGCGCCCGAACCACCGCGCCGCCGCGGTGCGCTTCCGCGACGAGCTGGAGGATTTCATGTCGCCCGACTACGCCGACGAGACGCTCGCGACCGCCATCACCTGGGGCCGCTACGCCGAGCTTTATTCCTATGACGAGGAGGCCGACCAGTTCTTCCTCGATGACGAGGAGTAGCCGCCGATTGCGGAGGCTTAGGGGACCGACTATCCTGCGGCGACTGTTTGGGGAACCCGCATGACGCTGAACCGCCGCACCCTGCTTGGCGTCGTGGGCGCAAGCCCGCTGATTTCGTTCGCTGCCCGCAGGGCGTGGGCGGAAACACCTCGCGATTTAGTCGTGATGGCCCGACAAATCGACGATATTGTGAGCCTCGATCCGCAGGAGTCGTTCGAGTTCAGCGGCGAGGAGGCGCTGGGCAACGTCTATGACCGGCTGATCCTGCCAAATCTCAAGGACCCGACCGATATCAAGGGCGACCTGGCAGAAAGCTGGAGCACCAGCGAAGACGGGCTGACCACCACGTTCAAGATGGTGCAGGGCCGCAAATTCGCCTCCGGCAACCCGGTGACAGCGGAGGACGCCGCATTCACGCTGCAGCGCGCGGTGATTCTCAACAAAGCGCCGGCGTTCATCGTGAACCAGTTCGGCTTCACCAAGGAGAACGTGTCCGACCGCATCCGGGCCACCGATGAGCGGACCCTGGTGCTGACCCTGGCCGAAAAGGGATCGCCGAGTTTCCTGATGTATTGCCTGTCTGCGCTGGTAGGCAGCGTCGTGGACAAGAAGACCGTGATGGCGAAGGCCGTTGGCGACGACATGGGCAATGCCTGGCTGAAAGCGGGCAACAGCGCCGGGTCGGGGCCGTTCCAGTTGCGGCAGTGGCGCGCGAGCGAGAACGTAACGATGGAGCCGAACCCCAATTATCCAAGCCCGCCGAAGCTGCGCCGGCTGGTGATACAGCACCGCCCGGATACGTCGGCGCAGCTCTTGGGCCTGCAGCGTGGCGACATCGATGTTGCGCGCACTCTGGCGCCCGATCAATTGGCGGCACTTGGGGAAGATCCGGCCTACACCCTGCTGACCGCGCCGAAGTCAAATATCAACTTTCTCGCGCTGAACCAAAACCACCCGGTGCTGTCCAAGCCGCAGGTGCGGCAGGCATTCAAGTGGGCGATCGACTACGAGGGGATCGCCGCCAGCATCACGCCCAAGGCCTACGAGCCGCACCAGGCATTCCTGCCCAAGGGCTTCCCGGGCGCACTGACCGACCTGCCGTTCAAGAAGGACACCAAGCGCGCCAAAGCGTTGCTGGCAGAGGCCGGACTGCCGAACGGCTTCGAGATCACGCTCGACCATTACACCGTGCCACCCTTTGCGGATGTAGCGCAGGCGATCCAGGCGAACCTGGCGGAGGCGGGCATCAAGGTAACGCTGATCGCCGGCGAACAGCGGCAAGTCATCACCAAGACCCGCGCGCGGCAGCATCAGGTCGCCATGGGGCTTTGGGGGTCCGACTACATGGACCCGCACAGCAATGCCGAGACGTTCAATATCAACACTGATAACAGCGACACGCAGAAAAACCGCACCCTCGCCTGGCGCAGCAACTGGAAGGACGACGAGTTCACCACCCGCGCGATTGCGGCGCTGAAGGAGCCGGACGCCGCCCGCCGCGTAGCGCTGTATGAGCGCCTGCAGCGCGACCATCAGGAGCGCAGCCCGTTTGTCATCATTGCGCAGCAGGTTGAGGTCGCGGCGATGAAGAAAACCACGACCGGCCTGGACCTAGCACTGCTGGGGGACCGCACGCGCTATGCTGGCCTGACCAAGGCGTAGTTCCACAGCGTGGGCCACGCCCGGGCGCTCGCCGCCAGCCTGGCGAGCGTGCCGATCACGCTGTTCGGCCTGATCCTGATCACCTTCCTGATCGGCCGCGTGGTGCCGATCGACCCGGTGCTGGCCATCGTCGGCGACCGTGCGCCACAGGACGTCGTCGCCCGCACCCGGCTAGAGCTGGGTTTGGACCGCCCGCTGCCCGAGCAGTTCGTCCGCTATGTCGGCCAACTCGTGCAGGGCGATTTCGGCCGGTCGGTGATGACCAGCAACCGGGTCAGCACCGACATCGCCCGATTCTTTCCGGCGACGCTCGAACTGGCGACGGCGGCGTTGCTGATTGCGGTGTTGTTGGGAATGCCGCTCGGCGTTTATGCGGCGGTGCGGCAGGGCAGTTGGATCGATACGGTGATCCGCGTCGTCTGCCTGTCCGGCCACTCGATTCCGATCTTCGTGCTGGCGCTGCTCTCGCTGCTGGTGTTCTACGCGACGCTGCAGTGGGCGCCGGGCCCGGGGCGGCAGAGCATCATGTTCGACGGCATGGTCGAGCAGCGCACCGGCCTGCTGCTGCTGGATGCCGCCCTCGCCGGCGAATGGGATGCGCTCTGGGACGCCGTGAAGCAGATAGCACTCCCTGCCCTGGTGCTCGGCCTGTCCAACATGGCCTACATCGCCCGCATGACCCGCGCCTTCATGCTGGAAAGCCTCGCCGGTGAATACGTGATCACCGCCAAGGCCAAGGGTCTGTCCGCCGCCGCGGTGATCTGGCGTCATGCCTTCGGCAACATCCTGGTGCGGTTGCTGACGGTGATCGTGCTGACCTATGCCGGCCTGCTCGAAGGTGCCGTGCTGACCGAGACGATCTTTAGCTGGCCGGGCTTGGGCCAGTATCTGACCGGCAGCCTGCTGAACGCCGACATGAACGCGGTGCTCGGGGCGACCCTGGTCGTGGGCCTGGCCTATGTCGTGCTGAACCTGTTCTCAGATCTCATGTATCGCGTTCTGGACCCTCGCGTCCGATGAGCGGGGTAGCATGATCGTCACCCGCGATTGGCTGCTGACCGAGACGCCGGCGTCGCGCAAGCAGGCGGCCTGGGGGCGGCGCTACCGGCTCTGGCTGCAGTTCCGCCGCAACCCGCTCGCCATGGCCGGCCTGATCGTGGCGCTGTCGCTGATTGCGGTTTCGTTGGCGGCCCCGCTGCTGGCGACGCATGATCCCGGCGTGCAGGACCTCGGCAACCGCCTGGCACGGCCCTCCGCGGCGCACTGGTTCGGCACGGACGAGCTGGGCCGCGACGTGTATTCGCGGCTGCTGTTCGGCGGCCGAATCACGCTGGGGATGGTGGTGGCCGTCGTGCTGCTGGTGGCGCCGGTCGGCCTCGCGGTCGGCTGCGTGGCGGGGTATGCGGGCGGCATCTGGGATCGGCTGCTGATGCGGGTGACCGACATATTCCTCGCCTTCCCGCGGCTGATCTTGGCGCTGGCCTTCGTCGCAGCGCTCCGTCCCGGCGTGACCAGCGCCGTCGCCGCCATCGCGCTGACCGCATGGCCGCCCTACGCACGCCTCGCCCGGGTCGAGACGCTCGGCCTGCGCCGCACCGATTTCGTGGCGGCGGTGCGGCTGACCGGCGCCAGCCCCGCCCGGGTCGTGCTGCGCCACGTCGCCCCGCTATGCGTGCCGAGTCTCGTGGTGCGGGTGACGCTGGACATGAGCAGCATCATCCTGACCGCGGCCGGCCTGGGCTTCCTCGGCATGGGCGCGCAGCCGCCGTCGCCGGAGTGGGGCGCCATGATCGCCACCGCCCGGCGCTTCATCCTGGAGCAATGGTGGGTGCCGACCATCCCCGGGCTTGCCATCTTCGTCGCGAGCCTGGCGTTCAACCTGCTGGGCGACGGCCTGCGCGACGTGCTCGATCCGAAGCAGGGCGGCTGATGCCAAAAAACCCTATATTGGTTGATATCCAGAACCTTCGCATCGCCTTTTCCACCCCGACCGGCTGGGCCGAGGCGGTACGCGGCGTCTCGTTAACCCTTGGGAAGGAAAAGCTGGGTATTGTCGGCGAAAGCGGCTCCGGCAAGTCGCTGACCGCCCGGTCGCTGCTGCGCCTGCTGCCCGGCAATGCCCGCGTGCAGGCGGACCGGCTGGCGTTCGACGGCATCGACGTGCTCACCGCGACCGAGCGGCAGATGCGCGCCATACGCGGCAAGCGCGCCGGCCTCATCCTGCAAGACCCGAAATACTCGCTCAATCCCGTCATGACCGCGGGCGAGCAGATTGCAGAAGCCTGGCGCACCCATAAAGGCGGCAGCAGGCGGGTGGCGGCGCAGGCGGCGGTGGACCTGCTGGCGCAGGTGCTGATCCGCGACCCGGCCCGTGTCGCTCAGTCCTATCCGCACGAGCTGTCTGGCGGCATGGGCCAGCGCGTCATGATCGCCATGATGCTGGCGCCCGACCCCGAGCTGCTGATCGCCGACGAGCCCACCAGCGCGCTGGACGCGACCGTGCAGGCGGAGATCCTGCGCCTGATGGAGGATCTGGTCAGCCGCCGCGGCATGGGCCTGCTGCTGATCAGCCACGACCTGCCGCTCGTCGGGCACTTCTGCGACCGGGTGGCGGTGATGTATGCCGGCCGCGTCGTCGAGGAGCTGCAGGCCGGCGAGCTGGCCCGTGCGCGGCACCCTTATACGCGCGGGCTGCTGGACTGCATGCCGCGGCTGTCGCATCCGGAGGCCCGGCTGCCGGTCATGGTCCGCGACCCGGCCTGGCTCGGCGTATGATCGAGATCGAAGGCCTGCGGGTCCGGTTCGGGTCCAACGAGGTCGTGCACGGCGTCTCGCTCGCGGTGCAGCGCGGCGGCAGTTTTGGATTGGTCGGCGAAAGCGGGTCCGGCAAGAGCACCGTGCTGCGCGCCTTCTCGGGCCTCAATCCGGATTGGACCGGCACCATGCGGCTGGACGGCGTCGCACTGACGGCCCGGCGAGACCGCAGCTTTTTCCGCCGGGTGCAGATGGTGTTCCAGGACCCGTACGGCTCGCTGCATCCGCGGCAAACCGTCGACCGCGCCCTCAGCGAGCCGCTGATCGTGCACGGCTTGCCGGACCGCGACGCCCGCATCGCCCGGGCGCTGTCCGACGTGGCGCTGCCGCTCAGCGTGCGGTTCCGCTACCCGCACCAGCTCTCCGGCGGACAGCGGCAGCGCGTCGCAATCGCGCGCGCGCTGATGGCCGAACCGGACGTGCTGCTGCTGGACGAGCCTACCAGCGCGCTCGACGTGTCGGTGCAGGCCGAGGTGCTGAACCTGCTGCGCGACCTGCAGCAGCGCCGCGGGCTGACTTACCTCCTGGTCAGCCACAACCTGGCCGTCGTCGCGCATCTGTGCCCGGTTATCGGTGTGATGCAGGGCGGCGACCTGGTCGAGACCCTGTCGACCGCCGACCTGCGCGCCGGTCGCACGAACCACCCGCATACCGCGCAGCTTCGCGCGCTTTCGGTAGAATTGGAGGATGCAGATGAACAGTTGGCAACGCACCCATGACTGGGGCGCCCTAACCCGGGCCGAGGTCGCCAGCGCCCGGGATGCGGGGGCGCTCGCGGTGCTGACGGTCGGCAGTTGCGAGCAGCACGCCGACCACCTGCCGGTCGACACTGACACGCTGTCCGCTTATCGTGTGGCCATGCTGGCGGCGGAGCGCTGCCAGCACCCGCATGTCCTTGTCCTACCGCCGCCATCGTTCGGCTTTTCGCCGCACCATCGTGCCTGGCCCGGCACGATCTCGCTGTCGCTGGCGACGTTCACGGCAATCGTGACGGACGTGGCGGAAAGCCTGCACCGGACCGGGTTCGACCGGCTGCTGATCGTCAATGGGCACGGCGGCAACGTTGGCCCGTTGACATCGGCCTGCACGGAATTGGTGAGCCGCGGGCTGCGCGTGGCTGCAATCACCTCTGGCTCTTATTGGGTTCCGGGGTGGTGAGGCCAGTACCGGGAAGCGGGGCTGGGGGCCTCTGGTGCATGAGCAAAAGCGGGAGTAGGTGGCCTGCTCACGCGAGGAGCTTCTGTCATGGCCGCATCCGACCTGATCAACCTTTCCGGCCTGATGGACGACGCCAAGTGCTTCGCCTTTGTGCGCCAGCATCGCTGGCCAGAGGGCGTGCGCTGCCCCGCCTGCGATAGTTCTTCGGTCATCCGGGACGGGTGCGACGA
>JAABUY010003499.1_pt1 | contig 17287 bp, 19 predicted proteins | sample 5560271 | NCBI WGS metagenome assembly JAABUY01 (sample SAMN10711886, study PRJNA513374) | rock metagenome | isolation source: Antarctica rocks | place: Antarctica: Victoria Land, University Valley
TTTTTAACAAAGAGTATCGAAGAGATCGCGAAGAAAGAGCTGACTTGAATAAAGTCTTTGATCAAATTATTCTTCAGATATTTCTTTAGTACTCGAAGCTCATCTTGAGACATGTCATATAAAGACTCGAAGATAGAAGTTTTGCTCTTCTGCAGCTGAATTTTATGATCATAGAAACGTCGTTCAGATAGAATGTTCATCAATTCGCAAGAGAAAACATCTAGAAAATCGTGATATTCGAAGAGCAATAGCGTGACAGAGTCAACGAAAGACGTGATTTTCAGAGCTTTGTCGATATTTCTCATGAATATGACAAACAGATCATGATTCTTTTTCCTAGCGAGTCGCAGAAACGAAGCACTATCTATAGCGTAGATCTTCAGATGTTTCGAAGACGAAGACGTCGAGAAGACTGATACTGACACAGTCGAAATCGAGATGCTCGAGAGAGTTTCGAGTACGAATTCTGAGTTGACTTGAGATTCAAAGATGAGCTGATTATGACGCAGATCTATAATTGCTTTATGACTTTTTAATCAAGACAGATCTAGAACAACTGAGAATTGCGAAAGTTGAGTGACATAAAAGAGAGTTTCTTCAAGCTCTTCGCTTGAAACTCGAAGTTTGACAAGAGCGTAATGAGTGATTGAATTGAATACGATTGATTGATCGTCAAATCTCTGAAGAATACAGATTTCAGACAAAGAAAAACAGAGCAGAGAGTGTCTTTGCGCGAAAGAGTCATCAATAAATGCATAATCGATGACGTCGATATCAATCAAAACAGAAAGATTGACATTGATTTTATTGCTTTCTAGATTATCTGAGAGCACGAGATGATCATTGTTCATCTTCTTTTCTAATCGATGAATCGAGCTAACTGAGAGTGCAGAGATTTTCAGACTGTTCGATTGTCTCTGCGAGCGACTGTACGCAGAGACTAGACTTTTTTCAAGACGAGAGAAGTATTGAAAGCGAGATTGTTGATAGAGATTGCAAGAACGAATAATGAGACGACTTGTAGCTGAATCTTGAGCTTTGAATTGCAGATTGCAGTCTGATGCTCAGACTTATCGCAGTATAGACACAGATGATTGATCATGCGATGCTGATGCTTCTCGAAGATAAGTGAATCTCGTTTCTTCATGTTGATGATCGATAAATTCATGAGATTCTTCGAGCCTGAGATCGTAGCTTTCAAGTCTGTCGAGAATGTCGCATATTTGACGAAATACGCGAGAACTGTAGAGATCACAGAGACAGAATAAATCACTGCTTTTGACTTGAAAAGATTCTGTACTGTGACGTGATATTAACTATTCAATTGCTGACATTTGATAATCAACTGCTCATAGTTCAGACTGCTGACATTCATCTGAATCAATAGAGCTTTGAGCTCGCTGAATAGTTCATTCTTCAGATTGAATTTTCGAGTTACGACGTCATATTCGATTGCATCAATGTGCTGCTGAAAATTGAACAGATATTCAATGAAGATGCAATTTCGCATTCTTAGAACTGAAATGAATCGCTGAGCGATTTCTTGCTTGTCTGAATCATCGAAGACTTGTCTTAACAAGATAACTAATTGCTCAATCGTGACTAGCTTGTCATGCTGAGCAGTTATACGTGACAACGCTTGAGCGACAGCGTTTCTCGATAAGCGACTGTATTCATACAGAAGACGAAACTCGAGAGTTGAATAACAATTTATGTTCAACTTCAGCTTGCTGATCAGCTCGAAGATGAACTGATTTAGCTTGTCTTCTCGCTCTTTGATATAAAGTTCTGAATTTAAATATTTCTCTGATTTGATATTGATTCTGCTTATGCTCTTGAGTTCTTGAATCATTTCTGACAAGGTTTCATTATTGATCTGAAACTGCTTAAGTTTGATCTGAGTTTGCTCATGTTCTTGTTGACAGACTGAGACTCAGTTGATATACTGAGTGATGATGTCGTTGAATTAAGTTTGAAGTTTGATCAGAAAAGTGTATCACGCTTCGAAAGTATTGTTGACGTGAGTTCGAAACTGAGCGACAGTGATGAATTCGTTGATCGAGACTAAAGATGTCGACGACAGAATGTTGCTGATATTCTCGAATTGACTCATGATGTAGTATGATGCAACGTAATGTCACGAACTGAGAACTGAATGAAATCAGAATGAAATTCTAATAACTAGATTTTAAATACAAGACGTTGCATCAAGAAGAAAGAAAAGAAAGAGATCATTCAAATGTTCTTATACCTCATGAACGCTGAGTATCATTCATATCGAAGAACTTTCATAACATCACTGATAATCTCACATCTATCATCATTTATAATATTGTTCAACATCATCTAAGTGATCTAACATCTCTTTTTCCAACATCTTTCAAGTAACACATGTTAAAATCGTGACAGACAATATTTGAAAGAGAACATGCAAAAAAAATTCATTAAAAAATTGCAGTTGTCAGCAAAATACTCAATTCTGTTTATTTCAAAATTGAATAAAAATTTAAAACTATGTGTCAATTACAGAGCATTGAATAACATCATGATTAAAAACAGCTATTCGCTATTGCTCATATCTGAACTGCAAGACAGACTTCAGAAAGCACAGTGATTTACAAAATTCAATATAGTTAAAGCATTCAATTGAATATGAATTAAAGAAGAAGATGAGTGAAAGACAGTCTTTTGCACTTAGACTGATCGCGTCGAGTTGAAATTTTTTTGAAAAAGTGTCGAGTCGAGTTGAGAAGTTGAATTCAAGCACTCGAGTCGGGTTGAGAAGCTTGATTCGACAACTCGACTCGAAAACTCGACTCGACCCGACAAGATATTAGATAGGTGTAAATAGCTTGGTCGAACAGTCTACATGATTTCCCTTCATGACTTTCTACCATGTTTTCCCGTCATGACTTTCTACCAAAGTCAAACGGTCTTCATGTTTTCTCGTCATGTTTCTCGTCATGTTTCCCTTCATGTTTTCATTCATGTTTCTCTTCATGTTCTTCTTCATGTTTCTCTTCATGTTTCCCTTCATGTTTCCCTTTATGTTTCTCTTCATGTTTCTCTTTAAGTTTCCCGTCATGACTCTCTATCAAACGGCCTTCATGTTTCCTCGTCATAGTCTCCTACCAAACGGCCTTTATGTTTCCCCGTCATGGCTCTCTATCAAACGATCTTCATGTTCCTCTTCATGACTCCCTATCAAAAGGTAATGCAAAAAGGTAATGCAAAAGTCAAAAACCGGAAAATTTTCTATATTTAGCCCTCTTGACGTCAAGCTCGAGTCCTTGGCGGATCGAGTCGAGTTGACTCAATTCCCAGTCGGATCGGATCGCATCGGGTTGGAAATATGCGCAACCCGACTCGAATCGAGTTGAAAATGTGAGCAACTCGACTCGATGATCAGTCTAAGTACGAAGTTCTGTAGAATGTTACCGTTCGTCTTTCATGAGATCTAGACTGACTGCATCGTCAAGTTTTGACCAGGTATTCATCTTGAAAGATCGCAAATGAGAAAAGTTAGAGAGTGACACAGAGTGAAAGAAAAAGCGAGTGTTCAACTTTCTTAGCTCGAGATGAGTTAAGCTGAATGTGTCTCAATTAGCATTCTCTTCTGAAACATTTCTCATTGATAGTGTTCAGAGATAGTCACATAGATGAAGACGCTTTAACGACGATAGTCTTTCAGAGATGTGTCGATAAGTATGAAATCTATATGCACTCTTATCATTCAAACGAACTTCTCGTAGCTTGAATGATTTGACCAGAATTTTCTTTAGATTCTTCTTTTCATCATCGAAATTGAGATGTCTAGAAAGATCTTTGACTTCAAAAGAAACGAGATGCGTAGATAGCATCGCTTGAGAGATGCATTTCAAAAGTACTTTGGTTAGAAGCGTAGTCTGATGACGCATTTTGTTCGATGCGTCTTCTATCACAAGCTTGAAATTCGGTCAGCGATTGTGTACAGCATCGAATCAAGTCGGAATGATCATGCTCTCGATCGTAGAATATACTTCGCCTCAGTAGAATCAACTAGTCGAATGACTAGTAAGCATGAGATCTCGACTAAGATATATCAGCGTATATTACCTCAAAGCTGTAAAGTGTTTCATAAACAAAATTAAGTCAAGCATCTCTTTTCAGTTGAGACTTCTGCGAATTGATACTCGTTTAGTGTGAGTGCGAATGTTGATCAGAATGCGATCTCGACATGTAATATCAAGTTCATCGTGATTTGAATATGTGAATAGTAAAGAATTGATTATAACACTATGATAGAATTGTGAAGTGATCAGAGTATTGAATCGCTGAGAAACTAATCGTAGTTGAAATAAGAAGACTGAATTGAGATCGTCAAGCTTCTCAATGATCAGCAGAAGAATCTCATTGCTAAGACTGCTCAGCTGCGTGCAAGAAATTGAAGTCATATAATGATTCTGAAAAGATTGTAGAAGATGAATAAATGAACATGAAGCAATCAAGAAAGAGTTCTTAATACTTTCGTGAAGAAAAATGAGTTTGCTGCTTGTTAGTACATATACATCTGGTGAATTCAAAATGACCTGTCTTTGCTCGTCAAAGAATGAATAAAAGCACTTCACAACGACGCTTCTGCCTCTTCGCTGTCGTCATAGTCACACGAACTTGATTGACTCTTGTAGAACATGTTAGTCAGTATTATTGCTTGAACACAGTGACATCAATGAACATAACAGTAGTGAGCTCGACCTGTATGTTGTATCTGTGATGAAAAGACTGAACCATGTGCGATGCTGCGTATAGATATCATTTTTGAGATTTCTCATCTTGCGAAGCACTTAAAGTAGAATACACATGACTAAGCATTGACAAGTCGACGTCACTGCTGACTACGATGAAAGTTGTAACGAAGTTTCTCATTCATCACTCTACGTGAATATACTTTATAAAGCTCTAATCGATTTATTCATCATGATGTTGTACTCAGCACTTTCTTTTTCTCTTGCTCGAGAGATCTTGAGGGCGCAACTTAACGACGCACATTACAAGTAACGTCACTTTCGCTAAAGGCGAGATCTATCTTCATTTAAATGTAGTTTGCTAACAAATACATGTAGATTTCTCATCATATATAACATTTTATTCTATTACAAATGTCGATTCAATAAGTCTCTTTTGTTGAGACTTTCTTTCATTCAATGTTGCTGTCGTCATCAAATTAAACTTAGATCTCTTTCTCACTGACTTCGAAGTCACTATCTTCAATGTAGAATCACGAAGACGACGTCTAGACTGAAACTTCTGCTCTCATACAGTTATCTTCTTCACTGCACGATCAGATTTAATTGTTCTAGTCATCACAGATGAGATGAAAGAGAATAAAGATTTGTTGAAAGTTGTAGTAGTAGTAGTAGTAGTAGTCAATGTGAGATTTTTATCATCTTTCAATCTATCTCGAAGCTTGAACTTCATAATGACGAAGAATGAAGCGAAGAATGAGAAAGAATTCGATGACAGTGAGACTGTAGTCTCACTGTTCTCAGTCTCACTGTTCTTCTTTTGTTTATTTCTTTGCTTGACAATCTCACTGTTCTTCTTTTGTTTATCTCTTTGCTTAGCATTTCATTGCTTAACATTTCGCTCAGTTGCTTTCGCTGCAGTCAAAGCTTGAGCATTGACTCTATCATGTTTTTTCTTTTGATGAAGCTCAGCTCAAACTTCTTTTCTTGTAGAAGTTGATTTTGAAAGCATCATGAAAAGTCTCTGACTCATCTTCTGCAGTCTCTTGTGTGTGACAGTCACGTTGACATGAAAGATAAACAACTGATTGACTAGAAGATTAATCTGCTGACGTGATAACTTCTGATGCAGCTTCTGCAAGCTGACTGCTGCATAAAGAAATCTATTCTTATCAACATCATGATATTTCATTGAATTTGCATCATTCAAATTGATGAAGTCATCGTAGTATTTAGTCTGTCAGTTACTCAATGCTATAAAAGATTCATTCAATTATCAGTGAGAATGAAGAAGTGATATCGAAATCGAAAATTCTTGTATGCAAGCGCGTAAAAGATAATGTCTGCAGAAAAGTTCATATTTAATTTAAATATCACAGTCACATGAATCTGCAGTGATTGACTGAGTAGCGAGCTTCTTGACTGTTATTCATTCAGAATTGATCTTTTTCAGAGTTCAGATAGTCACATGATTCACAAGCAATTGAAATGCTTCAAAATCAACGACTCGAGATCTATTTATATGAGATCTCTCATCAATCTCATGAATGAAGCGATATCATAGCTTTAGCTTGAACTTCATGAATTTAATGATGTTCTTTAAAGACATCTGAGAGTTCATGATAATCTTGAGAATAGAATGAAGACATTTATTTCGCTATAAAGTCACTGTTTCAAGATTATGATATCATCATGTATAACATAAAATCATCTGTCTTTTCTTGAAGTATCAGTCGATTCAGAAGTAATCTCGATCAGATGAATGTAATAGCATCAGTAATGCTGCTTAATTAACTTGCAACTCAGTATTAGTACTGAATTTCACTCACTGTCATGTAGCATTCTTGATCTCTTCACGATGCTCAAAGAAGTAGTCGACTTTAAATTTAGCTACTTGTGCTAAAATGTTTTCACAAACATGTCAATTGCATAGCTGAAGCTGAATCTCAGACATAAATATAAATAGCGAAGTCGTTAATTTCTTGACCTGATTGACTATAATGATTCATGAAGACAAGCAATCATTAAATAGTTCTTCATGCATACATTGAATGAAAAAATTGAACGTCTCTTTGAATTCTGATATGACAAATGAGAAGCAGATTGAAAAGATCATTGTCATGTTAATGACATTTACAGTCACGAAAAGAAGCATCTTCAGTGCGTTGATATTGAAGATAGCATCTGTTTTCATCATAAAGTCGCTTATAAATCTCTTAAATAATTCTCGCTGATAGTTATTTAATAAAAATATCTGCTCAATATTCTTTTGAATCAAGACATCAGCATCATTTAACATGTAGAAATATCAAATTTGAATGATGAACATTGAATTATTGAAACATTAAAGTAGTTTCATAATGATTTTCTCTTTGAATCGAGTAATAGAAGATATCAAATTGTAGTACTGCTTTTTGAATAGATGAAATTTCTGATCATTATTCTTGAGAATATTTTCTAGCACACACTCAGAAGCTCAATAAATGAGCTTGCTTAAGCAATTTGTTTTGATCAATTCAATTGTTTTCATCTGCTTTGACTGATGCTTTTTATGAATATCATAGAAAAGAGAATTGACGACAACATCATGACTATGAATCTGATTTCGTACTCTCAGTACTCATGTTTTATTCTCAGCATTACGATCAAGAAATCAATAGTTGATAAAGCAACGTCATTTGCAATCTTTGACTTTGATCTTAGTGAGTTTCTGCTTGCGATTTGTACTTTCGTCTTTGCTAGCATGATCATCGAGCTTTCAATAATTTTTGATATCGATCTTGTGATGTATGCATGAATAATTTCTTCTGTCTACTTTGCAGAACTCGATGACTATCTGAAATCTCTGACTGAAAGCGTAGTTTTGTAGTCTTTCGTATGTCTCACTAGATATGTCGAAAAGCTCGCCGTCAGCAGAAGATTCTGGATGGGCCGGGGGTATTCTATCGATTGCCCGCTGAACGATGAATATGAGGCTAGGGTTCAGATTGGGATGGGGTTGCCATACGGTAGGCATGACGATGAGGTCGACGGCGACGTGAATGTAGGTAGATAGATAGGTAGGTAGATAGAGCGTAGGTTGTTTGGGGGGGAGGTTGTTTGGGGGGGGAGGTTGGCGAAGCTCGAAAGTCATACTGAATGAGCGGTGTGATAAAGAGTTTACCTATGGTGGGGAATCTACATGTATTTGTTAGCAAACTACACCTAAATGGAGGTAGATCCCGCCTTTAGCGAAAGTGACGCTACCCGTAATGTGCGCCGTTAAGTTGCGCCCCCAAGACCTCCCGCCTCTTGCTGCATGGTGGTAGATTCTAGCAGAAAGATGGCGCCACAAGCAAAGTCCGCCGTGAAGGTCGTCTTCGGGGCTATGCCCATTGGGACTGGCCAAGAACAATCTAGGGTCTTTGACCTCTCCGATGCTGGAAAAATAATCGACATCTTCCAGTCGTATGGCCACGATGAGGTTGACACATCTCGATTCTACGGCAGCGGCTCTTCCGAAGAATATCCAGCCAAGCTTCAATGGGAGGAACGGGGTCTCGTCATAGACACGAAGAATTTCCCCAGCGCGGGAAAAAGGCTGGAAAAGGACAATTGGACACTGAGGCCTGAACATCTTCGTGAAGTTCTGATGCAATCGCTCAAAGCGCTTAATGTTAACAAGATCCACATGTGGTATCTACACGCCCCAGACCGAACGACTCCAATCACCGCTACCCTTCAGAAAGTAAACAACCTTCACAAAGAAGGCCTTTTCGAGAAATTCGCATTATCAAACTACATGGGATGAGAGGTCGCGCAGATATGTGAAATATGCAAAGCCAATGACTGGGTCATGCCATCCGTATACCAGGGCATCTACAACTCCATTCATCGGTCAGTCGAGCCCGAACTGTTCTCCTGTCTTCGAAACTATGATATGAGCTTCTATGCGTACAACTCGATGATGACTTCTTTGTTGGGCAAATGCAAAAAGAGCAGGTGGTGAAGAAGGGTTCGCGCTTCGACCCTGACAAATGGCAAGGGAAGATGTATAGAGCAAGGTATTGGAACGACGCATACTTCAGGGCTTTAGACATCGTGAAGCCGGTAGCCGAAAAGCACGGCATGACCATGGCTGAAGTCGCTTTGCGATGGATGACCCATCACTCGCTTTTGGGAAAAGAATATTCGGATGCTATACTCATCGACGCGAATAGTACAAAGCACATTGATCAAAATATGAAGGACTTGGAAAAGAGCCCTCTGCCAGAAGAAGTGGTGAAGGCACTTGATCAAGCGTGGCACAGGATCAAGCCTCTAACAGGGAGGTACTGGCAATAGTCGAGGGAAGTGTTTGCTACCATAGAAGTGCTATAAAGAATATCTCCAAATTCCGATGACATGTAGGCTGTGTTATCTTGCAGTCCATCATGTTCTATACGTTTTTTTGTCTACCAGTACTGTTTCCAATTTAAATTGTCACATCTGGGATCTGATCATTTATCATCTATCAAACTATCATCATGGATATTTTCTTAGCAGAAAGGCCTACAAAGATTTACGTTGAACGTCTCATTGAAGAGGCTTATTTTTCGGCCGATAAACCAGCAATTTCGCTAGCGTACCTAGGTCATCTCTACCTAAATCAGCTGAATGCATCGACTGATTATTTAAATAGTTGGACCTCCTGACTGTGTCGGCGCCTAGTTTTTTTGCCTGGCGCCTACTGAATAGCGCTTAAGGATTCTAGAAGTCTTGATGGTTAGCAACATCGAAAAATTGACAACTGACGAAGGGAATAGGCGATCCATGTGAAAAGGACCAAAGCGTAGGACACAGCAGATACGTGGGTATACACGTCTCAATTGCAGCGTTCTGGAACTACATGGAGCTTGGATATCTATCAGGAAACCTTTGCATCAATGAAGAACTTTTCCGGTAAACCGACTAATATCAATGCACCAGGCTCGCACAATCAGCTGTACACCTCGCAATCAAATACCAAAGGATTCCGAGGCTCAGTATGAGGAATTCTACCGCTACACAGGTGGGCGCTGGCTATTGGGAGAGGAGAAGGAGCTGCGCGATAGACACAAAATATTCGATGTGCCGGTATTGCAGCGCCTTGCGGCCGAAAGCGTTGGTTCTAGAAGCTGCTCAACAATGACTAAAATGCTTGAAGGATCTTTCAATAAAGTCTTCCGACTTGTCATGTTCAATGATGCCATAGCTATTGCGCGCATACCGTATCGAAATATCTGGCCAGAATTTCACACTACTGCTTCCGAGGTAGCGACTATGAAATTTGTATGCTCCTTACCATGATCTATGCTGGATAGTTCGAAGAGCCGAAGTCTAATAGATACGGCAGGTCCGCACAGTACTGAAGATTCCTGTGCCTAGAGTACTCGCATGGAGTGCTAACGCTAGTAATACCGTTGGTAGAGAATACATCATCATGGAAGAAGCTGCAGGAGCGCAGATTGCGAACTCTTGGGAATCATTTGATATTAGAAGTCGACTCGCAATCATGGAAGACCTAGTATCTATCGAGAAGAAGTTACTATCTGTTTCGTTCACGAGGTAGACCTTCTGTACGAGCTGGTGTACGAATTTTCATCTAACAAAAGACGTGAAGGTATGGTAGCTTATACTTTGCGAGCGACGCTATTTCGGAATCCTTGCCGGCTGAAATCCTTGGGGGAGTATCGCGGGAGGTTAAGGCAGAAGTATACTCAAGGTTTACGATTGGCCCAGTGACCGAGGCAGGATTTTGGAAGGGCGAACGTTCAAGAATGAAGATTAAACGCGGGCCATGTTAGTATTCAGTTATTGGCAAAAGTTAACCAGCTCACCTTTTTGATAGGAGAACGCCCAGAGGACTACATGGCGGCCATTGCCCAGCGAGAGATGGCTTGGATACGCCAATTCGCTGTTCCAAGAAAATCTGGCAGTCCTACTGAAGCCTTTGGCACACAAAACTCTCCAGAAAGTCATATATCCATGGTACAGAAATAGCTCAGCATTATACCGTATCTCCTGCCAGCAGACGACGAGATAACGTCTTCTTGTCTTTGCCATACTGATCTTCATCCTGGCAACTTATTCGTTAAATGAAATCGCATTATCAGCATCATTGATTGGCAAGGTATGTGGGCAGGGCCCTTGTTTCTGGAAGCTCGAGAGCCGCGACTTGTGAGGTACTGGAATGACCTTGGCATGGATGAAAAATGTCCACTCCATTTCACGGAGGATGATATAGCAAATCACCTGGAGGATTTCAAAGGACACAACGAATTCGAGGATTTTTGGGATCCAGTAGCCCACATCGTTGACAGAGACGGCTGGACACAGAATGAGAACTACCAAGCAGCTGTTGCTTTCTTTAAGGAGATCAAGAAAGAGGACTTTGATTTTGACTTTGAAGCTTATAAAAGAGAGAAAGCTGAATTATAAAGTCGAAAAACCACTTATTCAAACAGGCATCTTCGATCTTCAAGGCCCGGGGTTGATGTGTGTGCGTACGCCTGGGGTTAGGACACTTTAAGATCCGTCCTCACTGCATTCTTTCGACAGCAGGTGTGTTGTTGGGCAACACTTGGACCTTTGGAGCAACGGATTTGGCCCGCTCTTTGAGCTTCTCTGAAGGTCCGAGTTAATCTAATCTCCAGCTTGGTCTTGCTCCGGTCTTTCAGTATAGATCCACTGACTTCATACTAGACCGACTTTGCTACCAAGCGAGTTGCTGGTCAAGCTAAAAGGTGTTGTGTCATCTCCACGGGCTTCGGCAATGCATTCGTTTGCCTGGTCACTCAGTCCAACAGCGTTGTATGACGTCTTATCCATTAACGGTTTCACTTGCGCTTCGTATCTGTCCGAGTCACTCCTCTTCTACCATTGACCTATAGCTGGGTTGTTCGCAACATCAAAAATGAGTATGTGCTTGATATTACTGGCTTGCATGATGTGGCAGCCCTCTAAGACGTGAACACCGCTATCATGGATGTATAGGGATTGACGAGCCTGTCCTGTAGGAGGTGGCAGTCTTAAGAGTCGGAAGAAACTTGGGAAGTTGGATATATAACTGGCACAGGGAATCAACCCTCAAAATAAATGAAAGAGGGCTAGCTATAGAGATGTTAGATTATCTTACATTACTCCACGGATTTTCCTCCAGCCACTGCTGTGAAGGGTAGCCAACACGTCAAGACGCGTTAAAGCCAGCGCACAATGAATGTAAAAGCTTGCGAAGCTGCTTCGCGCAAGCTCCTGCCGAAGCCGCCGGCTTAGGCATATTCCAGTGCGACGCAAGACTAAATTATAGCCACAAAGCATAACCACAGACTCATCTGTGCTTGGATCCCTTCCTTAGAGCGCTGCCGACCTGGATCTTATCAAGTCTCTTCTTTTCCTTCTCGGACAAGTTCTCGAAATCACCAGGGTCAGCATGAAAACCTCTTTTGTGCCACTCTTCATATTCATCTATCCCGACCTCATGATACGCCATGCCCAGATCACGTGCAACGCGGTCATCCCAAGCGGTTTCTTGCTGTTGACACTTCTCCTCTGAAAGTCCCATGATCTCTGATTTCCGCTTGAGCTCCTTCTTGTCCTTCTCTATCATTTTCATTGTATGTTCGAATGACGGTCTGGATCGTTTGTGAGAGACTTTGCAGAGATATTTGTAGTCAAGTTCGTAGCCCATCTCATCAAACGTTGGTGATCCCATCGGGCCTTTCCTTAGGCATATTGCCGTTGGGCTCTTGCTTAAAGGCGGGGTCTGCTTCCTTGGCCTCTTTGGCGATGGAGGCCGGAGTGCTTGGATATCGCCATCATCATCAATGGTGTGCTTTCTCGATACTGCGTCTTTCGCTAAGACGTACGCCACCTTCTCAACCTCAATAGCCTCCACCACTTGCCCACTCTCTTTCTCGACACGATTGCGCAGATCCTGCATCTTCTGCCAAAGATCTTTGTATTCCTTCATCGTGTAGCTGATCTTCCGATCCCATTGTTTCGATTTCGCGTCTGACCAATGGAGATAGCGGTAAAGCTCATCCGAGAAGAAAGGCACTTGTATCGGATCATAGCAGGAAAGAAGTAAAGAGGCGGTCGCTGGCCCTATACCCCTGAGCTTGGTCAGGGTGGTGATGGCCTTGGCGTAGTGGGAGTTGTCCGCCGCATACTCGGCGAAAGCTTTCTTCGTCTTTTCTCGAATTTCTTTAACGCTATTTTCGGCGACCAATTTTGCGAGGTTTGGTCGATAAGTACCATGCTTACTACAATTTCCATGGTGTTAGTAATAGCCCCAATGCGAAACCGATAGGAAAAGGCATACAGCTTCCATTCCACGAGACTAACTACCTCGGACTTCTCTAGAAAGACCTCTCCATCAATCTTTCGCTGATTCAGGACCTCTGGTAAGTCTCGAAGACGAAGCCCATCAAGCCCTGATATCTTGGAAGGGACGACTTCCTCGTAGCGCTTGGACGTCCAGTGGATACTATGGTAGGTGATTTTGTCGGCGTTGTGGGAAGGGTCCATGTTTTTACTGCTTATTGCTTGCTTGCCGTTTGGTGTTTAGTATTCCAATATGAGTCTGTAATCAAGGTCAGGTTTGTCGACAATACCTATGTGTGTGGTTTATACAATGACGTAATGAATTACAGGCCACGCTTGAAACGCAAAGTCATGTGACCGCTTGTCATCTCATGTCCACAGGCTACAGCGGATTATAGTAGACGATAATTACATTTTTACATTATTTCCAACTCTACTAGACCAACACTCACTCAGCTTGGGTTTCGAGATACATACGATCCAGGGAGCCATGCAATGACAATCTCTAGAACAAGGAGCCAAGGTGGCCATATCGCAGTTTTTATGACGGTTTAAGGGATACCAGTCCTTTGGGTCGTGTTAAGGAAAATATTGGAGTCTTTCTCCACTTACAGCTCTGACTTGCCAAATCGTGACCTTGCTCTCTAGATAGGAAAGAGCCAAGATGGGAATAATTTCATTGAAGTAGGCATCATCTGAATACTGGGAGGTAAGGACATTAACCGAACTTTCTAAGCTGACAAAATCAAGCCCTGTGATCTTGTATGTCATGGCTGGTGGAACGAGTACGTAGTCCGTTCTATTGAGCTACAGATCACTGGTAATACTCGGCCGAATGCATTTAAGCTTGGTGGTAAGCTCATCCCAAAATTTCTTCTGCACTTTCTTTCCTTCCTCAGTCTTGATCCACGTTGCCAGCGCATCACTACATCTCGGATCAGCCTGTCGCTTTACCCGCCCCATGAGATTACGAGAAAGCTTGTCGATTTTACAGTCGTCAAGAAGGACGCCATGTGATTCCGGCCCTGCTACCGTGGCATGGAACAGACTCCTGCTGCTCTCTTCCGCTGTCTAGGCTACTAGCTTTTGCATGATATTCATCACCACAGCCTCCGTGCCCGTGGTTGAGCGTGTCAAGTCTGGGGCACAGAGCCCCGGAGACACCAAGTCGACTATGACAAGGGGCTTCTTATCGGCAGTGCGGTCGGCAATCTCGCGAACGGCGAACAGCTGCAGAAACTTGGAAACTGGATCGTTGCGTGTAGACTCAGACATTAGCCGCTGCCGTGTAACAAGAACGATGGAATGGTGAGAGAACACGTTGACAGGAAGGGCACGAGGAGAAAACTTACCGCTCCTTCATTGTGGTGGTTTTAGGGTCACTGAGGGCTTGCAGTGAATTCGGAGCCTTTCGTTCCGGGTATTTCGCCCAGCTATGAATTTCCGAGCCGACAACAGTAAGCGTGGACACGGTATTCCATTTCGCTGCAAATGCGCGCAGAGTTGGTAGCAATAGCAGCGTGAGCAGCGTCGTACTGATCACATTGACGGTGATCGAGTTCTCCTCCCCCTCGTACATCTTAAACGTCTTGGTCGCCACGCCGGCATTTAGCACCATGGCATCCAGGCGGTCGAGTTGGGCGACGCGGGCGCAAAAGGCCTTGACGGAAGCATAGTTGGAATAATCAAGCTCCCAGATCTCCGCGACACCAGGACGCTTCGTCTCGGCTTCAATTTCCACCAGCGCGGCTTCGCCTTTATTGCTTGAGTGAACCGTTGTAATGACTTTGGCGGCTCCGCGACGAACATACTACTTAACGGCTTCTTTTCCGAGGCCTACGTTGGCGCCAGTGACCATGACACATTTACCAGAAAGATCGGCGGTGGGGACTGGAGGTTTGAATGAAATCTGACCGAAGAGTTTAAAGACACCTATTATGTTCCTGACTTATTGCAAGGACTGGTAGAAGCCTTATCTGATGCTGACATCTTCGGGGTTAAAAGGCGGAAGGATGCCACGAATGTCAACGGATGCCTAGGGTACGCGCCAACGCCATCTCCCAGTACAGCAATGGAACACGGTCACTATCAGGTCATATATCTTTTGGCCTGTTCTTTGCGTATGATGATTTCACCCGCGCTCTGGTTTCCAAAATTGTGAGACATTAGTCAAAGGTGTCCGGCTAGCCCTTTACTATGCGCAGTGCCGTGTTTTATTTCTTCTCAATATCGCAACCTTACATAAGGACGACGATTTGGGTCTTCCACCACCCAGTTGAAAATTCGAATAGAGGCTTCAGAGTCTATCGTCTACTTCGTGCGAGCTGTCACAGACTCACGTACTATTTCTTACTGACTCAGAATTTTTCACTGATCTATCAAAGCAACATCTACATCTCTTAACCCGACAGTACGGAGGTAGTGGTTCTTATATCAGCTTGAGCAGATTTCCATACACATCAACTCTCCAGTATGAGAATTTCTCCACTTTTCGCTGTTCGGGCCTTCTCCGATAACGTAATAGCTGTTCATTCGTCTTGACATTCGTGTGTGAAGGGCGTCCGGTGCAAAGGATTTGAACTCGACAGAGCAAAATCGACCATAAAATGTTTCGCCAATGCGCATCGGGCACGCTCAGCAAAACGTTCACTAAGGCAGAAGGATCTTGATGGACATCTCGCTTCATGCAGTTGACAAGCACTGGATCCCGCAGCAGGGTAGCGAATACCTTCGCCCCTAGTAAATCAACGATCAGAGTCTTTACAGATTGGCTTTTTCTTAAAGGTATTTTGTTTTCTCGATCTGAGAGTCTGAAGGAGGCAACTGGCTTCAGTTTGAGGCTACCGTCGAGAAAGTTGAGCATTTGCTTCGAACGCAATGACGGAAGATTAGCCCCAGCGTCGCGATGCTCTGCTCAACTCTCAATCTCTCCGAATCTTATGTTACTTGCGATTTACCTCTCATCCATGCAATACCGGAATCCTTGGGGATCGTTCGGGGGCTGAGAAGCTCAGATGTTGCTTTGTGCTTCTTTATTTCAGGCATCTCGATCCGGGCGGCTTCTCCTCCGTACCTTGAGCTGATCATCGAGTAGAAGGCATTGCCGGCGCAGCAGACAAAAACGGCTTGGAGGTACTGCCGCTGGGATTCATTTAGTTCATCTCGGGACACCAACCTCTCCAACTCATCACGCATGTGTTCTTCGGTCTGGAGCTGGTAGGTATATGTCATCACTTTGGCGTCATCATCATTGGGAAGTGACATCAGCTTCTGCACGACGTCCACCATATTGATAATTTCCTTGTCCCATCCCCCCTTGAACGCACGTTGCTCTTTATCGAAAGATGCGAGATCGTTGACGATGGACAAGTGGTCCTTGGCCAGATTCAAGAATGTCGCGAGCCGAGGGTTATATAAATCAACATCGGAGCAAATGGAGAATTTGACGGACGCAAGGACAAATCTGTGGCTTATTAGCAACGCTCGTAGAGAAGACTTATCCTGTGTGACCTACTGAGCTCCAACATTGTCAACTCGGAAATCCAGATATTCTCTTACAGTCGGAAATTCCCCATCAGGTCGCTGGCGCTGGAAGGCTTTTCTCATGGTGTTGATTACTTCTTCTCCTCCACTCCCCGTGGCCTGGTCAGCAGCTCGAAAGCCGCGAAGTATATGGCTAATATGTTGCTGTAGCTCGCTGTCTTCTGGCTGTGTCGATTCTTTATTCAAACGCTCGACGAAATCGTTGACGAAAGGTGGTAACTGCAGACTTTATCAGCCATATGCTTAACTTCCAGAGAAGGATGCTTACAGTTTGATTAGACGTCTTTTCACATTTATCTACCATAACAGATGAGCAAGCTTGTATACCTGATACTTTGCGGGCGGAATGGGAGGATAAGACCGCTCTTGGAACTTACCATCGAACAAAAACTGCATGACCATCATAGCGGCTAAAAGCTCAGTTCGCTCCTTGGTTCCAAAAGGATACATGTACGTCGTGGCTCTGTTGAAGCGATCTTCGGTCCCTGGCCGTAGTTCTTTTTGTGCAAGACGTGCCAAGGTAACGCCATTGTCAACCTCGATATCAGAAGAAGAACGATCGTTGGCAATTAGCTCGAGCACCTTTAGTGACGCGTCCAAGCTTGCTCTCCAATATCTATTTTCATATACTGCATCTATACATCGGAACGGAAGGTGTGCTTCGCGAGGAAAGAGTTTGACGGCGTTTTGCAGTAATG
>JAABUY010003500.1_pt1 | contig 17287 bp, 15 predicted proteins | sample 5560271 | NCBI WGS metagenome assembly JAABUY01 (sample SAMN10711886, study PRJNA513374) | rock metagenome | isolation source: Antarctica rocks | place: Antarctica: Victoria Land, University Valley
CGCTGCTGCCCGCCACAGCGCAAGGCCCCTGACCACCGCCCGCGCGAGCAACGCACAGCCCGAACTCGCACGGAGATCTCACAGAAGGAATCCCGACCAGCGTCACGACACCCCGTGAACGTCTACCGGTGCTCGACGATGGCAGCGTCCGCTGCTGGGGCTATGGCGGCGATGGGCGCCTCGGCTATGGCAACACGAACAACGTCACCGACCCACGGTCGGTCGGACCAGTTGACCTCGGCCCTGGTCGCACCGCCACCGCGATCAGCGCGGGCGCCGGACACACCTGCGCGGTGCTCGACGATGGCAGCGTCCGCTGCTGGGGCTATGGCGGCGATGGGCGCCTCGGCTATGGCAACACGAACAACGTCACCGATCCGGGACCAGTCGGACCGGTTGACCTCGGCCAGGGGCGCACTGCCAAGGCCGTGACGGCCGGGAGCGCCCACACGTGCGCACTGCTCGACAATGGAACTGTGCGCTGCTGGGGTTACGCTTACGACGGAAATCTAGGGTACTCCAACACCAAGAACGTCGGCGACAACAAGACTCCGGGGGCGGTCGGTCCAGTCGACCTCGGCGCAGGCCGAACGGCCAAGGCGATCACCGCCGGCCAGCGTCACACGTGCGCACTGCTAGACAATGGCAGCGTACGCTGCTGGGGTTACGGCCTGGATGGCCGCCTTGGCTACGGCAACACCGCTGCCATCGGCGACAACGAGACTCCGGGCTCGGTCGGTCCAGTCGACCTCGGCGCAGGCCGAACGGCAAAGGCCCTCACCGCCGGGACCGCCCACACATGCGCGGTGCTCGATGATGGCAGCGTGCGCTGTTGGGGCAACGGCGGTAACGGCCGCCTTGGCTACGGCGACCTGATGGATATCGGCGACAATGAGGCTCCAGGCTCGGCCGGCCCAGTCGACCTCGGACCTGAACGCACGGCCACCGCAATCACCGCCGGGGGCGCCCACACCTGCGCACGACTAGATAACGGCAGCGTACTCTGCTGGGGAGACGGGTCAAACGGCCAGCTTGGCTATTGCAACCAGGACAGCATCGGCGACGACGAGAGCCCCGGGTTCGCGGGCGCGGTAAGTCTTGCACCGGGCGATAATGGTGCGGTCTGCGCTGTGGGCAGCGGGAGTTCGTCAGGGTCAGCGCCGGCCACCCAGGTCCAGCAAGCTGCCGTCAAGCCATCGTTCGACCCGACTGTTGCGGCTAAGGCTCGCCGGGCGCATGGGTTGCGCGGCTGCCTCGCCGCCGTCACCAGCCACGCCAAGCGCGAGAGGCGTGCTGCCCGCCACGGCTCGGCGCGCCACCGCGCGGCTGTCCGGCGACACCTCAGTCGCCACGCACGCCGGGGACGTCGACGCTGTTTTACACGGTACGGGCGCACCCCGAAGCACCTTGCCGCCCAACGGCGATATGCGCCTTCGTCGCACTCCCCTTCTGCGCAACGTGGTCAGTAGCTCCTACCGGCGAACCATGGTGGCCGTTTCCTTGGCCGCCGGCCTGATCGTCTGCGTTCCCTCCCCAGCCGCGGCTATCACGTTCTCCAACCCTGCGCCGATCACCATCCCCTCCAAGGGGACGGCAACTCCGTACCCGTCGCAGATCGCTGTCTCCGGCGTGCGCGGCACGACCGCAGACATCAAGGTCACGCTGACCAACTTCAGTCATACGTACGCGGGCGATGTGGCGATCGTATTGGTGCCACCCCGCGGCACCAGCGTCCTTCTCATGAACCTCTTCCTAAACGGTTCGGGCGCCGGCCCCACCTCGAACGCAAATATCACCTTCGACGGAGCCGCGGCCGGGCTGCTGCCCGCCACAGGGCCGGTTACCACGGGCTCCTACAAGCCAACCGCATATTCGCTCGCCTACGCTTCGTTTCCTGCTCCCGGGCCCGCCACCAACTTCTGCAACCCCGGCCCCACCCTTGGGGGTGGGCTCCCATGCACCAATCCCGTCGGGGAAAACGCATTCGTTGGTGCACTCAGAGGGTTCAACCCCAATGGGACATGGAGCCTCTACGTGGTCGACACTGCCAATGACGATGCCGGTGAGATCGCCGGGGGGTGGAGCCTAGACATCAACGGCGGTGGGGGCCCCGAGCGAAGCGTAGTGGTGGGCAAAGACGGCACGGGTACCGGCACCGTTACCTCCGATGTAAATGGCGGGGGTAACGGAATCACCTGCGGCGCAGACTGCGCCGAGGCCTACGCCGACGGCACATCCGTGACACTCACCGCAACCCCATCGGCGAACTCAAGCATTTCGGGCTGGCGCGGATGCGACCGGACCACCGCAACCACATGCACAGTAAGCGTCAACGCGGCGCGGGATGTTAGTGCGACCTTCGACTTGAGGCCTTCCCAGACACTGAGCGTGGTCAAGATGGGCTCCGCTGCGGACGCCGGGAATGTAACTAGTTCCCCGACGGGAATCGACTGCGGCGCAGATTGCACGAAGGACTATCCCGGCGGCACGACTGTGGTGCTATCTGCGTACGCGCCTCTGGGCTCCGTCTTCTCTGGTTTCACCGGTTGCGATAGGGCCACGAGTACCGCATGCACTGTGAGTATCAGTGCCCTCAGACAGATCACCGCGACCTTCACGGCAGTCCCTGTCCGCCATCTAACCGTGAGCCGCGACGGTACGGGCGCAGGACTCGTGACCGGACAGGGGATCCATTGCGGAACAGACTGCGCGGAGGCCTATAACGACGGGACATCCGTTGTTTTCATCGCCCGCCCGTCGGCGCCTGGCTCGATGTTCGCAGCTTGGGCGGGATGCGATAGCGTGGCCACTAATACCTGCGCGGTCACTATGACGAGCGACCGGGTCCTCAGCGCGACATTCACGCAGGGACATACAATCCCGCTGGCGGGAAGTGGCTCGGGTGCGGCGCCAGGCGCAGGTGGCGGGCCCCAGGGCGCTGCACCGGCCGCCACCCCCCACACAAGCCGGGGGCACCCGGTCGACCCGCTTGAGTTAGAGACCGCCCGCGCCAGGGGCCTGAGCCGTTGTCTTGCAACGGCAGCCCACGGGGCCAAGCGCCAGAGAAGTCGGGCGCGCCGCGCCTGCCTGACACGCTACGCACGGACCCCCGGGCGCGTCAGCGGCCTGCACGCGCGAGCGCTGTCAAACACAGCGGTCCTGCTCAGTTTCGCCGCGCCGGGCAGCGACGGTTCCCACCCGCCCGCCGCACGCGGATATCTTCTCAAGCAGTCCTTCGGGCCGATTCGCAGCGCACGCGACTTCCGGCGGGCGCAGACGCTGTGCAACGGCAATTGCCACTTTGCCGTGACCGCCGTGGGCGCTCGGGTCACCCTGACGATCACCCACCTACTGCCCCACAGCACCTACTACTACGCGATCGCGGCCCTCGACAACCTGTCAAACCGGTTCGGACCGCGCTCTCCGACGGCTCAGATACGCACGCGGTAGAACCATTCGGCAGCCGCCCCTCACAGCTTCGCCCCGACGTCACATGCGTGATAGCCGCTGAAAACTCGGCTGGGAAGTCGCCCCGGCGAGCCCGCTACACGTGGGCGATGCGACCTACCTGATGCGGTGATATGGATTCTGAGCCGCCGCCGGACCCCTGCGAGGCCCGGGCCGCGCACGTACCCGCGGCGGGGCCGATAGCCGCTATGTGGGCTCCCGGCCGGTTTCGGCGCAGGCCAGGTGAGCTTCCGGTGAGTAGCACCGCTGCGCCTGGGAGAGAGCTGCCGATCACTGAGCCCCGCAAACTCCGTGCGGCGCTGCGCGGCCTGGACGCGCGGCAGCGACGGATCGTGGAGCTCCACTATGGCCTCGGCGGGTCCCAGCCGCAGACCCTGCGCCAGATTGGCCGGCAGCCGGCCCGTCAGTCCTCCTGCCTTGCCGCCCCCCAGCCCCCGCCCCCGGGGGTGAGCAGGGTGACGAGCTGACCGGCGGCCAGCTCGCGGGTCGCCTTCGGCGCCATGGTCTCCGCGTCGATCAGCGACTCGCCCAGCGCGCCGTCGCCGCCCCCCTCGGCTCCCCTCGGTCGGTGGCGCCGGCGGTCACAGAGCAGCGAGACGGTGGCCGGTTCGAGCACCCGGATCGACCGCTCCACGCCGTCGCCGCCGCGGTGGCGTCCCTCGCCGCCCGAGCCGGCACGCAGCTCGGAGCGCTCGACGCGCAGCGGCAACTCGAGCTCGAGCGCCTCGACCGGGGTGTTGAGCGTGTTGGTCATCCCGACGTGGACCCCGGAGTCGCCCGCCGCCTCGGGGCCCGCGCCCTGTCCGCCGCCGACGGTCTCGTAGTAGGTCCAGCCCCGGCCGCCGATGACCACGTTGTTCATCGTTCCCTGGCCTTCAGCCGGCAACCCCTCGACCGCGTCGGCCAGGGCGGCGAGCAGCACAGCGGCGATGCGTTGGGAGGTCTCGACGTTGCCGGCCACCACCGCCGCCGGCCGGGCGGCGGATACCACGCTGGCCTCGGGGGCGAGCACCGTGAGCGGCGCGTAGGTACCCGCGTTGGCCGGTGCGTCGGCGCCCAGAAGGACGCGCAGGACGAAGCAGCACGCCGCTCGCGTGACCGCGAGCGGGCAGTTGACGTTGCCGTCAACCTGTTCGGCGCTGCCGGCAAAGTCGACGGTCATCTCGCTGCCCGCGATCTCGGCGCGGACGCGCAGGGGGATGTCCTCGTCGCGGACTCCGTCGCCCTCGATCTCCCCGGCCGCCCGCCAGCAGCCGTCGGGCAGCGCCTCCAGTGCCTCGCGCGTGCGCCGTTCGCCGTAGGCGATGGTCTCCGCGAACGCCGTGCGCACCGTGTCCGGTCCGCGGCGCTCGGCGAGCTCGCGCAGCCGGCGGCGCCCGAGGTCCCCGGCGGCGAGCTGGGCGCGCAGGTCTCCGCGCCGCACGTCGGGCGTGCGGACGTTGGCCAGCAGCAGCTCCCACAGCTCGTCGTCGAGCTCCCCGGCCCGCACCAGGCGCACAGGGGGGATGACGATCCCCTCCTGGAGGATGTCGCGGGAGTCCGCGGGCATCGAGCCCGGCCGCATGCCGCCCACGTCGGAGTGGTGGGCCCGGGTCGCCGCGAACCCGTCGATCCCGTCCTCGCCGGTCAGGGTCACCGGGCTGATCAGCGTCAGGTCGGGAAGGTGACTGCCTCCCGTGAACGGGTCGTTGAGCAGCCAGACGTCGTCCACCGCCGGGTCGTGCGCGATGACCGCCGCGACGCTCTCGGGCATGGCCCCGAGGTGCACCGGCACGTGGGCGGCCTGGGCGACCATCGCGCCGGCGGCGTCGAACAGCGCCGCCGAGCAGTCACGGCGCTCCTTGATGTTGGATGAGTACGCGCCGCGGACCAGCAGCGCCCCCATCTCCTCGGCGATGCCGGTGAGGGCGGCGACGAGCACCGAGAGGGCCACCGGGTCAAGGTCACCCTCGGTCTTCATGCCCGGTCCTCGAGCCGCAGGCCGCCGACGTCGTCGATCGTCCCGGCGAAGCCGGCCGCCACCAGGCAGGTGGCGCCGTCAAGTGTCACCAGGGCCGGGCCCTGCACCTCGGAGGTGGGGGTGAGAGCGCCGCCATCGAGGACGGTCACCTCTTCCCACCCATCTCCGGCGTGGACACGCCGGCGGGCCCGGTGGGTTGCTGCGTCGCCGGAGCCCGCGCCCAGGGCCTCGGGGCGATGGACCGCCACCGTGCCCACCACCCGCACCGCCACCAGAGCGACCGGCTCGTCCTCCATCCGGTAGCCGTAGCGACGTTCGTGGGCGGCGTGGAAGGACTCGGCCAGCCCGTCGGCGTCACCGGCCTCGACGGTGAGCTCGAACGACTGGCCCTCGTAGCGCAGGTCGGCGCCGCGCTCGAGCTCGACCGCGTCGCCCAGTGCCTCCCGGGCGCCCTGCTCGAGCTCGGAGAACGCCACCTCGAGGCGCTCGCCGGCGATCGCGTCGAGGCGGCCGGGCAGCGGCGCCACCCCGTCGTGGCGCAGATCGGAGATGGCTAGGCCCAGGGCGCTGAGCATGCCGGCCGCCCGGGGCACCAGCACCGTGGCCATCCCCAGTTCGCGGGCCAGGGCGCAGGCGTGGAGTCCCCCCGCCCCGCCAAAGGCCACCAGGGCCAGCTCGCGCGGGTCCAGCCCACGCTCCACGCTGACCACCCGCAGGGCGCGGACCATCTCGGCGTCTGCCACCTCGATCACCCCGCGGGCCGTGGCCTCGGCGTCGAGCCCCAGACCTTCGCCCAGCGTGGCGAGGGCTCGTTGAGCCAGGTCGCGGCGGAGCACCACCTCGCCCCCCAGGCGGACCCCGTCCCCCAGGCGCCCGAGCAGGAGGTTGGCATCGGTGACCGTGGGCTCCTCGCCACCGGCGCCGTAGGCCGCCGGACCGGGCTGGGCGCCGGCCGAGCGCGGTCCCACCCGCAACGCCCCGCCGGCGTCGGCCCAGGCGATCGAGCCGCCGCCGGCCGAGACCGTGTGCACGTCGACCATCGGGAGCCCCAGCGGCACCCCGCCGACGCTGGAGCCCGTCGTGGTCTGGGCCCGGCCGTCGAGAATGGCCGCGACGTCGGTGCTCGTGCCGCCCATGTCGAAGCTCAGCACGTCTCCCAGCCCGCCCGCCCGCGCCGCCCAGCCAGCGCCGACCACCCCGCCGGCGGGGCCCGACAGCACGCAGCCGGCAGCGCTCCGGGCCGCCGCCTGGAGGGGCACCACCCCGCCCGAGGAGCGCATGACCAGCGGCTCGGGCACTCCCGCCCGGCGCGCGCGGTCGGCCAGCGAGCCCAGGTACCGGGCCAGGGGAGGGGAGAGGTAGGCGTCGGCCGCCGTGGTCGCCGCCCGCTCGTACTCGCGCATCTCCGGCAGCACGTCGCAGGAGAGCGAGACGTGCACCCCGTCGAGCGCCTCGCGCAGGGCCCGGCCCACCCGTCGCTCGTGGTCGTCGTGCAGGAAGGAGAACAGCAGACACACGGCCACCGCCTCGACCTCCGCCTCGCGGATGGCCTGCACCGCGGCCTCCACGCTGTCCTGATCCAGCTCCTGGAGAACGCCGTCGGGACCCATGCGCTCGCCCACGCAGAAGCGCAGCTCACGCGGCACCAGCGGCTCGGGGCGGCGGGCGCCGAGGTCGTAGAGCGATGCCCGGTCCTGGCGGGCGATCTCCAGGAGATCGCGGAACCCCTCGGTGGTGACCAGCGCGGTCCGTGCCCCGCGGCGCTCGAGCAACGCGTTGGTGGCCACGGTCATCCCGTGGGCGAAGGCGTCCAGGGCACCGGTGTCCACGTTCACCGCCTCGATCGCGGCCATCACCCCGTCGGCCTGGTCGTCGGGGGTCGATGGCACCTTGGCCACGCGCAGCTGGCCGCCGACCAGGGCCACCACGTCGGTGAACGTGCCTCCCACGTCCACTCCGAGCCGGTCGCCGCGGGGCATGGGATGGAGCCTGGCAGGCTGCGCTCACGAAGGCCGTTGCCGAGCTTGCCCCCGGCCGCCGAGGTGCGCGCCGGTGGTCCGCCCCCCACCTGCCCCGGAGCGCTGACAGTGGGATGGGTGGTTGGGGAGCAGAAGGGGGCGGTCCACCGCGCGCCCCTCGGCGCCCGGACGGGCGGGGGGCCACCGCTGGTGGGCGATCCAGGTTCTGGTCGGCCCCTCACGCGGAGGGGTTCAGCCTCGGGTCCATGGCCGAACGCGTCGCACGGGCGGGCCCGGTGCATTCCCAGGACAGCGAGAGCGGTGGATCCACGCGAAAGCGGTGCTCTGCTCGTGCCGCGCGAGACGCCCCTCCCTCATCGACCGACGGGCTCGGCGATTGTCTCGGGGCCACGCCGCGAGCTGTGAGCTTCCGTATGGTGGGTTCGTGCTCGGGTCGCGGACAATGTGGGCGGGCGCGGTTCTCCTCATCGCGTTCGCTGGCTGCGGAGGCGTAGCGAAGCAGGGGGCAAATGCGGCGCAGTCCGCAGCCAGCGCGGGGGATGCTCGGGTGCTGACCCGATGCATTGACGTTGGCTGCTTTGGCTGATCCGACCCGCCGCCGGGTCGTGGAGTTGTTGCGTGAGCGTCCGCTGCGAGCGGGGGAGGTGGCCGAGCGCATCGGGGTGAGCCGGCCGGCGATGAGCAACCATCTGCGGACGCTGCGCGCCAGCGGGCTGGTTGACGTCGAGCTCAGCGTGGAGGACGGGCGGGCGCGGCGCTACCGGCTGCGCGCTCAGCGTCTTCGCGCGCTGCAGGCGTGGCTTTCGGAGGTTGAGGAGCACTGGGCCAGGCAGCTGGAGTCCTTTTGCGAGCACGCCGAGCATGGTCGGGAACGCTCGCGGTGAGCGATTCGGTCACGGTCAGCGTCGAGGTGGCGGTCTCGCAAACTGGCGCGTTTGACATCTTCACGCGTGAGATCGACGCGTGGTATCGGGTCGATCCCGACACGCTTCCGGACATCACGCGCACCGCCGCGATCGGCTTTGAGCCCCGTGTTGGTGGGCGCTTCATGGACGTGCACGACCGCGCGACCGGCGCGGGGCGTGAGATCGGGCGGGTCACCGCGTGGGAGCACGGGCGGCGGCTGGCCTTCACCGACAACGAGGGCAGCGAGGTGGAGGTCTCCTTCGAGCCTGCCGGCGCCGGCACCAACGTAGTGCTCTGCCACCGCGGCCTTGACCGGGTCGTCTCGCAACGCGCCGGCGAGCTGCGACGCTCGGGCTGGGCAGCGCTGGCGCCCGTCTATCGCGCCCACGTCGCAGCCCACGCCCGAGCAGTCGCGTTTGTCCGCGGCTGGTGGCTTGTCGGCGGGACGCTGGTAGTAGTGTGGGCGGCGCTCGTGGTCGTTCTGGGTCGGCCTGCTGCGTGGATCCTTTTACTGCTCCCGGCAGCATTGATCGCCGTCGGCCGGTTCGAAGACCGGCTGGTGGGGCGCTGGCAGCTTTCACGCTGGCCGTATCGGAGGATCTGGTGGCTGGTGAGGGCGCTCCCGGTCATCGGGTTTCTTATCTTCGGCGTCTCCCGCGTCACCCAGCACGGCGCCGACCCGCTCTTCTTTCTTGGCTTGCCCATCCTGCTTCTGCTGAACCTTTGGTCCGGCATGCAGGCAGGCCCGGCCGAGGGACGTTCGTTGCGAAACCTAGCGGTGCCGGCCCGACAGACCCTCCATGCCCGGCACCCCCATAGGTTTTTCGTCGGCATGGCCGGCGGCGCGGCGCTTGGGATCGCCTTAGGGGCGGCAACGGTCTTAGCCGGGGGAAAGGTCGCGGAGGCCGCCACGCTTGCCGCCCTGATGGCCGTCGGCGCGGGCTTCTCGCTGCGCGCGGGCGTCTCCAAGCTCCGGCAAAAGCGGACCCTGGGCTTCGACCCCGACCTCTATGTCGCCGTCGGGCGACGGGTACGCGACGAGAATCGACGACCCGAGCTGCTTGTCCACCAGCCCAGTCGACACCCCGAGTACAGCGGCTGGTATGCCTACGCCAGCGAGCAAGACGAACACTCACGCGATGTCGGCCCGTGGACCCTGAAGGACCTCGTCGACCACTCGCCCGAGGCAGCCCGCCCCCTGCGAGAAGGGCACGGCAAATGGGAATGGGATCAAGCCAAACGCTCCTACTTCCCCGCCCAAGGAGCCGAAGACATCGTCCCGTGACCCTTCTCCGATCCCGCCGCCAGCGCGCCATGCTCCAACACCGCCACGTGCCGCGCGAAGCGCCCACGCGCAGCGCGCTGGTGCTGGAGGCCGTCCCACGACCAGTGGGGGATCCGAAGGCCGTCGGGAACGTCGTCTGCGGAATCGTGGTAGCGCGACATGGTCGTTGTCGTGGCCCACGCGAAGTAGTCGTGGAGAACTTGTCCCAAGGGCAGGTTCTCGACCAGTCCAACGTCCGTCAGGGCCTGGTCGAAGCAGGCGATTGCGCGGCGGTCCATTTCCTGGTGCTGTCCATTGCCGCTGTGCATCCGGACGACCGAGGTCTCGTCGCCATTGGTGTTGGAGTAGGTGCTGGGCCCGCCGAGTGCTTCGGCCCAATACGCCGCGAGTCGCTCGCTGTGCTGTGGGTGGACACCGTGGCTGAACGCGTGGCTGACCACCTCGTCGGCCATAACCCGGCGATGCCACGCAATCGCGAGGCGAAGCAGGCCCTCGTCGCCGCCGACCGCCTGGTACACGCTCTACATTTCTCCATGTTGGCATGCCCGGCGTCGGCGAACGGATGGGCCCAGCCCACTGAAATCCACCCGTGCGTCCCGGGGCGCCAAGGCGCGCCCGCGCACTTCGGCAAGCGATCCGCCGTCCCCCAGATCCGTCGCATCGCATCTGGAGCCACGGCAACGAGACCGCCGGATTGCGCGAGGAGCGGCGGCAGGGCGTATCGCCAGAGCTGCACTGCACTGACCTTGGGATAGCGGCGTCGGCTCGGGCCCCCCGTGCTGCCTCGAAGCAGGGTTCTGTACTGGCCCGTGAGGGCCGTGGGATACTCGACCGATGATCCGGCCACCTGCGCAGTCAATGAGGCGGTCCCGTCAGGCCGGGCGATCGAGCGTGCTGACGCCGAGGCAGCTTGGGTTGGCGTTCGTGATTTCGTGGGCTTTCCTCGGAGCCTGCAGGTACGTTCTCGACGGCGAAAGCGTCGCAGCAAGCGTCCTGTGGGGCGGGGTCTTTGCCTGTTTCAGCGCGGGGCTGCAGATTGGCGCAAAGTGGATCGAGCGGCGCAGCCGAGATAGAAACCCGAGCCGCAGACCCACCGGCCGCGGCCGTTGAGACTCGAGAGCGAACTCGGCTTCGCCACACCGCTGCTGCGCGCTCCAGGCGGCACGGCCCCTGGGTGCTGCTTGGCGCGAGATCCAGCCTTCTCAGCGGGCGAGCAGCGCCGACGGCGGTTGATCCCTTCGCTACGGCGGCCCTGCGGTCGAGCCGTAACGCGTCGGTGGATCGACGGGTGTGGGATCGTGGATCAGCAGTGGGTGGGTTCTGGAGGCTTCCGCTGCACGCGTGGCGGTCGGTTCGGCCCCAGTGGCGGCCGCTGCTCGTCAGCGCCGTCGCGGTGACCGTACTGTTCATCGTCCCGATACCAAACGGACCGCCGCGTCACGCGTTCCCCGACTCCCGCCGGTGCTTGCCAGCGAGCTCCCGCCACGAGACACTCAACGAGAACGCCGGGCGTTTCGGCGGCGTCACGCTCGGCCAACGCATATCGGCCGCCCGTCCCGTACCCAGGAGCGGTTAGTGACCGTTCCTTCCATCTCGTCCTCGGAGGTGACGCATGTCTGCGTCCTCGATGCACGCCGTCGTACAGCACAGCTTCGGTGGTCCGGAGGTTCTTCAGCTGGAGCAGGTGCCCCGGCCTGAGCCGCTGCCGACCGAGGTCCTGGTGCGAGTCGAAGCCGCCGGGGTCAACCCGGTGGACTGGAAGACGCGGTCCGGCGCGGGCATGGCCAAGGTGCTGGGCGAGCCGCCGTTCACCCTGGGCTGGGACGTCTGCGGTGTGGTGGAAGAGGTCGGCTTCGGGGTGACCACGCTCCGGCCCGGTGACGAGGTGTTCGGGATGCCGTGGTTCCCGCGCGCCGCAGGCGCCTACGCCGAGTACGTCACGGCACCGTCCCGGCAGTTCGCCCGCAAGCCCACGACCATAGGGCACGAGCAGGCCGCCGCCGTACCACTGGCGGCGCTGACCGCCTGGCAGGCCCTGGCGGACACCGCCGGTCTGCGCTCTGGCCAGCGCGTTCTGATCCACGCAGCCGCAGGCGGAGTCGGGCACTTCGCCGTCCAGTTCGCCAAGCGTCACGGCGCCCACGTCGTCGCGACCGCCAGCAGCGCCAACCACGACTGGCTCACCAAGCTCGGCGCCGACGAACTCGTCGACTACACGGCCGTCCGCTTCGAGGAGGTCATTAGCGACGTCGATGTGGTGCTGGACCTGGTCGGGGACCGACACGACAACACCAGCACCCGTTCGCTGCGCGTTCTGCGCCGTGGCGGCCTGATCGTCGCGGTTCCGTCCGGGGCCTCCCCCGAGCTCTCCGCGGCGGCCGACGCTCAGGGTCTGCGCTCCACCTCCTTCCTGGTCGAGCCTGACGGCCCCGCCCTGACTCAGATCGCCGCCCTAATCGACGCCGGCGATGTGGAAGTAGAGGTCGAGGACGTGTTTCCACTCGGCAGCGCCGGTCAGGCGCACACCCGCGGCGAGACGGGCCGTACCCGCGGCAAGCTCGTCCTGCACGTAGCTCCCTGAGCCCGGATCCGGCGGACGCGCGCCCGAGCCGACGACCGGCCAGACTCGCCGATGGCCCCACTTACCCCGGAGGCCCTGCGCCAAGGCCCGTTGGAAGCGCCCGTAATAGCCCAGCCCCGCACAGCTGCTGTCATCGGTGTGGAGTGTCCTCACCAAGCGCCCTCTTCGCGCGCGGACACATCTGCCCTGACCCCGCTGCATCTGAAGCGTCAGCGACAAGATCGCCGCAAGCGCGACTTCCAGCAGCGTGACCGGGCTCATGCGGTCCGTCCAACACATTCGCTGCTCGTCCTGAGCGAGAGTGTCGCAGGGTCCGGACCGGACGCCTGCTTCTGGGCGAAAACGGTGCTCTGCGGAGCTGTGGAGACCGTCCCTGGCACGCGGATGCACCCGCGCCCCGGTTGTAGCGCGCGTATCGGGTGCTAGGCATCGGGGTAGATCGAGCCAGTGCCGTCACAGAGCCCGCACCGGGGATCCAACCGCCTCTCTCGCATCGTGGCCGCAGCAGGCGTGTGCTTCGGCGTCCTGCTCACGGCATTGTTCGTCGAGCTGATTCTCGATCCTGGTGCCGGCGAGGAGGCACAGCTGCTCTCCGTCCTGGGGGCGCTGCTGGGAGCCGGAGGCGCGTTTACGTCGTGGCGCGATCTTGGTCGCGGCAACGGACGTGGGGCCGCCGTTGTCCCGCTCGTTGGCGCCGTCGTGGTCCTCGTTGCCGTCGGGTTGGTAGAGAGCGCAGCCTCTGCGTAGCAGAGCTAGCGCTAGCGCTAGCGCGAGGTGTCAGAAACATTTTGGGGGTGATGGCGCGACGGCGTCAGCTCTCGGCGGGGAGGTCTGCCAGCAGCCATCGGCCGTGCACCTTGACCGCCCGGGCCGTGGCGCGCTCAAGGCTCGTGCGCATGTAGACGACGGCTCGACCGCCGGCCGAGTAGATCACGCGGGTGGCGTGAGCGCCGCGCAGCCTTCGGTCGTGGTGTGCGTTTCCACCGGGGGGCGTCCAGTTGGCTCTCAGCGCTGCTTCGCAGCGCGCCAGCGCCGTGCCGAACTGGTGGAGATGCCGCGCGTGAACGAGATGGGTACAGTGAGGTACGCATGCCGGGTACGCTCACGCCCGCTCCGACCAACCCGTTCATCTTCGCCCGTCCCCTCACTGCGGGTGAGGCCATCGATCGTACCGCCGAGGCGGGCGATCTGCTGGCCCGGCTCAACGCCAGCCAGAACGTGGTGCTCCACGCCCCGCGGCGGCTGGGCAAGACGACGTTGCTCGCGCAGCTGCGCGAGCAGGCCCAGGCCCAAGGTGCGCCCTGCGTGCGCGTCGATCTCACCGACGTGTTGAGCCCTATCGACGTCGTCGCCCGGTTCGACCAGGCGTTCCGCGGGCTTCCTGGGGCCTTTGCCCGGATGGTCCGCGACGAGCTCGGGCGGTTGGGATTCACCACGCCGGTCGGTGGGATCACCCGGGCCGTCGGACCATCGTCATCTTCGACGAGTTTCAGGCGCTGGTCGCCATCAACGGCCTCGACGCCATCTTCCACAGCCCGATCCGCTGGAGCGGCTGCACGCGCTGCTTGAGCTGCCGGCCAAGGTGGCCGTCAGCACGGGGTGTTTCGCAGCCACCTGCAACACCATGAGCAGGTCAGCTACCTGTTGTCCACCCACCCGCACCGTACACTCGAGGAGGCCGAGAGCGAAGCAGACCGCCTGGCTGCACAGACCCGAGGGGCCGACGTGATGATCTTCGACACCACCGACCCATCCGACCTCCCCGACTGGGCGACCTGAACTATCACGGGCCGGAGCAAGCGCGCCCAGCCGGTCCTCGCCCTTGGATCAGAGTCCCGCATTGCGCGACACGCGCTCAGGCCGAGCCGATCAACGCCCCAGGGAGCTCGCGCCGCGAGTGGGTCACCGACGGCGAGCCGGTTGTGAACGGCTCTAGCGTTGGCTGGGGTGCAGGGTGCGTAGGTCGGGTTGGGGCGGGGGCCGTTGGCGTTGGTAGGCGAAGCCTGCGGTGAGCAGGAGGATGCCGAGCACCAGGAACGAGGCGACGCGGTAGATGGAGGTGAGGGTCGCGAGGTCGTAGAGGAAGACCTTGCCCACGGTGACGAGCAGCAGCGCGAGGGCGGCGGTGCGCATCGGGCTGTGTCGTGCGCGCAGACCAGTGATCAGGGCTGCGAGCCCGGCCAGGGCCCAGAGTGCGCTGAGCAGCACCTGGCCCTGCTGGCGGACGCTGAGATCGAGCACCGTGTCGATCGCGTCGCCGGAGGCGGGTTGGAAGGCGGTGATGATCGTCATCGATGCCAGGTAGAGCAGCGAAACCGCACCGGCTCCGAGGAAGCGCTGGCGTGTGGCGCTGGCGACGGGCTTAGACCAGGCGGTGCGCAGAGCGACGCCGGCGAGCGTCGCGAGGGCGAGGGTGGCGGCCCCGAGGTCCGGAGTCCCGGTGAGCAATACGCCGGGGGGTGCCTCGAGTGCGAAGGTGTGCAGCGCGGCGGCGCCGATGAAAGCCACGGCGCCGATCCGGGCAGCTGGTTCGCTCGTGCGTCGTGCGAGTTGGTTGAGCGCGAGTCCTTCAAGCGCCCACGCGACGACTAGGGCGGCGCCATCCAGCGCTCCGGCGGTGAGATAGGCGACGGCCAGGAGTCCCACCGCGTCGAGCGCGCCGCGCCACGAGCTGTGGTTCGCGTGGGTGAGGTGGGCGCAGGCAAGCGAGCTGGCTGCCAGCGTCGAGACTGATAGCACGGACACGAGCCCCGCAGCGCCTGCTCCAACTTGATCCGGCGGTGCGTCGAGCAGGGCCCGGATGAGCACGAGAGTGATGTGGGCGCCCATACCGAGGTCCAGGAGCGCATGGGTCTGGTCGGGTGCCGATCGCCGGGAAACCAAGGCGAAAGCGATGGCGCTCGTCCCCCAGCCAATGGCCAGCACTATGCCGTGCGCGCTCAGCGCGAAGGCCAGGTCGGCCAGGATGACCGCGAGCACGCCCAGCAATCCACGAACCTCCCGGGAGAGTCTGAGGCGCAGTGGTCCGAACCCGATGACGGCGTGGACGCCCGCCAGGCTGACCAGCCAGATCTCGGCCACCGTGGTGCCAGCGGTCTGACGCAGGGCGAAATAGCCGGTGACCGTGACGATGCACGCGTTGGCCACAAGCACGGCAATCGAGGCCCTGCTGCGCTGCTCGCCGACCGACCGCAGGTCGGCTGCCACGCCGCCGAGCAGCCCGACCGCGCAGAAGCCAGCCAGGACGAGGAGCGCCAGGGGCAGGGGCTGACCGTCGAGCGCCCAGACGGCCCACTGCGGCGCGCAGACGAGCACCGTGCCGACTCCAAGCCATCGCCACTGCTGCCAGGCCACCACCCACATCGCGCAGGCAGCTGCGACCAACAACACAGCGATGGTCGCCAGGCCTGATGGCGCCCCCACCACCACGGGCGCGAGCAGGGCGCCTCCGAGCCCCAGCGCCCCGATCGCTCGACCGGCCCAGCGAATGGCCAACATCGTGGCCAGGGCACCGACCGCCAGCAGAGCGCCCAGGCTCACGAGCGGCGGGCTGAGGCGATAGATCTCCCCAGCGACGATCAGCGTGGCAAACAAACCCGCGGTGCCGGCGCCGACCATCACGACCGCCGTCTCAGTCCGACCACGACGATCGTGCAGCCACACACCGGCCCCGAGCAGCGTGGCCGACGCGACACCGGCCAGTAGGACCCGTGCGAGCTCGCCGATCCACCCGTGCGAGATCGCCAGCCCCAAGAACAACACGATGCCCAGCAGCGTCGCGACGCCCCCCAACCACGCCAGCACCCGCCCGCCCACCAGATCGCTCAACGACGCGGTGCGCGTCGGAGTATCCGCCGCGGCCGATCCGGCGAGCTCGCCAACCCGAAGATTTTTGGCGCTGTGGGCCGCTGAACCCTGCCTGGCCTGCCTGGCGGCGACGGTCGGTCTGCTTCGAGCACGGGGTTCTCGCACGCCTGACGCCTGAGCGCTGCCAGCACGCAGGCTGGCCTCGGGCGGCGCGAGCGGGCTGGCGCCGCCGACAAGCAGCTCCAAACAAACCAGGCGCCCCCTCCACGGCATCAACGAGTCGCTGGCCAGCGCGGCTTTCGTCGCAGACGCGGTCCTCAAGGCGGGAGATTCGCTCTTCCAAGGTGCGCTCCGCAGCCGACGTGCTCATCCAGCCCTCCTTCTATTGACCGACGGTAGATGAGACCGTAGTCGATCGGTCCACGCTTGTCAACCGTCGGTCAGCAAGGTGGGTAGACTCTCCCCAATGCCCGGACCCGCGTACTCCCGGCTGCACCTGGACGAGCGCCGCCGCCAGCTCCTAGACGCCGGCGCTGCCCTCTTTGCCGAGCACGCCTTCGAAGAAATCTCCATGCGCCAGATCGCCGAGGCCGCGGGCGTCTCCAAAGCACTGCTCTACCACTACTTCCCCAGCAAGACCGACCTGTTCAAGGCCGCCATCCAAGACGCGGCCACCGAGCTGCAACGCATCATCGAACCCCGTGGCGAGGGCTCACCCATCGAGCAACTCGCAACCAGCCTGGACGCCTACCTCCACTGGATCGAAGCCAACGCCCGCACCTGGGCCAAGTTCATGCAAAGCGCCACCAGCCTCACCGAAGCCAACGAACTCCTCGAAGGCTTCCGCACCCACACCATGGAACTCCTGCTCACCCAACTCACCGGCCAACGCAAACCCCGCCCCGCCCTACGCAATGCCATCAAAGGGTGGCTTGGCTACATGGACGCCGCCATCCTCGACTGGACCCAAACCAACGACCTCCCCCGCCAACAACTACAACAACTCCTCCTCGCCGCATTCGCCGCCGCCATCACCGCGGCCCAGCAAATCGACCCAACAATCAACCTCCCCCTCCCCTAACGCCCAATGGGCTGAGCATGTGCCAACACCAGCGTGAGAGAGACTGCCTATCCGACTCCGCGAGGGCGTCCGGTTTTCTGTGTAGGCGACTGCTGGTTAGTGTAACAGTGTCTCCGTGGGTGGCAACTGGTGACAGTCAGTTTGCAGTGTCGGGGAGCCGGTCGCCGAAGTGGATTTTGAACGCGAGCAGCGCGCTCGTCCAGTTGCGTGTTCGGGTCCA
>JAABUY010003502.1_pt1 | contig 17260 bp, 19 predicted proteins | sample 5560271 | NCBI WGS metagenome assembly JAABUY01 (sample SAMN10711886, study PRJNA513374) | rock metagenome | isolation source: Antarctica rocks | place: Antarctica: Victoria Land, University Valley
GCCTCGTACTTTCCTTGTTCCTTAAATATCGATGCCAGATTATGAACGCTGGTCAATGTATTTGAATGCTCGAGTCCCAGCAACTTCTCTCTGCCTTTCAGAGCTCGTCGATGCATCTCTTCAGCCGCCTCATACTTGCCCTGATGCTGAAACAGCAATGCCAGATCATTGACGCTGATCAATGTGTCTCGATGCTCGAGTCCCAGCAACTTCTCGCAGCCTTTCAGAGCTCGTTGATTCATCTCTTCAGCGGCCTCATACTTCCCCTGCCCCAAAAGCACCACTGCAAGCAAAGATAAGCTCTGCAAGGTGGCAGTCGCGACTTCTCCTAATTGTTCTCGATCAATATTATATGCTTCAGAGACTGCTTGGTATGCCAACACATATCTTCCTTGCTGCCAATAATATAAACTTATGCGGTATAAAAGTTGTGCACGTTTTCCCCCATCTTTTTCCAAGGTTGAGTCATGATTCAAAACTTGCTGAGCATGAGGTAATAAAGATTCACACATTTGCCAGCTCTCATAATCATCGAAGGGAAATCGATTTGCCAAAAGCTGCAAAGCTTGCCTTGCATAGTGTTCTTTTCGGTCTTCGTGCTCCAGCCACTGACGCACAGAGAGCTGCACGAGGCGGTGCATTGCAAATGTCTCTTGATTGATCCCTTTGCTGACTAGAGAAAATCCAAGTAGCGTCCCTATGGCGGTTGTGAAATCTATGTCCCTTTCAACCGCATTACATATCAAACTTTCAGGAATCTGCTGCCGGTCAAGCATTGCCATGAGTGAGAAGACCTTTGCCGTCGAAGGCTCTTGAGCTTGAATTTGATCAAACGATAATTTCCATGTTCGAAAGACTGAATTGGGAAAACCTGGCTCCCTTCGATGATCTCGAAGGTCTTCGCTCAGATGATCTACCAGATTCTGCTCATCTTTCTCGAGGGCTGCAAGATACTTTTGCAAAGACATTCTGTTACGGTTCATGAAAGCAGCGGCCTGAGTGATAGCGAGTGGAATATGACCCAAGACATCTAACAGCCTTTCCAAGCTAGATGTATCAAGAAGATCTATATCTTCTCTTAGCTTCGATCGCAGCAATTCTCGCGCTTCCTGAGACGAAAACGGTGATATTTCAACACATAATTCCCCCTTGACCAGCTCCTCACCCAGATGTCTGTTTCTTGTAGTAATAATTAGTAGCCTCTGAGGACTCAATCTTCTTGGAAGATAATCGATAAGAGACCTTGAAGTTGGTGTCTCAGTAGTGGATGATACGTCTGAACGAAAGAAGAGATCCGTATCGTCTGCATTATCCAAAATCAGGAGCCAATCGCCGCTGTCGTCTTCATTAAGCCACTTGAAGACCAGTTCACACGGATCAATCTTCGAATCATTACATCCGGGGAGTTTCAACGCCTGTGCGACATCTTGATAGGCCTGCATAAACCGAGTAGTGCTGGCCGCAAATACCCAGAAAACATGACTCTGCGGTCGATTCTGGCGAAACCTGTAAGCGTATTCGATTGCGATCTGAGATTTTCTGGTACTTTGTTAGTATCTATGATAGTATGCTTGGAGGAAGAAGTATACCCAACTCCTCCTATCCCACATAACGAAGCACGAGAATGCATATGAAGCTGCCTCTCGATCTGAGCGAAAATATCTTTTCGATCAATGAAATTGTCATCTTTTTGAAATGACACAGTGAAAAGGGGTTTAACTAATTTATCGTAGAAAGATCAGCGCTATATAAACTGTGATCCAGCATTTATCTTATGAAAACCAAGACAATCATCACGACAGTCTCACAAGCTTCGTTTCTCCCATAATAAGGAAGTAGAAGTTCTAACCTGCTCCTCCCAAGTGCCGAGGTAGTAAATAGTATTAGGGTCTACTCACTCGTTTCTACAGCTATCGCAGTCGCCGTTTGCGTGCGCGTGATTTGATATCCTGGGATAATGCAAAGAAGTTCCTTAGCATACGACGCCGCCGAGGCCGCCGCGTACGCTTGCCACACATCGTTCTTGTGTGAGTCCGAATAATCGCAAATGCCTCGGATAACAACGCACGGGAATTCATTCATAAGCCCTGCCGCTTCCATCTCAAAGCATAGAATATCATGCTTCTTGATTAGCTGATCGCGAGCAACCGCGTCTTTCATCAGTGTATCTGCTGATGCAATAAGGCCGTAATGCACCATCGGTGCATTTGGGTCGGGAGCTCGTCGTGGTCGGCGAAGCACAGGGGGAGATGCGCTATCACAACTACTCTCGCACTTGAGATCATTGTCACGGTGATTATAGCTTGATTCGTATAATCTGTCATGCTCTGCACCTGGATGTTGGTATTCCTCTGACAAGTTTGCATTCTTGGTTATCTTCTTAACCCATTTGGCGATGTTGTTGCCCTTCCTCTTGTTATTTACGCTGAGCTTGGTTACCGCAGTCAACAGTAACGTCGGCGGTGAATTCAAGGAACCTGTTTCCTGGAACTCATGATCTTGGATCGCCTTGCCAAAGTTGTAGGGAACCACACCACCCACCCTATTCAAAGGACAGCCGACCACGACGTCACCGAGTCTGATATCATGCTTGTCGCTAGGCGCTCCCCCTCCGATGCCGACCATTAATCCGATCTGGATAGACTCAAAGCTGCGCAGCATGTCTTTGGCCACGCTGGCGGCGGAGGCGATGCCGTATCTCCCTTTCGGAAGACATGCAATGACGATGTGATGTTCGCCAATGCGACCGCGAGTGTAGGTGTTGTTGTCGTGAGGGTCGTGAAAGGAATCGCTCAGCGGAGCAAGATGCTCATCGTCCAGCAGTTCGCAGGCCGCCACGCACTCCGTCTCCACCGCACAGATCCATCCCACTGTGTAGTCCTGGCGATACATATTTCTCCAGGCTCTTTAATATATTCTTATGAGAAGCACGCTGATGAGGGCTTGATCGATAGTGTAGCATCTTAAAGTATCAAATCTCTGTCAATTGTCGTCTGATAGCGTGGAGCTCTGAAGAACACGGTGCTAACCGTATCTATATATCTTGTGCACCTTTTTAGATACTGTTAAGAGAGCCGTAATGTGGTATCAGGCAGCAGCTCAGCCCCCAAGAGGCGCGGTCACCCAACTTCAGAGCATCAGAAGAACTTCTCGAGGCTCGCGAACCAGGCTGCCTTCCTTCGACGGTGCTGGACATACAAAATACTCACTCGTACACATGAACAACTAGTGAGGCTTACTCAGTACTCTCTAGTCTTCGGTAGGATTCTTCAGAGACGGGTTACAGCTGGCCGGGGGGTTGAAAAAGTTGAGCCGGGGTCGGAAAAAATTCTTGGCGTCGGGTTGGACTTTAAAATTGGCATATGCCCCGCACATCCAAGATCTGACGTCGGGTTGGAAAAGCTTCGGGCCCTATGCGAAGCATATGCCAAGAGCATTAAGCGAGGCCACAATAAAATTCACATCTGGTCACCAAAGCCTCGTCTGTGCATATGCGTAGCATCAACTGAGCACAAAGAAACATCGACGAACGACTTGAAGATGAGTGTCGCACTTCGCATATGCCGCGCATATACTGAGAAGAAACTCAGCTCGCTCAAGATTCATTCAATGCAAATGTTGAAGACAACGAGAAAAGCGATGATGCAAATCATGAGCTGAACAACGAGAATGAAGAAGAAAACGAATGAGAATAACGTGAGCGATAGCTTGTTGATGAGCATGTCACAAGTTGAGTTCATGATTGAGCATGTTTTGTGCATATGCTAAGCATATGTAAAAGAATCTTCGTCGTCTTGCTATCATGTCGATGCTTCGCTCAAGCTGTGCATATGCACGGCTTCAATACTTCGCTCTTGCTGTTTATCTTCTAACTACTTTAACTATAGAACATCAATTCTTGAGCTCATGATTAGCATATGCAGAAAGCTGAGTCGGGGTTGGAATAATTTTTGAACTCATGGTTAGCATATGCAGAAAGTTGAGCCGGGGCCGAGATCAAAAAAAAAAAGTTCCGGCCCTGGCTCAACTTTTCCAACCCCCCACCAACTGTAACCCCCTTGAGAGAAGAGATGTTCAGCTCATAGCTTATCTTACCTTATCTATTCGAAGCCTTGTACTAGCGCCATCAGAAATCCAATCTCAACTACAGTGGTGCACTATTGCTCGATACGATTCAAGCTCGAGTCTGCAACAAGTTTCGAAAATGTATAATAGAAAAAAGGAAACCCATAAACTTACACCCCTTTCGAGAAATGTACACCCGTCTATGAATACATATACACCCTCTATCCATAAGACACGGTTGTATCTTTCAACTTCTCGCTGACGTGTATATTCATATTATACGGCATCCTTTCACCTATACATGAGCTTGACCATATGACTACCTTGACAGTTCTTTACCATGATAGAAACATCAAATTTTGTAGAACGTAATCGCTATATGTTCAGCTAGTACTCAAGGGGAAACCCCATATCTTATACGCAATTACACCTTGTAATTTAGCGATATCTTGTATGCTTTTCTCACAATCTTCTGGAACTTAATAGTGCACGTGGTTTCAATTAATACGGTACGGTAAGTACCTAATGCTTCAAGTGTTCTCCGTTACATAATGGTTCTGCAAATCTTGTGGCGCTATCGTATTTCCTAAAGAGTCATCCAGAATACATGCTAGAAAGGAGAAAAAGGGAGTTTCGTGGCGGTGATGTAGCGGCGTTATCCGTGAAATATTAAAGTCGTAAGAGTCGTGAGAGTCGTGGGGCGTTTAGAAACTTAGAGGTGGTCATTTAGATCGTTAACGGCGAGGAAGAAAAGGATAGCATTAGAAGGCTGAGTCATTCTTGGAGAAAAGACATTCTGGAAGAAATGTGAAAAGCAACCCGAAGACCTGCCCCTTCAAATTGGAGAATGACCCTTCAGCCCTTGAAAGGAAACTTGGTGCACTTGGCCAGCACCTCACCAACGATCTCCTGCGGTGCTGCATCAGGCCTGGGTTCGCTAAATTGCGATACGCTTGGTTGTAAAGGCGTCGGCTGGCACACACCCTGAGTTGCCTCTTTGGAAGATTGGAGCACGGAAGACAGCGTCCGGTCGTCAAAAGCCAAATCCACCAAGCTGGCTCCGAAATCCGGTATCGGATCGTCCGGCACAAGGAAACCGCTATCTAGATCCATATGCATAGGAAAGCTGTGCGTTGACTGGGCTGTCTTTGATGGAGAGGCGGTTTTGGAGCTGGTGTGGCTGCGTCGGCGGAGTGGAAGGGGTTGGGAGTTTGGGAAGGATCTTGAATCGGCCTGGTAGTCTACTTTAGCAATAGTGTAACGATGGTGATGTATAAAATGTGGTTTACCATGCGTTGCTTGTCTTCATTTCTCCTCTGGATTCTCAGCTCGATTTTTTGGCGCTCGAGCTCTTCGATCTCGATTTCAATGTCCTTTCTCGTTTTCCATAGTTCGGCGACCTTTTCGCTTTCACCAGGATTGGGTTCGCGCTGGTGGTAGTACTGTCCTGGGTTCTGGGAAGCACCGTGGTTCCGGATGGCTCCTTTCGCTATGTCCTTGTTCTTGTCGTCGTCCTTGATAAAGCCCAACCGAGCAAGTGTGTTTGTGAGCGGTTTGCAGAATCGTCGCCTTAGCATCACGGTGTCTGTTTCTGAATTTTGCTCTTGCCCGACCGTAGGCTGTTGGTAAGGATCAAGGGAGGGTGATGCATCGAGGATCGAATCCTGAGATCGTCGCATATCTCGAGATCGGTCAAAGAGCATGTCCAGCTCATTCTGTGGTATCCATCGCTTGATAATAAGATAATTTGGATTAGAATAATCCCATTCCCAAGGTAAGCCGCGGTCGTCTAGAAGCCTTGGACTCATGTGTTTACGGTGAACCCTTACCCAAGGATAGCTGTTTGGGTTGTTTGAATGATTTTGAGGATTCAATTGCCGCTTAGAGCTAACAACGATCTTGACTCGTCGCTCAGACAGTCGGCCGCGAAACCACTCAAGCTCCTCAGGTGGCTTTATGTGCTCGACGACTGCCGCCAGCAGAACAATGTGTTTTCCATGAGGCCACCGAGATGTAGTAGGTGGCAGCGGTGTTAAAGCGATATATTCTGCTAGTGCACAGCGCTCAAGAAGGGTCAGGCTATCTAATTGTTCGCAGATGCTCCTCGAATCCAATTCGTGAAGCCTCCGGAGTTCCATTTTCACCTCCATTTCTTGAAGCGGCGTTTCAACTACTAGCCAGTCGATGTAGTGTCCGAGAGCATGTGGACGAACCACTGGCATGATAGTGCAGGCACTAAGAACGCTGCCATCGTTCGAATTTCTTATTTCCTCTGGTTTCTGCAGATCGCGGGATCCATGGAATACTTTTCCCGTATACTGCTTACGAGCTTTTCCAGGACTTTCTGTAACACTTTTGTTCAAGGTAAAGGACGAATCTCCAGTCAAACTGATCCGATCACGTTTACCGGTGGGCTCATCAGCACCGAGATCCACAACGTTGGCAAGGTCGTGCCGAGGAGTCGGGGCGAGGGGCGAAATTAGAGCTGGATCTATGTTCGCCGTCGATGCACCTCGATATGTCACAGAGTCTCCAAAGCTCCGCTCAAATGGCAAGATTTGAGCTTTAGCTGGTGGTATGTGATTATACTGCGCCTCGTCAACGTTTGAAGACCGAAGACTGGGCTCCGCAGTCTGGTGTTTCAAGGTTCCTTGGATTGTACTGGTCAATATCCTCCTCGCCTCTCCAAGTGTAGTTCGTAAATTCTCCTGGATTGGCCGAAAATTTTCATTTGGTTCATCCACGAATCGTATCAGACCATGTTCTATCTCGTCGAAAACACGTGCACAGGCTGATGCGGACCGATTCGCGGTTGATAAGCCTCCTGAGTCGATCAGATAAACCATTCCAGCTTCTCCGTCGCTATGCTCCAACGACTCAACAAAGTGCTTCAGTAGACTAGAGGTGAATGCAACCTCAATGCTGGCGTCTTGAATATCATTTCGACCGACTATCCAGGAGCGGCTAGGCACATCTAGAAGCTTGCTAAAAAGCTGGAAGCCTTTGGACGCTACATGCTGGATCAAGGTAGTGTCCAATCGTGAATCCATGATTACAGATCACAAGAAGCTGAGTTAGTATTCAAAGGTCGATTGGACTTGCGCATGAAGGTTTGCAGCAATAGACAGCAATAGACAGCAAAAGATAAAACATTCACCCTTAGACAGATGAAGAGTTTTTGGCCAAGAGCTGAATGCGAATCTTTCTAGGCACTCATTGTATGCGAGTTGAATTAGGCGACGACCGAGAGGTGCATGGTTCCCCAGCATGCACATGCTCGAGAAGGTCATGTGATCAGCCTCGCGAAAACGTGAGCTTTCCAGACTTGATACTGAATTGGCGGACCGTTACAAAACATCAGTGGGAAGAGCTCATAGTCCCCTCCCTGATTCCATGCTGGGAACCTTACGATGCGAGATGTAAATATGCAAGTTACTTAATGTACGAGTGAACAGCTCCTGTCGCAGTCATACATCATAGCGATCGTAGCGACTCCAATCTACAGCACGACAACGGACTGAATATCGAGACATGAAGCTTGAAACGAATATGGTATTTCATTTCATCGAGGCATCGTTGTATAACCCCCAGAGGACACCCTTGAAGATGGCACGCAAGCGGCCCTTCAGAAGCTCTTACAAGAAGTGGGACCAAGCACAGCATGTGCAATTCGTTTCGACGCAAGGCCGCAGCCTAGTCTCGCTGTCATGTCCTTCTCCCATTTTAAACAACCTCACTTCCTTCCATCCTCATCCCGGGAGGAACACAGTCCCAAGAAGCGGTACACAACTATCACTACCCCCCTGCACTCCCGCCTGATCCAAATTCGGCGTCCCCATCGAAACTGTGTTGTTGGGGTGGATATCGACGCTGATGGCTGGGGAGTGGCGAAGCTTGGGGTTTGAATACCTGTTGCCGAGTGTTTTGGATGCAATGTAACGAGGCCGAGTCGAAGGGAAACCCGATAGATTTGTTGGAAAGAACACAAGGGTGGCGGCGAAGAGAGGACTCTATGAGCACAAGAGCAGATGGTCTTTCTGGCAATAGAGGTGTAAGCCGAGTATTTGGGCACATTGGCAGGGTAGCCCCCGCGATACGACGCCGCCGTGGATCAGCAGCAAAAGGGGATATGTAGACCTGCAACATTCTTAACCATCGTTCGAGTTCACTGCAAGAACGGAAGATTTGCTGCGTTCTCAACGTATACTCGTACGAAGAGAGGAAGTCCAATCTCGATCATGCCGTGGAATTAGTTAGCCGAAGATTTGCTGGTTACAGCACAACTTCACCCCTTATCAGCATATAGAAGCTCACCTCGATGGTTTTGTTTTCAAGCCTGAGCTATCACTCAACAATCATGCTACTACCTAACTTTTAAAAAATGAGCACTTCGCAGCATTCCCGTAAGCGTACAGAACATTACATGAGAAAAGAATAACGGGTTAGAAATAGACCATGTTTCTTTTCCATCGTAGTGACTGATAATGTTGAGAGAAAGCTTTATTCTTGAAACAACTAACCAGAGAGGCTCGGAGGAGAAGATTGGTGCTTTTATTTTCAGGTTTTGTTGAGATTTAAAGTAAATTCCTCAAGCATGCGTGTCATTGTATGAAATTCGGCTTCCTCGTCATTCTTCGAGAATAGTACTCCCAAGTATAGCGCTTTATTGAGTAGATAGTTACTAGATATATCGCATCGCCAGTGGGTGTCCAAAGCTGGTCAACAATAACCAATAGCCAGGCACGCCAGACCAAAACAATCAGATCAGGTGGCAACTTGAGTTTGGAAGGTCAAGTTCCGTATAATTCTTTGCCCAATTTTCTAATCACGCAAGTCTCTTATTTGAAACCGAGTCTATTATCATACTACTGCACGAGAACAGTGAGTTGATTTGTTCAATTAGATGTCTCTGTGGAGACGGGATTACAGACATACCGTGTCCCCTGGTGCATAAGTGGAATAGAGTCCCATCGACTAGAATGCCTACAAACTCTTAGTCTTCATCCTGACATTTACATATTTCTATGAACCCCTTTGACAAAGAATGCGCTTACTGTTGCTGCTGTCTTGTTGCACTCGACTGCCACCTCCTTCATCGTTTGGGACCCATGGTGTAGGCGCTCGCCACAGCTCCGAGTACGTCGCTGAGATATGTTTGCTCTTTGTCGGTAGCGGTTTCTTTGGAAGACTCTCGTCGAACATGCCAATGGAGGTATCGGAGAAGTTTAGGGGCGGTAAATACGGCGCTGTGGACATGGAGCTTCTGCTACCGAGACCCTTCATTTGGAAGACCCGTACCTGGTTGCTGTCTGTGTATGCGGTTGGAGGCCTGTGAGACAGGCGGTGCCAACATTTCCAACCACTATTACTGCCACGATGCTTGAAAAATTGGGGAAGAGTTGGCAGACAGCCCACAATAATCCCAATGGACATTTCAGCGAAACTACGTCCTGTAAGACGCCATATATCCATTAGGGAAAGGGGTCTTTTCATACCTCCACAGTCCAGTGATGTCTATAATAACCATGTAATCCGGACTGCTACTGGGAATATGCAAAATAGCGATGCTGTAGCCAACACGTACAACACTACCGATACAAGCCACGAGACCCAGACAGAAGCACCCATAAACCCTGACTCTTTTCCGGGTGGACATCTGCAAGCGCCGTATTATTGCTAGTGGAAGGACGAATATGGAGAAGTCTGATACGACATTGACTGTTCCCAAGGCGACGCCAAGCTCATGAGTGCTAATGCAATGCCCAGGGGTTTTTGGGTTCCACAACTTCTCTTTGGGGTTGCACTTAGGAACTTAGCATCTACCCTCTTTATCATAAGTCCTGATGCATACCTCGAAAGTGTATAAGAAGATACTGATAGTGTAGTAAACGAGGTTGGTCCAGATAAGTACATGTGTTGCAATGTAAGCCGGGCCGCGTCGGTGAGGCATGAATATGCTGATATATTGCAATAGAATTGATAGCTTAACGATCACAACAATAAAGCAATACAAAGTCGACTCGATAGCGGCAAGCTACGCAACGAATATCTCTTTCAGCGTAATTTATCAGAACGGGAGTCTCTAAGTAGAACCTACATAAGCAACGTGAACAGGGTCTCCACGGTTCTTACCAATATTAATCCGAGGCCCGATATAGGCTACGAAGCTCAGCTGGACTGGAAGTTAATATGCGCTTGAGGGTCTGTGGTGGTCTATAATACCCAAGCAAGGACCGAGAGATCTTTTTTGACTTAGCTATCGGGACCGCAAAGTAGCCGTCTTTATGCCACCAGTAGTACTCACAATATTCTGCTCTCACGCACTTGGTTATAATGGCTTTGGTGTATATACGCGTGACTACAGCCATGGTGCTAAGCCCAAAACAGAACACGAAAGTAAGGATTTCTGCTACTCGTAGGGAATGTGGAATGGCGATTTTTTCGAGCATTGCTGCAAGATCTAGATAGAACTATTTGTTTGTAGAACTTCGAGCTAGAATAGAGATGGAGCAGTGTATTACAGAACTCCATAATCACATCAGAGTCTGAAGTGAATTGAGCCTGGATGACTCCAGCGGGTATTTGAAAACGCAAGCTGCCAATGAATCAGGATCTGAAGACTACTTCACATAGCATTGAATCAGGGATCTGCTAGTTGAGGTACAACCGCGGCAGAAAGAGCATGGCTGTGGGCTGTCAGAATAAGTGATATTTTGCTATTTTGTTGTGACTCGTCTGTCTCTTTCATTGTATCTAAATGAATATCCAGGCTCATTGATATCTTGAGAAAGTACGGTCAATAGTTTGTATATCTGCGAAAGATGCGTGGCACGAGAAACTGGAAAATTAAACAAATGGGACCCGCTGTAACTTATTCTGTTGGTCCGCCTGGCTGTTGGGTACTGTTCACTGAATTTGATTTCCTCCTAGTTAGTCAAATATTCTAGAAGGTAAACAAGCGCGGTCCCCAGTGGTAGACTAATATCTCCCCAACGTGTTGATGCAGTTTCTCGTCGTTCGAAAAGGCCCTTTAGGCAGGCGTTCCGCGAGGGTAGATGACAAGTATTCCAGATGCTTTCCATCAGAAGCTACAGCTCGGAACTCATTCGGGTTTCCTTCGACACCTCATGCAGCTTTTTGTTAGGGCAACTGGAAACATACCACGCTTCGGAGACGCGCAGGGTTTACCACTCCCAGCGGTGGACGAGCTGAGCAGAATTTTGCGACAGAGATTGATCGGAATTTGTCTCATTCGGGGCAAGTTGTTGATAGCTAGATGTGGTGACGGCCTTGATAACAGAGATGGCGGTAGAAGACCAGAAGAAAATTGGACTGGTCTGTTGGGTAAGGAATCTAATGACGGTGGTGAAGACACCCAGTTGGCCAGACCCCGGTTAGCAATTCGCCGAAATCTTGCCCAAATTGCCCTCGCCCAGCCCTAGCACCTTAGTAGATGAGTTCTTACCATGAGAAAGCTGCGAACTCTACAAGCAGTAAGGCCGGTTATGAATTAAAGTTGAGAGATTGAAGCATCAAGCGAGTTTCACATAAGCGCCGCAAGCGCCTTGGCCAAGTTATCCCCGTATGTCGGTTTTACTTAGAGGAGGTGGAACGCATCAGAAGTGCCCTATCTTTGTTCCCAGAAGCACCTTGTGGGTTCTTAGTCATAGAGGCCACGACCTTAAGAGTGTATAGTAGATGGCGGTAGGTTTCGACTAGTGCGGTTTTTTTCAAATGGTAGCTTTCCCAACGCGCTTCACATTATCACGCAAGGCAATCTACAATCTTATTAGCTTGTTTTACAGTATGATAGTTCCACACAGTTGGGACGACTCTATCTGATGGCTGAGCTCAGCAAAGCAGGTTGTAAGTGTGGTTCTTGGGCGCGAAAAGTCTTCAGAAACTGCTCGTCCGTTGAAAAACCCATTCTACTATCCTACGTTAAATTCTAGTTCTCGCGATCGTTGGATTTCTTATCATGTTCTACGGAAAGGTAGATTCGATAATTCTAAAAGTTCGTGTCCTTGTCCTTATCGTGTCTATGTTTTGAGCCGCTTGGAGCTCCGCCAACAAGTACATCCGAGTAACCAAGCTGATAGCCAGACACTGGTGGACGCGGGGCGGGATTGCAACGCAAAAGTTTGCGTGACATGTTGAGCAACATGTATCACGCTCTAGAGATTGGAAAAGCCGACATATTGACACAGATTGACGGTATCAATCTATATTTTCACAGCGTCACAGTGCCTTCTAGACCGCAGAGCCTCCTGTTGGGCTTGCTCCTGCCATCCTTGGGCTGTTCTCTGGGTTTTTGGGGTTTTTGGGGGAATCTCTGCTATTGTCGGTGGCAGTTCAGGTATCCTGGGCGCCGTCAACACCTGGGTCTCGAAGTCCGGTCCGCTTGCCCAGTTGGTTTTATTTTTGTTGAAGTTGTTTGATCGCGATGGGTGAACAACAGCGCCGGTAATGATAAGAGTTGCATTATCCTGAGCATAGGCGGAAAGGGAGTTCGGTAGACGGTAATGCAATGCAATGCAGCGAATGTGACAATCATATCGACTTGCTGATCTTAGAATCCTAGTGATCATTCCTTCGATATTTGATTTGTCTTCCTTGTTCTCTACCTTTCGATAGTTCAATAGCTCCAACATAACTTCTTCATACACCATCACCACGATGGTCCCTACGGCGTCTGTTCAATCCGAGGAAGATAGCTCGGAAGAAAGCTTAGGAGACTTCTGCCTGCTAGATGATGTATTCAAGCTGCGGGCAGCGGACAGAGTCCAAATTCCTCTTGTGGCCTTTCCGAAGTCAGAGAGAGCTGTGACCGACTTCGAGTACCATACAGGCCAGAACCTGAATAGATTCGTAGATCTGGCGGCCAAATACTATACAGAAGCGAATATAAAAGCCGTGAGCTCCCAGAAAGTATTGATAGCACTTGAATATATGCCAATTACGAGAGACAGGATGGCATGAAAAGAGCTGCGCTGCTCGGGCATACAGACCTAGATTGGATCGTTTCAAAATTTGGCCTGCAAAGAGCTGGTTATGCAGTATCAACGTTATCTCCAAGACTCTCCGCACAGGCAATTATCAACTTAATGGAAAAAACACACTGCGAGACGTTGATTTACCGGGATTCTCCACAAGTGATCAAAACAGCCAAGTCGCTCAAAGAGGAAAATTCCATTCAAGTACTACCAATGATGAGTCGGAAAGACTATGATAAGCCTGATCCTTCCCAGACTCGTTCTGTACGAGAAATTGACAGAGATGTGGAAAGAGATCGCATCTCTCTTATTCAGCACTCTTCTGGATCCACCGGGATACCAAAACCTATATTCAGCAAGCATATCCGCTTCACAACTACTTAACCGATAGGGCCAGGTAACAGAGAGATCATGAATTTACCACTGTCAGTTTCACAAACCTAAGACTACCAGGCGTAGATTGTTGACCGCGCTGCAGCTTCCATAGCTTTGGATTTTCGGTTCTTCCTCAACGATGGTACCACCGTAGAACAATATACTTTCTCAACTCTGCGTTACCGTTGACTTGCGAGAACCTAACCGCTGTGATCAACGAAGCACGACCGTCTGTGTTTAACACCGTGCCGTATGGACTCAAATTACTTAGCGAGCAGTAATCTGGAATTGAGGCCCTGAGATCCTGCCAGGAGGTCATCTTCATAGAAAGCGAATGCCCGGAAGAACTTGGCGATCGTCTGATACATCAAGGAGTAAAACTCAGCTCTGCATTTGGATTGTGAGTCTTGCTGATCTAGTGAGATTTTCGAATTAGAATCCCTAAACGGGGTACCTTTTATAGAACCGAGTGTGATTACGTTGATTCGTCCCTAGATCGGCGACTAGAGATTGATGCGTGGTCGTACATCCGGCCGCCAACCCCATTGAGGAACCATATATGGCCGAAACCACTTGGCGACAACAACTACGAATTTGTTTTTCTACGGGGCTACCCCGGACGGGTGAAGAGCAACTCGGACGACCCGCCGGAGTCATATCACTCCAAAGATCTCTTTCGGCCGCATCCTTCCATCCCTAATGCTTGGAAGTACCTTGGCCGGTTAGATGACTGCATTACCCTTGTGAATGGTAAAAAAGTGCTACCACTACCTATCGAGGGTCGTATCAGGGGAGAAGCTTTAGTGAAAGAAGCGGTGGTCTTTGGGGTTGCCAGATCGATACCGGGTCTCCTGGCTTTCCGTGCTGAATCTGCGAGGGATATGTCCGACGTAGAGTTTATCAGTGCTATCTGGCCGGCTGTCGAGGCAGCAAATCAGCATGCTGAGGGTTTCTCACAGATAGGCAAAGACATGATTGTGCCACTGCCTGCTGGAATAGCGATTCCCTTGACCGACAAGGGTTCAATGATTCGGCCTCAGATGTATAAAGTTTTTGAGATGGTGATTGATGAGGCCTACGATAAACTCGAAGAAGGACAAGAGGGCTCTTTGACGCTTGATCTGCCAAGTTTGGAAGCCTACCTCATAAAGCTCGGCCAGCAAATCATTGGACCGCAGCTTCTTGATCCCCGGACAAATTTCTTCAGTGCTGGAATGGGTAGTCTACAGGCGATTCAGATGCGAGGCCTTATCGCGAAGGATTTGAATCTTGGCAAGAAGCTGACCCAGAATGTCATCTTCGACACTGCAAACGTCTCAAACCTGGCGAAGCACCTCTTACGACTCCGCCAAAGCCAAGATGGAAATGACGAGGTAGGCGATCCAGTTGCGGAAATGGAGACCATGATCCAGAAGTACTCCATTTTCGAGAGGCACGTTCCCCGCTCTAGCACTGAGCCCGATTATCATGTTGTAGTTCTCACAGGAGTAACTCCTCTCCTACCCTTCCATCTCCAAGATCTACTGCCTCATCCGTGGCAAGGACCCCCTCTCCCGCATCCAAAACTCCCTTCAATCTCGTTGCCTCCTATTCCACGAGGATCTTACCAGAATTTCTGCCTTGACCAGCGATCTCAGTCACCCGCACCTCGGCCTCGACGAGCCAACCTTCACCACCCTCGCCACCCAAACTACCCTTATAATTCACTGCGCCTGGCCCGTTAATTTCCAGCTCGGTCTCCTCTCCTTCGAACCCCACGTCTCAGGCCTGCACAACCTCCTCAAGCTCTCCCTCTCCGTTCCCCACCCCGCATGCACCAGCCTCCTCTTCTGCCCCTCCATTTCCGCCGCCATGGGTACACCCGCATCAGCGCTCATCCCCGAAGCCCCCATTACCGACCTCGCGCATGCAGCGGATATGGGCTATGGCCGGTCTAAGCTGGTGGGCGAGCATTTCGTGCGGGCGGCTGTAGAAAAGCGGGGGCGAGAGCGACGGTGTTGAGGATTGGGCAGGTGGTGGGGGATACGGAGCGGGGAAGGTGGAACGAGAACGAGCAGATTCCGCTGGTTGTTAGGAGTGCGCTGACAATGGGGTGTATGCCGGAATTGGATATGAGCTGCGAATGGCTTCCTGTCGACGTGGTCGCAACTACAATCTTGGAACTTGCTGGGTTGTCTCCATCAGTCTTGCCGAACATGATGGGCAACAGGATGTCAAAAGGTACTCCCGCAGTACCCGAGAAACCCAACCAACTAGTCTACAACATCCTCTCCCCCCACTCCTTCCCCTGGACCCACTCCCTCCTCCCCGCCCTCTCCCACGCCGGCCTCTCCTTTGCCCCCGTCCCAACATCAACATGGCTGCACCAGCTCCGTTCTCTGTCACAATCTAGCGCCAGGAACGACGATCCAGCCGCGGATCCAGAGCGCAACCCGGCGCTGAAGCTTATCGATCATTTCGAGAAGATGTTCGGGATTGAAGGAACGGGAGGGGGAAAGGTGGGATTTGAGATTGGGAAGGCGGTTGAGGATAGCCCGTCTCTAAGAGAGAGTTCCAGCGTATTGAAGAGCGGGCTCATTGAGAAAACGCTGCGGTGGTGGATGGCACGTTGGGAACAAGAGGAGGCAAGCACAAGGATTCATGCAGAGAGAAAGAATGAGCAGGGCAACGAAGGGAAGAAAGTTGTATAGACTAAAGCTACCTTTTGACGTCCTCCAAGGCAGAGAAAGAAGACGCCAGTTGCAAATACGGTTTGTAAACCATGTACAGAAAACAAGAAAATGACATATTGAAAGAACAGAGAAACCATGCCTTTACCCTATACACATAGCTCAAAACAAGAAGCACAGCTAGCGATCTGCACAGGAAAAACCCCCTCCTATCTACAAACCAGGGAGAACACACATCTGCTTCTCCTCCACCTCCGTCCTAACCTCCTCGGCAAAGAAATCTCTCATACCGCTCAACCATGCCAACACCAAACCCAACCACCGACCAGTCCCCAGAAAGCCCCAAATGTAATTCCCAGGCTCAAAAGCCTCCCCATCACCAACGCCACCGAACCCTCCCCTCATCAGCACCCCGCCACTTCCCTTCCTCCCAAACCATCCATTTCCTCCAACCCCCAAACGCAGCCAGCCACACCACCGCAACCCCAAAACTAACCGTGCCAAAAAAAATAAAAAAATAACATCCAATCTACATAGCCACCATCAACCAATCACCACTCCTGCTGCGCCCATCAGCCCCAAACCCCACCAACCACTCCTCCCCTTCTCCAAAACCACCTCTGCATCTCCACCCCCGCCAAAAGCTCAAACTTAAACATCCCCTCCTAACCCCATACCCCAGACTCATTCGCCTACACCCAACCCTCCACTGTCTCCCCCCTCACCCCCCAAAACCATCAACCCACTGTCGCTACACCAAAAACCACCACACCACCTCACCGCCATCCATTCCGACGCCCCAACCCCAGCGATATACTGTAGGGGTTCCACGAAAGAAACAAGAAAAAGGTGTTACCAAGAGCTCTTGCGAGATCTAGGGTACTGTAACATGGGACGCAAGACCGTAGGTACATACTATAGCTAAGAAAGCTTTTTTATCATTATTGGGTTCTTGAAAAGGATGAATGAATGATATTTTCTGCTTTTTTTTGAAGAAAAAAAATTTGGCGGGAGGGGGAGATATGAAAAGTGAGGACATGGGTTCATACAGTAAGTCATGCATAGAGGTAGTAAAGTTTTGTATGTTTTGGCCAATGTGCCACAGTAGCGAATTTTGCAGCTAAGAGATGGGATACACAGTACCCTAGGACTTGGCCA
>JAABUY010003506.1_pt1 | contig 17249 bp, 19 predicted proteins | sample 5560271 | NCBI WGS metagenome assembly JAABUY01 (sample SAMN10711886, study PRJNA513374) | rock metagenome | isolation source: Antarctica rocks | place: Antarctica: Victoria Land, University Valley
CCCCGGGCGCGGCCGGGCCCCCCCCGGGCGGGGGGCCGCCGCGGCGCCCGCGGGGGCGGCCGCCGCGGCCGCCGCGGCGCCCGAGCGCGCGGCGGGCGCGGCGCCGGCCGGCGGCGCGTCCGTGGGCGCGGTGGCCGCCAGGTCGTCCAGCGCGGCGCCGCGCGGCGCGGCGCGGAAGCGGTGGCCGCGCGCGGCGCCGGCCGCGCGGATGGAGCGCCGCGTGCGCCCGTTCTGCGCGGGCGCCCGGGCGGCAGGGGGTCATGCGTCCAGCTCGGCATAGCTTGGGCTGTACTGCCTGGGCTGGCAGGGCGCGAGTGACCCAGCAGGGGTGGGCGGCCGCCCGGCCGGGCGCCAGGTGCTGCAGTGCAGGGATGTGTGCAGGGGCCTGAGCATGGAAGCCTGCACCGCAGCAGTAGCGGGCGCATGAGGCCCGCCGCGAGGTGTGTCGGGCTGGCAGGCATGCTGCAGGCGTCCTGGCTGGCCACGCCACGCACCATCGACAGGAAGTCCGGCTCGACCGGGTCCACCGCGCGCAGCGCCGTCCGCGGCGCCGCCGCGGCGGCCGCCGCCGCGGCGGACTCTGCCGCCGCGGCCTCCGCCGCGGCGGCCAGCTCCGGGATGGAGCCCTGCGCGGCGTACGCGGGGCCCTCCGCCGCCCCGCTCTGCAGCGCCAGCGGCGGCACCGGCGGCGCCGGCGGCGCGCTGTGCGCGGGCGCGCGCGGCATGACGGGCGGCGCGGCGATCGGCGCGGGCGGCGCAGCGGCCACCGCGGCGGGTGCAGCGGCGGGCGCTGCGGGCGCGGCGGGCGTCACGGGCAGCGCGGCGGGCAGCGGCGCCTCGGCAGGCGCTGCGCGCGGCGGCGGCGCCGCCTCCTCCTCAAAGTCCAGCAGCGGCGGCTCCGAGCGCGCGTAGCCGGGCAGGTCGACGCGGTCGCGCCAGCTGCGGGGCGCGGGCGCGGCGGCCGCCGCGGGGCCGGGGTCGCGGTAGGCGGCCGCCAGGCTTGACACTGCGCCCGCCGCCGCGCCCGCCGCCGCCCCGCCGCCCAGCAGGGCGGCAGCGGCGGGCGGCGCGTGCTCGCGCTCCGCCTTGGCCGCGGCCGCGCGCGCGGCGGCCCGCTCCAGCAGCCGGTGCACCTGCAGCCCCCGAGGCAGTGACAGCGTATAGGGTACTGCTGTGAGGCCTCGGGCGCTGGCGCCAGCGCCAGGAGGCGTTGCTTGGGCAGGAGCCCGAGCCTTGTACACGCGCTCGCGCGCTCTGTAGGTCATGGGCCAACAGAGCGCGCATGGCAGGTCATGGGCATCTGGCGCCGACCAGCGCGCACTGAAAATGCCCTGCAGAGAAAGCTCGCTCGCTCACCAAGGGCCCACTCCGTGGCAGCCGTGCGCCAGGCGGGCCCACACCGCCGCGCTCGTCTCGGTGCCGCCAGGCAGCAGCAGGGTGCTGGCGGGCGGCGGCGGCGGCGGCGGCGGCGGCAGCGGCATCGACGACGACGGGTGGCCGGGCGCCAGCAGCATGCGCGGCGAGCCCACGTGCCCGCGCGCCGGCGGCGGCGCGGCCTTGCCCAGCTGCTTGAGGAAGGGGGACCTGCGCGTGCGCGCGCGGCGTGGTGCGCATGCCACGACAGGGTACGTGCGGCAGCGCGCCTGGCCCTGGCGGCGGATGCATACCTGCACATCGGGGGTACGGCGGCCCCATCCCCGCCATTGTCAACAGCTTGCTTAGCGTGTGGGTCACTTCACGAGGCTGCCACAGCCGGCCTAGTCAGCTTCCAACAGTACCCATGATGTGCTGCTTGGCTGGAGAGACGGCCCGCCGTGCACAGCAGCAGACGCGCTCCGCATGGCAAGATGCTGCCTGCACCACCCATGCACCATGCGCGCATAGCTGCCAGGCGGCCCGGCCGCGCACCGCCGGATGTCGCGCTCCGGGATGTAGACCGGCGAGGGCGTCGTGTATAGCTCCGCGATGGCCGCGCGGTGCCGCGCGCGCGCGACCAGCACCGCAGTCAGCAGCAGCAGCGCCACCATCGCCGAGCAGCCCAGCACTGCGCGCGTGCGTCGCACGCCGGTCGGACTCGCGCCCGGCAGACCGGCGCGCACCCAGGGAGACCGGGCACGCCGAGCAAGTGCCAGCCGTGCTGCTGACACGCCTCCCCTCTCACGCATTAGTGCATTGCAGTAATTACATAAGCACTGCCTACTGCCTCACAAAATGCGTCATATTGCTCGGCGCTTTCGCATGAACAACCGAAAGCATCCAGCACCGATACAGCATTGCACGCTCCAAGCAGCCCAGCAGCGCGGGCTGCAAGCTGCAGTGCCGCCGGCACCCGAGGCGCGCAGCAGTTGCGCCAGGCCATGTTGTCGAGGGGCGGGCCGCACCCGCAGCAAGCACAAACCACTTGAGGCGGTCGCCGTGACCGTCCGCGGCGGGTACCGGCGAGAGGGCGGCGACCACGGCCGGCGCGCGCGCGGGCGCAGGCGCGGGCGCCAGCGGGAACGGGAAGGCAGCCGGGGCCCACGGCCCACTACTGGGCGCAAAGGCCTGGCCGTTGCCCACCGGCACGCCATTGACGGTGACCACACGAGCGCCCGTTGCCGACAGCAGGCCTGCATGCGCCCGCCGTGGTCAGCGAGCCATCGGCAGCAGCTCTCCGGTCAAGTGGATCGGCACTGACGCACCAATGCACCCCCGGCACACACGGCGACCAGCAGGAAGCCCTGAGAGAGCTACTACAGCTGCGGGCACGGGGGGTTGGGTTAGGGTTGGGGTGCATCGCAGGCTCAGGCTACAGGGTGCGCGCACGGTGCGGGCCGTCCCCGCAAGGTGGCCAAGGCTGCAGAGGCCGAGCAGCGTCTCCCAGTCCGCTCAGCAGCGCGAGACTGCGGGTCCAGTGGGGCGCATCATGCCTGCTGCTGGGCCGCAAGGCCGCACCGTGCCGGCGCAGCTCATCGACGAGCTGCGTGCCGTTGGAGGCTGCCAGCAGGTCGACGCCCAGCAGCACGCGGGTCAGCTGCGCGCGCGCGGGCCCACCATCACACATGCTCACCCGCGCATGCCTGCAGTGCATGCGCTCACGCGGGCGCGCCTCGGGCATGCGCATGACCCACCGCGCGGAGACAGCTAGCTGAGCCAGCGGCCCTGCGGAGCAGACACCCTCCGCTCCACCTCACATGTGCATGGCCTGGGTGGGGTTATGGACAGGGCGTGCTCCCACGCAGGGCCACAAGCGCGGCGCCGGGGCAGGCGGCCGCGCACGTTGGCGGGCGTGGGCACGACGCTGACGGTGAACTCGGTCAGGTCGCCGAGCGCGCGCAGGCGCCGCCGGCCGCCCGGCGCCGCCGGCGCCGCCACGGGCGCAAACGTGCGCGTGGCCACGCCCACCTGGCTCGGGCCTGCGCATGGCCGCCCGATTAAGTCGTGAGGCGTGCAGGCAAGGGCGGCGGGCGCCCCAGCGGCAGGCATGCGTGATGCGGCGAGCGGGCTGCGGGAGCAGCCGCACGCGCGACGCATGCGGCGGCAGGGCCATACGTGACCGCGGCTCTGCGTGTATGGCGCCTGCATGGCTCAGCGGCGGAAAGGCCCGGATGCACGCGCAGCATGTGCTGCACAGTGCTGCACACCCAGCTCGTGCGGCGGTGGACCGCCCGGGAGCGCACCCACGCCCGTCACGACCGCGGCCACGGCCAGCTGCACCGCGCGCGCGCCGGCCGCCGACATGACGTCCGCCGCCGGCACGCCCGCCAGCGCCAGGCGGAAGCTCACCGCCTGCGCGCGCCCCCACGTTCAACATGGGCACGTCGGTCGAAAGCATGCCCAAGCTGCCGCCCTCGCCAAGCCGGACAGAGGTCTGGACAGGCGCCCGAAAGTGTCAGGCGGTAGCTTACTGCCTGCGCGCCCCCGTCTTGATGGTGACGGGTGGGTAAAGAAAACACCCAAGCAAGAGCAGAGAGCGGGACAGAGGCCTGGGCAGTAAGGCGACCGCACTGATATTCCAGCAGCACCACAACAACACTGGCGCGGCCACGCGCTGCACAGGAAACAGCTCGCGCTGAAGCTGCAGGGGCTGTCCTGCAATGCGTTTGGTCGTGGGGCGCGCGTATCGCCTGGCCGAGTCACGCGTGACAGCCCTGTCGGGAGCCTGGCTCCCAGCCCGGTCAGGCGCGGAGCGGCGCGCGCCTGGGGCAGGGCGCTGGGAGCGGGCGCGGCGGCGAGCATGTCGGTCGGCACGCCGTCGATGGTCGTGATGCGCGCCGAGAGCAGGTCCAGGCCTGCGGGCGCGGCCGGCAGCCGTCCTTTTAGGAGTGGGGTTAGGATATTCAGGGTACGTTACTCCACGCTACCCTGTCCCAACCACCGGGCGGCTCTGCGAGCAGCAGCACAGCCACCCGCGGCCGGTGCCAGGTCGTCCTGCCGCCGCAGAGCAGGGCGGTCGCATGCGCGCCCTGCAGGGCGGCCGGGCGCGCACCGGCCTGGCGCAGGCTGTTGAGCAGCTCGGGATTGTTCGCCGCCGCCAGCGCGGTGACTGCCGTCAGCACCACTGCGCTCTGCGCGCGCGCAAGGACGCGGCGCCGCCTGAGCCACGCGGTGCTGCCGTGCAAGCTGGTCCGGTCGACAAAGTCAGCGCGCGGCTGGGTAGACAAGGCCCCAGATCATAGCCTCTGCTGTGTGGAGTGCACTTGCACTCAGCCCGGGCTCGCCTACGCCATGCTGCGCTTTTGCCGCCAGGCACATATAGCGCTTGATGCCAGCGCGGCGCGGGCGATGCGGCGCGGGTCAGGAGGCAACAACGGCCAGCAGGCACACACATGAGGCTCGCCCGGCTGGGCATGGGTCAGGGTAGGGTCAGGGCTCCGCTGTGGCATGGGGCGCATGGGACGCACCTGGTTTGCGCTCGGCTGCAGCTGGACGGCCCACTCGGCGCTGGGCACGGGCGGCGGCGCGGGCGGCGCGGCCTGCGGCATGCCCGCGCGCGCGGCCGCGGCGGCGGCCACCGCCGCCGCCGCGGCCGAGGGGTCGCGGCCCGCCGCTGCCGCCGCCTGGGCGGCCGTGGCCTGCTGCGCGGCGACCTGCGCCGCCTGCTGCGCGGCCTGCGCGGGTGTGTACCCCGCCGCCGCGGGCGGCTGGTACACCTGCCGGGGCGCGCGCGCGGAGCCTCTCACGCCGCCTGCTCCGTGCAGCCTGGGCTGCGCGAGGTACCAGTGTTGCAGGATAGGGTTGGTGTAGCGCGCCAGGTTCCGGGATCGCAGTGGGGACTGCAGGGCGCCGGCGCCGGTGCGCACGCAGGCGAGCAGGCCGGGCCAAACCCTGCACCTGCCGGAATCGGCACAGGCACAGACGGCGGTGCTGGACAGGGCGCGCGTGCGCCGGCGGCGGCGGGTGCAGCGCGCCTGGGCCTGTAGCAGCCGGCGGCCGGCCGTGGCGGTGTCGCCCGCCCCCCCGCCAGACGGCGGGGCTGGCGTCGAGTCGCCGGAGTCACCATCCCCATCGGGGTACGCGGGCGAGGCTGCCGCGGGGCCGGCGCCGGGGTCCCCGGCGGAGGTGGCGCTGCCGGCGTCCTGGCCGATGAGCTGCGTCGTCGCCGCCATGGACGCGACAACGGGCGTCGCCGGCGCCGCGTAGACGTGCTCCGCGCCTGCACGCGCGCGTGCCTCAGGCTGAGAGCGCCCCTTTGCTTTCTGGACGTCCCGACCCTGCGCCCTGCCGGCCCACGCTTGGAGCCAGCCGCGCTCGCCAGGCCCTGAGAGGGCCTGCCGATCATGCAGCGCGCCGACGCGTAGCGCACCGCACCAGCGGGTCAGGCATGCATGGCCATGCAGGCATTCGCTAGGGTCCCGAGCGGAGCTGCGGCGCGCACCCACGCCCGGCATGAGGCGCGCAATTGCCGACCGTACGGCCGCGATCGCGGAGTCGCCGGCGTTGCCGGCGCCGGGGCCGGTCACGATCATTGTGAGGTTGACCGCGCTCGCGGCGCCCGCGGCTGTGCTGTTGAGCAGCGGCGGAGTGGGGCTCGCCTGCGGGGCGGGGCAGCGCTCAGCGGCGCCGCCCGGGCAGCGTGCGCGAGCGAGGGACAGCCCGCTCAGGGGCAGGCAGAGGGTCGGAATAGCCCGCTCAGGCAGAGGGCTGGGACAGCCCGCTCAGGCAGAGGGTCGGGCACGCCAGCAAATAGCTCCAGCGGCGCACGCTGCGTCAGCCTGGCATGTTCAGCTCTCAGGCAGGGGCGCTGCATCCAGACGGCAGCGCATCGCGCCGCAAGCAGGGAATGTCGGGGGCGGCTGCGCTGCAGATGCGCAGGACAGAGCGGTCCGGCACATGTAACAATAGGCAGCGGCTGGGCGCAGGGCGCCGCACCGGCGCAGGCGCGGCCGGCGCGGAGGTCAGCATGGGCGCCGGGTTGGGCCCGGCCGCCTGCACGCGCAGCCACAAATTACACAGGCGGCTGGGCAGGCTGTGTGCAAAGCGCCGTCGCCGTCAATACACAACACCACGGGCTCAGGCCAGCTGCAAAGGACACACAACCCCAGCGGCTCGTGCCAGTCACAGCACGCTGCAGGAACACGCTTCGTGCAGCGTGCTGGGTTGTGGGGCGCCTGCGCGCTTGCAGGACTGGTGACCGCCTGCCGCAGCAGGTCAGACCTACCTGCACCCGCATGCATGCAGCAGGCCGCATGCATGCATGCGCACGCGCCGCCCAGCAGAGCAGGCGCCTGCAGGGGCGCAGCGGGCGCGCGGCGCGGCGCGCGCACGTGCGACGTGACGTCCGTGACGGTCACGGCCGCGATGCTCGCCGACGCGACGGCCAGGCCGTGCGCGCGCAGGCTGGCCGCCAGCTCGCCGTCCGCCGCGGTTGCCTCCAGCACATTGGCGACCGTGTCCGAGAAGCGCGCGGTAGTCGCGATTGCGACCTGCCGCGGCCATGCTAGGGTTAGGGTTAGGGCTCAGGGCGCCTGCGGCGCCGCGCACCCGCGCCGCTTGCATCGCCGCCCTGTGCTCCCGCGGCTGCGTGCACGGCGGCGGGCTGCGGCCAGACAGCGGCAGGCGTGCGCGGCGCGGGAGCTTGCGGGCCGGGCACGGGGCGCGGGTGGGCGGGCGGGCGCGCCTCCAGCTCGATGACGAGGCCGCCGCCGGCGCTCATGCGGTTGGACAGCAGGCGCGTGCCGCCCAGCGCCACGTTGGCAGGGCCTGCCGGGGCAGCAGCACGGCCCGTTCGGGGGTGGAAGCATCGCTGTGCGGGCGTCTCCGCACCCGCCGCGGCATGGACAGCGCTCGAGCTCTGAGCCGCCCCACTGCACTTGCCCGAGGCCTACCCTTGCATGAAAACTGTGTAAGCATGCGGCGGCAGGACACTGACACTGGCGCGCCCGGCGGCGCTGGGCCGCGTGGAGCGTGACCGCTCAGGCACCTCGGCCACACGCAGCACAGCCGCCTGCCTGCCCGCCCCGCGGCGCGCGCGCACCCACGACCGGCGCGAGCAGCGCCAGCACGCCCAGGCGCCCGCTCTCGATGCTGCGCAGCGTGAAGGGCGTCAGGCTGCGCCCGCCCGCCACGCCCAGCACAAAGGCGACCGTGGTACGCCCGCCGTTCCAGGGGCTGGCCGGCGGGATGGGCGCCCTGCAGGCCGCCGCGGCGCAGCGCGGCGCGCCGCCGGCGCCTGCGCGGCGAGACAGTGTCAGGCGTGCGGCCGCACCTGCCTGCACACGACTGGACCTCAGGGACTGCTGGTGTCCGCCAGTGTCAATTCACACCGGCAAGTCTGAGACAGCAAATGGGGCGTCCAGACATGGGCCAGCTTTCGGGAGACGATGTTACTTGCAACACCCCCTGCACGGCCCCCTTGTCATGCCCCGGGGCGCACCCGGGGCCAGGGCCGTGGGCAAGCTCCACCAGGGCGCGGTCCCCTGCTCCGCCGGCGCGCCGGAGCCGGCCGGCGCGGCCGGCGCGCCCGACGCATTGCCCGCCGGCTGGAAAGGCGGCGCCACGGGCGGCAGCGTGGCCTGCACCCACGGCACCGCCGGCGGCAGCGTCGCCTGCAACCCCGACCCTACCCCTGGCGCGCCCGGCGCCTGGAACTGGTCCGGCACCACGCCGGGCGCCGCGGTGGCGGCCTGGCCCCCGGGGTAGGCGCCCACGCCGGCCTGCACGCGCGCAGCACGCCCGGCGTCAGTATGGTTTCTTTTGGTAACACGAGAGAAGCTGGGCGCGCGTAGGCCTGTCCGTACATGGTTTGGGACAAGCAGCAAGACGCTATGCGGCGGCGCCGTCGTGAGCTTGCACAGCATGCTGCGCCTGCGGCAGGCAGGTCCGCTTCCGGCTGCGACGCGCAGGGTGCAGAGCAGGTCAGCGGGGCGCGCGCGCGCGCGCGCGCGCCTGGCCCGGCGGCGCGAGTGCGTAGGGGTACAGCGGCGCCTGCTGCAGCGGGTACAGCGGGCTGGACACGCCGCCCGCCGGGATGGTCCCGCTCGCCGTGCTGACGCCCGAGCTGCCCACATCGTACGGCGGCGTCAGCAGCGGGCAGCCGCCGTCCACGAGCGTTACGTTGGCGCAGTCGGTGACGTTGATAGGCGGCAGCGTCGGCGGCGGCGGCGGCGGCGGCGGCAGCACCGCCGCGCGCGCCATGGCCTGGCGCAGCACGTTGGGGTTGTCGAGCACGGTCGCGGGCGTGCCGGCGGCGCCGCCGGCGTGGATCAGCGAGCCGCCCAGGTTGAGCGGGTTGCGCGGGTTGATGAGCGGCAGCGTCGCGTCGCCGCCGATGCCGAGTGGGTCCGGGTTGTCCGGCGCGTACTCGGACTCGGTGGCGTTGCCGGCCGCGCCCGGCGCCGCGGACGCGCCGGGCGTGCCCGCCGCGCCCGCGGTCCCCGGCACCGCCGCCGCGCCCGTTGTCGCTGGCACCGCCGCCGCGCCTGCCGTCGCCGGCACCGCCGCCGCGCCCGCCACTGCTGGCACCGCGGCCGCGCCCGGCGCGGCCGGCGCGGCCGGCACGGCGCCCGGCACCCCGGCCGCCACCGGAGCGGCGGGGGCGGCGCCTCCTGGGTAGACCGGCGCGGTGTTCGTGACAACGGGTGCGGCGCCCGTGACGGGAGCGGCCCCCGTCACCGGCGCGGCGCCCGCGACGGGCGCGGCCGGGACCGCTACAGCGCCCGTGACGGGCGCGCCGGGCACAGCCACGGCTGCCTCCTGCCGCACCGGCACTGGCGCAATCTGCGCGCCCACGCTGGCCAGGCACGCGGCCAGCAGCGCCAGCGCCAGTGCAGCGCGCGGTGCGCTGCTGCGCGCCATGGCGCGGCGCGCGCACGCCCGCTGTGCACTCCGCGCCGTCAACGCTGCCTGTTGCTCCTCACGAGCTCGCGCGCCTGCGCATCGGGCAGCGCACGCCTCGCGCCCCTTCCTTCGCGGAAAGGTTGCGCGCGATGCGGCCACGCATGTCCAATGGTCGCAACAGCATGATCATCTCAGCGCCGTGCGCTGCGCATCCATACAGCGCAGGCGCAACGGCGCGCGGCTCATGCAGGTCCCAGCACGCAGACATGGTTGTAGAGAACAAGGTACCCATCACCTCTTCCACAGACGAAGGTGCCAACCGGGCAAGCCCAGCTGCAAGTCTGCTGCTGAGAAGGCCTGACAGTAGCAGTGCTGGTGGCATAGCGCCGCGAGGCAGGCCGGGCGGCCCGGCAGCCAAGCCGGAACTTGAGGCACACTGGGCTTGAGCAGGCGAACTGGACATTACTGCCCTGCAAGCTCAAGTACTTGTCGCCGCAGCCTAAGCACTGAACGCATGAACCCATCTGCTGGACACTCCCTGGGCGGGTCCACACGAGGATGCTTACCGGGCAAGACGCACTGCGAGGCCGTATAGTCGCTTTCAACAGCTCTCAGTTGGCCTCTGTGTAGAGCTTTTCGTAAACTCTCCCCTGTGCCTGGCCGACGCACGGGGAGCAAAAAGGAATTGTTCCGAAAGTTAAACCCTTCACTGCTTGCCGTACACCTGTAGGGTCAGCACCATGGACTTGCAAGTGCTGCTTAAGCACCATCTGTCATTCAGCACTCTGTATCAACCAACCTGCCTGCCGTGCGTATGTGAGCCGGTTGCACGGTGGCAGCACAAAGTGAAGCGGCAATAAGTTTCCTATGCTCGTAGGCGTCTGGCGCTGACCCCCGCCCATCCAGCGCACCTGCTGCAACATCCTGGCAAGCCTCACCTGACACACTTCAGCATGGTGGAGGAGGAGATACAGACCAGCACTTTTGTCGCGCTGCAGCCGCTTGCACTTGTCGACCACGTGTGCACCGTGACCGGCGCGCTGCTGGGCTCGTTGCTCGCCAATGGCGGCACCTGCGCGCGCGGCACGGACGCTGCGGAGCTGGGTGGCAGCAAGCGCGTGTCGCTGGAGGAGATACAGAGGCTGCTGGGTAGGCTTGCAGCCCGGCCATACCTTTGTGGCCAAGCTGCTTGGTGCCAGCAGCGAGCCAGCAGCAGGTTGCAGCTCAACTGCTCACAGTACTGATGAGGCAAGGCTCTGTCAGATCAACGACATAAACACAGCCTTGAGCTGCGAGGCCTGTTGCTGGTTGAGCACCCTCGACCATATGAGTGCTCACGTACAAATATTAATTGCATGCAGTGAGTGTACTCTGCTCGGCCTCCGCAGGGGCGGCGGGCGACTGCACCACAAGCGCCGGTGGGAGCGCGTCCAACACGGCAAAGGGCCTCGCCGGCTTCGGGCTCAGGTGCCGGCTGGTGCGCGCCAGTCCCGCCGCACCCCACGCCGGCGCGGCCAGGAGGTTCCTCGGTGCTCAGTGCAAAGTGTGCTGTAGGCACACGGCGACTTGGCTCGCATCTGCACTGCCCTTGGCTTGTGCATGCTGTGACTCGACTACAAAGGAGGGCACGCCGCAGGTGGGGTCGCGCGGCTCAGACGAGCAGGGCGGCGTCTACGAGCGCAGCATGCAGCGCAGCGGCGTCGACGTCAGCCGCCTGCGCGTGGAGGACGGCTCCACTGGTGGGCATGAACCTGCTGCCCAGCGGCCACCTCTGACACTACGACAGCTGCCTGAATGCGCTCGGGCGCACGTGCTTTCCTTAGCAGTGCCACCAGGGGTCTATGATGCTGACACGTATATGCAGCCTTCCGTTATTGTAAGGGGACGAGTGTGAGCAGGCTGTTGCCCCAGGGCCGTCTGATGCGAGCAAATTTAGAGTCACCCTCCCAGCTTCAACAGGCTGAGTGACATGCCCCCTGGATGCATGAAGAACAGCAAGCAGAGCCTGATGTCTGCACGCGCGCCCGCCGAGCGCGCAGGCTGCTGCGTGATCCTGAGCTGCGGCGGCGTGCGCACGATGCGGACGTACCAGGGCGGCGCGGCGCGCCTGCCGCCCGAGGCGCTCACCGCCGCCGACCTCGGCGGCGCGCGCTGGCTCTTCCTCAGCGCATACTGCTTCTACGGCCGGGGCTTTGTGGCGCGCGCGGCCGCGCTCGCGCGCGAGGTGCGCCGCTCGCGCCGGCGCGCATCAGTGCATGCGGGGCGCGGTGTGCTCATTGCTGGCGGCGCTTGCGCGGCCGCGCGCGCTCTCGCATGCTGCGAACAAGCGCAGCGCTGCTAGGCTGAGGCCGTTGCTGACACCGCATGCAACCGTCATCGATTTGGGCGGGCAGGCAGCAACGTATGCGCAACTGTGAGGAGCGGGGTGTGCCACGCGGCTAGGCGGGCGTCAGGGTCGCGCTGGACCTGGCGTCGTTCGAGGTGGTCCGCGCGCACCTGCCCGACGCGCTGGCGCTGCTGCGGTCCGGCGGCGTGGAGGCCTGCTTCGGCAACGAGGCGCGCCGTTGCCCGGGGGCGGGTCCGACCTGTGCTGCGTTCTGCCCTGCCACGAACAAGTTGCGGCCTGCGCTGAGCGAGCAGGCTTGTGTCGGCCGTGCGCGCACTGGTGGGCGCCCGTTTTCGGCCCTAGTATGTGGACTAATTGGCGCTCTGCAGGCGACCGCACTTGAAATAGTAGCGCAAAAACTCTCAAATGCTGTGCTGGTTTTGTGCGCGTGCAGGACGAGGCGATCCAGCTCACAGGCGGCCCCGGCGTTGGGAGCGCCGCGGCCGCGCTTGAGCTGCTGGCCAGCCACTGCACAGTGGCAGCCGTGACGCTGGGCGCGCGCGGTTGCCTAGTGCGCGGCCGCGGTGGCACGGCATTCCTGGAGCCTGCGGTGGCAAACGTAGACGTGGTCGACGCCACCGGTGAGCGCAGCCGGGCCCTGAAGCAAGCAGAGCGGGCGAGGTTTGAGCTCTGTGGTGACCAGCAGTGCTCAGGCGCTTTTCAGGCAGCTGCCCGGGCTGCAGAGGCAATGTCTTCATCCATACACTGCTTGCTTCCCATTTAACACTTGACCTTACAGGGTTGCAGGCTGCCAGCCTCCCGTGCAACTCTTGAAAGTAATGTGCACACATAAGCGCCAGGTCAGAGGGGAGTGCAGTAATGTGCGGTGTGGGGGAAGTGCGGCACATGTGGAGGCAGTTGCTGGTGCACCTGCGCGACGGGATGCAGCCGGGGGACGCCCTGATTGCGGCCAGGCCGCTTCCAGGCGGCTGCTGGAAGCACTGAACGTCTGGCTTAGGGCTCGGCGCCCGGCCCCTCCCTCCATGCGCACGCCCTCACAACCAGGATTCGTCCAGCGATGCTCGCGCCATGCGGCCGCCAGGCGCGGGCGACCTGTTCGCGGCTGGTTTCCTGGCGGCGCTGGTGGCAGGGCGGCCGCTGCGCGACTGCGCGCGCCTGGGCTGCCTGGCAGGCGCGGCTGTGCTGCAGGCGCGGCCGCCATCTGGCACCCGCCGCGGCTCCTCCGGCCTGCCTTGAGCACGTCTGCCCTGGCTTGCACACAGTGGCGCATGGAATGCAACTGAAGCATGTGTGAAGGTGTCGATCACGCTCTTGATAAAGTGACCACGTTCAGGAAGCGCGCTGTTCTTTCAGCAGAGTTGCACGAAGTTTGCTGCAGCCCGAGCTTGTACGTCAGGCTGCATACATGCCGTCCTTCCTTCATGCAGAAGGCAGTCGCCGACTTTTTTCTTCTCGCTACGCAGGCAAGCGGCGAAGAGATGACGCCGGCCGGTTGGCGCTGGCTGGCCGAGCAGCGCGCGACACACAACTTGGAGTTTTGATGCAGTGCACTTGTGTTTTGGGAATGGCAGCAGCAGTGCACCGGCAGCTGCGTCATGCTGGCTTGCACAAGCTTGGCGAGCGGCGCACGTCCAGGGCTTTGGCCGGGTGTACACAGATGATCTGGCGGCCTGTGACCTGTCCACAGCACACCAGTCCACCTGATTACAAGCAGCTTCGCATTGGCGCTGACCAGCATTTAGTGGTGCGTGGGCAGCCTCTGCTCAGCCAGCTGCTGCACAGCAGCCGTCCCATCCAATGACCTACAACCCGTTTATTCAAGTAACCCTGGAGGGTGCGTGCAGCATGTGCTGCCGCGGCAAGCCCGTCAACTCTGTCCACAAGCTAGCAACTGGCGTTAATGTGGGACTGACTGCAGCCCTGCACGAGCCGCCGTCAGCTGCTGGCAAGCAGAGCCCTGCCAGCCCGCTCAAGGGTGACTCCTGGGCCCCGCCAGAGCTGTGGTGGTCGGGAGTCACCGGTCACCTGTCAGCGGAGGCCGGACACCAGGGCATGACACGCCACGCACCGGGCAGCGCCTTATGCATGGAGGCAGGCTGAGAGGGCCGACGGCTGGCCCGGGCGCTCAGCTGCAGCACCCTCAAAGCAAAGGTGCGGCTGCGGGGATGGTAGGCAGGCAGCTTGTGTGCGGACTTGATCCAGGCACGAGCCACCCGCCCTGAGTTTGACCCGGCGAGGGTCGAGTGGGTAAATGGTGACAGACATGGAGCCCTTGCCGCGCTGGCAAGCGCTTGCATCTGCTGACGGTGCATGTGTCAGCGCGGGCCCCGGCGAGGGCTCGGCGTGCGGCGAGCGGCGCCCGGCCAGGCGCGCCCCTCACATGAAGTCAGCGTCCTCGCCGTCCAGCGACCAGACCAGGCCCTACCCTAACCCTACCCTCACATGAATTCGGCGTCCTCGCCGTCCAGCGCCTCGTCGAACTGGTAGTCGTCCAGGCCCGCGGAGCCGCCCGAGCGGCCCACATTCAGCGTCTTCTTCTTGCCCGCCGCTGCCGCCGCGCGCAGCGTTGGCCGGTCAGCGGTCCCAGCATTTCCATTTGTGAGCCCACGCGGGTTGGCACGCCCCTTGCAGCCCGCCCGCCTCATAGCATGGTCCCGCGCGCGCATGCGGCAGCGGCGCGAGCCAGAGCACAGCCGCGGCCTGGCCATACGTACAGGGGCCATGAGAGCTCCGCCGATGTTTGAGATGGGTTGTTGCAATGTGGCTGCACCGGACGCTGGCGCTCAAGTAAAGCAGGCTTGCCGGACTGTGCTGAGCACAAAGATATGAAAAGCCTCACAGGAGGCAGGCACCACCCTGGAAGCACAGCGGGGTTGTATTGCTGGTGAGAAGAAATAGGGGGTAAAAGTCAGAGCCGAGTGGAGCGGCGGCGGCACACCCTTCTTGGCGAGCTTGGCGGCCGCCTCCTCCTTGACCTTGTCGGAGCGCACGCCGGCCAGGCACGTCTCCACGTCCTTGGCTGTCTGCACGTCCACCGGCCCCAGCGCCGCCCGCACCAGCGCCTTCACCAGCGCCTTGTAATGCGGGCTGCGCCGCGCGCATGCGCCCCGTTCGGCCCGCCGTGCGGCGCCGGGCGCATGGGCGGCCGTGCCCGACGCGCCGCTGCCAGGCGGTGCATAAAGTGTCGGGAGGTTGCATGCAGGCCCTGGCCAGACTGCACCGCCCTGGCTGCCATACCAGCGCTGCACAGCACACAACGCTGAGCGCTGCGCTGCGAACGCGCGCGGGCTGTGGCAGCGGCGCTGCGAGTTCATGCACACGCAAAAGACATGAGCCGCATGCAGCGAGTCGCTTTGCGCCGACGCGCGGCTCGCGCGCGCCGCCGACGGGCCGCCCACGGCTGCGCGCTCGACGCCCTGCCCCCTGCCTGTGCGGGGGCCAGGCGCAGGCAGCAGGGCCGCGCCTGCGCGCATGCGGCGTCAAGTACTTCGCGGTCAGCGCGCGCGCCAGGTCCTCAAAGTCCTTGGCGCTCTTGGGCTGCAGCGCGTCCAGGTCCAGATCTGCTCCAAACAGGTCCTTGGCCGCCTGCAGGTCTGCATCCTCCACCAGCCTGCGCCGCGCGCGGCGCGCGGGACTGAGGGACTGTGGGCAAGGGACTGGGCTGTAGGACGATGCCTCACAGCGCTCTGTGTGCGTTCAAGGGAGCCCAAGTGCATGCATGCGTGTTCCTTGCTCTGTTAAGGTGGGCGGCGTGCAGCCGCTCAACTCGAGTCTCGCATTGTTGTACAAGCAAGCGCGGTGGGCGCTGTGGCCTCTTGTCACACAGGCCGGGGCCTCAACGATGCGCCCGCCAACCCGCACGCCTTGGCGCGCTGCGTCAGCTCGTCAAGCGCAGTGCGCGCGCCCACAGCGAGCACGGGCAGCGCGCAAGGCCGCCGCGTCGCTGCAGGACCGCATGCATGTCAGGCAGTGCTTCCCCGCGGTCGCCGGGCGCGCACTTCTGCTGCCGCAGCTTCTCCGCCACCGGGTCGTCCAGGGGCCCCTCGTCGGCCGCGGACGGCTTGCCCTTATCTTCATACAGCTTCTTGCCGCCGGCATCCTTCTTCTGCGGCGGCGCCAGAGCGCTCAGGCCCCGCCAGCCGCTGGGGCGCAGGCGCAGCACGGCACCCCCAGCGGCCGCACTCCCGAAGGGAGCCGCTGCGGCAGGGCACTCAGCGGCAGGGCACTGAGCGACAGGGCCACCGCCCGGCGCACGGGCACTGACGCGCACGCGCTCGCAGCCTGCGCCGCGCACGGGGGCGGCACCTCCTGCGGCTTCGGGATGCTCTTCTCCCAGGCGGGCGTCTCCTCGCCGGCGTCCTCGTCCGCAAACTTGCTCGCGTCAGGCTCGTTCACCCGCGCGAGCGCCGCCTGGCCCTTGGTGACGGCGCCGTTGGTGGCCGCCGCGGTCGCGGGCGCCGCGTCCGCCTCCTCCTCCCAGTCCTCCCAGTCGTCGGCCATCTGCGGGGAGCGGCAGCGCCCTCGGCCAGCGGGCCCAGTCTCCTGGCCCAGGCTCTGCGAGCTGGGGCGCCTGTGCGATGCTGCTGCCCTTCTCTCGCACGGCGCACCTGTCCTCGCGGCACTACCGTGCAGCCGTCCGATCACCCACGCGGTGGGTGCGCGCTGCGGCAAGACGCTGGCAGCAGAAAACTATATCAGCAGCTGTGCCTGCAGACGAGGTGCTGTGCACAACCCCCTCTGCCGGTGTGTTCTTGCAGACCTGATGCAGAGCTGCGACTGTGCTTGAAGGCGCTGTGCCAGAACGCGCGCAGCTTGTGTGAGTAACGCCCTCTCAGGACAGACGGCCGCGCTGGCTGCAGAGCGGCTGGACAGCTTTACCTGGCTCCCTCGAGCGAGCGCAAAAGCTTCCGCTGAGCAGCAGGGTCTGCCCGGGGTCTTGCTTCTTGCTGCTCACCGGCCTGCTCGGGGCCAGAGCACGGAGGCAGGCCTGTGACGCACAGCAAACAGGTGCGCCAGAGCTGCAGGCGTGGCGTGAGGCACATACCCAGCCGCCCCGCGCTTGAACAACTAAGAGCAGCTTGATGCGCCGAGCGCCCTCGGCCGGGAGGTGGGCAGCTGCGAGGTGCGCCCGCGCCGGGGTCGTGCGGGTGGGGCCAGGGGGTGTGTGCAGGCGAAATGGCGCGTGCCGCCGACCCCTGATGGGGCCTCCGTGAGGATGTTGCCGGCGCGGATGCTGGCCGCGAGTGCCAGCAGGGGCGGACACCCCGCGTCCGCCGTGCTCCCCTGCGGCAGCGGCGGGGCCGCGCCGAACTGGAGCCTGCCAGTGCGTGATCGCTCGGGGAATGCAGCGGGTCCCTGATCTTGGGTGGCGCGGGAGGCGGCCGGGGCCGCCTGCGGTCGTTTCCAGCAGCCAGCCGCGCTGCACGCCGGGCAGCGCGGGCGTTGGCGCCTCAGGAGAGCATGCGCGGGCGTTGCTGCAGGGCTGGGGTGCGCGAGGGCGCGCGGGGCAGGGCGCGCTGGTCCCGTGGCTGACCGCGCGGTGCGGCGCGCAGTGCGGGGCGCGCATTTGCGGGTCCCAGGCTTCAATGTTAAATAACAACGGTGGGGGACTCGATCCGTCCACCGCGCGCCAGTACCCGTCGCA
>JAABUY010003508.1_pt1 | contig 17234 bp, 15 predicted proteins | sample 5560271 | NCBI WGS metagenome assembly JAABUY01 (sample SAMN10711886, study PRJNA513374) | rock metagenome | isolation source: Antarctica rocks | place: Antarctica: Victoria Land, University Valley
GGACGAGCTAGCGGTTTCGATCCTACCGGGCAAGTCCCCCTCCCGACTCGCCCACTGGAACGCGACCTGGTGGTTCCATCTGCAGGGCAACTCGTCTTTGCTGCGGCCCGGGGGCCATGACCGTGACGGAGGGATATTGCGCGCGTATTGCACGAACCTGGGTCCCGTCGGCGTTTGTGCAGGTCAAGGGCTTGCGTCGTGGTGCCCCCGGCAGGATTCGAACCTGCGCCACCGCCTCCGGAGGGCGGTGCTCTATCCCCTGAGCTACGGGGGCCTGCACCCGTTCCCGGACGTCGGGAAAGCGCGGTGCCAGCCGTTCACACGTACCGCCAAGATTAGCAGCCTAGGGTGACGCTCATGGAACCGGCCGGCCCTGCTGCACCCTCTGGGCTGCCGGGCCGCGCCGGCTGGGTGCTCGTCTGTGACGACACCGCGTCGATCCGGCTGCTCCTGCGGGTCAACCTCGAGCTGGCGGGCTTCGAGGTGATCGAGGCCACGGACGGGAAGGAGGCGCTCGACGTGCTCCGCGCGGCAGGCGAGAACCTGCCGAGCGTCGTCATCCTCGACGCGCAGATGCTCCCGCGCGACGGCTGGTGGGCGATCGGCGAGATCCGCGGCGCGCCGGAGCTCGTGCAGGTGCCCGTGGTCATGGTCACGGCCGCGTTGCAGCAGCACGAGCGCGCCCGGGCCAACGCTGCGGACCTGGATGCCTTCGTGGGAAAGCCCTTCGACCCGGACTCCCTCGTCGACCTCGCCCGCGGCTTCGCCGCCGAGGGCCGTTCCTTCGCGAACCCCGCCCGCCCGTAGGCTCTTGGCCCATGCGCGCACACGAGGCAGGAGCACTGCACGCCGACGGCTACGGGCACCCCTCGTGGCTGCGGATGCCCGCGGACGTCAATGCGCTCGTCCCGTCCCTCTGGGCGAGCTCGGTGGGCCGGGGCGCCGACGGGATCCTCACCGTCGGCGGGATGAGCGTCCGCGACATTGCCCGGGAGTTCGGCACCCCGGCATACGTGCTCGACGAGGAGGACTTCCGCAGCCGCGCGCGATCCTTCCAGGAGGCCTACGCCGAGGTCTTCGACGACCTGTGCGGCGGCGCCGACGTCTACTACGCGGGCAAGGCGTTCCTCTGCACCGAGGTGGCTCGCTGGGTCCGCGACGAAGGTCTCGGCCTCGACGTCTGCTCGGGGGGCGAGCTCGCGGTCGCCGCACGGGCCGGTATGCCGGGGAAGCGGATCGGCGTGCACGGCAACAACAAGTCGGTCGCGGAGCTGGAGGCAGCGCTCTCCTACCGGGTCGGCCGGATCGTGGTCGACTCATTCGAGGAGATCGAGCGGCTCGCGGACGTGGCGAAGCGGCTGGGCACCGTCGCCGGAGTGATGGTCCGGGTCACCGTCGGCGTCGAGGCACACACGCACGAGTTCATCGCCACGGCCCACGAGGACCAGAAGTTCGGCTTCTCGCTGAGTGGTGGGGCGGCGGCCGAGGCCGTCCGGCGGGTGCTCGCCCACGCGCCGCACCTCGACCTGCTGGGGCTGCACAGCCACATCGGGTCGCAGATCTTCGACACGTCCGGCTTCGAGGTCTCGGCCCGGCGGGTGCTCGGCCTGCACGCCGACGTCGCCCACGAGCACGGCGTCGAGCTGCCGGAGCTCGACCTGGGCGGCGGCTTCGGCATCGCCTACACGACCGAGCACGACCCACTCTCGCCGAAGAGCCTCGCGGCGGGGATGGCGGAGATCATCGAGCGCGAGTGCCGCGCGAGATCCGTTGCGGTGCCCCGCATCTCGATCGAGCCGGGTCGGGCCATCGCAGGCCCCGGCACGTTCACCCTCTATGACGTCGGGACGGTCAAACTCGTCGCGCTCGACGGCGGCGCCTCCCGCGCCTACGTCTCCGTGGACGGCGGGATGAGCGACAACATCCGGACCGCGCTCTACGACGCCAACTACTCCTGCACCCTCGCGAGCCGGGCGAGCACGGCCGAGCCGGTGCTCGCCCGGGTCGTCGGCAAGCACTGCGAGAGCGGAGACATCGTCGTCATGGACGAGTTCCTCCCCTCGGACGTCGCCCCCGGCGACCTGCTCGCCGTGCCCGGGACGGGCGCCTACTGTCGAGCCCTCTCGAGCCAGTACAACCACACTCCCCGGCCGCCCGTGGTGGCGGTGAGCGACGGGCAGGCGCGGCTCATCGTGCGTCGGGAGACCGTCGAGGACCTGTTCGCCCTCGACGTGGCGCCAGCGGCCGAGGCGGCAGGATCGGCGCATGACTGACACCACAACCACGACCGCGAGCGCCCCGCCGGCACCGGGGGTCGGCTTGCGGGTCGCCCTCCTCGGCTGCGGTGTCGTCGGCTCGGCCGTCGCCCGACTGCTCACCGAGCACGGCAGCGACCTCGCAGCGCGGGTCGGCCGACCGCTGGAGATCGTCGGCATCGCCGTGCGCCGCCCGGGCCGCGATCGCAGCAGGACCGGTGTGGTCCCTGAGCTCTTCACGACCGACGCGGACGAGCTCGTCGCCCGCGCCGACGTCGTCATCGAGGTGATCGGCGGCATCGAACCAGCCCGTTCCCTCATCCTGCGCGCCATGGCGCACGGCGCCTCCGTGGTCACGGCCAACAAGGCTTTGCTCGCCGAGGACGGCCCGACGCTGTATGCCGCGGCCCAGGACCACGGTGTCGACCTCTACTACGAGGCCGCCGTGGCCGGAGCGATCCCGCTGGTGCGTCCGCTGCGCGAGTCCCTTGCCGGCGACGACGTGCGCAAGGTGCTCGGCATCGTCAACGGCACGACGAACTACGTCCTCGACAAGATGGACTCGACCGGCGCCGGTTTCAACGAGGCGGTCGAGCAGGCGCAGGCCCTCGGCTACGCCGAGGCAGACCCGACGGCCGACCTGGAAGGGTTCGACGCCGCGGCGAAGGCGGCCATCCTCGCTTCCCTGGCCTTCCACACCCGGGTGTCGGGTCAGGACGTGCATCGTGAGGGCATCACCGAGGTGACTGCTGCCGACGTCCGGGCCGCGCGCGAGATGGACTGTGTCGTCAAGCTGCTCGCCATCTGCGAGCGCGTCGACGTCGTGGGTGGAGATGGCATTAGCGCCTCCGGTGTCTCCGTCCGGGTGCACCCCGCGATGATCCCGCGGTCGCACCCCCTGGCCGGCGTGCGCGAGGCCTTCAACGCCGTCTTCGTCGAGGCCGACGCGGCCGGCCAGCTAATGTTCTACGGGAAGGGCGCCGGCGGCGATCCGACGGCCTCGGCCATCCTCGGCGACGTCGTTGCCGTGGCCCGCCACCACATCGGCGGCGGACGAGGACCGGGGGAGAGCACCTACGCCGACCTCCCGATCCTCTCCATGGGTCAGGCCCAGACCAGGTACTACATCAGCCTCGACGTCGCTGATCGTCCGGGCGTCCTGGCACAGGTCGCGGCGGCCTTCGCCGAGCAGCAGGTCTCCATCGAGACCGTGCGCCAGCAGATCCTGCCGGGTGCCGCCGAAACCGGCGCCGACGAGGAGGGCGCCAGCCTCGTCGTCGTCACGCATGCGGCGTCCGATGCGGCCCTCTCGGCCACCGTCGAGGCGTTGGCCGCCTTGCCGATCGTCCGCACGGTCCGCTCGGTCATGCGCGTGGAAGGCGAGTGACATGGCATACCAGTGGCGCGGGGTGATCCGCGAGTATGCCGACCGGTTGCCGAGCCTCGTCGGCTCCCCGGTCGTCACCCTCCTCGAGGGCGGCACCCCCCTCATCCCGGCGGAGCACCTGTCGGGGCTCGTCGGGGCCGAGGTGTGGCTCAAGTTCGAGGGGCTGAACCCGACCGGGTCGTTCAAGGACCGTGGGATGACGACGGCGATCTCCGTGGCGGCCGGCCGCGGGGTGAAGGCGGTCATCTGCGCCTCCACGGGGAACACGAGCGCGTCCGCGGCCGCCTACGCGACGAAGGCCGGGATGGCGTGCGGCGTCCTCGTGCCCGAGGGCAACATCGCCATGGGCAAGCTGAGCCAGGCCGTCGCCCACGGCGCCACCCTCCTGCAGGTCGACGGCAGCTTCGACGACTGCCTCACCCTGGCCCGCAAGCTCGCGGAGTCCTATCCCGTCGAGCTGGTCAACTCCGTGAACCCGGCGCGGATCGAGGGGCAGAAGACCGCGGCCTTCGAGGTCGTCGACGCCCTCGGTGACGCCCCGGACATCCACTGCCTGCCGGTGGGCAACGCCGGTAACATCACGGCATACTGGCGTGGTTACGGTCAGTACCACACCGGCTCGGAGCAGCCGGGGCCCGCCACGCACCTCCCTCAGATGTGGGGGTTCCAGGCCGAGGGTGCCGCCCCGATCGTCAGGGGCTACCCGATCGACCACCCCGAGACGGTCGCGACGGCCATCCGGATCGGCAACCCCGCCTCGTGGAAGCAGGCCGAGGCCGCCCGGGACGAGTCCGGCGGGCGGATCGACGCCGTCAGCGACGCCCAGATCCTCACGGCGCACCGGATCCTCTCGGCCAAGGAGGGCGTCTTCGTCGAGCCGGGGTCAGCCGCATCCGTCGCCGGGCTGCTCGCGTCACACGAGGCAGGCATCGTCCCCGCGGGCGCGCGAGTCGTATGCACCGTCACCGGGCACGGCCTGAAGGACCCGCAGTGGGCGCTCAGGCAGGCAGACGGCTCGCAGGTCATCCCGGTCCGGGTGCCGGTCGACGCGTTCTCCGCGGCCAGCGCCCTGGGCCTCGAGGGCTGACGTCGATGACCGCCGTGCCGGTTGGTGCTGCGGCGTGCGGCGTGCCGGTGGGTGTTGCGGTGCGCGTCCGGGTCCCGGCGAGCAGTGCGAACCTCGGGCCGGGGTTCGACTCGATCGGCCTCGCCCTCGGGCTCTGGGACGACTACTCCTTCGTCGTCACCGACCACAGCGGTCTTCGGGCGCACGTGGTCGGCGAAGGGGCCGCGGAGGTGCCGAACGACGCGTCGCACCTCGTGCTCCGGTCGATGGCCAGCGGCTTCGCGCAGCTTGGCGTCGCCGTCCCGACCGACCTCGAACTGTTGGCGCACAACGGGATCCCGCACGGCAGGGGGCTCGGGTCATCCGCTTCCGCCATCGTGGGGGGAGTCGCTGCCGCGCACGCCCTGTGCGCACTGGGCCATGATCCTGACCTGCCGGTCGCTGCCGCCGTACCCATCGACCTCGACCTCGTCAGCGACCTCGCCAGTCAGCTGGAGGGGCATCCCGACAACGCCTCGGCCAGCGTCCACGGGGGCATGACCCTCTCGTGGACGCTCGACCCCGGGCGGGTCGGCGCGGGCCGCACGGGCACCGCCCGCATCGTCGTCCATCCCGACGTCACCGCGGTCGTCCTCGTGCCGTCGAGCCAGCTCGCCACCCACGAGGCCCGCGCCGTCCTGCCGAGCGCCGTGACGCACCGCGAGGCGGCGCTGAACTCCGGACGGTCGGCGCTGCTCATCGAGGCCGTCACCCGCCGCCCGGACCTCCTGCTTCCGGCCACCCGGGAGTGGCTGCACCAGGAGGCCCGACGAGCCTGCTTCGTGGGGTCGATGGCCCTGCTCGACGCCCTTCGCGCCGAGGGCCAAGCAGCCGTCATCTCCGGGGCGGGGCCCAGCATCCTCGTGCTCACCACGCGCGAGCGCGCCTCCGACGTCGTCGTCCTGCCGGGGCTGGCGGCCGACGCCGAGTGGCGGCGCCTGGAACCCGGCATACCGAGGAGTGGGGTCGAGGTGACCCGGCTCTGAGCGAAGGATCACGATCCGGCGTCGGTGGGAAGGATGGATCAGCTTTGGTGTTACATTGATGCCGCACCGCACAGCGAGGCCGAGTCCTTGGCCGGCAGCGTGCGGCGTAACCCACCACGACGGGCGATCCCGCCCAGCAGATGCGCATCGACGCGTCCACGGCGTGGTGACCAAGACGTCAGGTCCGAAACCTGGCCAAGCACCCGGCCGTCGGCTCCCCCCAACAGGGGCCGCGCCGCTGACGAGGGGGAAGGATCCTTCGTGACAGACACCACCGCCGTTGCCGGTATGCCACCAGCAGCACCGACCGGCGAGGCCACGCGCAGCGGGCCCGCAGCGATGAACGTCGCACAGCTCAAGGCGGCGGCCGCGGCTCTCGGGATCACCGGGACGACGAAGATGCGCAAGAGCGACCTCGTCGCGGCCATCGCGGCGCGCCGCTCCGGCGGTGTCAACAACGGCCGGTCGGAGCGGGCCGGCGCCGAGCCCCGTCGCGCCCGACGCTCGGAGTCGGTGGCGACCCACGAGTCGTCCGCGCCGCCGTCCGCGTCCGCGGAGACTGCGTCCGCGCAGTCCGCGCCGGCCGCTCCCCCTTCGCCGACTGCGTCCGCGCCGACCACGTCCGCGCCGCCCGGTGCGAGGAGGCCGGACGAGCAGACCCCGCAGGAGCGTCCCTCAACCGGCCCGCCGGACAGCCGCGAGCAGGACAACCGCCCCCAGGACAACCGCCCCCGGGACAACCGCGAGCAGGACGACCGCGACCAGCGCGACCACCGCGACCGTCAGCAGAACCGCCAGCAGCACCCGGGCCAGAACCGCCAGGGTGCGGCCGAGGCGTCGCAGGCACGTCAGGGTGGTCAGGGTGGACAGGGTGGCCAAGGTGCCAGGAATGACCAGAACGGGCAAGGCAATGGCCAGGACACCGACCGGGCTCCGGGAGCCGCCAACCAGGCGAGTCGCTACGACGACGACACGGACGGGCGGGGCGGCCGCCGCCGCAACCGTCAGCGCAGCCGTGACCGCAAGCGCAGTGGGCGCCCGACCAGTGCTGACGGGCAGGACGACGAGCCCGAGCTGCTGGTCAACGACGACGACGTGCTTGTCCCGGTGGCCGGCATCCTCGACGTGCTCGACAACTACGCCTTCGTCCGCACCTCTGGCTACCTGCCGGGTCCGAACGACGTCTACGTGCCGCTCGGCGTCGTCAAGAGGAACGGTCTGCGCAAGGGCGACGCCGTCACAGGCGCGGTCAAGGCGCTGCGCGAGGGGGAACAGCCCCAGGGCAGTGGCGCGAACCGGCAGAAGTTCAACGCCCTCGTGCGCCTTGACTCCGTCAACGGGCAGACGGCCGAGCAGTCTCGCACCCGGGTGGAGTTCGGCAAGCTGACGCCGCTCTACCCCCAGGAGCGGCTGCGACTCGAGACCGAGCCCAACATCCTCACGACGCGGATCATCGACCTCATCGCACCGATCGGCAAGGGTCAGCGCGGGCTCATCGTCGCCCCCTCCAAGGCGGGCAAGACGATGGTGATGCAAGCCATCGCCAACGCCATCACGGCGAACAACCCGGAGTGCCACCTCATGGTCGTCCTCGTCGACGAGCGGCCCGAAGAGGTCACCGACATGCAGCGCGCCGTCAAGGGCGAGGTCATCTCCTCGACCTTCGACCGCCCGGCAGACGACCACACGACCGTCGCCGAGCTCGCGATCGAGCGGGCCAAGCGGCTCGTCGAGATGGGTCACGACGTCGTCGTCCTGCTCGACTCCATCACCAAGCTCGGCCGGGCCTACAACCTCTCGGCGCCCGCCTCCGGCCGGATCCTCTCGGGCGGTGTCGACAGTGCCGCGCTCTACCCGCCGAAGAAGTTCTTCGGTGCCGCGCGCAACATCGAGAACGGGGGCTCGCTGACCATCCTCGCCACGGCCCTGGTCGAGACCGGTTCCCGGATGGACGAGGTGATCTTCGAGGAGTTCAAGGGCACCGGCAACATGGAGCTGCGCCTGTCTCGCGAGCTTGCCAACCGGCGCATCTTCCCGGCGGTCGACGTCAACGCCTCCAGCACCCGGCGCGAGGAGATCCTCCTCGGCGCCGAGGAGCTGAAGATCATGTGGAAGCTGCGTCGCGTCCTCGCGGCCCTGGACTCCCAGCAGGGCATCGAGCTGCTTCTCGACCGGCTGAAGAAGACCCGGAGCAACGTCGAGTTCCTTCGCCAGGTCCAGATGACGGCGTCGAGCCGGCTGGACGGCGACGAGGACTGAGGCTTCACGGCATACGCCCGACGGCGGTCACCCTACGCCGGGGTGGCCGCCGTTCTGTTTTCCGTATGCCGTGCCGGCCCCCGTGTGTCACCCGCGTGGAAGGCCGGTCGGAGGCCGGTGACTTCGCGAGACCTTGGCCATGTCTCGCAAGGCGGGCAGGGGCACAGCGGGCTGAAGGGGTGTTTCCCACGACTTCGGCCCGTGCGCTCACGAAGGGAGTCAGTCCCGGCGGAGGACCGTCGACTGTCCCAGGGCGGGGAAGAAGGCGTGACCCAAGGCCGTGATCTCGGCGATGCCATCCGCCTCGTTCCGCAGGACGTCGGGCTTGAAGGCAGCGGAACTCCGTGTCGCCCGGCCGGCGCAGATGGCTGGCGGTAGCCGGCATCCGGCTGTCCAGGGAGTCACCATCACGGCCGCGCTCGTCAGTTGGTGGCCCGGCTCCGGACCTCCTGGACCGCCCAGCTGTTGCCGTCCGGATCGCGGAAGTGCAGATACGAACCGTGGTCAGAACGGTCGGGATCCGGTCCCGCGACCATCGAGCCTGCCTCGAAGTGGGTCACCTCGCTGCAGTCGACGCCGGCGTCGACGAGCTGGGCGTGCGCCGCCTCGATGTCGGAGACCACCAGATGGGTACCGCGCACCGACCCCGGCGCCGCGTCGGTGATCCCGACCCCCATCGAGATCGAGCAGGCCGACCCGGGCGGCGTGAGCTGGACGACGCGAAAGCTGTCGTTGGGGTGGTGGTCGACGTCCACGTGGAACCCGAGCTGGTCGGCGTAGAACGCCTTCGCCCGGTCGACGTCGGTCACGGGGATGAGGACGACCTCGAGGGTCCAGTCCATGGCGTTCTCTCCTTGGTTCGTGGGCCTGCTGATGATGGTGCTCCGGATGAGGTCACTGTGTCAGGGGAGTGAGACGACCACAGCACGGTGAACTCATCGGTCCGGCGATGACCCGGGGGAATGCCCGGCTGCCTGAGCACGTTCAGCAGGAGGTGCCCCGCTCTGGCACACTTGTTCGTCGGACCGGTTCACGGCGCCCAGGCCTGCACCACACCGCGTGCAGTCCGCCGACCCGGATCGACTCGACCCTAGGAGAGCACCTTGAAGCAGGACCTTCACCCCGAGTACGTCGAGACCACGGTCAGCTGTACCTGTGGCAACAGCTTCACCACCCGCAGCACCGCGACGTCCGGCAAGATCAACGCCGATGTCTGCTCGCAGTGCCATCCCTTCTACACCGGCAAACAGAAGATCCTCGACACCGGTGGCCGCGTGGCCCGGTTCGAGGCCCGCTACGGCAAGAAGGTCGCCAAGTAGCTTTCCCGCACGCCGGTCCCGCGGCAGGTACGCCTGTCGCCGGGGCCGGCGTTCGTGTCTGCCTGCCGACCTTCAGCCCACCCGGAGGACGCCCATGCTCGAGTCCGCGCAGGCCCTGGTCGACGAGTACGCCGACCTCGAACGGCAGCTCGCCGACCCCGCGCTGCACAGTGGCGGTGGTGACAGCGGCAAGGTGTCCGCGCTGACGAAGAGGTATGCCGCGCTGGCGCCGACCGTCGCGGCCTATCGGGCGGTCGTCACGGCCCGGGAGGACCTGGCCGCGGCCCGCGAGCTCGGGACCGAGGACGAGTCCTTCGCGCTGGAGGTCCCGTCCCTCGAGGCCACCGTCGAGGCCGCCGAGGAGACGCTCCGACGGCTGCTCATCCCCCGCGACCCGGATGACGAGCGGAACGTCATCCTCGAGGTCAAGGCGGGCGAGGGTGGTGAGGAGTCGGCACTCTTCGCCGGTGACCTGCTGCGGATGTACGCCCGCTACGCCGAGAAGCGGGGTTGGCGGGCCGAGGTCATCGACGCCACCGAGTCCGACCTCGGGGGCTACAAGGACGCCCGTCTCTCGATCAAGGCCAGGAAGGCTTCCCCGCCCGGAGAGGCGCCATGGGCCCTGCTGAAGTTCGAGGGCGGGGTGCACCGGGTGCAGCGGGTGCCGGTCACCGAGAGCCAGGGCCGGATCCACACCTCGGCCGCGGGCGTCCTGGTCATGCCGGAGGTCGAGGAGGCGGAGGACATCGTCGACTTCGGGCCGCACGACCTGAGGATCGACGTCTACCGCAGCTCCGGCCCCGGGGGCCAGAGCGTCAACACGACCGACTCGGCCGTCCGGATCACCCACCTGCCGACCGGCGTCGTCGTCTCCTGCCAGAACGAGAAGTCGCAGCTGCAGAACAAGGAGTCCGCGCTGCGCGTCCTGCGTGCGCGCCTGCACACCATCGCCCGGGAGCAGGCGGAGGCGCAGGCCTCCGCGGCCCGCCTCAGCCAGGTCCGCACGGTCGACCGCAGTGAGCGGATCCGCACCTACAACTTTCCGGAGAACCGGGTCAGCGACCACCGCACCGGATACAAGGCCTACAACCTCGACACGGTCCTCGACGGCGAGCTCGAGGCCGTCGTCCAGTCGTGCGTCGCTGCGGACGAACGCAGCCGGATGAGCATCTTGTCCGACGGCGCCGACGCGTCCGCCCTGTCATGACCGAGCTCGCGGTCGCCGTGCGGCGGGCGACGATGACCCTCGCCGAGGCCGGTGTCGCGTCGGCCCCGGTCGATGCCCTGCACCTGGCTGCCCACCTGCTCGGGCAGGACGTCACCGAGGTGCGCCGGCTCATGGTCCTCGGCGGCATCGAGGCGCCCGCTGGCTACGACGACCTCGTCGCCGAGCGCGCCACCCGGGTCCCGCTCCAGCACCTCACCGGCAAGGCCTGGTTCCGCCGGCTGGAGCTGCACGTCGGTCCGGGGGTCTTCACCCCACGCCCCGAGACCGAGCTCCTCGTCGACCTCGCCCTGCGGGCGCTCTCCGGGCTCGAGGCGCCGCTCGTCGTCGACCTCGCCACCGGGTCGGGTGCCATCGCCCTCAGCGTCAAGCAGGAGCACCCCACCGCCATGGTGTATGCCGTGGAGCTCAGCGAGCTGGCCCGCGGCTGGGCGGCGGCGAACCGCGACCGGCTCGGGCTCGAGGTGACCATCGAGCAGGGTGACGCCTGCACGGCATACCCGGAGCTCGTCGGCCGGGTGGACGTGGTCACCTGCAACCCGCCCTACATCCCCGTCGGTCAGGTGCCGGTCGAGCCCGAGGTGCGCGACCACGACCCGGAGGTGGCGCTCTACGGCGGCAGCGCTGACGGGCTCGACATCCCCCGGGCGATGGCTGCCCGTGCGGCCGAGCTGCTCCGGGCCGGCGGGGTGCTCGTCATGGAGCACGCCGACACCCAGGGCGCCTCCCTCCCGACCGCGCTCGAGGCGACCGGGGCGTGGAGGACCGTCGTGGACCACACCGATCTCGTCGGCCGGCCACGGTGCCTCGTCGCCGTCCGGGCCTGACCCGTCCACCGGGGGAGGGCGTCCGGGGCTCGGCGCCGCGGGGCATAGGGTCTTCCCATGAGTGAGGTCTTCGACTGCACGACGCCCGAAGGGCTGGCGGCCGGCCTCGAAGCGGCGGCACAGGCGGTGCGCGACGGCAAGATCGTCGTGCTGCCCACGGACACCGTCTACGGCATCGGCGCCGACGCCTTCAACGCCGACGCGGTCAGTGCCGTCCTCGCCGCCAAGGGCCGCGGCCGCGAGATGCCGCCCCCCGTGCTCGTGCCCAACCTGCGGACCGTCGACGGGCTGGCGCGGGAGGTCCCGGACTACGTCCGCGCCCTCCTCGCGGCGTTCTGGCCCGGTGCCCTGACCGTCGTCGTCAAGTCCCAGCCGTCGTTGTCGTGGGACCTCGGCGAGACCAACGGCACCGTGGCGATCCGGATGCCCGACAACGGGGTCACCCTGCGGCTGCTCGACGAGGTCGGACCGATGGCGGTCACGAGCGCCAACGTCACCGGCTCACCCGCAGCCCGCACCGTGGCGGAGGCCCAGGGCCAGCTCGGGGCCGCGGTCTCGGTCTACCTCGATGCCGGGCCGGCCACGGGCACCGCGGCGTCGACGATCCTCGACTGCACGACCTCCTTCGCGGTCACCCTCCGCGAGGGAGCCGTCGCACGCAGCGACATCGACGCGGCGCTGGAGGAGGCCGCGCGGGTGGCCGAGGCCGAGCGGCTCGCCGAGGAGAAGCGAGCCGCCGCACAGGCTCGGGCGCCGCGGGGCACCCGCAAACTCGGACAGTCCGGTCCCCGACCCACTCCCGCGACCCCGGCGCGGCGTGGGGGTCGCGTGGCAGGGCAGCGCCGCCGTCCCAGCTGACCGCAGCAGCATCATGACTGGTGCCGAAGCCAGACCGGGGTCGGGTCTGCGTCAGATCGGTGTGGTCGCCTCGGCAACAAGACCGGGAGCTCTCGGCGCCGCGGCCGGCGGCCAGACACGCGTCGCCGCCTCCTGCCGCACACCGGACGCCCTCGGCCCGGCCACGGCCGGACCCGGCCGGCCGCGAAGTGCGCTGGAGTCGAGAACCCGTCGGTACACCTGCTCATAGCCGGAGACCATCCGCTCCAGGTCGAAGCAGCGACGGACCCGCTCGCGGCAGGCGTGCGGGTCGATGTCGCCGACCTGCCGGAGCAGGCCGGGCAGCTCGTCCTCGCACGTCGCGATGAGCCCGGTCACGCCGTGCACCACCACCTCGGGCACCGATCCGCGGCCCAGGGCGACCACAGGTGTGCCGCATGCCATCGCCTCGATCATCACCATCCCGAACGGCTCGTCCCAGTCGATCGGGAAGAGCAGCGCACTCGCCCGCCGGAGCAGCTCCAGCTTCCCGGCGCCACCAACCTCACCCAGCCAGGTCACGTCCTGATCGAGCAGCGGCTCCACCTCGTTCGCGAAGTACGCGTGCTCCTCTGGTTCCTGGCACTTGGCCGCGATCACCAGGCGAAGGCCGGCCTCCCGGGCCGCAGTGATGGCCGTGGTGAGGCCCTTCTCGGGTGAGCAGCGGCCGAGGAAGAGGACGTAGGGCTCCTTGACGATCTCGAAGGGGTACTCGGAGGTGCGGATCGCATTGTGCACGGTGCCGGCCCACGGCAGCTCGGGCGCCCTGCCGCGTTGGTTCGCCGAGATGGCGACGAGGTTGACCGTGCCGCCCAGGGCGCGGACCACCACGCCGACCTCACCCCCCAGCGGCCCGTGGACCGTCAGCACCGTCGGGGTGCGGCGTCCTCGGGCGAGCAGCGGCCCAGCGAGCGTGTGGTCGTGCACGATGTCGACCGGACGCTCCGCGAGGTCGCGGGCCACGACCGCGGCGTGCAGGACCTCGGGCAGGGCCGCGCCGATCCTGGGCAGCTGCGGCTCGGCGAAGCTCGCGACGAAGCGGGCCCGGGTGCCGGACGTCCCGGCGCCGTACAGGGTGACGTCGTGGCCCCGCTCGACGAGCCCGTCAACGAGCCCGGCGCACACCGACTCGATACCGCCGTAGGCCGGCGGAGGGACATCCAGCCATGGCGGGGCGACCACCGCAATGCGCAAGGGGGTGGTCACGGAGATTCCTTCCCGGTCAGCCGAGCGCCCGGAGTGGCGGCCAGACTCCTCAATCGCCATGGCTTCTACCCAGTTCTTACACTTCCATCCATCGGAGGCCGGGGGGCAGCTCCTCGGCCTGGGCCTGCTCACCACTGGCCCGCACGGAGAGCCGTCCTCCCGCGAGGGCGATCCGTGAGACGGTGATCTCGCGGATCTCCGTCGGGATATGGGGGGAGACGCACACGAGCCCCTGGCCGACGGAGGGCTCGAGACCGAGCAGGGCGCGGACGAGATGCACCGGAGCGGCCGAGGCCCAGGCCTGGGGAGAGCAGGCGGTCGGATACGGCACCGGCGTCCCGATCTCGTCACGGGAGATCCCGGCGAACAGCTCCGGAAGTCGCCCCCCGACGGCGGCGGCGGCATCGAGCAGGCCGAGGGCGAGGGTCTGCGCCTGGCGCACCCGGCCAGCACGCATCAGCCCGTAGGCGATGAGCGCAGAGTCATGCGGCCACACCGAGCCGTTGTGGTAGCTGAGCGGGTCGTAGGCGCCCATGTTGGAAGCCAAGGTCCGCACGCCCCACCCGGTGAACATCTCGGGAGACAGCATCAGCTCCGCCACCCGGGCGGCGTGGCCGTGCGCGACGATGCCCGTTCCCAGGGCCTGGCCCATGTTGGATGCCAGGGCATCGATGGGCCGCTTGTCGGCGTCCAGGCCCAGGGCGAACCAGCCCCGGTCGCCCAGCCAGAAGCGGTCGTTAAACGCCGTCCTCAACCGCGCCGCACGCCGCCGCCAGTGGTGTGCGGTGGAGTGGTCCTCGTAGAGGTCGGCCAGCCGGGCCCGGGCGCGGAAGGCGGCGTAGACGTAGCCCTGCACCTCGCAAAGCGCGATGGGGGCCTGGGCCACGCTCCCGTCCGCGAAGGTGATGCCGTCCCACGAGTCCTTCCAGCCCTGGTTCGCCAGGCCCTCGGGCGTCATCCGCTCGTACTCGACGAACCCGTCCCCGTCCCGGTCTCCGTAGTCGTCGATCCACGCCAGCGCACGGTCGGCCGCAGGCAGGAGGTCGGACACCGTCTGGCAGCGCCCGTGCCAGCGGGCGTACTCGCCGAGCAGCGCGACGAACAGCGGCGTCGCGTCGACCGTGCCGTAGTAGACCGGATGACCGCCGAACTGCTCGTGGTCGTTCCCGGCGCGCACCTCGTGCATGATGCGGCCGGGCTGCTCCTCGCTCTCCGGGACGATTGTCGTCCCCTGGCGCCGGGCCAGCGCGTGCAGGACGCCCTCGGCCAGGGTCGGGTCGAGCGGCAGGGCCATGTAGGAGGTGAGCAACGAGTCCCGTCCGAACAGCGTCATGAACCACGGCGACCCGGCTGCCACGACCGGCTTCGGGCCGCCGTCGAACATCCGCAGGCTGCCGAGGTCCTCCCTGCTGCGGTCCCAGGTCGAGCAGAGGCCGGCGCTGCTCGAGGCCAGCTCCGCCGAGCTCGACTGCCACTGCCGCTGTCGTCGGGCCGGGACCGTCTCGTCGAGCCAGTCACTGTCCGGATCGAGCGCGCCGGGCTCGAGGCGCTGCCGGCCGGTCGTCACATGGATCGCGGTGTGCCAGCACTCATGGCTTCCCAGCCGCACGGCATACCCGATGCGGTGGCCGGTGAAGGTCGCTCCGGCGGCGAGGATCCGCACCTCCTCTGGGCGCTCCCCCTCGCTTCCGGGCGCCCGGCTGAGGACCAGTGCGTCATCCTCGACCCGGCTGACGATCGCCGGGGGCTCGCCAACTCGCCCGTCCTTGACGGCGAAGAGGCTCGCGAAGTCCGTGTCGGCCTCGAGGGTGACGGTCAGGCTGAGCGGCGCCCGGGTCAGGTTGCGCAGGATGACCCGCTCGTGCATCGCATTCTCGTCGACGAACCGGTCGCGCTCGACCAGCAGGCGGACACCGTCCTCGACGACGCGACCGATGAACCGGCAGCGCCAGGGCGCCTGGGTCAGGCGGGTCAGGAGCTGCGGCTCGCGGCCGTCCACGTCCAGGTGCCACCGGGAGAGATAGCGCAGGTCGCGGCTGAAGAAACCGAGGGCGGCGTCACGGTGCAGGTCCCCGTTGGGCTGGGACAGAGCGAACGTCGAGCCGGACAGGACGGTCACCGTGCCCGTGGCGATCGCTGTCGACTCTTCGGCGAGGTGGAGCGGGTTGCTGCTCATCCCGCTGAATCTAGGGGCTGGCCGGGCGTCTGTCAGCAAGGCATACAGTTGACCCGGCACATCCCGTCCGGCAGGAGCGCGACGCATGACTGACACCTTCTACGGCTCCGACTTCTCCGCCCTCTCCTCCTTCGACCCCGACATCGCCGGCATCCTGCTCTCCGAGGTCGACCGGATCCGCGGGGGGCTGCAGCTCATCGCCAGCGAGAACATGTCCTCTCCCGAGGTGCTCACCGCACTGGGGTCGACGCTGTCGAACAAGTACGCCGAAGGCTACCCCGGGCGCCGCTACTACGGCGGCTGCTCCGAGGTCGACAAGGCCGAGCAGATCGCCATCGACCGCTGCGCGGCGCTCCTCGCGGCAGAGCACGCCAACGTTCAGCCGCACTCCGGCGCAAGCGCGAACCAGGCGGTCTACGGCGCCTTTCTGAAGCCTGGCGAGACGCTGCTCGCGATGTCGCTGCCGCACGGCGGGCACCTCACCCACGGCACCAAGGTCTCGTTCTCCGGCAAGTGGTTCAACGCCGTGCACTACGGCGTCGACCAGGAGAGCGAGAACATCGACTACGACCAGGTGGCGGCGCTGGCGCGCGAGCACCGTCCGAAGGTCATCTGCGCGGGCGGCAGCGCCATCCCGCGGCTCATCGACTTCGAGTTCTTCCGCAAGGTCGCCGACGAGGTCGGCGCGATCTTCTGGGTCGACGCCGCCCACTTCATCGGCCTCGTGGCCGGGAAGGCCATCCCCAGCCCCGTGCCGTGGGCCGACGTCGTCACCTTCACCACGCACAAGGTGCTCCGCGGGCCCCGGTCCGGGGCGCTGGTCTGCACGCAGGAGCACGCGGCCGCGCTCGACAAGGCGGTCTTCCCGATGATGCAGGGCGGTCCGCAGATGCACACCATCGCGGCGAAGGCGGTGAACTTCAAGGAGTGCGCGACGCCGGAGTATGCCGGGTACGCCCGGCAGGTGATCGTGAACGCGCAGCGGCTCGCGACGAGCCTGGACGAGTACGGCATCCGTCCGACGACGGGCGGCACGGACACGCACCTGTCGCTGCACGACCTGCAGGGCGTGGGCGTGACCGGAGCCGACGCCGAGGTGCGGGCCGACGCAGCCGGGATCGTCCTGAACAAGAACGCCATCCCGTTCGACCCCCAGAAGCCCAACATCGCGTCGGGCATCCGGGTCGGCACTCCCTGCGTGACCACGCAGGGGATGGGCACCGACGAGATGACGCAGATCGCCGAGCTCATCAACACCGCCGTGACCAAGGGCGACGCCGACCCCGAGCACCCGGTCTCGAAGCAGGTGCGCGCCGAGGTGAGCGACCTCGTGACCCGCTTCCCGGCATACTCCCGTCCCTGACCCCTTCGACCTCGGGGGCCGCCCGTGCGGGAGTACTTCCTCATCTTCATCGTCGCCGCGGCGATCACCTACCTCTCGACGCCGCTGGTGCGCGCCCTGGCCGTGGTCACCGGCGCCTTCACTCCGGTGCGTGACCGCGACGTCCACAGCACGCCCATCCCGCGGCTCGGGGGGGTGGCGATCTTCCTCGGCTTCGCGGCCGCCGCGCTCGTCGCGCGCGAGCTGCCCTATCTCAAGCTCGTCTACAACA
>JAABUY010003509.1_pt1 | contig 17227 bp, 8 predicted proteins | sample 5560271 | NCBI WGS metagenome assembly JAABUY01 (sample SAMN10711886, study PRJNA513374) | rock metagenome | isolation source: Antarctica rocks | place: Antarctica: Victoria Land, University Valley
GATTGAGGAGACGTGGTTGTGGAGTGGAGGGGGTGGGAATGGTGCGTAGAGAGTTCTTGGAAGAGGGGTTCGATTGGGAAGGTGTATCTTCTTTGATCGAGCAGTGTCATGCACGAACAAACAAACTGCTCAGTCATAATCGCAATATGTTCATTTCGTATGTACTTCAGGCATGCGTCTGTGCCCACCAAACTCCGTGCTCTTATTTTTGCATTTTCATAACCCGTCGTCATTTTGTAGCACATAAGACTCCGCTCTCAATCATATAGATCCATATCCGCCGTCGTGTCCTCCAATGCCAGCACCGCATCCTCCTCGTCAAGTTCATCCTCCATATCCTCGTCCGCGTCCATTTCGCTATCGCCATGATTTGGCAACACAGTAATCCTCCCGTCCTCCATAACTACTCTTGCCACTTCGCCGTCCTTGATGCTTCCCCTTAGAATAAGCACCGCAAGTCGGTTCAGCACTTCCTTCTCGATTAAGCGCGCAAGCGGGCGAGCTCCATAGGCGGGCGAGTAGCCTGCGCTGCCGAGATAGTCTTTGACTTCGTCGGAGCAGTAGATCTTGACCTTGCGGTCGTTGGAAGCGAGACGCTTCTGGATCTCTTCGAGGCGGACGTCGACGATTTTGCGGATTTCCTTGCGGGTGAGCCGGTTGAAGATGACAATGCTGGAGATGCGGTTGAGGAATTCGGGGAGGAAGTAGTTGCGCAGACTCGTCATGACCATTTCCCTGGTTGTGGGGTCGATCTTGCCATCGGCGGCGTTTTGGCGCGCGAGATATTCGGCGCCGAGGTTGGAGGTCATGACGACGATGCAATTTCTTGCGTCGACGATACGGCCTTGACCATCGGTGATGCGCCCGTCGTCCATGAGTTGCAGCATGACGGTAAGAACTTCTTTGGCCGCCTTTTCAACCTCGTCAAAGAGTAAGATGGAAAAGGGACGACGACGGAGAGATTCTGTGAGTTGCCCGCCAGCATCGTGACCAACGTAGCCTGGTGGGGCGCCAATCATTCGACTCAGTGAATGACGCTCTTGGTATTCGGACATATCGAAACGAATCATTGCTTTCGGATCGTCGAACAAGAACTCGGCGAGAGCCTTGGTCAGCAAGGTCTTACCAGTGCCAGAAGGACCGCAGAAGAGGAAGCTAGGTGGTTGATTGGGGTTGCTTAGACCAGATCGCTGTAGTCGCATCGCATTTGAAACAGAAGTGACAGCTTCCTTTTGGCCCACAACTATCTTACTAAGAACCTTTTCCATCTGGAGCAATTTATCTTTCTCCGATGCTTTTAACCTCGTAATTGGAATGCCCGTCCACCTGGAGACAATGTCCTGGATCTGCTCTGGTCCGACCGAGTCAGTCAGCATAGCTTCGCCGTCCCCTCCGCTACGGGCGTAGAGCTCCGCGTCGGCACGGGCTCGTTCTGCTTCGAGCTTGTCGATGCGAGCTTTAGTGTCTGGCATAGCGTAGTAGAGGAGATCTGAAGCTGTCTGGATGTCCTTGTTGCGCTCGGCTTCCTCCTGTTTCACTTTGAGTGAGTCGTACTTGATTTTCGCCTCCTGTATATCTTTGCTCCGTTGCTTCTCGCTCTCATACTTCTCACGTAGCGGTTTGAGATCTTCTTCGATGTTTGCGGCTTCGGTACGTGCCTCACCCAGCCGAGCGCGAGCTGCATCATCTTTCTCACGTTCAAGCGCGTGAATTTCAATCTGCAGTTGACGTAGCTTACGCTCCATGTTGTCGAGTATCTCCGGTTGCGACTCCCGAGTGACGCGAACTGCTGCTGCAGCCTCATCGATCAAATCGACAGCAGAATCAGGTAATCGTCGTGCGGTAAGGTAGCGGGCTGCGAGAGTAGCCGCTGCGATGATGGCCCCGTCTAGAATGTTGACACCGTGGTGGACCTCGTATTTCTCTTTCAGCCCACGAAGAATGGACACCGTCTCTGGGATGCTTGGCTCCTTCACCAAGACCTGCTGGAATCTCCGTTCAAACGCTTGATCCTTTTCAATGTACTTCCGGTACTCGGCCAGAGTTGTAGCACCAATACAGTGCAATTGACCCCTAGCAAGCATGGGCTTCAGTAGGTTAGCTGCATCCATGCCGCCTTCTCCACTTGAACCGGCGCCCATAAGTAAGTGGATTTCGTCCACGAAAAGAACAATCATTTCTTTAGAATCCTCGATTTCCTTTAGCACACCCTTCATCCGTTCCTCGAACTCTCCTCGGTATTTGCTTCCAGCGACTAGTGATCCAACGTCAAGCGATAGTAGCTTGCATGCGGCAAGATTGGCCGGGACATCGGCGTTGACAATTCTTGAGGCTAGCCCTTCGACGACCGTGGTTTTCCCAACACCGGGCTCTCCAATCAAGACGGGGTTGTTCTTCGTTCTTCGCGACAGAATTCGAATGACTCGTCGGATCTCTTCCTCTCGGCCGATGACGGGATCTATTTTCCCCTCTCTTGCCAATGAAGTCATATCGATTGTGAACTTCTTCAGATTCTCATTCTCCTGCTCAGAGTCGGCAGTTTTCGTATCGACGCGCTTTGTCCCTCGAATTTGTTGTATCGCGCTGTCTATGAGCTTGGTATTGGGGATGTTTGCCTCTGCTAGGCATTTCTGTATCGAAGGATCCTGGGCTAACGAGGTAATGAGGTGGTCTATGGCGATAAAGCTGTCTTTCTGTGTCTTTTGGAGTTCGCTTGCAGCGCGAAGCACCTTTGAGAACTGCGGTGATATAGAAACATTTTCCGGGGGTGGGTCTTGACTTGGCAGTCTGACAAGAGCTTTCTTCATAGCGCGGTCGAGCATTTGAGGGTCACCATGGGCGCGTTCAACGACTTGCTTGAATAGCGGAGCGGACGACCCAGAGTGGGAAGCATTCATAGTCTCTTGCTGATCTTTTGACTCGTCGATTGGGGGATCGAGGAGGGACACAGCCAGATGTAAGGGGAGTATTTGAGAGTGAGCATATTGCTGTGCGAGTTCGTGGGCATCGGCGAGGGCCTTCTGCCCTCTATCGGTGAATTGCATGCCCGAAGTCATGTTGGCGGTTGTAGGATGATGATATGAAGGTCTGGTCAATTGGAAGATCAAGTCGTAGTGGTCGAGCTATTATATTCGAACAGACTTCGAGTGCAGTGACCAGGAAATCAAAAGAAAGATTGTGTTGAGCACTACCTATGTACCTACCAGAAACTTCACCTGCTTTCTGGACTCTTCTGACGGAGTTCGGTCCGCCCACTTGATAGGGCTGGACCCCCGCCCCGCGTCGGGAACCAACCCGAGGCCTGTCATGGCCGGAGGGGACCTGGTCCGTCGCTTCTCACCGGATCACATCGATGGCAAGACAGTCAAGAAAAGAACATCGCGACGAATGTTATCAATTGTCCTGGGTATCTCTATATAAATCTCAAAATGCCGCCTGCTAATTGGAAGAGTGACGTCGCGTATGCCGTTACCAATTTATTGAAAGTACTGATGCTTGTAAAGTACTATGACGAAGATTATATTGCTTCGAATAAGCTTTCTTATAGCATCGTCATAGCCATTGCTAACATGACAGCAATCGCACCCATGGCTCCCTTCCCTGATCCACCAACCGCCTGCACCGCACCTGCGTTGTGTGTCTGGTTTGCTGCAGTAGCACTTGCGCTGCCAGAAGTGGATGCAGAAGTACTGCCCGTACTCGTGGCGGAGCTTGAAGATTTGCCGCTGGTGGACGTCGCCATTCTGCTGGAGGTCGAGGATGAACCTCCAGGGGCAGCAGCTACACCAGTAGAGCTTGTCGATAAGCCACTGGAGGTCGAAGATGCAGTCACGGAAGAGGTAGCAGTGGCAGACTGCTGGCCGGAAGCTGCGGCGCCAGCGGTGATGACCACTGGAACAAAATTGATCTCTGACGCGGCGAGAGTGGTGGTTGATACACCTGGCATGTTGGCGGCTGAGCCGATCGCGGAATCAACACAAACGGCGGAGGTGCTGCCTGAGACCGCACAGCCGTTGTCCATGGTGCTTTTTCCTGTTAGCTGGGCTTCCACCTTAGGAAATGGAGAGGTACAAGTCTTGCGCGCCAACTAAGAGGTGTACTGTCGAAGGTCCATCAACGACCGTGAAAGGTTCTGGGATGCCGCAGTTGTTTGGATCGGTTCCCGGGGGGCATTGGACTGCATAGGTAGTTGCCGAGCCGCTCTGGACGTTGAGGGTTAGAAAAGGTTGGCACAGGAAGTTTCGTAAGCGTACCGAACCCACGACGGAGCCCACCACGCTGTGATTGCCCGCTCCTCCGGGGAGAAACAGTGAGACCGTGGACTGTGCTGAGCTGAAACCTATCAGGGCCATTGTTGCGAGGGTAGTGGCAATCATCTTTGATATTATTCGGATTTATGAGGGGAATGTAGTCTGGGTAAGCTGCTGTCAAAGAGAGTGTGGAAGAAAGGTGATTAACGAGTGAAGACAAGAAACCAGGAAAGAGTGACTGCTGCCTCGAGATAACATAGGAAGAGAAAGATAACACGAGAGGCGGCGTTAGCAAGGAGGCTGTAAATGCTATGCTACAGTACTACTGAAGTAATTTCGGTTTAAAAATAGGGGTAAGATATGCAGGTACGCTCGTAGAATAGCGCCAACTTCCGTCAAGCGAGAGCGTCTCGACAACAACCATAAGATGATATTAAATTGTTGCATTTCAGCCACGATGTTATCCATACCGTTGTATGCGAAACCTGTATCGGTTTTTTTGAATTTGCCGAGAGCCTCATCAAAATTAGCGAATCTTCAAGAAGTGCAAAATAAGAACCAGATTTGTAGAATCAACCTCACTGCCCCCCCGATGCTTCATATTTATCATAGTACATTCAATGCTCCATATGTAGTATACCCAGTGCTTCATATGTAGTAAATTCAGTGCTTCGTATGTGACCTATTCAGTGCCCCATATGTGGCCCATCCAGTGCCTCATATGTGACCTATCCAGTGCTTCATATGTAGTATATCCAGTGCTTCATATGTAGTATATCTAGTGCTTCGTATGTGATCTATCCAGTGCTCCATATGCAGTATATCCAGTGCTTCATATGTGATCTATCTAGTGTCTCTTATATGATCTATCCAATGCTTCATATATAGCATATTCAGGGCATCATACGTAGTATATTCAGTACTTCATACTTAGTATATCGAGTGCTTCATATGTAATATATTTTATGCCTCATATGTAGTATATTCGATGCCTCTTATGCGATCTACCAAGTGCCTCTTATGTAGTCTACTCAGTGCTTCATGTTCGATCTACTCCTTCATATGTAGTATATACGATCTATTCAGTAAGTCGCATAAGAGACACTAGATAGATCACATATGAAGCATTGAATATACTACATATGAAGCACTGGGGGGGCAGTGGGGTTGATTCTGCAAATCTGGTTCTTATTTTGCACTTTTTGATGGGGCTCTCGGCAAATTAAAAAAAAAACGATACAGGTTTCGCATACAACGGTAATATCTACGGATAACACGGTGAACATCCTGTGTCCACTGCATAGCATCTCATGATATGCATATAGCACCAGAAAGTTCCATCCTTCTATTCTGCTTGTCCTAGACACAAGCACTCTCATTGCCGTCGTCAATACCAACTCCGCGTCTTGCGACTAGGGCCGTTCTTGCTTGATCTCTCATATCAATTTGGCGAACACAGCCCGTTGTTGATCGGGGAATATTGTGTTGTTACTATTTCGGCCAAATTGGTCGCTTATCTTCGTTGGAAACAGGGGAGTTAGTAACCTCCGCTTCTTAGGGCTAGTAAGGCAAGGGCCCGTTAGTAGAGTTATCACCTTCCACCTCCTAGATAGCCTCCTAACAGCAACAACCAAAATACCAATATGCCCCCATATGACCTCGTGTTCCAACAGTCTCCGAGAGATCGGTATCTGAGCCCTCCGGTTTCCCCGACGGACTCAAAGCTCAAGGACCAAGGTGCACTTCCAGGACTTCATAGACACTTTCGTGGCTGTAATGTTCATCGCCCAGCGAGGCTTTAGACCGCTTGAGAACAACGTACTCAAGGTATATGGACTCGCTGATAGACCTCTCACGCGATGGCGGTGCGATATTTCTCAACTTTACAAGACACTACGCTTTCGAACATTCTGCGGAGCTACTTCTTTGCTCCGCAAGCGTCCTGGCAGTGACTCCCTGGAGAACATAATTGCGGCATAAACATATTGCCCCTTTAAATTGGTCACAGTGATTGGCCTTTGCTTACAAACTTGCTGTATCGAATTCTGAAAACCGATGATTGTGGCCAGATCTACCACGCTTTTTGTCGGTATAGATTTGACTCCAGAGCTTCGACACTGCTGCCCGAGACGGGATAGTATTAAATCTCATACCACAATGCCGCGAGTATATCTAAGCCTGCTGAAACCGGATCCCCTAAGTACCTTACTGTTTAGCAATATACCTCCTGATATCACTTATTCTGCTGAGATTCAAACCTTTCTTTACAATCACCGAACTACACCACGTGTTCCCGACATCCGCTTATTTTCAGATAGAATAGGAGCGTCAAACAGCACATGTCCATGAGTCATTGGACACTTGTAACACCCCAAATCTCTTCAGAGTCGGACTCAGGTTCATAGCAACATAAATCTGTCTCCACACGTTCCTCAACTCATACCCATATCCAAACCTGGCCTAAACCTCCCAGCAACCCTCTTAAATGCCCGGCTAATAAGCCCACAAACATCCAGGGTTAACGATCATCCGATCCCTTTCCTCCAGACCTCACGCTTTGCAATCTGCACAGCTACCACAAAGTCTTCAAAGCATACCTAGTTTAACAGCGAGACTGGAATGAAGGCCCTTCGTCTTGGTGAGATTAAGGAATTTTAGGCCTTATCCACCGGTCGCGGAGGTATCTCGTGTAGGTTAAAGGGAGAAACCCTCTATAAGCAGATGTACATAAATCTTCCCGCTGAGGTTTGTGTCATTCATTCGTTCAGTTGTTACGGCAGAAACGGTGCAATTGCAAACAGACACCCAATATTACTGGCACAAGGCAAGTATATTCACAGCATCAACGGCTCACATTTCTCAGGTCGATGATCTTAGCACATATCCAGTTCTAAGAGAAAGTGGATCGCCTGAACTCAAGAGCATTCACGTCATCTACTCTTATGTATCCTACCCTCCCCTGTGCACCTCAGCTATCCCCACTATGATGAGTCCATCTCATAAAACGTCTATTACAAAAGCGAACAAGCATAAAACACCCATGTCTCACTGCGCTCGCTCGCTACGTGCAAAGATGGTATCCGAAAGACCGCTATAGACTTGAAAATCAATTACCTTTCTTAAACAAAATTTTCAGACAATCATACTCCGGACCATTTTGCAATCATGAATCCATGCTAATCAAACTCGAAAAGAGCCTCATCTAGTGCCTCCACTGTAGGAGATTCACTTAAAACTTGTGTCGCTGCGGGCGGTACGTCTGACATGGACAGCGTTGATGCCGACTGTGAGTCTGGCGAGGATCGCGTGGGTGAAGACTGCACATCAGGCGATGAGTGCGCTGTTGCTGAATTTGAGTCTGTCACTGACACGATAGGTGTGGCTGCGTTTGTAATCGAAGCATGACTGCTGAGGATGTCTCCCACAAAAGCCCCGACACTCGTCGCCGCCGCCGGTGTGATCGGATAAGATGGCAGCGGAGGGTGTATTGATCGCCCAAGCGAGCCCAGAGAGAGAAACAAGACGAGGATGCTGAGACAGCAGATTGTAATATTCCGCCGATCCTGAGCCGCAAGGTAAACGTAGTTCCGTAGCAGGGTCCAGAGGGGTAGGTCTTGCTGTCGATGCCTTTGCCGACGGGGCTTGGGTGGAGGTGAGAATGGCATCGTCTCTTCAGTCAGGCCATCGACGTACGCCTGTGCACCTTCACCGTATATCTCCCTCATCCTCGCATCGTCGAGACCGGTACTCTTTCCACTACTCTGAATTACTTCGTCCTGCTGTACGTGGCTTTGCTCCATAACGTGCCTTTCTTCCACCTCTTTCCGCAACTCCAATTCTCTCTTCATATCCTCTTCCATCCACGGCAAGATCTCCACATCTACCCTCTCCATCTCCCTCCACGCAGCGCCCCAAGCGCCAGCCCTCATCAGCCCATTTGCCGCATACAATTTGATATCCCACCTTCTGGTCCCTGCGCCGCTTCCAAACCGTCCATCTCTCACTCTTCTCCCGCAGTCGTCGCAGATGTCCGCATCATTGTCGTCTTCGTCGAAGTGATCTGCGTCGGATTCGGCTAGGTCGGCTTCTTCATCCGGCTCAAGATGGAAATGGCCGCATTTGAGAATCCTCGGTAATTTCAGCTCTAGAGACTCCAGCAGCCGCTCTTCAAGTAGATCGTAGTCTTCCCGCGGGTGAGGGATAAGAATGCCTCTCTCTAGTACGGTGTCTGTAGCTTTTTCCTGCAGTAGCTTCCAGTTCTCTAAGATATAGCCAGGTAGTACACTCTCTAATACCTCCGTCGAATACGAGAGCGCAATCGGCAGAAGCGTAACATGAAGAAGCACTAGCGGATATTCTTTCTTCAACTTCTTTGTCGGGCTAAGCTTCGACGTCGAACGCATGGCACTATGGTGCGAGCGAACCGATCTAGGCGTACCATTGCGCGATGGCGTCGTAAATTTGTATCGCTGTTGCGACGATGGCGGAGTCAGATGAGGCGGAGGCGTAGTTTCCAGTTGCATCGCCCGGACAGAGGAAGGATTTCGGAAAGGCGAGCGGTTCTTGGCCGGCGTGTATGGAAAGGACGGCGGTAGCTCACGTTCACTGGGTGGGTATCCCGACTCGGAGAGAAGGACTGAGATTTCATCGTCGGAGTGTTGCGGGGAGGTCTGGGGGGAGCTGTGATGGGATGGGATATCGAAGACGGCTTCATCGGGGTCGCTGGAGTGGTGCGCCGAGCCTGAGACTGACTCTTCTTGATCGTCCTCGTCGAGGTCGTGCTCAATGCTTTCAATTCTTTCCTCGTGTGACTGCAATGATGCGCGTTTACTAAGGAAGTCTTTTGCCTGAGGAGGAGATATTGGGGTGTGGTAGTTTTGGAAATCGGTCACTGATGTGTACTCCATTGGGATTGCTTTGGAATGTGAAGTGGTGACACGGTTCCGTGTAGTTGCTATTGCGAACTGTTACACCAGCCCCGTCGAGTGTGATTTCTATGTTTGGGTACCTTGCGTTGTTGGGGCAACGGGCTCGCTTAGTGGAATTAGTCGGTATTACTACCCCGGGGCAATTTGCCCTACAGATATGATGGATCTGTGTTAAACATCAGTAGGCTGAACGCGTTCATTGCATATCAACGACAGTCTATTTGATGTTTTCTTTTCCAATATGCGGTTTGGTGTGAGTTTCTTGATTATCTATTTCATGTTCTACTCGACTCAAGCCCAAGCTTTCCGTACAAATGCAGTTTGGTCAGGAAGTAGGAAAACAGTCCAGTGATTAATGAACAGACAACGAGCTTCGTTGTGTGTGTTTGTGTTGCATACAATCAGCGAGTGCCGCTCTAGTCAGAATCTTCACTAGCCAGCTCTTGAACTTGATATTTGTACATGAACGAGACGCAAGTCCAGTACCTATCTGGAGAAGAAATAACTACTCCAGAAGCAAACGATTGCTTATCATATTGTGGGACAGAGAAAGCTTCAAGTCCTGCAGCGGTTCTTTCTTCAAACTTTTGCTCTGAAGAAGCTGCCACTGAGCTCGTGGGGAGGTCCGAAGTTGGTGAACAACAACAAGTCTTTCTAGGAAGTATGATGCCGGTTGCCCAACAAAGAAGTGATAGTCTTGCCATGTCGGTGTGAGTAACCACATTTCTCGTCCCAAAGATTTGGTATGAACGAATAGTCACGTTGATTTCTCGAAAGAGTGTCATCGTCGTTTCGGGTTCAATTTCAAAGCATGGGCCAATAAGAGAACTGAAAAAGAGCATCTGGTACCGGCCAACATTAACCTAAACTGCCATTTGTTCTGGTAGTCAGGCTGGCTATCGGTTCGGCTCTAGTTCCCCTCCCCTTGTGGGGAAAGCCATTCTCTCATGGTTGCTATCGATACACAACTTGTGACTTGGTCTTTTCAAGAGCGGTTGAGTCTCGTCAAAGATTTCGAACCACCTTCTAGCTGCCTCAATCCATTTCATGCTTCTAGCTTCATATTTCCATTTGGAATTCATCATCCAAACGCGATGATCAGTAAATAAGATTCAATCAATGCAGATATCGTGGCTATGAAGGAAGCGACCGTCTTGTCATTTCATTTCGATGAATCAGATGTCTAATTCCAACCTAGTTCAATATAGACTTAGTCTTATTGGTTTCTCGATTGAACACAATCATCAATTCACGTTTAATCGTCAAGCATTTGCGATAAAGAAAATTGGCAAAAGCAATATATGGAAAGACTTACCTCGTGATGAACGATGAGCTTTGAGATGAGATTTATGTACAATTCCAATTTTCCTGTCAGATCATAACGAACTCAAATGAGAAATTGATTGATTGATTTATATCTCACTATCTAGCTATCTATGTAGCTAACAATAGCGTTCTATGCCTACTTTCGAGAAGGAACCCCGAGGGTAAAAAACCTTCCTTTCTATCCTTTCCCACCTTGCACATTACTCGCTCTGTTGCACCACGTTTCGTTTCTTGCACTGCTCATCGCTCGTTGGTTTGAACCTGTCATGGTATTCCCCAGGGTCCATGAGGCTAGCCTTGCCATAGAGCTGCCATCCGGTTATTTAGAGCTCTTACAACCCACTTTTAGCTACTAAACTTCTAAACACCTACATATTGACTCTGTACTTTACAGAAACCTCCGCTTATATGTTGCTCCAGCTTGTTCAAGATGAGAAATCAATGACGTACTTCTCGCTCTAACTTTCGAAGGCAAAAAGGGAAATGCCTCGAAGAAGTTCGTGGCATAGCAGACAGCTGTGTCCCCCTGATGATTCGATCGTATAAGAAGCGATTGTGGCCGTCATTGACGAGGTAGAACAGGAATTGTCGAATGTCTTCTAGTCGTTGAAACAAGTTTTTAAAGCTTTAAAACGATCGTTCTGTCGGTTTTTCCTCGTAAGAAATAACACACTCTTGCCAAATTCGCATAAAAGATCGAAAAATCTTCGAGTGTGAAAATATCATTGTGGTGCGGTCTGCCAATCGAAGAAGGACTCTTTCCAGGTTCGTTTCCACGAAGATCGCTGCTTTTGATGGTCTTGGTTTCTTCGTTGTCGAGGGATTCTTGTTAGAAGTTTTTGTTTTTCCTCTCTCTCAATCTTTCCGACTGAATTATAAAGCATTCGCGATATAAGTAGGTTTGGAAAAGGCAACGTATGAAAAAGCCTAATGTGAGAGACGACTTTGTCATGTTTATTTCCACTTCTTCTACTAGCCAGCCCAAACCATCGATAGTTGTTTAAATGTCTTTCGCCTTTTCCTATGATATTATTATTGTAACAAGAGGTTTGGAATCCTAGCCTTTCAGAGACGGGCGTGTTTTCTTTTCGATTTGGGACCTAGTTTGATAGGTCTTTCCCGCCCAATCTTCTATATCGTCGACTTGAGAACGGGGGGGAAAGGGTTGAGGACTCGGATGTTTATTCCAAGGGTTTTGGGCAGGGTTGAAGGATTGCTAGGTGGAGCGTTGGAGAAGGGGATGTGAGGGAGAAGGATCGATGGGGTGGGTATAATTAAGATGGTAGAGAATGTGCGTCGCATGCTCAATGTTCGATAGCCTGTCTTTCGAAACTTGGAGTCGATAAATCGAAGCCTAGGATACCTTGAGTCACAGACTATCATCTGGACACGTCGTGGTGACTACATAGAGAATTGGAGAAACGGGATGGGATAAAAGGGGTTGCGCCTGATATGAAAGATTATTCCGTCGAAATGAAGTGAAATTTCACCTGGTTATGGACAGCGAGTTTCTTAGATAAAAATCGCAGTTGCAATTCCATAGAAGCCGTTCTAGTTATCTATGAAGCATAGTATTACACAACACCCGATTCATCAGTACCCGCAGAAAACATTGGAAAGTAACCTAAAACCTCCCAAGGGGCATTTTCTACTTGGCAATCTCGACACCACCGGCAGCCCCTATTTTGATCAGCAGAGGCCCAATTGACTACAAAAATGGACAAAACTCACCAAGTGCTTTCTTAATATCTCCGTAGATTGCAAACTGAAATGAAGTGAGAGTTCCCACCATGAACTTGAAAACAGTGTTAGTTGACTGCTGGATAATATATGATATTCAAGTAACATACCAGCCTAGCCCCAATACCAGTGTAGCTACCGCGGAGTCCAAGTTCTCTTGCAATCTTGATCAGACGGCTTGTGGTACCTTCTCCTGGGAGCCCCTTGGTCTTGTTGATCTTGCTCAGCATTGTGTCGGCGGGCTGAGAAACAAGGGCGGCGGCAAAGCCAGCCATTAGACCGGATCCCAAGTTAATAGTTGTCTGCATGCCATTCGAGGCTTTCGACTTGTCCACAGACTGATAAACCATCTCAGAGACTTTCTCGAAGACCACGAATTTAGTCATCGTGTATGGAACCCTTGGAGCATATCAGCCTGAGATAACAACACAGGAGTAGTCTGGCTCACTGTTTGAAAAGGATGGGTCCAAATCCCGAGTAGAAAGCACCAATGCCCTCAGTCGAGGCAATCTTTCCAAAGCCACTCACAAGACCCGAAGCAAATGTAGGCTCGGATACAAGACGAATTCTTGTGGCTTCCAGAGGGCAAAGCGCGATATCGGCAAAGAACTCCGCCAAGGCAGCTGAAGCAAGGTAGACGGCAGTCCGGTTGTTTGATGCTGTCTCGTAGCCCAGATAGTTGATACACTGCTGCTTGAAGAGTTCATATCCTCCAAACTTGAAAGCACCTTGCAAAAAGTACCCGGCAGCGGTAGGACCGAAACCAGTCAAGAGAGCACCCGCGCCCTCCTTGGCAATAACTTGACGGAATCCGCCGATCATGCCTCTGTTGTAGGTAACAGGGTCGAGTTGTATCCGGGTCTTAACCCTGTTGCGGTATACATCAGTCAGCTATTGGGGATGTTCTAAAGTACGCTACCAATCTACCACTTACACATCGACAGGCGTTAGGCCACCGTGGGTAACTGAACAGCATACTGCGCCGGCCAGAGCAAATCTGGAGTACAGCGCGACACCACTAAGCTTTTCAGGAGTCTGAGCTTTGGCATTCTGAACCACGGCATCGAGCTTCGGTAGGCCCGTCGACGACGAAGGCGCTGATGCAGCCATTGTAAAGAATGAAAAGGGGATGAAGGATCTGTAGGTGAGGGTGGGTGTCGGCGATTGCTAGGTGAAAGGTTGTAAAGTGGTTGAGGTAAGCTGTCGAGGAATAAATCTCTAGCGCGGCACGGCTTTTTCCGGAATAAACTCCGAGGGATTTTCAGCAGTCAAAGTCTACCTCGTCGCTTCCGTTTCTCCGTTGATGAATCTACGGCCTTTCAACGCACATTTGATGTCAATTAATAACCTGGAATCCACAGCTACCGCCTTGCCTCAGGGGAACAGTGCTGGGCCGTGTCCCGGAGTCCTTAATTGCTGCATCAGGTATCTTCGACTGGCGAAGTGGATATTGAACATCTCGTGCGAATGCGATTGTTTCCATGATGTCAAGCCCGTTGGTTGCTGCATTACAGGCTACTGCCTTGGGTTCCGCATTGAGGTTCGATGGCGACCATGATCGAATGGTCTCCATGTCAGGTTAACTGGGGGCAGCCATCTTCACGTCAAGCGGGCCTTTAATATATCACGAACCCACCCAGACAAGGTCAGCGACAGTGATACTACGAGGGCGACGAATTGAATGTCCTTTTAGTACACACTAACATAATGGCCGGATCATGATTGTATAGACTGCAAAGCACACCAATGCTGCTTTGCATCTTCTTTTGCCTTCCCTCGTCTTTGGCCAAGACTTTACTTGTAAAGGCCTACCTGTACTTTCCTCTCTCTCGTAGTCGAGATTGCCACAGCTCTTCTTTCCTCGACTTCCAATAATGAACAGCAGTAAGCCATATGGTTGTTTGATAGAGTATGTTCTCGCCACTCGTCCCGTGTCCGATACCCCTAGCTCTTTCCAGGCTCAGCCAAAGCTGCGACCCTGGCTTTCTTGAGGTCAAAGTCTGTCCCTTAACATCTGGATACACTTTCTGAAGACTTTGGTTTCCCAGGAAAATAATTCACTTGGAGATATTGCAGGCGTCTCCCACGTTTGCTTAGATGGGAGCACCATCGATTGAAAGATTCTGCAGGAACTCCTATCGTAGTTATGGCAGCTTTCGTCACTACTGTATGCGGCCAAACTTGTTAGACCTAGGCTGTGTGATCCTTTCTCTGCTCGCCTGTGCTTGTGGGTGATGTTGTTCAAGCGGCCAACTCTTTCTGCCCTTCAGAGAACACAAAGGACCTTCAAGTTTCAGGACACTGCCTCCCGATTTAACTAAGAGATTTCAGTGTCATGCCGTGTCCTTCATGCATTCCAGTAGACGAGCTTAATTCCTTCTTCATACAAGTGGCTGCTTTCTAGGTTACCGTTGTGCAACCTGTCAAAATTTCAGTGGGCTTGTTCAAAGTAGTCACCCTGGCTGATCGGCCCAGATTTAGAGGCTAGGGAAAGATGAAGGAGTTGTGCTGCTAAGTGATCTGAGACAAACTTCGTCAGCAGCCTGGGCCCGCCGTTCAACGGAAGTGGCTCGGGTATGGAAAAGTCATATCTTATCTCTGGGCCTAGGACGCTATCACAGCCTTCACAGGCCGCGCTTCTGATTGAGATGCATGTCTAAGACAAAGGTAGGCGGAAGGACAAAGTTTTACCCGCCATTCCGACAAAGGCACGCCTTGGGTCGTGATATTGGATCTTGCGCAAAGCCGCGCGGGAAGAAGAGTCTGCTTTACATCTGATTCCCTCATATCGGCGACTTTAGTAGTCGTTGTTAAGGAAGTTCACAGACACGTGCTCGTACCTGGCCCAGGAACGCAAGAGATATCTCGACAACCCGGAGAGCTGCTAGAACCGCTTGGTCCAGGATCAGGAACACTGATGATAGGTCCCCCGAGATCTGGCTGAGCAGAAGCTTGGAAGAACGAACTTATTAGTGGCGCTGTAATAGCAGTATGGATATGGAAAGATTGGTCCCTTGCACCAGAGTCTGTTCCAACCATGGGGTCAAAAATTCTATGGGAGCATTCTGTATCTCGGAATAGGAGTTTGCAATTGGATCTTGAAGCATATTGAAAGTGCCCTTCAGTGCTTCGATCGCTACCAGGCGCGGCAAAGGCAACTCTCAATCATAAAGACCCAATCTACAAAACATAACCTCTTTATCGAGCCACAACAACGCCTTGTGGGGAAAAGTCTCCGGTAACAAATTTATTTCCATATTCGAGCGGGATTTATTTCCTACCTTTACAATAAGTTGCTCTTTGTTTTGGAATCCTCGACCTGGGCGTTTGACTCTCAGCAAAGCGCCCTGATCATCAAACCTTCAAATGTCGTTCGAACAAGAAATTGATAAAAATAAACCTTCCTCTTCCCGCGGAGGGGGGGGGTTTCAAATTATGTCGAGTAAATATAGTATCACTACCTGGCAAGGCCCGCGGTCATGAAACGACGACACAAGCTTTTCCTGTAGTGCGGACTCGTCTTGTTTTGAACGATGCATGAGTTCAACTAGGAAGCACGAGCCGGGTTCAAACCATTCAAGAGCAGTTCTTTCAATTCTTTGGGGTCGTGAACAGACCACGACCGACGGTTGGTGACTGGTGAGGCAATGCGAATGTCAAGAACCGCCAATTCTTACGATGCGTCTCCCACGTTTCAGATCATCCCTGCCAAGTTCGCGATTATGCAATGCGGTCATCTTATCAATCTATAAACGTCCAATGGGTGGCGCACTCTAGATCAAGAAACGAAACAAATTCATGGGACCGCGAAAAGACTGGCACTACTATGGTTCTTCCAAGTAGCAAAAACCCTCACTGGCATATACACTATCTATGCACATGGGAGGATCTCGACTTTGACTGGCATGGTTGATGTCGCTTTTAGCAGCAAGAAGTTTGCAACGGAGTATCTGGTCCGTCACAAGACCTGGTCCAGTCTTGTTACCCAGCTCGACAACACGAGACTCAGGCAGTTCTCCAGCCAGTCGTATCGGTAGTGACCTTTCAAATGGTCATGCGGTCACACCCGGTTGCTTTGGCCAATGTATCGAACCACAGTATTTTCTCTCCAGGGTAAGATCGAAGATGAGTCTAGAATCTCCAGATCAAATAGACAGCATGCCCAAACAGAGATCAAGGCTCATGACTATGATGCTGAAAACAATGAGCTAAGAGAATGAAATCTCGAACGTCGAGTTTCATGGGCACAAAGTAATCAGCCAACAACAGCGAACGACAAGATGAGGACACATAGTGAGTACTCTATCAAGGCTTGGCTTGGTCGATTGGAGCAGATCCGGTCAATATCTCATGGCGAGCACGTGTAGAAGCAGCAACAATAATAATAATGGCGTAGCACAACAGGTTTCAGTGAGGGCCTAAGGTGGGTAGGTCCTGGACGATTCGGGGGCCATATGGGGTAAAGGTACGTACCACGGTAGCGTCGAAAGGATCAGCACCGATCGACAGTGATCTCCCCCAATCAAGCTACCGGGATCCGTGGAACATTCTTCGTGCCTTCTATGACTCTTTCGTCTGTGCGGTAGTGCAGGTGTTTCGTCTCTTGTTACTCGAAGCGGTTTGGGCCTGCCGCTGATCGGATGACGCTAAGCAGGGAGCTACAAGCGACCAAACAGTGGCCCAATCAAGACTGGCGCTACGCGTCAATGTGGAAATCGTTTCAGTGCCTTGTGCATGCCCTGGTCGTAATCAGACGAGACCGGAGGTGCGGCTTTGGTGTTTCAGATCTCTCTCTAATACGGACCAGATGGTCACATAAATACCTACGGAATATCCATGGCTAAGCCGCTAACCCGCTACAGGCCGAGCAGTGGCACATTGTGTCGAAGTCTCGCGATTCAACCTTATCTGCTAATGCACACCATAATCTTCGAAACGCTGTACATGGCAGCGTTTCAGGTATTCTTATCTCACTCCATCCCC
>JAABUY010003512.1_pt1 | contig 17214 bp, 12 predicted proteins | sample 5560271 | NCBI WGS metagenome assembly JAABUY01 (sample SAMN10711886, study PRJNA513374) | rock metagenome | isolation source: Antarctica rocks | place: Antarctica: Victoria Land, University Valley
GTTCAGTTTTTCTCATATTGAGAACAACTCAAGAATCATTTCATATTTATTGACTTTTACAACATGTTCATGCTCTCAGCTATTCTCGAATTTGCGTGAAAGATCATAGAAAAAGAACGCACATCATCAAATCTTACAGATCAGAAAGTAGATTAATCGTCAAGTTGAGTTTCGAGTTGACATTTTGAATTCAACTTGATTCGAAGTCGAGTTGCTCACATTTTCAACTCGATTTGAGTCGAATTGCGCATATTTTCAACTTGATGCGACTCGATTCGACTGGAAATTGAGTCAACTCAACTCGACTCGTCAAGAACTCGAGCTTGACATCAAAAGAACTAAATATAGAAATTTTTCCGACTTTTGCATTATCTTTTTGCATTACCTTTTTGGTAGAGAGTCATGAAGGAAAAACATGAAGATCGTTTGATAGAAAGTCATAAAAAGAAACATAAAGAAAAACATGAAGGGAAACATGAAGGGAAACATGAAGAGAAATATAAAGAGAAACATGAAGATTGTTTGATAGAGAGTCATGATAGAAAGTCATGATAGAGAGTCATGATAGAAAGTCATGATAGAGAGTTATGAAGAGAAAACATGAAGATTGATTGATAGAAAGTCATGACGAAGAATCATGAAGACTGTTTGATAGAGAGGTTTGATAGAAAGGTTTGATAGAAAGTCATGATGAAAAATCATGAAGACTGTTCAATCAAGCTATTTACATCTATCTATCTACTTCTTGTCGAGTCGAGTCGAATTGTTAAGTCGAGTTGTTGAGTTCAGCTTTTCAATTCGACTCAAGTTCTCGAGTTCAACTTTTCAATTCGACGCGACTCGAATTCAAAAATCTTTCAATTCGACTTGACACTTTTCGAGTTGAGTACTTGACTCGAACTCGAGTACTCAACTTGACGCGATCAGTTTATCAGAAAGTGATTTATACTTACAAGCAACTATTTACTTTAAACAATGTTGATGAAGAAGTTACATGAATTGACTTTGTTAATATTTCTTTTTTTTCAAAGAAATTGAATTACAAACTGAGAAGCAATAAATTCATCATTGCTGTCGACGTCAATTTATCTTTTAATCAAAAAGCTTTTTCTTATACTTTTGTTAATCATTACGTTCATGTCTGACTTTTATTATGATTATTCATAAAATAGTTTCAAGAGTTCTCAGTCTCATCTTTCAGAAGTTATGCAACATTCATGCTTTTTATCATACATCAAGTTTAACTCATTTACTTACTGATCTTTCTTCGCTGTTGAGTACAAATCACAGTCTCATCTTAAGTTTATATGAATCACGAAAAATCAAAATGCTGAGATTGAATTTTATTGTGTTAACTCAATTGAAATGCTTATGAGTTACATGATAAATACAGATGAACATTAAATAATTGATTTCATAGCTTTCTCATATGTCATGAATTCACACAATGCATCATTATGAGTTCATTGATGAAAAGATGAAGACGATTCGCGATTTGTAAGTTCAAAAGTTGATTACTATCATTTTTACAGATCATATGACATTCATGAGTTTCAAGCGAATGTCAAAAATATCATTGACTATGAACTAAGTAAGTTGAGAAGTTGAATTCAAGAACTTGAATTGAGTTGAAAAGCTTGACTTGACAATTCAATTCGAAAATTCAACTCAATTCAACAAGATATTAGATAAATGTAAATAGTTTAATCAAACAGTCTACATAATTTTTCTTCATGACTTTCTATCATGTTTTTCCGTCATGACTTTCTATCAAAGTCAAATGATCTTCATGTTTTCTCATCATGACTCTCTATCAAATGATTTTCATGTTTTTCTTTATGTTTCTCTTTATGTTTCTTTATTAAACAATCTTCATGTTTCTTTTCATGTTTCTCTTCATGTTTTTCTTCATGTTTCTCTTCATGTTTCTTTCTATGTTTCTCATTATAATTTTCTATCAAATAATTTTCATGATTCTCTTTATGATTCTCTTAATTAGTGATGAAACTCATCTGTACGCAATGCTGATTACGAATCTACTGTTTAGCTATAGTAGAGTCTAAAGATTATCAAAAGTTTGAATAATATTAAAATGCTGCTTGATGATGAAGCGCTGTGCGTTGATCATGTGCAGAGTTTTCATGATCTTGCAAATTTCAATAATCTTAATTTGCATGCTACAAAAGCAATCTGCATGCAAATGAGAAAGTTAAATAGAATGCAGAACTACGAGAAAAATCGCTTATGAAAATCATTCAATTCAGTATCTTGTCATTATGTTCATGATGATGAAAACTGAAACAAAACATTCTTGCATTTGATCTGTTGAGAATGATTAGCAGAAAGAACTTGAATCACGAACATTTTTTAAATTTACGTGCTAACTACATATAAATCTTATTAAGACTGCATGTCTGTTACTACAACATAAGTAACTCATGAGTTTTATTAAATTCAACATAAGCAAACTCAAGAATTTTATTAATATCATTTAACAAATGTTTAGATATAAACATTCTATACATAAATAATATGCTGATGAAAAAACTTCGTTAAGAGAAGAGAAACATAAGCGAATTAGTAAAGAATTGATTGAACTACGCTGTCTGATTAAAAGTGTAGCAGATGAACATTTTTGCAAAACATGATTAATCTGCATGAGAAAGATCTTTACAGATAACATGAAACAGATGAGTTGCACACTTTACAAGCGAAGCAAGCATCTGTGAAACATGATATACAATGATGATGACTGTTGATCTTAAGAATCTTACTTCTTCACTGAACTCTGACTCTTGAATGTCTTGATGATAAAATCAATCTCTAGTCAAAGACATCATCTGTATAGCTTGAAAGAACAGTAGTGTATATCAATGTGATTAAAGAAGAAATTGATTGTGATATACATGCATATCATTGACAAAACATCTGCAACTCATGTTTAAGAAGTAAACTGTTGAAATTTAAGCAGCGAAAGATCTTGCTTATCTTGAACTGTGAATCTGCTACGAGAAAAACTCTCTGAGTGATTTCTTAAGTTTAAGAGAAAAATCAGCATAAAGATCATGTCTTATGTATGTTGCATGCAACGTATGCAACATATTTTCGATAAATCATACAGAAGCAAAAGCGCAAAATTAATGACTTGCAATCATTCAGCTCAGTTAACAACTTCTTTCATTTAATGAAAAACTCATCATCTCAGTCAAAAACATGCATATATGTTAATAAATGCTTAAGATTCAATCAATGAACAGTAGAAACAGCTGAGTCAGACATCTGCTTAATCAAAATATTAACTTGCAACACAGATTAAAGTGATCACGTCAAGTCAAATCATCAAGATCGAGTCAAGTTTTCAACTCGTCAAGACTTGATTTAAGTCAGAATTCTTGACTTGAGTATTTGAGTCAAGTCAAGATGTTCAACTTAAGTATTTAAGTTGAGTCAGAGAGTTGAAATCAAGTATTGACTCGAAATTCTCGATTCAATTCATCAAGACATCAAGATAAATAGATAGATATTTTATTATCACTTTCTATTATGACTTTCTATCATGACTCTCTATCAAATAGCCTTCATGTTTTTCTATCATAGCTTTTCTTCATGACTTTTCTTCATGACTTCTCTTCATGACTCTTCTTCATGACTCTTCTTCATAACTTTCTACCATGTTTCTCTATCATAGCTTCTCTTCATGACTTCTTTTCATGACTTCTCTTCATGACTTTTCTTCATGACTTTTCTTCATGACTCTCTATCAAACAATCTTTATAGTTTCTCATCATGACTCTTTATTATAGCTTTCTAACATAGTTCTCTATCAAAGCTTTCTACCAAATGATTTTCATGTTTCTCTTCATGTTTCTCTTCATGTTTCTCTTTATGACTTTCTATCAAAAAGATAATGCAAAAAGATAATGCAAAGATGAAAAACCGGAAAAATTTCTATATTTAACTCTCTTGACGTCATATTCGATTGCTTGACGAGTCAAGTCAAGTCAGCGAGTTCTGACTCATCTTGAGATTGATATTGAGTCGAGTCAAGATGTTCAATCTGAGTATTCAAGTTGAATCGAGATGTTCGATCTGAGTACTTGAGTCGAGTCAGAATGTAGATATGAAAACTCGACTTGATGATCAGTTTAACACAGATGATGAAATGCAGAAAGCATTAAGACTTTTAAATGTTTACAACTCAAGCTCATTATTCATCACATTTACAGAGAAACTCTTAACTATCTCTCGCTTGAATGAACTACTCAAGAATGATTGCAAACAACTAGTTGTAAAAGATTTCAATCTACATCATTCATACTGAAAAGAACGAAGATTCTTCATTCAACATATGATGATTGATATTTTATTAAACATTATTACAAATGCAAAACTGAAACTACTGCTGAAATCAGGCACAATCATTTGCAAGACTCACAATTAGTTTATGATGATAGATTTAATCTTTAGCAGCGAGAAAATACAGTCTATGACATGCAAATGCAAAGTATAAACAGATTTACATCAGAGATCAGATCATTTTTCGATTGTCACAGAGTTAAATTTACAAACAATCTCAGTGCAGTCTTCAACTCATTGACTCTGAAAAGAAATTAACACAGAAGCATTGAATGCTTATCTGCAAATACATCTTTTATCAGATTGTTCTTTGAACAGCAAAGCTGAGATGAATGACAGAGTGACAAAAATCATCAGAGTATTACAAGAAATCATTGAAAAGTTTACTTTCTGAGCAAAATCATCAAATTAAGTAAGAAACTTCTGAAATCAGAGCTGCTTTGAAGTAGTAATGAAATCAAGATGACTGCGAATCATATAAAAAGCATAAAACACATTAGAAACATGAAATGAATATCTGAAACATAATAATCATAAAAACAAGATCATCAGACAAATAAAATGCATACACTTTAAATTACAGATGCATAAGTTAAGTGATGCATTGAAATCAATATGATGCTTTGAAAAATGAGTTAGAATCGAAAGTCAGCTATCTAAAAAGCTTTCTCAGTTTTCATCGCTGAAATAAGATGATACTGATCATATGATAACAACATTTGAAGAAAAAATTGAGATGCTGCAAGGGAAATTCTTCTCTTCATTCTCATAAGCAGACGTTAACAACATTTCAGATTCATTCATATCTTTGATAGTATCATTAAATTCACGCATTTCAGAAAATGAGATGAAGTGAGTAATTAAATGAGTAAAAGTGAACAAAGCATCAAATGTTTCTAGAATTTCAAACATAGCACTTCAAGCAAATCTCACAAAACTAATCTCAGTGCTGATGAGTTTATTCAACATGTGCATGATACATAAATATGACTTGAAGCAGTTCAAAAAGACTCAAACAATAGTGTTATGCAAATCAAAGAAAAGTGATTATATTGACTCAAAGACATATCAACTCATTGCTTTGCTTGATATCATGAATAAAGCTTTAAAGTCAATTATGATCAAAAGATTAAATAATATAACTGAGATTCATCACATGCTTTTAAATGCTCAAATAAGAGTAAGATGCAAGTAATCAATGATCTCAACATTAAATCTACTAGTAGATTAAGTTCACATCATGTGAGATTGCAAAATTAAGTACGTGATCTTCATGCTAAGTTTAAATATCATTAAAGCATTTGATCAAGTCTTGCACATCAGACTGCTGCATATGCTGAAAATGAAAAGAATGTTAAGCTACATAGTTGAATGAACATGCAGCTTTCTAAAGAATTAAGAGACATTGCTGATATTCAATAAGTAAACAAGCACTATGTGCAAGATTAATGCAGACATATTTCAAGAATTTCTCATTTCATTAATTCTCTTTCTATTTTTCAACATAAGTTTAATTGAAAAATGCAAAGCATTGAAAATTAAAATTGAAGTGCTCAACTTTGTAAATGACATTAACATTCTAATTTATGACAGATTCATTGAAGAAATTTGTAAAACACTGAGCAAGATACATGACATCTGCGCAAAGTGAGCTTAAACTCATGACGTAATGTTTGCATCAGAAAAATATGAGCTTATACATTTCACTAGAAAATCGAGAAAATTTGACATGATGATTAGCATACAAATAGAAAGCTCAGTGATTAAGTTGAAGTCAGACGTGCAAGTTCTAGAAATTCAACTGAACATGAAACTGCAATAACATACGCATCTTCAACAGATAGAAGTAAGTCACGTCATAAGAATGTTTACGCTTAGTCATTTAAAAGTCTTTACATGAAAGACAATCTTCACAAAAGCGAAGCAAATGTATTCAACTGTAATAAAATCAGAAATTGCATTCAAAGCATCAGTCTGACATCAGCGTGACAAAGAGAAAAAACTGTCAGACAAGAAATGCAGACTGTTACGAGTCTAGCCTTCGCCTATCCTTTCTAGCCTTCGTCTTGGTTTCATTCTAATCGAGCCTAGTGAGCATTCGAGCTAGAAATGATGTCATTGGAACTCTGCATCATATGTGTAAGGCGCCAACCCAATCGGGCCTAGCACAGGGCTGAGGAACACACATATAAGAATCGAGTTCTTTTCTGTAGATACTTTTCTTTCTTAGCATTTATCTATTAGTTTAATGACACTCATATGACTCGCTCTATGCTGACCCCTAACAGTAGATAAATGCTCACCAACTACTCTGCTATCGATGTGTAGACGATACGAAATAACCTACTTCGTTCATTCAGAAAATGCGCAAGAAATTCTTCGAATTACTTTCATCAAAACACACATTCAAATTTACCCAAATTTATCAAATCAACCACTCAATCTTATCACAATCAAACCTACCTATCTATCTTTATCTTTCTCACAATGACACGCGACTCTGAATCAGTCGAGCCACGAACAGCTCGTCTGCTTAGGAGCACTGCTAGTAGACGAGTTTCTCTTATTCCTTTCGATGCTTCAGCGAGATCTCAGAATGCCGCTACCTCATGAAACATCAACACGAGCCAACAACTTCGTCAATGAGCTATCGATCAGCCAGACGAGATCATCAAGATGCTGATCGAGCTAAGAGATCAACGAGACATGACTTTGAAACTCAACGAGCAATGAATCGATCTACAAGCCGATCACATCAAGAGACTTGATGAGCTAGAGATCAATCAAACGACAATAGACACTCAAGAAGAGACTATCGTCGATCTACGAGAGAAAGTACTGAGTCTCAAAAAGAGACAGCGTTCAGCGAATCATTCTCGATCTCGACAGCCTACGAAGCCTCGAGCTTCTATCGAGAATCATACTCGACGAGAGTCGTTCACTCTATTCGGCAACGGTCATCACAAGTTCTTCAAGTTTCCGAATTCATCTATATTCACTGATGAAGATGAATCGACATGAGACAGCTGAAGAGTCAAGATAGATGACAAGCTTCAGGCAAATGTCGATCACTTCGATAATGAGAATATCTGTATTGTCTATGTGGTATCTAGACTAGAAGGTGATGCTGCTGAGCACATCTTCGCTCGACGTCGACATGACGCTTCGCATTCATACATCTCGATCGACGAGCTATTTGAGCATCTGAAAGAAATATACAATAAACTGAATAAGAATCGAAAGTGTCGTCGCGAGTACAACGCTCTGAGACAAGCAGACAAGTCTTTCAATGTCTTTTACTTCGACTTTATGAAGCTATTCAGCTATCTCGAATACGACGATCGCATCCTGATGAACGACCTTCAGAATAAAATCAATAATCGCTTGCAGAACGCTCTATCAGTCTGTTCAGAGAACTTTACTTCGCTCATTCGCTTAAGAATCTTCCTTCAAGATGTGAATAGTAAACAACGAGTCAATTACCAGCTTCGCAGCGAACGTCGCACTGTCATCGCCAAAGTCACTGTCGTACCTGATAAACGCGCTACTTCTCTGTCAGTAACAACTTTGATAATCAGTTATGTTAAGTCGACTATCTCTTCTACCTCTGAGTCAGCGAGATTGTCAATTATCTGCTACACCTGCAAGATCTTCGATCATTTGTTCAAGAATTGTTCTCAGCTGAACAAGATCGACACTTCTGCACCTCGTGCATTCACTCCTCGCCTACATGAGATCGTCATTTCGAAGAATAAAGAGAATGAGAAAATGTCTTTCGAGAATAGCGAGGCAAAAAACTAGAGACTTTCATCAAAGGCGCGATGAAAGATGTGTTAATTTCTTCAACGACGAGCACATCAGATGATTCTTTTGCTTCTGAATCTTTGACTACTGAATGTGTACTTTCTAGCAATGAAATTAGTTACTCATTGAAGTCATTGATTGACATCGGAGCTGCTGGCTATTCGTTCATTGATGAAGTGATCGCGCAGATTGTTTGTGACCAGTTGCAAATCGAGCTTCTGACTTTGACCAAAGCGAAGCCAATTCGAGAATTCGACGATCATTATGCTAAGAAACTCATTACTCATGCCATCTATTCGAACCTGACTGTTCAAGATCATACGATTGACACAGCTTCTATGTTGATCACCCGATTAGATCAACATCAAATGATTCTCGGAAAAACATGAATGAACAAAACCGACCTAGTAATTGATATGCGGACCGATTTCCTTCGATTTTCGAATTTCAATCCTACTAGTCAGAAACCGATTGCTCTACTCTCAAGCAATAAATCAATCACGAAACGAAAGAGCTTGACTTCTACCCATATACTGAAGAGATCTTTCACTTTCGTTACATCTCAAACCAGTCAAAACAAGAAGTTCATCGAACAGTTAAAACAGCGCGACGCGACTTTGACTAACGTCAATTCTAAATCAACGTTCATTCTGAAACCATTCTCTTTCAGTTCAACGAACATAGCAATGATAGAGGCAGCGACATATAGAATGTTAGTCAAACGTTCAGACGTCAAGATCTTTGCTGTTATCGTCTCGAAAATCGATCGACTCATAACTACAGCTGAAAACAAGTCTGAAGAAGTGAATCTGCATGAGCTTTCCCACGCTGAAGTTCTCGAGCAAGTCAAGATCAAGCTTCTCTCTGAATATCACGACTATCTAGACGTCTTTGATCGAGCAATGATCGATCAGCTATCATCGCATCGTTTCTACGATCACAAAATTGAGTTGACTGATGAAGAAATGCTCTCTCGAAGCAGACTATATCAGATGTTCGATCACAAGCTTCAGAAGATAAAGAAGTATCTGATCGATCATTTAAATAAAGAGTTCATTTTCTTCAGCTTTGCATCATACATCTCGCTCATCTTATTCATCGAAAAAAAAGACGATAGTCTGCGTTTCTGCGTCGATTACAGAAAGCTCAATGCTTTGATCAAACGAAATCGCTACTCTTTGTCATTGATAGACGAGACTTTCGCTCGTATACAAGAAAGCAAGTATCTGATTCGATTGAACATCATTATCGCGTTCAATAAACTTCGTATGCACTCAGATAACGAAGATTTGACTATCTTTATTATCTTCTTCGACTCATACAAATATCATGTAATGCTCTTTGAATTAACAAACGAATCGACGTTCTATCAGCACTATATGAACGACGTGTTGTTCGAATATCTACATCAGTTTTGTCAGATCTATCTAGATGACATTATCATCTACAGCAAGACTCTGAAGAAACACAAGCAACATGTACGATTGATCTTGAATAGACTACGAGAAGCTGATCTACAGATAGACATCAACAAGTGCGAGTTTCATGTTCAGAAAACTATCTTTCTAGAACTCTTGATATCAATCGAAGAATTGAAGATGAACTCGCGAAAGATGCAAGCAGTCGTTGATTGATCTACACTCAATAATCTCACTCAGATACAGTTCTTCATTGACTTCTGCAATTTCTATCGACGCTTCATCAAGAACTTTTCGAAGATTGTTCGTTCAATGATTCAACTCACTCAAAAGAAGATCATATTTGAATGAAATGAAGTCTGTCAGATCGTCTTCGATCATATGAAGAGACGTATGATCGAGACTTCTATACTACGTCACTTTGATCAAACTCGTGAGACTATTCTCGAAATTGACTCATTCGACTACGTCAATGATGAAGTTCTCTCTCAATATGATGACGAAGAAGTACTACATTCAATTGTCTTCTATAGCAAGAACATGTCTTCTGCTGAATGCAACTACGAGATATATGATAAAGAACTTCTGATCATCATTCGAGCATTTGAACACTGACGACTCGAACTGAAGCTAACTGACATTTCTATCAAGATGTTCATCGATCATCAAGCGCTCACCCCGTTGATGAAAGATAAAGAGCTGAGCAGACGTCAGATGCGCTGGGTTCAGAAACTCGCTGACTTCAACTTCAGAATAATGTATCGATCTGGTAAACAGAACATCAATGTCGATGCATTAACTCGTCGAGCTGACGTCGTGCTCAGAGGTTCAGAAGATGAGCGCGTTCGCTATCAACGAATCACTATTCTGACTTCGAATCGAATGAAAATTGCTGATCTAGAAGAGAACATCAGTGAACCAATCTATAAACAGATTCTTGAGACTAATAGAACCGACGAGAATTGTACGCTACTTCGCGAAGCAATAGCAAGAGACGAGACACAATATGAAGATATCAAATTGAAGAATTGCCGAACTCAGGATGAAATCTTGTATGATAATAGTCAGCTATGAGTTTCGTTCAACGAGCTTCTACAAATGAACCTGATTCGTGAGATGCACGATCAATCATCAGTTGATCATTTTGATATTCTTAGAACTGTGAAAGTCATAAAGCGAAACTACTATTGATCATTCATGCGGAAAACGATAGATCGATATATTCGGAACTGCTATATCTGCCAACGTTCAAAGACATCTAGAAATAAATCAAACGGCTTGCTTCAACCTCTATCGATATCTGAACAGCGATGACAAGACATAGCAATGAACTTTATTATCGATCTATCTGATTCGAGCGAATACAACGCTATTCTGACGATCATCTGCAGATTGTCAAAAGAAAGACATTATATTTCTTGCATCACTGATGATGAAGATATCACTGTCGAAAAGACAGCTGAAATGCTGATTCAATGAGTATATTGAACTCATGATCTATCAAGCTTCATAGTATCTGATCGGGGTTCGCAATTCATCTCTATACTATGAAAGTTCCTTTGCAAACGACTGAGCATTTCCCTTCGATTGTTCATCGTCTATCATTCTCAGATCGACGGTCAAAGCGAACGAGTCAATCAGAACGTCGAGCGATATCTTCGATTCTTCTGTTCGTATATGCAGAACGACTGGTCTAAGTGACTATTCATGACCGAGTTTGCCGACAATAACGCCTTGTTCTCAGTCATCTTCTTGACTCTCTTCTTCATGAACAAGAACTTTCATCCTCGTATAAGCTTCGACCCTGACATCATCGAGTATGAAAGCACTCGCGAACGCTTGCAGATCAATCGGACCAAGGATATATCTGAACAAATGAACAAGACATTGATCTTCGCTCGTGAAGCTCTGGTCAAAACACGGAAACAAATGGTGAATCAAGCTAACAAGCATAGAAAGAAGATCAATTACGAGATCGAATCAAAGATGTTTCTGAACGAAAGAAACATCGTTATCGCGAGACTCTTCAAAAAGCTAGATGACAAGATGCTCGATTCATTCAAGGTCACAGACTCTGTTGACTTCTTCTATAAATTGAAACTATCAGACACTATGCGTATACGTGATGTATTTCATTCAGAGCTTCTTCGTCCTGCCGTCGATGACTCTCTGCCTGGCCAGAAGAATGAACTCTCGGGGTCAATAGTGGTAAACAATGAAGATGAATGAGAAATCGACGATATATTGAACTTCCGACGGTATCAAAGACGACTTCAATATCGAGTTAAATGAAAGAGCTATGACAACGATCTCAACTGATATAACGCTGACGACGACGAATTTATGAACGCTCAAGAGGTGGTTGACGACTTTCATACCAAATATTCAACAAAAGCGCACTAAGAAATAACATTCATGCGAACATGAATAGTCAAGGGAGGGAGGTAATGTTACGAGCCTAGCCTTCGTCTATTCTTTCTAGCCTTCGCCTTGATTTCATCCTAATCGAGCCTAGTGAGCATTCAAGCTAGAGATGATGTCATTGGGACTCTGCATCATAAGTGTAAGGCGCCAACCCAATCAGGCCTAGCACAGGGCTGAGGAACACACATATAAGAATCGAGTTCTTTCCTGTAGATACTTTTCTTCCTTAGCATTTATCTATTAGTTTAATGACACCCATATGACTCGCTCTATGCTGGTTTCTAACACAGACTAGAAATTCTGTAGAATCAGATTCTACATCATGTTGCAGAAGCATTCAAAAAAATAAGCATTGAAACGTTAAAGATTGAAATGTATATAAGTTTGCTGCATGTTCATCTAAACATGCTGTAGAATAAAGTCACATTATGCAGTCAAGTCAACGACAGAACGCAAGAGATTAAATAAACATGTAAATTCATATGCATTTGACTGATGAAAATTAATCGCTTCATCTTTCACTTTTCTGTCATTAAGAAAGTAATGCTTCTGAACACATTTATTTAAAAAGATGCAAGAATGTAGTTTAAATGCAGATGATTCAACTCTTTTACGATGATTTCAATAAGTAATAACATCGCAATAGCGTTATATCACAAAGATCAATGAAAGTAATGATGGGAAAAATACAAGAAATGCTAGACTGATCGTCAAGTTGAGTTTCGAGTTGACATTTTGAACTCGAATCGATATCGAGTCGAGTTACTCACATTTTCAACTCGATTCGAGTCGGATTGCTCATATTTTCAACTCGACGCGACTCGACTCGACTGAAAATTGGGTCAATTTGACTCGACTCGTCAAGAACTTGAGCTTGGCATCAAGAGAGCTAAATATAGAAATTTTTCCGGTTTTTTGCTTTTGCATTACCTTTTTGCATTATTTTTTTGATAGAAAGTCATGACGGAAAACATGAAGACTATATGATAGAAAGTCATGAAGAGAAGTCATGAAGAGAAGTCATGAAGAGAAGCTATGAAGAGAAGTTATGAAGAAAAGGCATGAAGAAAAGCTATAGAGAGAAGTCATGACGGGAAATCATGAAGACTGTTTGGTAGAGAGGTTTGATAGAAAGTCATGACGGAAAATCATGAAGAAAAACAAGAAGAGAAACATGAAGAGAAATATGACGAGAAACATGAAGAGAAACATGAAGGTCGTTTGACTTTGGTAGAAAGTCATGACGGAAAAACATGATAGAAAGTCATGAAGAGAAATCATGTAGACTGTTCGATCAAGCTATTTACATCTATCTAATATCTTGTCGAGTCAAGTCGAGTTTTCGAGTCGAATTGTTGAATCAAGCTTCTCAACTCGACTCGACACTTTTTCAAAAAAATTTCAACTCGACTCGACTTGACGCGATCAGTCTAAGAAATGCATCGCAGACATCAATACAATTTTAGCATAAAGATTTCATTTATTCAACAAGATGATAAAGATGCATGATGATTTTCAGAAGATTAAAAGCATTCTTGTAATTTACATCAGAATTAAACGCATAGATTTTAACATTTATCTGCACTTAAGAAACGTATTGAACATGAATAGCTTGCGATGTAACTGCAAACAAAGTCATCAAACAGCGAAGCATGTACTTATGCTCTGCTTGAATTGAACGCATCTGCGATTAAGAATGCTATGTAATGTTAACTTCTTGAATTATTGAATAATCATCATGATCACGAAAGATCTTAAAGCAGCAGCAAGAATGATGATGAAAACGAAGCTTCTGAAGCAATTTAAAGTGATTAAAACACTCATTCTCTAACATGCAATCAACATGAACAAATTTGATACATAGTCTTAATCTTATTATTTTGACTGCGTGAAGCAGTCATATAAATAGCAAGTGATTTTCTATCTCAGAGAGTTTTGTTCACTTAACACACATAACATAAAGTTTCTCATGAGTCAATTTAATCAATGTCACAAGTGTGTATAAATTTATTATTATTATTATTTATGTTTCTCTTCATGTTTTTCTTTATGTTCTTCATCATGTTTTTCTTCATGACTTTCTATCAAAAAGATAATGCAAAAAGATAATGCAAAAGCAAAAAACCGGAAAAATTTCTATATTTAACTTTCTTGATGTCAAGCTTAAGTTCTTGACAAGTTGAGTGAAATTAATTCAATTCTCAGTTGAGTTGAGTCATGTTAAATTGAAAATATGAGCAATTTGACTCAAATTGAGTTGAAAATGTAAGCAACTTGACTCAATATCAATTTGAATTTAAAATGTTAACTTGAAACTCAACTTGATGATCAGTTTATGTGAAAGATGAAAATCATTAAAGATGTTGATAATATTAAAATGAGTCAAAAGATTTTGTTTTAAAAGATATTTGCATTCAATCAATATAAAGTCTTTGAATGTAAAGTTTGAATAGACTTCATTTTAAACTCTTCATCATTTAAAATCAAATCATCTTTTAACTGTTAAGTTCAATGTTGATAATTTAAATGATGTCTTGAACAAGACATAAATTCTGATTCAAGTTATTGAGTTCTGCACACTGCTCATCTCAATAGACTTTCATGATGCAAATAAATAGTTCTCATAGTGCAAATTATCATCAACAATAGAAGAAAGAAAAAGAAGATATCAGACATCTGCTCTTTGAAGTTTCTCATCAGAAGCATTGATTCGAAAATGCAAGTTTAAATCTGCAAGATTCATAAAAGATTGTGCACAAGCTTCTGAATAAATAATTCTAAAAGATGAATGTGAGATTGTTGAGTTCTTGATAAGACACATTTCATTATCAAGTATAACTTGTGAGAATCTGTAATACTATTGACTGCTGTAATCTGAAACACTGTTGTTTAATAAGTCATAACTTTACTTGTTTCTTTTACTCATCTTTCAACTTTATTTTTGAATGCTTCATCTGCTTCACTTCTGAATCACTTGAATTTACATCAATTATTGTTCATACAGTTGTTGAGTGATTTAGTTTATATTAGGTTCAATTTCTAACAATGCTGATACAATAATGTTGTGATTGTCTTTCTCTTTGACAGCATTGTTAGTTGCAAATATTGTAAAGTTTTGTTGTTATTTTAAAACATACGTTGATTCAAATCTCATGTTGATTCTTCACTGTAAACGTGAAGTGAAATGTTTCTTATTCAAAAGCGAACGTCTGTTAATTGTAATTGAGTTGTTAAGTAATTTAATTTATATTAGATTCAATTTCTAACAACGTTGATACAATGATGTTGTGATTATCTTTCTTTTTGCACATAGACTGATCATCAAGTTGAGTTTCGAGTTGATATTTTGAATTCAACTCGATTCAAAGTCAAGTTTCTCACATTTTCAATTCAACTTGAGTTGAATTGTGCATATTTTCAACTTGATGCAACTCGACTCGACTGAGAATTGAGTCAATTCAACTCAACTCATCAAGAACTCAAGCTTGATGTCAAGAGAGTTAAATATAGAAATTTTTTCGACTTTTGCATTATCTTTTTGCATTATCTTTTTGATAGAAAGTCATGAAGAAAAAACATGAAAATCATTTGATAGAAAGTCATAAAGAGAAACATAAAGAGAAACATAAAGAGAAACATAAAGAGAAACATAAAGAGAAACATAAAGAGAAACATAAAGAGAAACATGAAGAGAAACATGAAGAGAAACATGAAGAAAAACATGAAGATCATTTGATAGAAAGTCATGACAGAAAAACATGGTAGAAAGTCATAAAGAGAAATCATGTAAACTGTTCAATCAAGCTATTTACATTTATCTAATATCTTGTCGAATTGAATCGAGTTTTCAAATCAAGTTGTTGAGTCAAGCTTCTCAGTTTGATTCAAGTTGTTGAATTCAACTTCTCAACTTGATTCGACACTTTTTCAAAAAAAATTCAATTCAACTCAACACTTTTCAGATCAAATACTTGACTTGAACTCAAGTACTTAACTTGACGCGATGAGTTTATTTGCACATCATAAATCATTATTCATCTCACTAAGCATTATTCACGTCACAAGACGTGATTCACACTTTCAGTCATAATGTACATCAAAAGTGATTCATTATCATTTACATCATAAGTCTTTGCTTACATTATAAGCTGCGATGATTCGTTAATCTTTCAAAAAATCTTGTAAAGTTAAGAAATTTATTCGCGACAACTATAAGATTATTTATATAAAAGTTAATTCAAAGTATTGTTAATTTGATTAATAATTCAATTTCAGCTAACTTGATTTTTCAATTTAAATACTTGTATATTATGTATATTATGTTGAATTTCGTAAAATCACAATTCTTTGACATTCATCAGTAACTAGTTAATGATTAAGTGCTCATTATAGAAATATTCGTTGAAAGAGTATTATTAAAGAAAGTGATCTTTAAGAATAAATTTCACAAAAGTTAAAAAAAGTATTTTTCAAGAAGAAATTTCACAAAAATTAGACTGATCACGTCAAGTCGAGTCATCGAGATCGAGTCAAGTTCTCGACTCGTCAAGACTTGATTCAAGTCAGAATTCTTGACTTGAGTATTTGAATTAAGTTAGAAGATTCGACTTGAGTAATTGAATTGAGTTAGAGAATTGAAATCAAGTATCGACTCGAAATTCTCGACTCGACTCGTCAAGACATGAAGATAGATAGATAAATATTCTATTATGACTTTCTATTATGACTTTCTATCATGACTTTCTATCAAATAGCCTTCATGTTTTCTCTTCATGTTTTCTCTTCATGATTCTTCTTCATGACTTTTCTTCATGACTTTCTATCAAACGACCTTCATGTTTTCCTACCATGTTTCCCTATCATAGCTCTCTATCATAGCTCTCTATCATAGCTTTTCTTCATGACTTCTCTTCATGACTTTTCTTCATGACTTTTCTTCATGACTTTTATTTATGACTCTCTATCAAACAGCCTTCATGTTTTTCCGTCATGACTTTCTATCAAATAGTCTTCTTGTTTTACTTCATGACTTTCTATCAAAAAGATAATGCAAAAAGGTAATGCAAAAGCAAAAAACCGGAAAATTTTTCTATATTTAACTCTCTTGATGTCATATTCAATTGCTTATCGAGTTGAGTCAAGAACTTGAATTGAACTCTGACTTAAGATTGATATTGAGTCGAGTCAGAAGATTCAACTCAAGTATTCAAGT
>JAABUY010003514.1_pt1 | contig 17205 bp, 17 predicted proteins | sample 5560271 | NCBI WGS metagenome assembly JAABUY01 (sample SAMN10711886, study PRJNA513374) | rock metagenome | isolation source: Antarctica rocks | place: Antarctica: Victoria Land, University Valley
CCCCACAAGCTCCTGATGTACCCAATCACAGGATTGTAGATCATGTGTGCCCTAGCACGCCTGGACTTGCCCTCACCATGATATCGTGCTGACACCTTGCCATGCAAAGCACAGCGTGGGCAATGCTCATGATCGCGAAACTCGCAGCGGTACACAAAAGGACAGTCAGCACATCGCTCATATAGGTAGCTCTGACATCCGAAGTTGCCTTCCAAGACATTTAGTATCTTCTTGTATGTGTCAGGCAGAACTTTGCGGAACTCCTCAGACACGTGTGGGCTGTTGATCCAGCGCTTGGCACTTTTGTCAACACTTGCATGCGGGTTGTTGTGATGAAGAGAGTCTGCAATCTCCTCAGCAGCCCACTTACACACCCACTCATTCTGGAGAGGGGTAAGCCTGTTCTTTTCAGTGGCATTGACAATGTCATCCAGTTCCTCACCCTCTGCAGCAGTGAATGACCGTCAGAGTAGTACAAAACATGGCAACAAAACATGGCAACAGGTTGAATGCCTAGTGTACATTTCCATGTACTCACCCTCCAGAGCCTCAAGCAGCTTCAGCATGGGCAGCTTGATTGGCACTGAGCCGTCTTTACCAGGCAGGCGTTGCTCAAGATCATCTCTGGAAGGAGTGGGTCGGCGCTGTGCCCAGTCACTGATGAGGCCATGATCTTTATCAATATGCACAAAAGGAGGTGGCAACTCATCTGCAACATCCCAGGGGTGTTGAGCTGCTTCTTGGATGTAAGTCTACCACTGTGAGCTGCTGTGTGTTACAACACAAACCCTACCTGATGGGCCAGCTTCTTCACCCTCGTCTTGAAACTGACCTTGAAAGTCCATGGCCTCCTCAACAGTTGGTGGCTGGTAATGCCTAGATACTGAATGGCCAGCTGCTGCCCGTAAGTCAGCAATTTTGGCACTGACTATCTCATGTACAGAAAAGAATGAGGGGCCGTGAGGGATGACAGATGCTACAGACAAACTGACAGCGCTTGGCCGTCCACGAGGACGGGCATTGCCCTGTTTCAGCATGTGATCCGAGCAAGTGCGTTGCTTGAGATACGGAACTCGCTCGTATATGGGCTTGTCCCCAGCATTTTCAGCGCACTTCTTGCATTTGCACAATCTCTTGTCAGCATTTGTGAATCTCCGATAGATATCACGCACTTTCAAGACCTCATCCCACGCTGTTCGTGGCATTGTTGACACTTGAGACAGCTTCGCATGCGCCTCCCGGTGCGACGCGATTAGAGATGCAGGGACGTGCTCAGCCGCATTCGTGACTAAACTTAACGTGTAACACGCTGGTGACGCCGTAGCATATCGCACAACAAACTGTCAAGTCTTTGAAAACGGTCTAGAGTTATGGGCAGCTTGACTTCATCCGAACCACGCCAAGATCCACACCAGCTCAGTCCAAGGTCATATAACTTGTGGGTTGTACGTCAAAGAGCTGAAGTACAGCGCCAAGTCGGTCTGTGTGGCATACAAGAGCTGGTGCAGGCTCTGATTCCTGTCAAGACTACTCGTGGCAGGCAACGTCAAGCAACCGCTGTCACATCACCTCGTCGTAGTTCACGTCAGGCTGCTCTTGAGCCAGTCAACTATACCGAAGTCAGCCTTGCTGAGCACGAATCTTTTTTGAGTAAGATGTCAGCTGACATCCCTCAAACGGTCAGCAAGACCCCAGCCAGGGAGCTCCCGCCGAAAAACTCCCTTTTGGGCTTCATGAAAAGTGAGCCGACCAGCAAGGTGCTGGGTTCACCTTTAATCCATCAAATCGTCAAAGTCTTGGAGGAGCAGGGGTGAGAATCAATATGCTTGTAACAGCTTCTGTCCAGCTGCAACATGTTGAAAAATCGTCCGCAGAGAGTGCGCTACGCCGTGATCCTGACGTCTCAAATCGTACCTCACGCACGACATTATGCTTGGCTGCAGGTACAATTATGAGAAAGTGGAGCAACTGTCTGTCAACACTGAAGCTGTTGATATGATACTGACGGGGGTTGCACAGGCTATAGATAACCTCAGCCGGCCTGACTTTCACCTCTTGAAGATGGCAATAGGACGGATGGGAGCCCCTCAACCTGGTCAGCCTTTGCTTGCAGCACACTATGTGCAGCAGCTGTCTCTGCTCTTTGCTGTCAGGTCAATGTATGGTGTTGACATTGCAGTTTGGCACTGACCTTGTAGACTGATACTTTGCAGATAGATCGCCCTTGGGCAGCAACACCAAACTGCTGAACACTAGTGGTGGAGCCGTTGCCAGCCAGTCAGCTTTGACAGAACAGAAGCAGAGCCAAGAATGGTCCAAGGAGCAGAAGCAAGCAACCGAATACCTTGAGCTCGAGTTCACCCGCAAGCTGGCAAGGTACCTTCCGGAGCAGTGGTCAGACCTGAAGACAAACCCCAAGTGCATGGAGGTAATCTTCCTAACAATGCTCAATGCAAGTTGAACTACCTGCAACTTCAAGTTGTCACTGTGGCCAGCTTCTGACAGGACATTGCTGAGTGCAGTAGGTAGATAAATTGGTTGAAGGCATGATAAAGGCCATTGGTAACGAAGATGCCATTCCAAAGGCTAGGTTGCAAGAGAAGGTCAGAAAGAGACTAGAGTATGTGCAGCGCAAGAATGGTATGAAATACTTTCTTATGCTGCTTGTTCTATCTCCTGCTTGAGTTGTTAGCAACAGTTTGCTGCAAATGCAACACCTGACTGGTACATTCTGACATGCAGGAATAACATTTGCGAAGAGAGCCAAGAAGCAAAAGGTTGTTGCAGGTGCAAATGACGATGAGGCCTCAACCAGCACTGCTTCAGAGCCTGCAACAGCTGTGGTTGCTGCAACAATCAATGAGGCCATCTCCAGCAGTGACGATGAATAGCTCCAGTACTTCGCACAGCATCATTTATGTTTGTTTTGTTTGGGTTTGAATGCTGATCTGCTGCAATTGTCCAGCTCTGTTTGACTGACAATATTGCTTAAGTAGCATTCCATTTGGTCATTTGTATGATCTGTTCCAGCAGTTAAAGCAAGCAAATCAGTGCAGCACCTTGTGCAGCACCAGTTCTAGCCAACGGCCAGTCTAATTTTGTACTCAATCACATGAAGCAGCTGCTTTCTGGCCCATGAAATGGTCAAATTATGTTGCAGTGGCTAATTTAGGTGAATGAGTTACCGAGCTTCTTACCGGCGAACGCTTCGCCGGCGAACTCTCGTTGGTAAATGGTGCAGTTCACCGGTGAACTTATTTTCGGCTAACTTTCGGTGATGCGATATATTTACCACGAATGCACTGTAAGTTCGCCGGTGAAATCCTGTTCACCAGGTGTTCTCCGCTACTGACCGCTTAGGCTAAGTGGTTGGTGAACGTGTGGTGAACACATTCTACAGTGCAGAAAACGGCGAACTATGCGGCGAAGTAGGGCCCTACAATTTGTAGTGCAAACAAATTAACTCCACAGCAAGCAGTACCCAGAAGTACATCGTCAAACTTAGGGTTCAGCCGAGGTTCCTCTGTCATCAAGGAACTTGTTGTTGTCATCCCAATCGTAGTGCAGCCGCCTGAAGCGCTTGTGGCTTGCAGACTGCTGCGTGGGCAGAGAAAGTGCATGAAAGCATGGCTAATGCCTATTGCAGTTGTGTAACAAAATGTTCATTATTCATTATTCAAAAATTTCTGACTTTCAATAAGAAGCTCCAGGAAAATCTCAAACTCGACAACGGTTCGAGGGAATATTACAAATCCAGAAAAATTTGAATAATGAAAATTGAATAAAGTAGTAAATATGGCAAAGCTGGAAGTGGTTGGTTGAAGAAGCATGACATGAATTTGTTGTGAGCTGTCAACAGCGTCAAGTTGCAGGCACCCTTGGGATGTGCCAGTGTTTGGTTCAAGCCAACTATATAAAAGCGCATGAATCCAGAAAGGGTTGGAATCATGCAATTGTCACAGGAACAAAAACAAAGGTATGTTGACCAAATTTGCGAAGACAGCAGTGGCGCTTATAATTGCCCTAGGTGTGAGAAGTATTCCCGCTCAAACAAGCAGAATGTCATTAGACATATTCAAGATAGACAGAAAGCATGCAAAGAAAAAGAAACTTCATCGACCCCCACACTACATCAAAGTTTTTCACGAGCCAGCCCGCACCACAACACTCACTTGCATACCAACACCCACAATGACCTCAGTGTACATACCACACACAACGACCATAGCGTACACAACACCATAATAAACAACATTTTCAACATTACTCTTCAACCATTCAACACCACTCACTATAACAAGGCATGGCAGGATGTGTTTGAGCAATCTCTAAAGACCATCGAGAAAGACTTGGCCTGCGAGCTGACAGATCCAGCTGGAGTTCTACTGGCCTGCTGCAAGTATCAACACCTGAACACCGACCTGCCTCAGCAAAATAGTGTACGCATCAGAGAAGGTGAACTGGAGATGTACTGCGGTCGGAGACATCCGAAATGGACGCAGTATCCCATGGAGGACGGACTCAAAGACCTGGTCTGCAGGCGGCGCGACGACATTCAGGACGTAGAAGCAAAACTGCAGGCCAAGATGTCTCCCAAAAGATGGAAGCAGCTCGATGACGGGTTGGACGAGCTGGCAGACGCGAGCAATGGCCATGAATGCAAATCGGCAGAAGTCCGGGCTACCTTTGACAAACTTTTGAATGATCTCGAAGCAGCCATTGCTCAGTTTTGCAACTTATAAGGGACCTCTTGGATGTTGTAAGGATGCAAGCTGGTTTTGCCGGTAGTATAGGGAAGACTGATCAGAGATCGCGTTCATGTCAGGGTTGGATGTGGTAACCCGTTGGAAGCAAACAAAATCAACCAGGTCGACAGCCCGGAAAGTTTTGGCATACGCGAAGACAGTGGTTGAAACATATCAAAGTCAAAGTCAAAGTTGAAGTCAAACGACTGTCAAGACATCGAGCATAGCGCTGCCCTGCACTGTGCATGGCGGTCACTGGTCGGGCATCTGCTGCGGTCAACGTGCAGACGTGTCACAAGTCCAATAGGCAACCACACCTTGAGTGACACAGATACAGTCTGTGTTGAGCAAGTAGTTGTTCAAGGCAGCAAGCCGCACGTCCTCCATATGACATGACGGGTGTCGATGCTGTATTGTACTTGAGACACATACAGAAGCTGCTGTAGATACAGCTTATAGCGCTTGGTGTGTGCAAGTACCTGGCTCATGCTCAGTGAGTCACAAAACAACGCTTGTGCTTTTTGGACATAGCTCCTGTGGCTTGGTTTTGGTCACTCTGCTTGAAGCTGCAGACTGATCTGGCTTTGTAGCTGTGCTCAACTGCGACGATAAGCGAGCTGAGGTTTGCTCATCTTGTAACACAAATTTGTTATCACTCAACCGCACTTACTGGAACCTTGATGTTTGTTCATCTTGGAAAACAGCTTTGTCTTCACTCATAACAAAAAATGCTGCACCAGGGGAGCCCTGCCTACCGTTGACTGCACGTACAATCAGTGCAATGCTAAGCATATGCACAAAGTAGATGTAGAAGCAACTTAGTGCCTGGTTTATGCAAGTAACTTGCTCATGCTCAGAGAGTCACAAAACAACTGATGTTCGCGCAACCAACACAAAGCTCAACTACACTGATTGAAATAGACAGCCTACCCTGGATTGCACGTATAATCAGTGCAGTGCTAAGCATGTGCATGAACACTTGTGGTATGGATGCAAGTAGCTGTGTCACACTCAGGGATTCACAACATAATGCTTGTGTTTCATGGACATAGCTCCTGTATGGATAGTGTGCTTGAAGCTGCAGACTGTTTTGGTGTTCCTGCTGTGCTCAACTATGACGATAAGCAACTCGATGTTTGTTCATCTTGTAAAATAGCTTTGTCATCACAACACTCAACTGACTGACATGAACCAAGTGCACCTGTAGCCTGGGCTTAGTCACTCTGCTTGACGCTACAGACTGTTTTGGTGTTCCTGCTGTGCTCAACCACGACGATGCACAACTCGATGTTTGTTCATCTTCTAACACAGCTTTGTCATCACAACACTCAAACGTCAAACTCAACAATCTACTGGAATCAGCTGCCTTCCCTTGGTTGCACATACAATCAGTGCAATGTGTAGCACGTGCACAGTGTAGCTGTGGAAGCAGCTTAGTGCTTGGTTTATGCAAGTAGCTCACGCTCAGAGAGTCAAAAAACGACACTTGAGTTTTTTGGACATAATTCCTGTAGCTAGTCCTCTTGTTGTACGGTCGCTGTGCTTCAAGCTGCACACTGATCTGGCTTTCCAGCTGTGCTCAACTACGACGATGAGCAACTCGACGTTCGTTCACCTTATAAAACAGGTTTGTCATCACAACACTCAACTTACTTAAAGGAACCAACTGCTTCTGTAGCTTGGGTTTAGTCACTCTGCCTGAAGCTACAGACTGATTTGGCTTTCCTGCTCTGCTCCATCAAGACGATGAGCAACTCCATGTTTGTTCATCTGGTAAAACAGCCTTGTCATCACAACACTCAACTGACTGATATGACCCAACTGCGCCTGTAGCCTGGGCTTAGTCACTCTGCTTGAAGCTACAGACTGTTTTGGTGTTCCTGCTGTGCTCAACATCGACGATGCACAACTCGATGTTTGTTCATCTTTTAACACAGCTTTGTCATCACAACACTCAAACGTCAAACTCAACAATCTACTGGAATCAACTGTCTTCCCTTGATTGCACAGGCAATGTTTGGCATGTGCACAGTGTAGCTGTGGAAGCAGTTTAGTGCTTGGTTTATGCAGGTAGCTCACGCTCAGAGAGTCACAGAACGGCACTTGAGTTCTATGGACATAACCTGTAGCTAATCCTCTTGTTCTATGGTCACTCTGCTTCAAGCTGCACACTAGTGCTGATCTGGCTTTTCAGCTGTGCACACGATTGCAACTCGACGTTTGTTCCTCTTGTAAAACAGGTTTGTCATCACAACACTCAACTGACTGACATGAACCAACTGCACCTGTAGCCTGGGCTTAGTCACTCTGCTTGAAGCTACAGACTGTTTTGGTGCTCCTGCTGTGCTCAACCACGACGATGCACAACTCAATGTTTGTTCATCTTTTAACACAGCTTTGTCATCACAACACTCAAACGTCAAACTCAACAATCCACTGGAATCAGCTGCCTTCCTTCCCTTGGTTGCACATACAATCATTGCAATGCTCAACTATGACGATGAGCAACTCGATGTTTGTTCAAAAACAGCTTTGTCATCACAACACTCAACTTACTTAAAGGAACCAACTGCTTCTGTAGCTTGGGCTTGGTCACTCTGCCTGAAGCTACAGACTGATTTGGCTTTCCTGCTCTGCTCCATCAAGACGATGAGCAACTCGATGTTTGTTCATCTGGTAAAACAGCCTTGTCATCTCACCACTCAACTGACTGATATGAACCAACTGCGCCTGTAGCCTGGGCTTACTCACTCTGCTTGAAGCTACAGACTGTTTTGGTGTTCCTGCTGTGCTCAACCACGACGATGCACAACTCGATGTTTGTTCATCTTTTAACACAGCTTTGTCATCACAACACTCAAACGTCCAACTCAACAATCTACTGGAATCAACTGTCTTCCCTTGATTGCACAGGCAATCAGTACAATGTTGAGCATGTGCACAGTGTAGCTGTGGAAGCAGTTTGGTGCTTGGTTTATGCAGGTAGCTCACGCTCAGAGACGACACTTGAGTTTTATGCACATGACTCCTGACTTACAGAAACCAACTGCTCCTGTAACTTGGGTTTAGTCACTCTGCTTGAAGCTGCACACTCATCTGGCTTTCCAGCTGTGCTCAACTACGACGATGAGCAACTCGATTCGAGGAAGGGTCACTTCTTAAGGTGTTTTCTTATCCCTTCCTTAAAAGGGAAAGGGATACGCAAAAGAGTTTGTTCATCTTGTAAAACAGCTTTGTCATCACAACACTCAACCTACTTAAAGGAACCAACTGCTCCTGTAGCTTGGGTTTAGTCACTCTGCCTGAAGCTACAGACTGATTTGGCTTTCCTGCTCTGCTCCATCAAGACGATGAGCAACTCGATGATTGTTCATCTGGCAAAACAGCCTTGTCATCACAACACTCAACTGACTGACATGAACCAACTGCACCTGTAGCCTGGGCTTAGTCACTCTGCTTGACGCTACAGACTGTTTTGGTGTTCCTGCTGTGCTCAACCACGACGATGCACAACTCAATGTTTGTTCATCTTTTAACACAGCTTTGTCATCACAACACTCAAACGTCAAACTCAACAATCTACTGGAATCAACTGTCTTCCTTTGATTGCACATACAATCAGTAAATGTTTAGCATGTGCACAGTGTAGCTGTGGAAGCAGTTTAGTGCTTGGTTTATGCAGGTAGCTCACGCTCAGAGACGACACCTGAATTTTATGGACATAACTCCTGTAGCTAGTCCTCTTGTTTTATGGTCACTCTGCTTCATGCTGCACGCTGATCTGGCTTCTCAGCTGTGCTCAACTACGACGATGCGCAACGCAATGTTTGTTCATATCGTAAAACAGCTTTGTCATCACCACACTCAACTGACTTAAAAGGAACCAACTGCTCCCTGTAGCTTGGGTGTAGTCACTCTGCTTGAAGCTGCCGTCCAGCTTTGCAAGCAAGGTCACAAACAAGTCAAGTCACATTGCCCTTGGTGTGACGTCTAAGGCGGCATGCAGAGTCCATGTGTACAGTTTCAGGGTGCCATTGTGCCCATTGTCGGTGGCTTTTGTGGAGCTCTAATTACGCAAGTAATGCTTCCTAAGTTTGATTGTTATGCACCAACAGTTAATAATTGGAGTGTCAATTATTAGTCCCATGTAAATCAGCAGATGCCCCAGTTCGAGGGGTGGCTTCTCCACACATACATTTCTGACCTGAGCAACTGTGTGACAATGGTACTCATTGCTGATAAAGTTAGTATGCTCAGTTGTAAACGTTGAACACATTTGCAAACTGTAGATCTTTGCCACCTGGTGCATGCAGCTTTTACCTTTAATAGTGTTTGCATGTTGCAGTGAGTTGGCAAGTCTACAATGATTAAGCAAACAACACCATGTTTTGCAGTTACAGGTTTTGCTACTTGAACTTTGCAAAGAGCACAAGTCTCAACAGTCAGCATGATTATCACAAACTAGTCTTTGCAATGTTATTGTACACACATACTGACAGCATAGATGGCATGGCTTGCTAGTGATCGATCACAGCGCACAACCCTTATCTGTGACCCATGCTGTAAACTGTTGCACTGTGATTGCAGCTTTGTTTGGGCCCCTATGAATTAAGGTAGCTTTCCTTTGTGGACCTCCATGTGCTGTGGGATCTCTCCCTGGAAATGCCAGCCTGCAACCGTCTCTCACTTCTGCCAAGGTCAGATTGTGTTCCTGCTGCACTTGCTGGAACACACCCATGGTTGTTGCAAAGGACATTCCTGACTGCTGTGCCAAGCGTTGGACAGCAAGTGGCAAGTGCTTTCTGTGAGCGTATGCGGTCCTTGATGCCATAGAGATTGGTAGATTCTGCTGCTTGGCTGTGTCTCTTAGCTTGGCAGGTGTAGGAAAGCCTGACAGCCCCACAAACCACTCTTGACAAGCCTCTATGACAGTTGAGATACTGTCAGAGAAACCAAGCTTGACAAACCCAAGGCCACTGCCGCTAAAAGGCCTTTCTTGGTGCTTCCTGCCAGCACTTGTGCTCACTTGCGCTGCCTCCATTGGTCTGATGACAGACAAAACGCTGCTTTGCAAGTGTGACACTTGCTTGGATATGTTAGCTAATTGGTCTTCCACCTCCCCCACATGTGCATCCACAGCTGCAATGGCGGCACCAAGTTCAGTCTCACACTTCAAGGTCAGGTTCTCATGCTCTCTATGAGCTTCTAAGACCTGCAGATACATCACAGCCTGTACATTCGCATGTAGCAATCAACAACATCAGCAGAGTGATGGCAAGCATTTAGGCAATGTCACAGCAGTGTGAATTACTTGCATTTATGTCTGCAATGACCATGCACAGTATGGTGTATGGCGCAGTATGAAAGCTGCAAAATGTGTCCAGATGAGCACTGACAAGCTCACCTGTTGCTGAAAGGTGCAATACTCTTGCGAGCCAAAGATGGTTGTGACTTCAGGCAAACCAAGCACCCACCAGCTGTGCTGAAACTTGGCAAGAAAGAAAGGAGTACTCTGCCAGAAGCTCTCGCACATGAAGAGCAATGACTGCAGTGTCTTCTCCCCAGACCAATCTGGCACAACAGCTGAGTGATTCCTACGCCTTACTGTTTGGTATGCTTGTCTCAAATTTGGGACCAACACATCAATCCAGGCAGGTGGAACTGCGATCGTTGCCCTTCCAATGGCATGTGACCGCATGAACTCTGTGGAAAAGCCAGAAAGCACAGCAACAGCTGGAAGAGCTGACAAAGGCGACTTGGGAATGTACACTTGAGCTGCTGTGCCACCACCACCTGTCCACCTATCAACAAATGAGTGCCTAATCAGGCAATGCATGTTTGAATGAACCCCCACAAGCTGACACACTCAGTACAAAAAATCAATAGGAGGCACTGTGTGCAGCAAACAATACCATGAACAAAGAGAGCTCACCGACCCCATATCCTGAGGACATCAAGCGTGCATCCAGCTGCAGTCAGAAGGATTGTGCCAGTCTGCCGGAACAAGTGTGTCACCTGCAAGGAAGCAAGAGTGGTCGAGAGCAAATGTGTGCCATTGTGCTCAAATGATGGCAACAACTGCTTGCACCCCGTATACTTATGAGGCAGGCAACTGATACAGCAATAAGCCATGTCCATATAATGCTGCAGGGTTACCTTCTTCTTCACTGCTAAATCCTCAATGGTGTGCAACACATCTAGAAGCATGCCAGCCAAGACATGGTATGGTTGCTTGGAGAAGGCGTCAGCTGGGGAGCGAAACAACCTGCAGGCATAGGGCATCACTCCCTTTTGCCAGCTCAGCCTGGTAAGCATGCTCCCAATCAGCTGTGCATCAATGTAGCAATGCAACAATCAGAGAGGAGACTCACAGTCTCAAAGAGCGCCAGCGCAGATCACTCCCGGTGATCATCTCAATGATGGGACATGCATTGACCCGTAGGCTGAATAAGATGTACTGTATGAGGTGGCTGACAGGGCAGCGCAAAGGATCTTTATGCAGCGCAAAGGCATGATAGACTGTGTGGCCGTCCTGCAAACATGACATCTGTTGCTTAGCGTCTGCTCCTCTGGTCATCATGCTGTGAATTCCAATCAGTCAGTCTTGGGTGTGAGGCCTGCAACACTGTCATACTCAAAACAGTGTTGCCTCGTCATGCAAACACCTGATTTGTCTTGCTGCCTCTTGCAGCTGTGGCTATGGGCTGCATTGGTTGTGGCTGAGCATTGACCAGCTCTGTGAGTTCCCAAATCCACCTCAAATCTCCAATGTCGTCTGTAAGCTCACAACAACCTCATCAGACATATCATGTCCATGCACTGTAATGTAGAATTGCATATGCAATGCACATAATTTACCTGCTCTGAATCCTGCAGCCACTCCAAGAGTCAACATGACACACACAGTCAAGCCTACTGACAAATTTGGATGACGCATTGCTGCGGTCAAGATGATCTGCAGCTCGTCAGTGCTTAGAGTCTGTGCTGAAGATGATGGATCATTCTGATCGCTGCACACGCCAAACACATGCATTAACACATTGAACACCTGGCTAGCAGGCACTAAACCTCAAAGGGTCGTCATGTTGCAACAGTTGCTTACCTTTGGCGATATGCTGTGGTAGCTTCACGACCTTTCAAGATAACACACTTGACAGCCTCATCATCCCTCAGCAAGTCTGCTGGAAGGCCTTGCTGACATGCTCTCAGGTGAGTCAGAGCCTTTTTGCACAGCTTTACTACTCCGTGTGGATCCTTGCAAGAGCTAGCTGTGGCAATCTCAAGCTGTTTTTGCAGAAACATGGTGACTTTGCTAACAGGATGGACCAAGTATCCATGAGGCAGGTCTGGGCTGATGTCAATGAATCTCTACAACATCAAGAGCAGTCTCACCACAGTATACAGCTTGTCAAGCCTGATAGTGCTTGCTGCATGTCTGAGTGCTCACAAGACAGTCTGATTTTGTCACACATACCATACCTGCCACTTCCTCAAACCAACCAGAAATGTTGTTCTGCTGGCTGGAGCAAGCAGGCGCCAATGCAGATCAAATATATGCTCCCACTTCTCCTCAGCTGTCATGCTGCAGCCGTGGAACAATCACAGATCGTGTGTGTGCAATGCTGTCTCAGAAAGCACGTTGCTGATGACGACATGTGTACACAGGTGACCAGCTTACGATGCATCGGAGGTGAGCAGAGGCGTCGCATCTGTTCCGCTGTATATCAGCTGGAACATAGCTAACACAGAGGAATTATCGTTCGCCCGTCTGCCTCTTGTCATAAATCAGGGACGCCTAAGATCAACACCCTGTGGTCCGACCTGCGGCATGTCTTCACACGTCTGCTGGGGTCACACAGACACAGCGTGTTTACTTACCAGTACGTTTGTAGATTTGATTGCATGCGAAAGGTACAACTTGTTATGAGAAGCACTGGGCGGGCCCAGAGTGCGCACCTGTCTCAGACATAGATGCAGACGATCACTGGTGCTGTCCGGAACCAGCTCGGAGCCGGCTGCTTTGGCACAGCTGCATCTGCTGGAGGCTTTGACGAGGAAGTACGCGCATACCGAAAGGCAAGGGGCACGCTGCGGCTGCTGCAGGAGCGACGCGCTCACAGCAGCTGCATATAATTGACCGGTCAAAGTGATCAGCAGGCAGGGGCGTTTCCAGAAACCCTACGACATGCTCAGCATGTCTAAGCCAATTGATAGTATGGTTAATTACCAAATTAAATTAACCTTAAGAACTCACCGCCAATTTCACCCTTTAAAACCCTTAACAATGCAAAACCCCTCCAAATCCCCACAAAATCATACTTTTTGCGGTTGTGACATGTTGCTTGACCTCTAAGTGTCCCACTGTAGCCATTTCCAGACTGATTAGGTGTTTGGGGGCTGTCAAACCACCCAATTCCTAATATATTCAATATAATAAAATCTACAAATAATGTGCGACAATGTGATGAATGCATCTATGTCCATATTCAAAAACAAATTCAGTCCATGTCCTGCAACTCACAGCTTTCCGGTGCGACGTAAGTGTACGGCCTGTCTGCAACGTCTGAAACAGCCATTATTCACTTTACAGGCACAAATGCGGCGCACATTACGTTACATACATGTCTTTTGCACGTAAATGCACTGTCTTCAGCCCTTGGTTACCATGCTAAGTTTGATTGTCACAGGTTTTTAACAGTTGCGTTGTGATCAGCAACATCAAGAGACGTCGTCGACGATTGGCACTTTCGCAGAGTTGTTAAGGGTTTTTAAGGGTACCCTTATTAACGTTATTAAGGTAAAAACCCACCCCACATTTCTTTAAGGGTTTAAAAGCCAACACTGGATCGAAGCCACCGGAACACTGTAGAGCTGGTGGCAGCATCAAATTTAGCCGCTAGTACTTTAGTAATTTGTGCAGTGTCAATTTCCCTAGGACGGGGATGAAGTGCCAGCCAGAAGCCTCTGCTTGCATGCTATGGGGTTCGCACATGAACAATAAGTACACGTTACGTCAGGCAACCCCCTAGGGATGCATGCATGCTGGACATGAACAATAGCTAAAATGTTACATCTGGCTTTCTGGCATTGCTGCATCTGGCTTCTGTTGTTATACAGAAACTTTCAACTCCAATTATAAGCCGCAACAAGCTGTGTTACCGGTATACTGGAAATGTATCAGGGACTATCAGAACGTATCAGGGAAATTTGTTGATGTGCACAACTTACCTATCCGCCCTTGCAGAGAGCCAGCTGCCCGCAGGCCAAGACACAGATCTTCTGAAAAAATACTCAGGTACTGCGCTACAGGTTGTCTACCCCAAACGGTATACTTGCAGTCTAAAAAAAAGCATGGTATGCGGAACAACTGCGTCTTGCGTTCCTAGCTTTAGACTGCGCAAACAAGCATATCTGCAGCAGTCTGTTATTCCTAGTACTGACGCCAAAATCAGCCATGAGCTGCTGTAAAAAAGGCAGCATCAGATGCACAATTCCCAAGTCGCACATCAACAGTGTCAAAAAGCTTGAAAACACTAAGCCTTCAGTAGATGCAAAGAATTAGCAAATTTGGCCTATCAAGTACCAACAACACGAAAATAATCAGCCCCCGATATTATACCTACATACCCTACGCTGGACATTCATACTACTGTATATAAGCAGGGGACAGTGGGCACCTATGTAATTGCAATTCTTCCCCATTGATACATCACCGAATGTTGAGTTGACCAGCTTCTTCTCATCACAAACTCATCGTCAATACAACATCATTGTCAGTCCTCAATCATTGACAATTATTGAGGATCAACAATTATTAATTGTTGATCCTCTACACAAAATATGCACCAGGCAGTAGCATGTCCCACAGATGACAACTCTTGAATGACTTCTGTGCTCGCGGAGGCACCCTCACATGCAGATAGGCTTTACCCGTCAGGGGGTTTTGACCCCACCATGCTGTCCATGGTTGTGCATCACTGCCCTGCATCATTGCAGCATACATGACTCATCACATGCAGCCTCATTAGCATACAACCCTCGGCTGTTGACGCCCCTGCCAAGTCCCTGATAATGCGATTGATGTGGCTCACTCACCAAAACTATAACGCTATCTGTTATCGATTCCTCTTGTGACTGTGGGCAAGGCAATGACAGCATACTGAACAGGCATTGCCGTTCCTGTGTGTACAACATCCTGCAAAGCTCATATCAAGGATCTCTAGGGGAGCTGCTTACTAAGCTTGGCAAACTCAGCGCATCTTGCACCTGGCCGAGCAGGCCAATAACAAAGCAGGCTGCACTAGCTTCGTTGAAGTTGATGGAGCTTAGCTGGGGAAGTCACCTGTCTGACAGTTGCCAGCCCAATTGGCATACCAGCGCCAAAGTCCAAGGCAGACACCAGCCTATACAGCTCTTGCCAGGATGCAAGACTGGCGTCATGGTTGATGACTCTGTCTAGCAGCGTGGCAGTGCGACTGAGACAAGATGAGGAAGGTGACTTGAGCTGCTGAGACACCTCCTGAGCTGACTTCCCTTCATTCCTGCAATGTGGCCAATGTCCATTTCATGACTAGGGTGTTAAAGAGAGGGGAGGGCTTTGGGAGGCAAGGTTTGAAGAAGGGGGGGCTGATTGTGTGAGGGCCATTTGACACTGCATTGAACGTCGGCGGCATGATGCAACCTGATGCATCATGTGATGGGCTTCCTGATATGGTAGACAGTGCCCCACCTTGCGTCGACAACTGCACGCCTTACTAAGCGCGCAGTGAGGGCAACAGAGACCTCTGTTTCCTCTTTGCTGACTGACTTGGTGTCAATTGGCGCCCTATCTGGGTCTGCAGCACCAGCAAAGGTACTATCCACCAGTCATGGATATGATGCAACTGCAAGAGGTGGTATAAAGAATCTTGTGCGACCTTGATGTTGCCATTCAAAGTTCAAACAGTAGCCTTGCTAGATTGATGCTGCTTCCCAGGGTCAACTGGCTACCTCAGCATTGCCAAGTCAACATGACATTATCAATGGTCTGGTTCTGTGCTTGATACTTCTTTGCGTGGATTTGCACTACAAAAGAAATGTCTCTCTGAAATTGGTGTCATCTCTGAGTCCCCAAGAGCTGGAGATCCTGTAAACCTTACCCAGGACGCTCAGCACACTGTGAGCATTGCCAAAATAGGCGTCTGGAACATGCATCTGCCTCAAATCAAAGGGCAGATAGAATGTGCCGCTGCTGCCGGTTCTGTCCCTTACAAGACAACTGACATGCCACAAGATGGAGCACAGCAAGTCGTTGGATGACAGGCGATGTGGTCCAGACAATGGAAGACTGTTGATTCTGTCCTGTATCAAGGAAGACACCAGGGTTTGGTACAGACTAGGACTTGTGACATACACATGTATGTGTGTGTATCCATTGTCTGTCACATATGTCTGCATGTCATACATCACATGTGCACGTATGTCACATGTCATGTCATATGTGTGACGTACCGATTGTGAGAGCTACACAATACGCTGACATGATGGGCTATGACATCTTTGCATGCGTCACTGGCATGTTTGGTAGTCCATGCATCTGAAATGTTGCACAGAAAGGATGTCTATGCATACGTGTGAAGGCAAATTCTACAGAACAAATATCTCATGCAAAGACAAAGGACTGCAGCAATGAGAGCTGCAGGGTTGGAATGTTCAACATACCTTGAAGTCTTGGAGAGTGGGTGATGGAATGACAAGGACTGTTGGAGCGTAGGCAGAGAAAGCTCCCTGCCAAAGAAACTGAAACATGACGCTGATGTACGCACCAAACAGTCCCAACAGCTGCAAGATTGAGCTGTTTGGGTGACGCTTGTTGATCTTCTGAACCTGTACAGCAGAATTGGTCGCTTTTTAACTCATGTACTACAAATAGTGTGCAAAGCATGCTTGGCTTGCTCTGAGATTCAGAAAGCTGTGACTTGCACACGAGACATTGTATGGCAAACCCAAAGCACATCCATACATGACATGCTGTCTTGCCAAAGTAAGATGCACTAGGTTTTGATGCAGAGCCCTCGTTGGGGGGGAGGCGGGTCGGGCAGCAGAGGGGTCAAGAGGGTGTACTTACTGGCTGAACAACTTGACGATCAAATACAGGCGTTGGTAATCCTTGTGATAGCTGCTGCTGATGCAGCTTCATCCAGTCTTTCAGCAGATCAACTAATCCTGTGAGGTCTGCAGGATCAGCAACTTAGTAAGTGAATCACAAGTACTCTGCCTTGTTCAGCTGTTGATTTGTGTTTCACAGACGCCATGTGATTCTGCTGAGACACATGGGCAGTGCTGTGGCTATCATCAAGCCAAATGCTTGAATGTTGCTCAGCCACATCTCAGCAACTCTGCACTGTAGGCAACCTGAGGCTGCTACCTGACAATACTTGCGCAATTGTGATGCCCAACATTGTCTGGTTGTCACCACAAT
>JAABUY010003517.1_pt1 | contig 17185 bp, 26 predicted proteins | sample 5560271 | NCBI WGS metagenome assembly JAABUY01 (sample SAMN10711886, study PRJNA513374) | rock metagenome | isolation source: Antarctica rocks | place: Antarctica: Victoria Land, University Valley
AGGAGGCCACTCTCGGCGCTGGCTCCGGGGTGTGTGCGTTCGCGGCTCCCAAGACGAGGCGCGGCACCTGGGCCGGCGCCGCAGCGGCCTGTGGCGCCGCCCGAGAGCCCGCTTGCGCGGCAGCGCGAGCCTCGCCGGCCGTTGTGCTGGGGCCCGCTCCGTTGCCGCCCGAGTACCCCGCGCCCGCCGCTGCGCTGGACAGGTCGTCGGCGCCTGCGCATACACGCGGCCGCTCCAGTGGGGCGCTTCTGGCATGCACTTGCTCAGCCAGTCGCCACTTGCCACTATAAGCTCTGTCTGCCAGGACAAATGCCCCCGGTGTGCTGCAGGTGCAGCGCACGTCAGAGCTCTATCAGCCGACTGCAACCCCCAGCTTAGCAGGCATGACCGCGCCGCACACGGCAGGAGCGAGCACTGCAGCGTGCGCGCTGCGGCGTGCCTTCGCCGCCGTGGGGCTTGCGCCCCACGTTGCGGACAGCGTACACGCCGTACAGCACCGCTGCCAGGCCCAGCACGCCCGTCAGCTGCAGCGTGCCGGGCGGGCAGTCCTGCGGAGCGCACGCAGCGCGTCAGCGCTGGCTCCCGCCGACTGTGCCAGCGGCACGCGCTCAGCTGAGGCAGACTAGCGACTGAGTCATTGCGTAGCTCACACAAGTTCAGCCCGGTGCGTCAGCTGCGGCCCCCACACAAGTGAGGGAGCAAATGCTTGCTGCACGAGGCCCGACAACAGCCAAGCTGCCTGTGACGGAAGAGAGTGCGCACGCGAAAGACGTGCGACAGTCGTACGTACAGCGAGTGGTACAGGCTGCGCAGCTCACGCAGCATGGACTCCATCGCGCGCGACGCGCCTGCTCCCGACGGCGCCAAGACGTCGCCCACAGCTTACCGCCACCCACAGCCAAAACGCAAGCGGTGGATCCCTTTACCGCTATATCACTTTCAGGGGTCGAGCTGCCGAGTCTGCATCAACCCTGCTCAGTACCCTGTGCACACAAGGAAGTCCAGCAAAACGAGGCCAGTTGGTCAGGGGCTGGAAGCACCTGTCACGGCGTTGCTGGGCTGAAGGCGGCCGAGCGCGCAAGCCGATGTCGGTGCAGGACGAGGACGATGGCCCCACGCTTGCGTCCGCGATGCGGCAGGCTGCGTTCTCCACATACTGGGCCGCCGTCAGCGCGTTCATAGGCTCGCAGGGCGACATGGGCTGCGCGCACCCCGGGCGCGGCTCCGACGAGGACGAGTACAGCGAGGCCGGCTCGGAGGGCTGGACCCGCGGCGACGCGGCGCAGCGCGACGCCAACGGCGCGGCGGGCGCGCCCGGCGACGGCGCGCACCTGGTGGCGGCGGGGGCGGGGTCGCGGCCGGGCAGCGGCGACAGCGCGCACCTGCTCAGCGGCGCCGCGCCGCGGCCGCCAGGCCCCACGCCAGAGGAGGCGGCTGAGGTTGGGCCGCAGGTCGACGGCGAGCCGCTGGTGCCAGGTGCGCCGCGCCCCTGCCAGCGCACGGGGTTGGCAGCACGCGGGGTGCATGCTTCTGAGCGCAGTGCTCTGCAGGCGCCAGCGTCCCCTGTGCGCAGCTGACAGCAGCGCCTTGCGCCAGCGCGGGCTCGTGCTTCATGCGTGCTGTTCTCCTTTTTGCAGCTCTCCCTTGGCATGCCCAAACGTTTGAAATGTGACATAGAGTTTCTGGCCCATAGTGAGGTGGAGTCGGAGCTCTGGGGTAGAGCAGCGGCAGTCGCTGCAGCCCGCGCGTCAGTGCTGGTGTGGGGGCGGCAGGCGACTACCTGCCCAGCACCAGCGAACGCTCCACGCTGCTGGAGGACGCGCACCTGTGCGCGCTGGCGGCCGCGGTGCCGCTGCGCCACCGCTGGCGGCGCTGGCGGCTCCTCTACGCGACCGCGCGGGACGGCATCAGCCTCGGGACGCTGTACAGGCAGGCCCGCTTAAACTACTAGGAGCACTGCCTGCGCGGCGGGCCGACGCGTGCCTGCGTGAAGCTGTGCCTGGCGTGCGGTGCTTGGGCGACCTGCACGCAAGAGACCCAGCTCTGCATCGATTGTACATGTGCTGCTTACTCGGTCAACTGCTTGCATAGCCTGCTGCACAAAGCAGCCTGCGCAGTTCAGCGCGAGCTTGCGGACGTCACCTTGCAGTGTGATTCGCCGGCCCTGTCGCACTGTTGCCGGCCCGCGATGCGTAGGCGCGCGTCGGAGCACCGGGGCCCCTGCGTGCTCGTGGTGCGCGATCGGCGGGGCGCCGTGTTTGGCTGCTTCACCGCGGAGGCTTGGCGCGTGGCGCCGCGGTACTACGGCACCGGCGAGAGCTTTGTGTTCCAGCTGCAGGCGCGGCTTGTGGGGGCGCTCCGAGCCCGTGTTTGTCCTCCATCTGATCCAGTTGCACCTCCAACTGCGCCTAATCCAGGTCGTCCAGGTGCAACACCGGTGCGCCGCAAGGCGAGGAGCACGCTCTCCAAGCATGTGCAAGCAGGCAACGCCTTGAGCTGTGCCCCGATCAGCCAGGAGTGTTGGCTGGCATGCATGCGCCCGTCTCACCTTGACAGGGAGCGACCTGGCTGAGGCTCGCTGTCGCTCGGTCTTTGTGTCTGGGCAATCACGCATGCTGACCGGAACACCTGCTTGCGCAGCCGCGCGCGGCGTTCTGGCGCTGGCACCAGAAGCGCATGCGCGTCGTGCGCAATGACTTCTTCCAGTTCGGGCGCCCGGATTGCATGGCGCTGGGCGGTGCGCCGGCGTACGCGCTCTGCCTGGACGGCGACCTCGCGTTCGGCAGCAGCGGCGCGAGCGAGACGTTCGGCAGCCCGTGCCTGGCGGGCAGCGAGGAGTTTGAGGTCGGCCGCGTGGAGCTCTGGAGCCTGGCCTGAGGCCGTGCCTGCGGCGGCAGCGGCGAGAGCGAGACATTCGGCAGCCCGTGCTGGCGGGCAGCGAGGAGTTTGAGGTCGGCCGCGTGGAGCTCTGGAGCCTGGCCTGAGCGCGCGCGCCTGCGGCCGCCCGCTACGTGCGCGGCGCCCGTCCTGCGGCGGCGTGCGAGCGGCGGCCCTGCCCCCGGCCGCGGCGAGCGCAGCAAGACGGATGGCTTTGGGCCTGCTCAGCCCATGACCGGCTGCCAGCGAGGCGTCTAGGGTCAGGGCCGGGCACGTTGAGGTCCGGGCGTGCCGAGGCCGGGCGTCTGGCCTGCTCTGCTGGGTATGTAGCCCGAGCGGCTTCAGAGCTCCGCCCTCGCCCCTGCGCGTCGATCAGAGCGCGGGAGCGGCTGGAGGTGCGTGTCTCGCGTTGCGCTTGGCAGCCCGTCCCGGTGGCTGGGTGTGGGGCCTTCATGTGCGCGGGGCTGCGCACTCTGGCCCTGACCGTTTTGGCCCAAGCCTTACATTGAGGTGCAGGCGATTGTATTTGGAAGTGCCGGTCATGCTTCAAATTAAAAAGCTGAATTGCAGATGGGCAGAGTGAGTCTGCTGGCCACTTTTCAAGCGTGAGCGGAGGCAGGCTAGGGCTATGGCAGCCTGTGCACCACAGTGCTGTGTTGCTAGCGCAGAGTGCTGCATGCCAACTCTGAGTGTATGATTGTTCTGGTCTAGTTTCCATAAGAGTCTGTATTAGCATCGCCCAGCATGTCACAGAGCATGGAAGGAAGATACGTTGACGCATGCAAGGTCTGCAGGTCCAAACCCCGAGATATTGTGCCTTCTTCGTACTAAACGCAGACCTGCGCACTCCTGTCCTTGACAGTCGAGTGTCACAATACCACCTAAACCTGGCATGTGGTGACCAGTGACCAACTTAAAACCCATTGTCAGCTTTGTGCACAGGATCATGCAGATGTAGTATATAAAATGATCAAGGCACAGCTTGGACATGTTGTTCAGACTGCAGCCCTTGCATGCATCGCGTTGATCACTAGTTGAGGTGCAACACCTCAGCGCGCAAACCGCAGGCACACAGGCCGCTGCTGTGCCCCCGCGTCCGTATATAAATACACGCACCACTCTGGATAAAGTATGTACACACACACTAGACACGCGTGGGCAGCCGGCGACCGGCAGTCGCCACCTCACGCGTTGCAGTGATCATCAATCCGAAACCAAAGCTAGCGGAAAACTTGGGCAAGGCTGACAGCACATCAGCGCCCGGTCACCTCCGGCGCAGCGGACACACGCGCCGGCGCACGGCGCTGGGACGCGCGTGCGCGGGCGGGCAGGCGCCGCCACGCTAGAGCTCCACTTTCTTGGCGCTCACCCTCCGCCACGCTGCACGCACCCGCAGCCAGGTTTTGCACACCCATCCGCTCAAGCTGCCTGGCGGCGGTGCACGGGTCCAGTGCCATTCGCGGCAAGGCAGAGCCGCTTGCGTGGGCAGCGCACACCCACGCTTGGCTCTGCCAGCAAAGTGTGTGCACCCCACACCAGCAAAGGGGGAGGCGGGCCGGGGCGACAAGCCTGTCCTCTGCACACGCACAGACCAGAGCCAAGCAGTGTTGTTATAGAGGTCCACCACCCAGAGCCACACAGGTCCGCGCGAGCGCTGCCACAGCGGCAGGCCGTGGCGCACCCAGGTCGGGCGGCCGCTCCCACGAGCTGACCTTGGTCTCCTGGTTGAAGAAGAACGGGCGCGCGTGCTCCTCCGAGTAGCTCTCCACCCACAGGTAGTGGTGCCCCCTGCCCGCGTGCGCAGCCTCGCTGAGGCTACCTGAAAGCAGGGCCGGTCCTACGTGGGGTAGGGGCGAGAGCGGGGGGCGAGCTGGCAGCGTGCGGCCGCGCTCACCTCAGGCGCGTTTTGTAAGGGTGGCTGTACTGCTGCGCGCACTCTTACGGCATGCAGGAGCAGCAGCAGAGCAGGCGGCGGCTCTGCGCGCGGGCCGTCAGGCTGAGCGCCCCGCAGGTGGCGCCGGGGCGTGCCGGGGGTCCTGGTCGAGGTGCTCTCCGTGCCGGCTGAGCCAGTACTTGGCGCCGCTCTCATCCACGTACGGCACGTCTGGCCCCAGCACATCAGCCCGTCAGGAGGCGTCGTGCGCCAGGGCAGGAGACTGCCGGGTGCTAGCACACCACTGGCCTGGAACTCCGCCATACTAGCACACCCTTGGCCTGGGACTCAGCCCTGTATGTCATGGTGCAAGGCCCGCGGGGTGCGGCGAGAGTGGAACCAGTAAGCCTGAGAAATGCACCGCGCAGACTCCGCGCCAGGGCTCAAAGCAAGGAGCAGGGAGCGCGGCAGCGCTTTTGGCTGGCATGCGCACACACGCCCTGGGCGGCAGCGTGAGATGACACTATCACAGCAGCGTTGCTTCATAACACTTCGCAAGCATTGTCTTGATGCCATGGATGCAGGCGCGCCTGCGCTTGCGGTGCACGCAGGAGCCTCTGGAACACGCAGGTGGGGCGCTGCTGCTGCCTGCAAGCAGTGGACCGCACCTCCAGGGTCGTCCCACTGAACTTCATTGGTGATTTCATTGAAGAAGTAGTGGCTTGCTCCGCCATCAGGTTCCTCGATAGACATCTCATGGGCGTTTGGCAACACGCGGCGCTGGCTCGCCGCCGCGCACCCATGCCCCTGCAGCCCCCAGGCGCACAGGCCCAGGATCAGGAGCGCTGCGCGAGACTCGCCTTGTCTACGCAGCCAAGCCATAACCTGGCCACCAGGCCTGCTGATAGCAGGCTGCTGAAGTTGGCTCAGTAGTTGGGAAGTCAACTCGGCCGGCCTCAGAGGGGGCCTCAGATGACCCTACAGGGCCTTTCGCCCCAGCTTCAAGTTGCAGGACTCCATCTGTCCCTGCTCTGCCAGCACTACCCAGCAAGATTGTGGAAGCGTGGGCCCAGCAGAGCATGGCAACTGCTGTGTAGCAATACGTAGGGTGCGTGACGGGTAGCGGCGCGGCCCTGGATTTGACGCAAGGCTGTGCGCGGTCATGGCAGGCGCGCGCACACCACCCTGAGCACGGGTTGGCGCCGGCCTGCGGCAGCAATAGAAGGCTTCTGCAGCAGTAGCTAGCATATCCGGTAGCTTGGTGTCCGTGCATAAGGCCACGGAAACATGTACAGTAGGGGGATAGCATGCGTAAGACGCCCTGGGCGTGTCACAAGGGCTTCTCCGGCAAGGCATAACTCGCCACGATCGTCACGCAGGGCTGGCGCAGGAGCTAGGGGCGCGATTCGGACCTGGCTTGAGGAGAGCTGGCCTGGTGTTGGGCGCGGCCGCCCTGGCCCTGCTTGTGGTACGCTCCCAGGCTTTCGGGGCGGCTCGCAGCAGGCCGTGCGCTGTGGAGGTCCTGCGGGGCCGTCGAGCCCGTCCCAAGACGGTTTGAAACATGCGGACGTCAACCCTGCCTGCCCGACCTGTTCTAGTCAGAGTACTAGGTGGATGGCAGCCTGTTTGTTGCTAACAAGCTCACCAGGCCTGGGCTGGGCCCGCGGCGCCGGGGGCTTATGCGCGCACCTAGCTACAGCAAACTTGCGTGCCCCGCAGGCCTGCTTTACTAAGGCAGGGTGCCTGCCGCGAGCCTCTGGCGGCGCTGCAGCGTGCGGCGCGTGTGGTGCGCGCAGGCGGACCAGAGGCATGGCGGCGAGCGTGTATTAGGGCAGCACCTCAGCCCGCTCTGGGAGCTGCCAGCTCACCAGCTGGTGCGCAGCCGCTCGCGCAAGTTGGGTGTGCGCTTCCTGCGCAGCTAGGCGTGCGATGCGACGCGCAGCGCTGCTCTGCTGCGCCTTGTTTTGATACTTGACGCCCGGTCGTGCAGGTGGCGTTGGCGGTGGCGGTGACCGCGGCGGGGCTGTTCCTGGCCAATGCGCTGGGCTGGACGAACAGCAAGGTGTACCTGCTGGACTTTGCCTGCTTCACCCCGCCCGAGCGGTGCGCGCGTCTCTTGCATTGTGTACGCAATTTGCAACATGCGAGCGCAGCTAATAAGCTGCATAACAAAGCCAAGTAAAACGCAACAGCGCACCAGCAGGTCCTGGACATACCCGAACGCCTGGCAACTGATGCGCGTGCGATTTGCACCGCTGAGGCAGATTCTGCCGCGCAGGCTGAAGACATCTCGCGCTGCGCTGCTGCAGGCCATGCGCAGCAAGCAGGTGCGATTCGCTTACGCCAGGGGTCTGCTTACCTGTTAAAAGTGTGTACTCGCGCACCCTTCTGTTGTGCAAGCGCATCGGCCCTGAGTTATGCATGCACTACCTGTGGTGGGTACGCGCCTTATGATAAGGGCCTGGTGAGCAGATGGTGAGCTGCCGTAAGACTTGCTTGGTGCGCAAGTGTTCAGCAAGGCTGCATTGTGGTGGGTAAAGAAGTGAGACCTAGGCTTGATAGCGGCTGCGAACTGCTAAGCATGCAGCGACGCGGAACCAGGATTGCGGGGAGGCAGTTGCCATACCTGGAGTGCTGCTGGGGGCTGGAGCTCACGGACGGCCAGGCAGCTGAGCGCGGGCGCCGCGGGCGCGCAGGTGTTCAACGAGGCCAACCTGGAGTTTATGGAGAAGATAATTGAGCGCTCGGGGCTGGGCGACGAGACGGGCCTGAGCGACGGCATCCAGGCCATGCGGGAGCCGGGCGCGCCGATGAAGACCACGCTGAAGCAGGCTACGGATGAGACGGAGATGGTTATCTTTGACGTGGCCGGGAATGCGATGCGCCAGTCCGGCGTGCGGCCTGAGGAGGCGCGCGCCCGGTACTGGCTCAGCCGGTTTTGCCAGCCGGTGGCGGTTCGGAGCTCCACTGGCATCTGCTGTCAAGACAGCGGGCTAGCCGGCCTGCGGCAGCCTGTCCCGCGCGCACAGTGTGCCGCGGCGGCCTTGTGTCCCACTCTTGTGGCGCTCGCCCCGTCTGTTCCTGGCAAATGAGGCCGCTGAGGCTGCTAGGTCGCCGGCACCCGCCTCTGTGCTACGTTGCAAAGCCTTGGCTGGTGCATGCCTCCTTTCGCGTCGTAGGCTGGCTTTGAGCCTGCAGGCGTGCGGAGCAGGCGTGCCAGAAGTACACCGTGTAGGAGGGAATGCAGACTTGTGCAAAATGCATGAGTAGAGGCCGCGCGGCGGCTCCTTTGCGCCCCGGCTACCCGCCTGCTGCGCACGCGTGACGCACGTGACACGCCACGCGCGCAGGTTGACATCGTGATTGTGTCGTGCAGCTGCTTCGCGCCCACGCCCAGCATGGCCGCCATGCTGGTCAACCACTTCAAAATGCGGCGCGACGTGCTGACATACAACCTGTCCGGCATGGGGTGCTCGTCCTCCCTCATCTGCGTCGACATGGCCAAGCACCTGCTCAAGGTGCGCACTGCAGGCTGTGACGGCCAGTGAAAGTGTTACAGCTCGGCTGGAGCTGGCGAGCGCTAGCGTGTCTAGCGTGTTTTGAACCATATAAGCAGCGATGCATATATAAGCAGCAATGCACACTGTGCGAAGTCAGGTGCTTGCAAAAGAGGCTGCAGCGTCGCATGCAGCCGCGCATCGCGCCCGTGCAGGCAGACTCCGCGTCTGCCTGGGCGGCAACGCGCGCGCTGCTGCGAGGGGCCATGCATGCGAGCCGCCGTGCCGCGCGGGCGCGCGCAGGCGCTGCCCAACACGGTGGCGCTGATCGTGAACCACGAGAACATCACGCAGAACTGGTACGTCGGCAACGACCGCTCCATGCTCGTGTGCAACTGCCTCTTCCGGATAGGCGGCGCCGCCGCGGTGATGTCCAACAGGTGCGCGCCCGCGGGCGGCCGCGCTGCGCGCACGGCGCCAGGCAGAGAGCTCGCGTGCATGGCGCGCCTGAAGGCTGATTTGCTGCACGCCTCAGCACGTTGGCGTGGGCGCGGCTGCATCGTCGTCGTCCGCACGTGGGGCGGCCTGCTTGGCATTAATGTTTCAGTGTGCACCACATGCGCCGTGTATCACAAGGAGGCTGCGCTTGCCACACCCAGTAAGCTGCTGGGCAGCCGGCCTACCTGGCGACCACAATCCAGCCCTGGTGGTAGATGAACCAGCTTCTTAAGACCGGGCCATGCATTGCGGCATGCATGCGCGGGTTGCGGTGCAGCCGTGAAGTGATACAGGGTATGCCAAAGCATGCATGCGTGTCAACAGTTTGCTTCGTGTGCAGCTGTTTGAGCGGACGCTTCTGAAGGAGCCACTGTAGCGATGAGTGCATACAAGTGGGGTGCAAGGGCGGCGCGCCTGGAGCCTGGTGACAGCGCTAGCGTCCTGAGGCCGCCGCGACGCGCGCAGGCCGCGCGACCGCGCGCGCGCCAAGTACGAGCTCACGCACAGCGTGCGCACGCACCTGGGCGCCGAGGACGACGCGTTCGGCTGCATGGGCAACGGCGAGGACGCGGAGGGCGGGCGCGGCGTGTTCCTGCGCCGCAACGTGATCGCGGTCGCCGGGCGCGCGCTCAAGGCCAACCTGCAGCGCCTGGGGCCGCTGGTGCTGCCGGTCAGCGAGCTGGTGCGGCCCGCGACGCCGGCGCCTGCATTCAGGCCAATGTGTGTTGGCTGCTGTGGCACTGCAGCGGGCCAGCGGCGATCTCCCGCTTCCGCGGCCGCGCTGGCCTACTGCTGCACTCAAGCGTGGTGCCTGGAGCCTACTGGTGGCGAGCGCCTGTGCGGCCAGCCAGGAGCGCTGGACCGCAGGGACACTGGACTGCAGGCTGGTAGATGTCGAGCCCTAGTGCAGGGGGCACGACCTGCAGGGGGCGACCAGCCCGGTCGCCCCCTGGCCGATGCACAGTCACCCGACCTGGAGCGCTGCGCGCGGTGTAGGTGAAGGCCGTGACCGTGAAGGGCTACTCGCCGGACTTCAGCCGCGCTTTCGAGCACTTCCTGCTGCACACGGGCGGGCGGGGCGTGATCGACGAGCTGGAGGAGAAGCTGCGCCTGACCGGCAAGCAGGTGCAGCCGTCCAAGGATACACTGTACCGCTTCGGCAACACGTCGGCCGCCAGCACCTGGCGCGCCCCGCCTACCCTGCCGTCACCCCAAATAAAGCCTAAATCTACCCCCGCCTGGGCCGTCCGCCTAAGCTTAAGTTTGCAGTGAAGAATGACGAGTGTGTGGCGTGTGACATGTCTAGCGACTGAGGTGCAGCACGGCATGTCACGACCGTGCTGCGCCACAATGCAGGCCACCCCGAAAGGCCAACCCGCGTTGTCCGGCTGCAGGTACATTCTGGCCAATGTGGAGCACACGAGCGGCGTGCGGCGGGGCGACCGCGTGTGGCAGCTGGGCTTTGGCGGCGGCTTTAAGGCCAACAGCGCCGTGTGGCGCGCGCGCCGCGCCATCCACTCCGAGCACCCCTGCTGGCTGTAGGCAGCAGAGCGCGGAGACGCGCGCCACCCGCGCCACTGCGGTTACGCGCTGAGCACGAGCTGCGGCTGGAGGCTGCTTTGGGCGCGCTTCGAGTGCTGCGCCCTGCGGTTGCGCGCCGGCGCAGCGCGCCGCGTTGCCGCAGCCTGCTGCGCCCTGCTGGCATGGGGCGGTCTGCGAAGGCGGCCGGAGCCTGGTGCGCAGCTCAGGCGCGCCAGTGTCTTGGCGGGCGCGCCAGCTGGCGGCGCACGCGCGGAGAACGCGCAGTGCTCCCTCGGCAGGCCGGCCGCTGCATGCGCCGCGCGCGGGTCTAATTGAACCACTGTAGAACTCTTGGCAGCCATTGGTCTTTGTTCAGGTCTCTGTTGCCGCGCTGCTGCGGGGAGCGCCGACGAGCGCGGCGTGCGTGCGGAGGAGGGTCTGGGGCGGGTGGGGGTGTGTGGCGCAGTCGAACAGGCGGGGAATGCCGCAGGCTGCTGACCCAGCGTGCCTCGCCAGGCAGCCTGTGCGGCCGCGCTCTGTGACTGGTAGACGGTAAAATGCGCTGCATGCCTGGTAGCCTTGCCGGATGCTTACATGCATGCACAGCACAGGGCCTGCGTGCAGGTGGGGCATGCGCGCTGGGCACTTGCAGGATGGTGAGGGCTGGGCACAGGAGGCTTTTGCGTTGACTGTCGTGCGTTGGAAACGCGGAGCCTCTGCCCTGCAGCCGGCACAGGGGTGCAGGGGCCATGCCCTGGCGGCTGCTGCGTGCCGCGCGAACACGGCAGCGGGCCGCGCTGCACTGCGTGCGGCGCTTTAGGGTTGGAAGTCAACCTTTGGGGTTGCTTGGGGGTGTGTGAGGGGCTCGCGGCGTTGGGGCCACAGCGGGTGCTGCTGCAGTGCGTCTGGGGCTAGTAGGGCACTTTTAGAGTCTGAGCAGGGCTGCAATGACCTGGCCGGGTCTTTGCCATTGCAAGTCGATGTCGGCCAGGCGGGACAGTTGATTGTGCTAGGGAGCGCAATTGATTTGTGAACGGGAGTCTGCGGCAAGGAACGGACGGCGCCACGGTGGGGAACACAAGGGCTGCATGCAAAAGCAAGGAACCTCCAAGAACATGCTGCGTCGGCGGCTTCTTTGCTTTGCATGGATGTTGTGCTCACCGGTTCAGTCTTGTTACACAGCTCCTGTTCGCGCCGGGCCTGGTCTGAAACACAATCAGATGCCCAAGCGCCAGCGAGACGCAAATTTACTCGATTTCCTGCTCCCCCGCACTTCCAATGTTTCTCGCACAGAGCCAGCAATGCGCCCATGCGGTTGAAGAGCTGTGGTCATGAGCGCTTTGCACCACACGAGGCGGCAGTTGCCCGAACCTGTCATGGCTGTGCGAGGCAACACAACAGCCTGCTTGTCCAAGCAGGCCATAGTGTTGCCCATGCTCTAAGCTCACACAACAGGGTCATGCCACGACGCCCTCCCAAGGCCGCCACATGTGTACCGAGCAGGCCGGCTACATACAGAAATAGAGTTGCACTCACATTTAAACCTACAAGCGTGCAGCATGCAGCTGCACGCACGGGAGCCCGTGTATGTGGTGCGTGAAAGTGTAAAAGTCATGCGGCTTCAGCCCAGCCAGACCTCGACCCCATGGTCGCCCTCCGCGCCGACGCCCTTGCCGCGTATGGACACGTCAGAGCGGGACCACTCCGCGCGCGCCGTCTCGAACGACGTCACGTCCCGCCGCGCCTCCCGTGCGCTCGGGCCCTGCGCGCGCCCCGCTCACCCAGAGTCAGCAGGCTGGCGCCTCACGCGGCAGCTCTGCAAGACGCTGGCTGACCTGACCGCATCCTGTGTGCGCTGCGGTTGCTAACAGCACGGCAGTGTGGCAGAGTCCTGGCAATGCGACAGCAGGGCGAGCACCAGGCCCGCACGACTTGGTCACAAGCTCAGTATCACCAGAGCGAGCGCCGCGCCACAGCAGCAGGCACTGCCTGCCTGCATGTCCCTCTCGCATCGCTACCCCTCACAACGCATGCGCGCCAACCCACACACATAGGAGCGACGGCCGCGCCTGCCGCCGCCGCACGCGCTGCTCCTGCACAAAGCGCCAGAGCGAGTCGATGCGCGGCTGCTGCGATTCGCAAAAGCGGTCGCGCGCTTTGAACACCTCCTGCGCGCGCCGGCAAGCCGCCCTCAATTTATTCACAACATTCTCATGCGCAGGCACAGCTGACACAGCTGACACGGCGCCGGGACTGCCAGCCACCCGGCAGCGACGCACGGTCGCCACGGCCAGCCTTGCACGCTCACCCGCGCCGGGACCCCGCCGCATCAGCGCATCAGCGGGAGCGCGGGACGCCGCGTCACATGGTGAGCGCCAGCCATGGGGTTGCCAGCCCCGCGCGAACCCACCTCGATGGCCAGGTCAACCGACGTGCGCGCCCAGGCGTGCCGGTAGCAGCCGCGCGCGGTGTCCAGGCAGTCCAGCAGCGCGGCGCGCTTGAGCGCGCCGGACTCACGCACGCGCAGCGCGGCCGCGCCCGCCGGCCCGGCGGGCCTCGGCGCCTCGGGGGGCCTGCGCCTCGCACGCCGCGCCTCAGGCAGCAGGCCTGGCGGGGGAAGGCGCGACGTCGGCGCACGCTCTGTGCCCGCGCAGCGCTGCGCACTCGGTCTGCACGTAGCAGGTCCTGCGCGCGGGCGGCCGCTCTATGGTGCGGCTCGCCCGACGCTTGCTCTGTGCAAGTGTCATGCAGAGCGTGCAGGCAGCTGGCAGGCGCCCATGCATGGGTCCGTGCGTGGGTGCGCGAGCGGCGCGGCATGTTCTTTGAGCCCACACAGTGCCCTGCGCTCGTCCTGCAACACGCCAGTTGCATGCAAGCGGCCCGCTCGGCAGCGTCAGCATGCAGCGCAGTGCTGCGCGCGCGCGCGCGCCTGGGCGCCGGCGGCGCCATGATTGCATCGAGGTTGAAGGGATCAGCCTCGGCGTCGGGCTCGGTCGCGGCCGCGGCCGCGCCAGGCTGCGCCCCGGGCGCCGCCGCTGCGGCCGCCGCCAGCGCGCCGGCGCTGGCCGACACCCGCGCCGCCGCGCCCGCGTGCGCTTCTTTCAGGTGCGCCTGCGCCGCGCCGCCGCCGCGAGGATCTTCACAGAGTGGCCCCGACAAAGCAGGCCTGCGGGCCCAGCAGGCAGGGCCTGGCCTGACGGGCCGGGCGAGGGCGCACGCGCCTGTGCGGCGGCGAGCGCGGTCTCATCAGCCTCCTCTGCAGGCGCCAAGTTGGCCACGCTGGCCTTGAGGCGCGTGAGCACGCGATTAAACACGAACGAGTCGTCAGTCAGCAGCTGCCCGCGCAGCACGCCCCAGACGCCGTACACGTCCAGCTGCGCCTTCTGCCGCGGGCTGAACAGCTGCGCGCGGGCTGCGGCGCGTCACGTTGCCGCACAGCCGCGCACAAGTGGTGCACACGGCACGCAGACACGCGCCTCGCACTGATACATACAACGGTGACATGTGTCTTCAGATTTATACACTATGCTTTTATGCCACGATGTGATCTACCTGAGAACCGGATAACTAGCAGCAGGCAGACACGGAGGTACGGAAAATGAGGGTCTGCACCTCAGCGCACTTACTGGCCGCCGTGAACAGCTTCTGGTACTCGTTGGTAAGCGCGGGGTCCACCGCGCGCTCAGGCTCCCGCATCGCCGCACATAGCGCCTGCCACGAAACAGCGTGAGCACATATACTACAAGGACGCGAGCTTGGGAGCCTCCCCAAAATCGGTGGCAGCCGGCACATCTCTTTAACACAACGTGGTCGTCTCTGCCAGAGTCACGGGGGCCTGTCGCCTGAGGCCGTGCGCGAGCACCAGGCCCAACGGCAGGCTACCGCCAGGCAAGCGCGCGGCCATGCACGCTCAGCACGAGGCAGCCTCCCGGCGCCACAGGAGGGGGCGTGCAACACACCACTGCTGCTGAGCCTGCGACGTGCTCCAACCCGCTGGCTCCGCACTCCTAAGTCATCCCTGCCACAATCCACAACCGCCCGCGCCGAAGCACCGCCCCTGGTGCAGGGCGGCCTGCGCGCACTGGCGCTGGGACCGCCGCTGCCTTGACCCACAGGTGAGCTGCCAGGGCTCCGCACCGTGAAGAGCAAGTCGGCATGGCGTCGCTGCACCTTGCCGTCCTGCAGCAGCTGCCGCAGGAGCGGCGCGGCGCGGCGGAACTTCTTGGCGCTGCCGATGTGCTCCGCAATCTTTGCGAGCGCGGCCGCCACCTGGTCCTCTCCGCCTGCTCAGCAAAGGCGGTGAGTGCCCCGTCCTGCAAGCACAGACGGACCACCAGGCGCGGTGCTGCACAGCGCCGCACCAGCCTGGCCATCCACGCCTGAGGGCTCCTCAGCGCCGCCACTGGCAGCGACGCCCTCGCCACCTGCAGCGCGGGCACACCACCTTGAGTTCTGGCCAGTGACCAGGCCACACAAGGCGCAGTGCCCCCCACACGCCTTGTTCAGCACAGTGTCATGACCTTGCCTGCAGTGCGCAGGCGCTTCTCCGGCGGTGGCCACTCTGGAGGTGGTGGAGGAATGTCCTCATTCTCGCAGGCCATGTGCGCTCAGCACTTGTTGCACTAATACGCAGCCTGTGAAAACACTTCTGCAAGCAAATGCCTTTGGCGCTAGACACAGGTCAGTTGAAAGCTGTCTGTGTTCACACGCTTGGCTGATTGGCCCTCACTTGAGCCGGGTGCAGTTGGGGCAGAAAGCCTGTGCTGCCAAAGTTGGCTGATGGGGGCTGCAGCAGTGAGGCTACGGATATCGTTATAACACAACGCAAGAGCCCTCCTGCAGCATGGCACACGTCCTGCACGGTGGCAGCGCAGGCCGACTTTGCCTGCATGCAAGCGCCGCGCTCGCCCGGGCAGGAATAGTGTCCAGACTGGCACTGCGTGGCAGTCAGCGGCTGTGCAGTGCTGATCAGGCTGGCGACGTGGCGCTGCAGAGCGCGATGGCGCAGGTGCACGCACTGATGCCTGCTGGCAGCACAGCGCTGGCCACATTTGCGAGCATTGCTGCTGGCGGCGTCCAGCAAGAGGAGGTATGCAGCGTGCGGTGCACCGTGGAGGATGTGGAGGGCGACGGCGCTGATGAGTTAGTTGATGTGCTTCTCGGCGCCGGCGCACACTCAGCCAGGCGCGGCGGCCTGAACGCAGCAGGCCTGCTCGAGGGTACGAGTATAGAGGTCGGGCGTGTTTGCTTGATTTGCGCTCACGCTCAATACTTGAACGTCTGCCAAGGTACTGGTTCCACAACCTGTGACAACACGCCACTGCTGCTCACAGCATGTTCAAACACTCGCGTTGCTCCTGCCTGCAGCGTCGAGGAGTTCCGGCCGCAGGGGGCGGCTGAGCAGCCGCTGTTTACCGACGGCGCCGAGCGCCGCGTCTGGGACCGCTGCACGGTGACGGCAGACTTTCCACCGGCTGCAGACGTGGCAGCCGCCATGAGCAGTGCTGCAGCCTGGACTGGTCGTAGCACGCCGCTGCGCTACCAGGCAGGTCCCCACATACTCGACGCGGGGTTGGGGAGCTGGAGAGAACGTCACAGAGGTCAGGCTTTTAAATTTTTGCCAGGCATTGGACCAACCATGCATCTGATTGACCAGCAGTGTCCTACTATGACCTGCGAAATTTATAAAAGCACGACATTGAGTACTTGCTGCAGCTAGCTCATTACTGACATGCAGACTAGTAGGCGTACGCCGCTTGCTTCCAGGGTGCTGCACCTTCCTGGATCGACCTGCTGCATGCAACCCATGAGCCGCGCGTTGTGGCAGGTGGAGGATGTAGTGGCAGAGGAGTGGGTGCAGAGCATCCGCGACAGCTACCGCCCGAGCCAGGTCGCAGACGGGCTGTGGATCGTTCCCAACTGGTGCGGCGACCCCGGCCAGCGACGTAGCTCTGTGACAGCAGGCTGTAGGCTGCAAACATTTGCTTTCATTGTCAAGCGTTTGAAACAGGTCCAGGCTGCAGCAGAGTTAAGAGTCCACCAACCGGCTGCTGTAATATGTGCAAGGCGCAGCGCTATGTCCTGTATATCAACATGCAGTGGTGCCGCCGTGTCAGCACGGCAGGTGAAGTCGTTATTATAAGATTGTCACCTCATCAGCTGCCCCCAGCTACCTGGGCGCATGCCGGCAGGTGCGAGGTGCCCAATACCCTATCCTAATCGTATACCCACCTCAGCTGCCCCGGCGCATGTCGGCAGGTGCGAGGCGCCCGACGCGCGCGGGGTCAGCGTGCGCCTGGAGCCCGGGCTGGCGTTTGGCACGGGCGAGCACTCGACCACGCGTCTCTGCCTGCGCTGGCTCGCCGTGCAGCGCGCAGAGCTGGCGCGTGGCGCGCGAGTGATGGACTACGGCACGGGTGCGGCCCCGCGGCCTCGCGCGCGTGCATGCAGTGGCACGGGCCTCGCCAGCTTGAATCCCCTGACGGGCTTTGTGAGCCAGGGACGTGTGGTGCTGCAAGCGCACATGCAAGCACTCTGAGGTGCAGCATGCAGGCGCATCAATGCGCGGATATATCATGCTGCATCCCAAAGTATGGCTTGATTTGAGCCAGAAGTGAGGGGTGCTCGAGTGTTGTGCAGTGGCATCCTCGGTGACGCGCATCATGACGTCGCACTTGACGTAGTAGCTTGTCTGGCTTCTGTCCTGTGCCTAAGCCTCGTCCATGCACCTGGCAACATGTACCGACTAAGCTCCAGTGCTTCCAGGGTGTAGCCACCTGAGCACGCCTTTAGCAGGCACAGCGCCGCAGGCTCGGGCGTGCTGGCGGTGGCCGCGCTGCTGCTGGGCGCGGCCGCCGCGGCCGCTGTTGACACCGACCCGCTCGCGGTGCGCGCGGCGGCGCGCAACGCCGCGCTGAAC
>JAABUY010003518.1_pt1 | contig 17181 bp, 21 predicted proteins | sample 5560271 | NCBI WGS metagenome assembly JAABUY01 (sample SAMN10711886, study PRJNA513374) | rock metagenome | isolation source: Antarctica rocks | place: Antarctica: Victoria Land, University Valley
CGCATAGGGTTCCTGTTTCAAAACCCCACCTCCAAAGCAAGGACTCGCGCAGTGATGCCTCAGGCTGGAGGCTTGATAAATCATTTTACGCCCTGGGAGGAGCTCAGGGGCTGCAAGCTTTAAGCTGACTGCACGTGCCATGCAGGACTGCACATGCCCTGCTGCTGCTGCTGCGTCACGCTGGGATGCTGCTGACGGGGGCCAGGGCCGCGCAGGACTTGAAGAGCCCCAACATCCTGGTGGACGCCAACTGGCGCATCAAGGTCGCGGTGCGCGCCCGCGGGCTTGCGCCGGCTTGCAGGCGGCGTGCCGACCGCACCATGCTTTGCGGTGTCTGAGAGGGTTGCTTGTTGGAGTCAATTAGGGCTTGGAGGATGCGCGACTCCCCACATGGTTGTATAAAAGCATGCCACTCTCCTGGGTGCTGGCAGGGGTGCACTGCTGCTGGCCAGGAAATTCTGACCACCCAGCTCGCTTGTCTAGAAGTTTGGGGCGGCACGATTGGAGGCGCTGGGTGCCGCGCCTGACCGCGCCGCCTGGGTGCTCTGCAGGACTTTGGCCTGGCGCAGCTGCGAAGCAACGTTCTGCCCTCTACCGGCGCCGGGTTTGGCACGCCCGAATGGTGCGCCATGGCTGCTGTTCCTCACGGCTGTGTGCGATTTGGAAGCCACACACTCTCCTCCATCTCTTCATTTCCTGCACACGGTCTGCATGTTTGCCAGCCTCGCCTGATGTTCCCATGAGTGTGCAGGATGGCGCCCGAGGTTTTGCGCTGCGAGGCCTGCGACGGGCGCTCTGACGGTGAGCACCTGCAAGCTGCTGCCACGCTCAGTGTCGGGCTGCTGTTCGCGCTGTTCTGCTCTCCCATCGTCAGGCACACGGTATGCGCCGCGTCGAGCCGGTCATGTCTGGACTGTGAGAGCATTGATGCGCCCTGGGATGTTAAATACATTTTCAGTCCGAGCTGTTTTGCTCTGATTTGCTAAATGCCACTACCGTGCTTTACCATGCCCGATGACAGGTCCACATTGTTGGTCGAGGGAGGCAGCAAGTTTGGCCAGGAGGTGCAGCAGAGCCTGAGCTGCCCCTGCCGCTCGCGCCCGCGCAGTGTACAGCTACGGCGTGGTGCTGTGGGAGCTGCTCACCGGGGAGGTGCCGTGGGCGGCGCTGCACCCCATGCAGGCGCGACCTCGGACCTCACCCGCTCTCGTCTGTCTTTGCTTTCCCTTTCAAGCGAGCGTGTGACACGCTGACGCCACCACAGCGTACCCCTCCAGCGATGGACTGCCCAGACAGGCTCTGTCGCCTGTTTAAGCGCGGCGCGGTGTGTGCTCGCCGTGCACTGCCCTGGCCAGCACCCGCCCCTGCCATGCGCGCCCGCCCTGTCCATGAGCTGGCGGGCGCGCTGCGGGCCCGCCGGAGGGCCTCGCTGCCGGCGCCGCCGCCACACGAGTGTTGCCGCCGTAGCGCTGCTGAAGCCCCCATGCCATGCTTGCGCTAGTGACAGGAGGTAGTGCTTGAAGCAGGGCTTTGCTAGGGTATCGACAGGGTATACTGTGGGGCAGGTGGTGGGCGCGGTGGGCTTCCAGGGCGCGCAACTGCCGCCGCCGGCGGCCGGCGACGCGTGCCTGCGCGAGCTGTGCGTGGCCTGCATGGCCGGCCAGGCTGCGCTGCGGCCGGCCTTCCCGGCGCGCCCCGGAGGCTCGCATGCACTGTTGCAGTGTGTTTAGGGTTTGGAAGGGCTTCAAGCTCTTCACGTAGTGTCCCTACGTGTAGTTGAGGCAGAGGCGGCAGGGCAGTGTTAGACGGGGTTTGCGGGGTTGTGGTGCCTGGCGCAGCTACGTTGGGTGTGCCGTGTGTGGCTGCCGCAGGTGGCTTAGCGGCTTCGCCTGGCCACCTCACCTCCGTACGCCAGGACCTGACAAGCCGGCGCCCTGCAGGCTATCGTGGCGCGCCTGGAGGCCGAGTTTGGCCCCGCGCGCTGGCGCGACGCGCACGGCTCGCTCAGCGACCTGCACGCCGCGCGCTCCGGCGGGACCAGCCGCCTGGCGTCGTCTGGCGCGGCGCTGCCGGCTGCCGGGCCCCTGCAGCCCCCGGCGGATTGCGGAGAGCCTAGGGCGGGTGCCGAGGCGCGCGGCGGCGCTGCGGGCGTGGCCGCGGGCGGCGGCGCGGGCGAGGGCGGCGCCGGCGCGCCTGGCGGCGAGCCCGGCGGCGGCTCTGGCCCCGGGCTTGGCCGCACGCTTACGCGGCTGCGCGGCGGCCATGCGGAGGCCCCGCGGCCGGCCGTCGGGGGCGGCCGCGGCGAGGGTCCAAGCCCTGCGGTCGTGGACGCGATGCGCTGGGCCGGCCAGCAGCCTGCCGGCCCTACAGCGTGCGCAGGGGCGCAGGCCCCGCCGGTCTCGCGCGCCCCGCGGCATCCGCGCGCAGGCCCGGCAGCGCCGGCGGCGCGTTCCAAATGCACCTCATTGGCGCACGCGGACCATGCTCCGGCGACGCGTGCGGTCCCAATGCCAGGGGCGCACGGCGGGGCTGTGCGGTCGGGCACGGCGGAGGCCGCGGAGGCCGCGGCCGCGACGCCTTTCACCGCGGCGTCGCAGCTGCCGTTCTCGCCGCCGGAGACGCCGCTGGCGCAGGGCGCGGGCCCGGCCGCGTGGCCGCGCGCCGCGCCGCGCGATGCGGGGCACCTGGTGACCCCTGGCGCGCGCGCGCCGCCCGGCGCTCCGGCGCCGCCTGTCGCCGCGCCCGCGAGGCCGCCAGGCTACTCCCCGAAGACCCAGGAGGCCCAGGTCGAGCAGAGCCCTTCATCCGGGAGCCCTGCCGGGGGCGCGTCGACCGGGGCGTCCACCCCCAGCAGCGGCGGCCCAAGCAGCGGCGGCGGCGCGCGCGGCGGCGCGGGCGCGCCGAGCCAGCGCGGCGGCCGCACGCCGCCCGACGGCGCCCTGTCCCTGGCGGACGACCCGCGCGCCGCCGCCGCCGCCAGCTTCGAGACGTTCGAGGCCGCGATCAACGCGGCGATCGCGGCTGTGTCGGCCGAGCGGCGCAGCGCGCGTCCGGCGTCGGCGCCGGCGGGCGGCCGGGCGGGGCTCGCGCGCACGGCGGGGCTGGGCGGCGCCGAGACCGGCGGCGGCGACTGGGCGACGCCGCTGAGCCTGCCGTCGATGCCGAAGCTCAGGATCAGGGTGGGCAGCCCGCGCACGGCGGGGCTGTCGGACAGCGGGTCGTCGCACGCCAGCGCGCCCGCGCAGCCGGCCTCGAGGGCGGGCAGCGGCGTGTCTGCCGGACCCAATGCGGCCGGGCTTGCGCCCTCAGTCAAGCCCTGCCGCAGCGCGCCGCTGCACGGCGGCGGCAGCGCGCTTGCGCTGCCCCTGCCGCCGCTGCCGGTGCGGCCGCGGCCGGGCGCGCCCCGGGGCGGCAATGGCTCCGGCCCTGAGCCCGGCAGGCGAGCGTGGCTCCCGGACACGCCGCTCGCGGGGTCTGGCGGAGCGGGGGGACCCTCTGGCGGGCCGCACCAGGGGTCCCACGAGGGGCCCTACCGAGGGCCCTACGGGGTGGCGGCCTCGGCGCCGCAGCAATGGCTGGCGCCGGTGACGGCGCCCAGCGTGTCGGCGTGGAAGGCGTCGCCGTTTGCGGCGGCGGCGCACGATGGCGCATTCCAGGACGAGCGGGCTGCCGGGTCGCGCGCGGAGGCTGTCGCGAGGAGCGGCTTCTGGTGCGGACAATGGGCCCGCTTATGCTCTTGTTTGGTAGGGTGATTTTTTCGGGGGGTTTTCCTGGTAATTATTGTTTTGTTGATGAGCGGTGTGTGCGGTGTGCTGGCCCTGCTCTCCGTGGTGAAGCGTGCACGTCTGAGGCATGGTATTGCAGGGCCAGCGCACCGCACACACCGGTCACCACCAAAATAATAATTACTATAAAAACCCCCAGTGTTGCAGCGCTAGGCAGCGGTTTCGCTTTCTTGCTTTCTTGGTAGAGGCGCAGCAGCAGAGCCGCAGCGGCCACAACAATTCCCTAGCTGAGACTGTCTGGCGCGACCGCGCAGGTCCGCGGCATCCTCGCCGGCCGCGGCCAGCCTGCAGCGCGCGCCCTACCCCGCCCTGTACCCGCTGCGCGGCGCGCGCTCGCTGGGCAAGCCGCCGCTGTCGCCCGCGCGTAGCCGCAGCTCCGGCGCACCGCCGCCCGCCGCATGCCCGACGCCGCGGGCGAGCCCGAGGCTGCCCCCGACGACCAGCGCCCCGGCGCCCGCTGACGCGGGTGACAGCCGGCGCGCCGCGGCCGCGCCTGCTGCGGAGACCCGAGCCCTGGCGCAGGGCCCTGGGCCGCAGGCGGCGGTGTCGAGTGCGGCGGCGCTGGTGCGCCTGCAGCGGCTGAGCCCTGGCGGGCTGGCTAAGTCTGACTCGGCGCACGACAGCGAGGGCCACAGCCGCGTGGCATCGCTGCTGCCGAGCCTGGCCAGCTCGCCGGGTGACCAGGGGCTGGGCTAGGTCTGAGATGGGGTGCAGGGTTTGTACTGTCCAGCGCATGACGCTGAGCCCAAAGCGGTGTGGCGCTTGCTTGTTGCATGTGTCTGACCGGACCAGGGTATGGCAGATTGGCCCAGAACTACTTCATCGAGCGCGGCAGCACGGGCGCGTGTTGCAGTGGCTGCTCTGTGGTTGGCAGCACTCCTCTGCCACTTACGGGTCGCCTGACGGTGTCGTCTGACCGTGTCAAAAAGGCATCATGTTTTGGCAGTACTTCCCTTTTCATTATGTTCGGGGCAAGCCAAGTGCAGTGCAGTGGTAGTGCGAATGAGGTGTGCAGTCGCCCAGCTGGCGCCAGGGGCAAGCGCGCCCTGAAGGGGTGTGGTGATGGGGACTGGTATTTAGCACTGGCAGGCAGGGATCTCGGGATGTGCTTTTGCGTGTCAATTTGATGGGTTGCTGCAGCGCTGATGGGGCGCACGGGACTGAGAACTTGTGCAGGTAGCGGAGGTGTCACGATGGAGTGTTTGTTTGCAGAGGTGGCGTGTTTTTGCCGCAGGAAGGACGACGTGCCGTGTGTGGTGTAGATGTGGAGCCATAGCTCGAACTTGCAAGCTTGATATCGCGCTGCCGTTGCATGTGCGCCTGCAGTGCTGCGTGCCTGCTGGAACGCTGCGGGGGCGGGGGCCCGCTGAAACGGTGCGAGGGCCAAGGCTCACAGACCCTTAGCCCTCCCAGGCACGGGGTTGGAGACTGATGTTGGTGGGAGAGGAGCATGGGCGCTTGCCCTGCCCTTGGTGGCTTACTGCTGGAGAGCATTGCGCGTGCCTGCTGGGTTGCCCTCCGACGCACGGCACGAGCAGCGCCGGGAATACTGGACTGGGGCGTCTGTCTGGCATCTGACTTGCGACCTGCAGGAAGGTTGCCAGGTGTGTCGTTGCAGAAAGGGAGAACACAGCACTTGACTGTTGCAAAGGTGCAGCCAAAGCGTGCAACTCTGCTTTCAGTTCATAACCTCTCACCCATTGCATGCGGTACTCCCTTGCTATCACGCACTGAACGTCCGCACAATGTGTCCGGCCTGGGTCTCGTCTGGTGCATGTGAAATTACATTGTGAATCAGGCTGCATGCGCTGTGCATGCGCGGGAAGCGCCTGGCGCCAAACTCTAAGCCAACTGGCGAGTCGTGAATGAGATTAGGCACAACAGCCCGGCCGTGTTTCAACACCATGAATATCCCCAAGTTTAAAAAAGCCAAAAAGCAGGGTGGCCTTGGATGCAGTAAAGATTTGCCCACCCACCAAGTTCTTGACATCAACCCATAGCTATGCGATGATCTAGCATGACCCCACTGCTCAGCAAGCGGCTGAGCGCAAAGCCACCAAACAACCATAAAAGGAACCCCCCTTGAACAGATATCCCGTTCGTCTCGGTCCATTAGCCAACACCCGTTGCTCATGACCCGTACGCGGACAGTGCTAAACATGACTGCTATGGCCCAAACTCAAGAGCAAGTGCTGCGACGAAACGCTACCTCAACTTTGAAGGGGCTGCTGGCGGGCTCCACGTTTGGGCACATACCAATCTCACCCACTTACCGCCATGACTGGCAGCAATGCTGCCATGCCATGAGCAGTCCCGCACGACACGGACCCCAGTTCCCGCAGCTCCATACCGGCGGCCTCCAAAGGCACCGTTGCAGCAGACTGGCCCTACTGACACCGCGCATCTGCTGATGCTGCACGCGTGCCTGCGAGGGTACGCTCAAACCCTACCTATCGCGCAGCGGCGGCGCCGCGCGCTCGGCGGCCTGCAGCGCACGCAGCGCGTCCGCCAGCCGCGCCGCGGCGCGGCCCAGGCCGGCCGCCGCAGACTCCAGGCCCTCCGCCGGAGGCATAGGGTTCGCCCCCGGCGCGCCCACATCGCCGCCCGCCACCGCGCCCAGCGCCGCTGCGCCCGCCGCACCCCCCACGCCCGCGCTGTCATCGGCGGCGGGGCCTGCGCCAGCGGCGGGGTCCGTGAACGCTGCCAGGGCGCCGCCGCCCGGATTCGGCGGCGCCTGCAGCACGGGCAGGTTGACGGCCGCGGCCGCGTCGCGCAGCGCGGCGACCGCGGCCTCCAGCTCGGCGACAAGCGCGGTCGCCTCGTGGCCGCCGCGCGCCGCGCGCAGCGACTCGGTCGCGCCGCGCAGCTCGGCGACCAGGCGCCCCAGGTCGGCGCGGCTGGCGGCCGCGCGCACCTCGCCCAGCGAGCTGCGCAGCGCGGCGGCCGCGCCGGCGGCGGCGCCGGCGTCCGCGCCGGCGCCCGCGGCCGGCGCGTCGGGGCCGCCGCGCAGCGTGGCGGCCAGGCGGCGCGCATCGTCCGCGGCGGCCTGCAGCGGCGGCAGCACGCCGGCGAGCTGGTTGTTGACGTTGACGGCCGTAGTCACCGCGTTGGTCGTCGCAGCGGTGAAGATGCCCATGTTGGCGGAGATGGCGAGGCCGCGCGCCCCCAGCACGCCCGCCAGCGCCACGGTCGCTGGGCCCGGCTCGCCGCCGCGCTCGAGCAGGCCGCCGCCCAGCGCGTCGCCGCCGCCCCAGCCCACCTCCTGGACCAGTGCGGGCGCGGGCGCCAGCCCCGCTCCCCGCTCCTCCAGCGCCAGCGGCAGGGGCGCGGGCGCTGCCGCGCGCCGCTGCAGCGCGGCCGGCGGCGGCGGCGGCGGCGGCGGCGGGTGCAGCGGGAGCTGCACGCCCGTGCTCAGGCCCGCCACAGCGGCGGCCGCCACGGCTGCGGACAGCGCTAGCGCCCAGGCGACCACAGGGCGGCCCGCCGGCGCGCCCGCGCCCGAGCCCTTGGCGGAGTGCAGCAGGCCGGCGGCGGCGGCGGCGGCCGCCGCCGCCGCGCCCGCGCCGCCACCGCCGGCCCCGCGCCCGAGCGCGGCCGCCGCCGCGCGCAGGCCCAGGTCAGCAAACGGGCCGGCCAGGTTGCCGGCGGCGGCTGCCGACGGCGGCGGCGCGGCGGCGGCCGCGCCGGGGGAAAGCGCGCCGGCGAGCGCGCGCAGCGCAGCCAGCAGCTCCGCCACGACCGGCGCCAGGTCGTTGGCGGACAGGCCGTCCGCCGCGCCGGACGACACCTCCCCCATCCGCTCCTGCTGCTCCGCGAGCGCGTCGGCCACGGAGGCTGCCGCCGCGGCGACCGCGGCGCGGGCCGAGTCGGCCGCGCTCGCGGCCGCGCCCGCCGCGCCGGCGGTCAGCTCACCGACGCTGGCCCCCATGTCGTCCACCGCCGCGCTCACCGGGGTCAGGTCGATGCCCAGCTGGGGCAGCTGCGCGGCGGGCGCAGGCGAGCGCGGCGCCAGGCCCTGGAGGGTTTCCCCCAGCACGCCCTCCAGGCTCCTCCATGCGCCAGAGACAGACGCCGCGGCGGCCTCGGCGGCGGGCTGCGCGGCGTCGGCCGCAGAGGCTGCCGCCCGGGGGAGCTCGGCGGCCAGCGTGGGGCCGCGGGCCAGCGCGGCGGCGGCGGCGGCGCTCGCCGCCTCCAGCTGCGGGCGCGCAGCTGCCGACGCGCCGGCCGCCGCGCGGCTGGCCGCGGCGCCCGCTTTTAACAGCTGCGCGGTGGCGGCCTCTGCCGCTGCGCGCAGCTGCGCGCCCGCCTGCGCAAACAGCGTCATGTCAGCCGCCGCACAAGACGACCGCGTCTGCGATATGCGTGGCTGCGCACACAGCCACGCGAGCTGCCGCGATGTGCACGTGGCATCAAGCCATCCTAGGTAGGCTCAGGCGCCAGCCAGCTGAGCCTGGACGAGGCGGGAGGAGCCTGGTCAGGCACCTGCGCCGCCGCGCCCGCCGCCGCCGCGCGCGCGCTTGCGGCCGCCGCCGCCAGATCGGGCGCCGGGCTGGCGCCGCCGCCCGCCTCCGCGCCCGGGCCGAAGCAGCGCGCGTCCGGCAGCGCGCCTGGAACGTAGCCGCGCTCCTGCACCTGCGCGCAGACGGACCCTGCTTCACCCACCACTCCTCCTCACTCCACCAACGCACTTGTTGACGGCTGAACCGAGCACAAGTGCGGCCTGCTCTGGGGGATTATCAAGCGCGGCAAGACCTTGTACATTTATTTCGCCGAGCACAAGTGCGGCCTGCCCTGGGGGCCCATGGACAAGCGCGCCAGGGTCGAGCGGCCGGTCCATGTGGGGCGGGCGCGCCTGCAGCGCAAGGACGACGGCGCCGGCAGCCAGCGCGGCGCAGCTGAGGCCGCTCACCAGGCGCAGCAGGCCGCCGGGCCCTGCACAGCAGCGCGGGGCCCGTTGCCCGCGGGGCCCTTTCGCGTCTCCAAGCGTGCATTGCAATCACAGCATCGCCTGCCTGAGCACAAAGCGCAACAACCAGTGCTCGCTCTACCCCTCGGGATGCGATCTCATGTCGAGACAAGGCGGACGCACCGGCGGGCAGCCCCTTGCCGGTGGCGCGCGCGCCCACGCCCCAGGCAGCCGCGCCCGCCACCACCAGGTAGCTCACGCCCTCGGCCGCGCCCAGCGCGCCGCTGGGGCCCGGCGGCAGCCCGCAGCCTGTGCGCCCCATGCGGCGCCTCATGCGCCCACGCAAGAGCTTGCGTCTCATATGTGCGGGCAACCGCCGCGGTTTTTAAGGAAAAAAAGAATTGAATGAATTGAATTGAATGGCGCTGAATTGAATGGCGCTTGAGGTAAGGAGTCAGCTAGGCTCTGCGTGACATCGGGGGCCTGCGAGGCTGCCAGCAGCATGCGCCCGCCTGCCGGGCTGGGCAAGCGTGGCGGCCAGGCACGCACGAGATGCGCCGCGGGGGCGCAGCGGAGCTGCCGCACAAAAGGAAAGCCCCCAAAACACGCGCTGATGCTGCGACAGTAATTCCTGTGCGTCCGGAGCTTCTGCCACAGACAGTGCGAAGTTGTTACCACGTATATTTATGCATTGCAGCAAAGGCGCGTGCCTGTGGTATTGAGCGTGTACATCGACCAGGCCACCACGGGGAGCGCAGCTAGGCCCAGCGCGGACACGACGGCGGGCAGTGCGCCACCGGCCGCGCCGCGCGCGTCCCCGACCGCTGCGCTGGCGCGCTCGCCCGCGGCCTGCGCCGCGGCGGGGGCCTGCCGCGCGCGCAGGCGGCACCATCGCGTGTCAGGCGCGGGCGCTCTCCACGAGCTGCGGGCTCCTTCACTTGCATCAGCAGGCTGGGTTGTCACAGGTGAATGTCGATGCTGACTTGCAGGTGTATGTCGTCGCTGTCTCAGCCTGCTCAAGAGCTTAACCACAGTGGTGCGGCCGACAGGGTGAGCACATGAGCAATACCTGCTGCACCGCGGCTGCTACAGGCTGCGCGGCGCCGCCAGCAGGCGCCGCAGCTGGCCCGGCCTCAGCGCCGCGGTCTGCATGCATGGGCACCTGCCGCGCGGCAGGAAGCGGAGTGTCACACTCCGCTGCACGTGCATGGCATGTGACGCGCCGTGCGCATGCATGTGCCAGCACGGCAGCTAAGGCACAGCTGATGGTCGTGGATCCGGGGAATTGAAGCTGCGTACAAGGCTAACTTGTTACTTGACCTCACTAGCTGCCCAAAGCAGCCATGCGACGAGCACTCTCTTGCCTTGACCTTCTTCCCCCCATGTGGGTGACCCCCCTCCTGGACACATGAGACACACCTGGACCCTGCTCAGCTCGCAGGCAGCGCCCCTACCCATGCCCACGCCCTGGCACCAGCCCTAGCCCTCCTTCCTCCAGCCCATGCGCGCGAGGAAAGCGCGAAACGGCGATATGCTTCCCTTCTCTGCCCCAGCGCCCCGGCCCTGCGGCACCTGCTGCACGCCGGGCCCCGGCGGCGCCTGCGCGTCCGGGGCCGCGGTCTCCACGGGCGCCCCCGCAACATCTCCCGCCTTGCCGCCTGCCGGCGGCTCCTCCGGGCCCCGCGCCGGCGGCTGCTGCTCCTCCGCCAGATGCTCGCGCATCACCGGCGGCAGCCCCCCGCCCGCGGCGGCCCCCGCAGCGCTGCCGCCCTCCGCGCCGGCGCCGCCCTCCGCAGCGGGCATGCCAACCGGCGGCGGCGGCGCCGCCCCCGCGTCTGCGCCGGGCGCCTCGCCGATGTCCGCGCCGGCGGCCGAGCTGATCTTCTGCTCGGCCTCCGCCTCGCGCTCCTGCTCCAGCGGGTCCAGCGCGCCGACGCTCGTCGCCGGCGACCCCTGCCCCTCTGCCTTGGGCAGCGAGTCCTGCGGAATGAAGTTGTCGCGCGCCGGCCCGGGCGCCGCCGGCTCGCCGGACGGCCCGGGCGTCACGCTCGCGGGCTGCGCCGGCGGCTCCGCAGCTCCCTCTGCGCCCTCGCCCTCCCCGCCGTGCAGCATCCCCTGGTCGGCCGCGGCCTCATTGTTGACCACGCTCGCGCCGTTCTCAGCGCTGGGCGCGTCGGGCGCGAGCGAGATGTGCGCCTCCGCGGCCGGGTCGACCTCGGGGCCCATGCCCGGCACGGGCTTGGGCTCGCCGAGCGGCGGCCGGTCGGCGGCGCTGCCGTCTGCGGCCGCGTCGGCGGCTGGCGGCACCTTGCGCGCCGCGCGACGCGTGCGTGAGTTCCCAGTCTGGTCTCTGGGACGGCCCTGCCCGCCCCTGCGGCCTGGCCTACTCCCACTACCGCCGCTACACCCAAGTGCCACCGGCGCATGCGGGCTCTGGCAGCCACCGGGCTGAACCTCCCAGCCCATGCATGGCCTGTCGAATGACCTACCCACTCCCATCAGCACATGCGTACGAAGTATACATGCCCAGCACGTGCAGCCGAGGCAGTGCTAGCTACACACATATCCCATGCCCATACGCGACAGCGAGTACAGAATGTCTGGCTAGCAAACCCGCTCGATGACCGCTACAAGCCCCCCAGCCTCAGATGACAAGCTGCCAAGCAAGCCTGTGCACTTTCCTCGGTCTTTCAGCTCATGATGGCAATCAGCCGTGTGAATATTTGACAGCAACAACAAGCTCTGCTTTGCCATCAAGCACTTCTTAAACGCAGAGCTGCAGACCAAACTAGTGCCTGTCCCTCACGTTACCCTACCATGTCCTGTCTCCTGACTTGTCCACACTGTCCGCAACCCCTCCCGCAAAAAAACTGTGGCCGAGCCACTCCCCAATACTCCATAGCCTGCCACGTACGGCTGTCCTAGCCTACACTGCACTACCTGGATAATTCCCCATGCAGCCCACTGCCATTCATAGCAGGACGTCACGCGGCTCCCAAGCACTATTGCGTTCCGGTGATGATGTACCTTGCCGTCACACGCCAAAGCATCACAAGTCTGAGCCACGGTGCCAGCAGTGAGTAAGGAAGCCGCCGTGAGTTGGTCAAGCGTCACAAGGGAGGCGGCAGTGGCGCGAGAGGAACGCACCTCGACTGGTGATACTGCGCCCTCGCCGACGGACTCGGCCTCCTCTGCGGCGGCGTCCGCTTGCGCAGCCACCATCGGCTCCGCCTCCTCGTCGCCGCTGATGAACTGCGCGGGACAGCCGCACGCCGCATGGCTGAAAGGCTGTTGCCAAGCGGCGCTGCATGTGCTGGAAATGCAAAAGGAGGGTGCCAACAACATGTGGCTGCGTGTGGCAGGCCCGGGTGACAGCCAGACTGGGAGCAAAGCTACGTACCTACTGCACGCACGGGAAGAGGCACAAGGCGAAGGCGGGGTCAGGCGGTGACAGCGCGGCGAGCACCTGGGTGTAGGACAGCAGGGTGGCGGCTGTGTCAGACCATGGGCACACCACCACCGGCGATACGTTCTTGTCCGGTACCTGCGCGCGCGTCGGCCCAGTGGGTGGGCTGCATGTGGTTGGGGGAGGGTGGGGAATGGCGCGGGGCTGTGTGACAGCGACACGCCGCAGCCTCGGCACGCACGCAGCGGCTGCTACCTATAAGCCAGTTTCCAACTGTAAAGTACACATTGTAAGGCTGTACACAAGGCTGTACACAAACTTCCCAGGCAATCACTTCCACCTAGCCAGCACCCCCCGCCGTTACGCCCTGTGGTGCAAGGCCACAGGGTGCTAGAGGAGCTGCTGCAGCATCGGTGGCACGACAGCAGCAATCATGCGTCCGCATATGATCAGGGACGGCCGAACAAATAGACGTTGCCCTCGCAACAGCACACCTTGAGCTGGCGGTTATCGCCGGCTTCCCACTCAACCGCCTCACCAGTCTCAGCCACCGCTGTGACCAGCTTGAAGTCGTACACGCCGGGGGCTAGCTCCAGAGACAGAGACCACTGGTTGCCTTCGGCCCACTCCATCCCTGCGCAACGAGCGCGGCGTGGTTGTGCGGCAGCATCAGAACACCGCGCTGTACAAGCTGGTCCAGTAGCTGTAGCCCTGCTTGAGCTGGCGCAGTTTAGCGGGAAAACGTAGATATAAGAGTTGGAGCGTTGGAGTGTCACACAAGACAAGAGCAGAACACAGAAGCTCAGCGACAAAACACTCACAAGGTAAGCTATGGGGCACGCTTGCCCACTGTGTGTGCTTTCCCATGTTGACCACGCATATGCTGTCCAGGCCGGGAGTCTGAAGCGGCGCCAGGGACAGAGCAAGCGGCAGAGCGGGCGCTCACTCGGCGCCGCAGCAGCCTCCCAGTTGCCAAGGGCCTCGGTGGACCCGACGACCTTGATAACCTGCCCAAAGGCGACGCCGTGCTGCGTCTCTATCCGCACATGCGGCGTGGCCACCGCGGCAGCGCTTTCCTCTGTTGCGCTCGCTGCCGCGCAGCACGTGTGCTGCAGCGGCCTGCGGCAGGTCTGGGCCGAGCGCCGCGGGACGGCGCCTGCACGGGCACAACACGCATGTCGGCCTCAGAAGCCAGCGCTCGCAACTGTAGATTTAGCACACTCAAGTACCTCTCCCCTGCGCAGCAGCATAGTGCCAGACGTCGCCATTGGCCAGAGCGCTCGATCAGAGCATCAGCGCCTTGCGGAGTTTGCCCCTCCCAACCTAATCCCCGGCTACCAGCCAACAGCAGCTGTGCTTGCAACGCAGTGTGCACCCCGGCCGCCCTGCAAAGCAAGCCAGAAGCAAGCAGTGCTGGCATGCTGCTGGCCAAAGGTGCAACATGTTCGCACAGAAGGGGGCCCACACCTGAGCATCCCAAGCCTGTAAGGGCTGGCGCCTGGTGTGCAAGTCCACCACTTTGGCAAACCGCCAGGCGACGGCACCGGCTCCCTCCCGGGGCCCCCGGCAGGCCGAGCTGCAGCAGCCCCATTGGCACTGCTTGCAGCATGACTGCGTCAGTGACCGCCCTCACGGCACGCCTCTGTCGTAAGGCCTAGGCCGCAGCTCGGCTTGCTATGCTCGAGCATTCCCGTGCCTGGAGATAGGGCAGGGCAGGGCAGAAGGGATGGTGGAGATGCAACTGTAGAGTACTGCAAGTACAAGTTACTGCAAAATATAGCAACTGTGCAGCCATTCCGTCGTGTAGTTGACAAAGCACATGTGCCTCAGAGATGCTGGTTACATAGCAGTCCGTCCATCTTTGTCTTCTCTCAGTCCAGAAGGGGACTTGCGCAGAGCACAACCCAGTGCCTTGCATGATCTGAACGTCACGCCCAAGGACTTGCCAGCTGAAGAGGAGCTAAGAGCATGCGCTTTACTCAACAGCGTGCTGCTGCGGGGATCGCATCTCATTTAGCCTCAGCAGAGGACTCCAATTATTGACGCTCGCGCTGGACAACGAGACACCACTCTCGAGCTGCAATAGCACCCAACCCACATGCAGACCCGTGCGCCAGCACGGGCTATGCTGCGAGGCGCTTCTGCCGGCCCAGGCAGAAGCTCCTCGTGGCCTTTGTCACCACACAAGCTGGTCACAACATAGCTGCCAGCGTGCCCCAGCAACGGCTAAAGAATATCTGGCACTCTCCGTCACGCGTTCACCTCTGCGCCCTGCTCCGCAAAGCGCTCGGAGTTGCCGTACATGTACTCCTCGAACCGCCGCACCTGCTCCACGCCGTGCAAACTCAGCCAGCAGGCAGGTAAGCTGGCAACATGTGACCCACCCGGCTCCAAGAACGCATGCCAGTTGGGAAGCTTCTGCCGCAGCCACTCGCTACCGTCGCCCCCGTCTGGAGCACTGATCCATCATAACTACTATTGCGATTGCCATGCTAGTTTGATGCAGATAGACTTAGCTTATGGCACAGATTATACAGACCTGCTAGGCTGCTCCAGCACAGCAAAGCGACGTTGCCAACGGTTCATCGGCTGCGAATAGTATACTGAACAGTGTTTATCGTAGGCAGATGCTTTTTGACCTGGTCCTAATAAGGCGATAACCTAAGACCTGGTCCTAATAAGGCGCGCCAGGGACGCACCTCTGCAAGGCTGCCGTAGCAGATCTGCGTGCGCTGGTCGTACTTCTCAATGGGCACGTCCAGGCCGCTCACGCACTTGCCGTCACAGCTGCTGTAGCCGCCAGCCTTCTCAATCTGCGGCACGACATGCAAGCGTCAGGGCAGCAGGCTGCTGCGGCAGCCGGGGTTATTGTCATCTTTCTTTACTGAAGACTTCTTCACTGAAGAGTCTACGGGTTGGGTGATACTATGTCACCCAGGCACCACAGCTTTCATGACCAGCAGGACCAGAGCAGTCCGCTTTTCAGAGGAGCCCCGGGCAGGTGCCATGATGGCGGTGCGTTTTCAGGCGCGCATGAGCACAGACAGCGGGGCCCGGCGGGGCTCCCAGGGCCCGCGCGGCGCACCAGCAGGGCCAGCGGCGCGACCTCGAACAGGATGCGCAGCTTGGCCTTGGTGGAAGGCGAGGTGACATTGGTGAACACGCCCTTCTCCTTCACGATGATCTGGAACACGTCCGGCACCTGCCCGCTCCGGCGCCGCCCCGGCTCAGCCGACGGGCGCCAGTGCGGGCCAAGCGCGCGCATGCCACGGCGACCTGCTGGAGTTTGGTGACAGACCGCACAGATACTACAGCGTCTTTACTTTTACTGCCAGGTCGCACTCCTGCCTGACTAGCAGTTTGCTTGAGGCCACAAGAGCTCGCCAGAGCCCTGCGGAGATAGTATCCGCGCATGCTGCTTCCTACTACTGCGTTTCCTGCACCAAAAGCCAGGCGCTGACCGCTCCAGCTCACACCGCACTCACTTACCGTGGCTCGACTGCGCGGTGTGCAGCGCATTGCCTCGGCTGCCCGCGCGCGCGCACCATGCCGCCGGTGTAGCGCAGCGTGTACTTCTCGCCGATGTAGTGGCTCAGCAAGCGCTCGTAGTTAGGGTTGTCGAACGTCGCGCGCAGGTTGCCCGGCGAGAACATCTTACCCTCGCCTGCGGCGGCGCGCGCGCACTCCCAGGCCCGTCCGGCACGGCGCAGCTCACAGCGCCAGGGCGTGCCAGTGCACAGCGATGCCTTACGATTGTATTCCAGGAACCTTCAGCAGGGCGCTCTACGCCTAAGCAGCCCTAGCTCGCTGAGACAGGCACTCGACCTAGCACGCCTGAGTGCGCAGAAGGGCGCGCGCACTCAGAGCCTTTTCCGCTTCCTACAGCATGCGTATTACTGACATGCTTCCTGTACGTCAAGTGGCCAACACAGCCAGCGCGCCCCCCTTGCCAGTGCTGGGGCCCTGCGCGCACCAATCTCGGTCGTCTCCTTCACGTGCAGCCACTTGCCGTCGTCCTGCAGCAGGAACTCGTGGCAGCCGGGGCAGTCCTTGAGCGCGATGCAGTACACCGTGCGCGGGCCGTAGATGCCCATGCCCGCGGCCGCCTGGCGTCGCACCACGGCCGCATGTCGTCAGGCTCAAGCAGGCTACCAGCAGTCATGCAGCAGACAGGCCGCCTAGCGTGCGCGCGAACAGCAACCAACAGGGGGGTTATGCATGCAGACATTGTTGCGCCGCAAGGCGCGCCCCTGCCTTCCACCCTCGAAAGACGAAGAGTATGCGCGCGGGGCCGCGCTTGGCCGCGCGCGGCCGGCGATGCCACTTCAGCATGTTGCCAGGCAAGGCGCGCCCCGCGCCTGCTACCCTGAATGCCCAATATGCGTGCGGGCGGGGCCACGCCTGGTCGCGGCCGGTGATGCCCTTGAGCTTGTCGCCGGGCCAGACGCCGAAGATGGTGCCGACCGTGAAGTTGGTGTCCACAATGGACGAGCCGTCCAGCGGGTCGAAGGCCACGCTGAAGCCGCTGCCCTGCAGGTCCACCGGCTCGGGCACCTCCTCGCTGCACGCGTACTTCACGCAGCCCTGCGCGGCGCCGCATGATGCTCATATCATGCTGTGCAGGTGACTGTGCGGGGAAGGCCGCCCTGCGCAGTGCTGTAAGATGCTCAGATACGCTGTAAAGGTGACTGTGCGAAGGAAGGTAGCCCTGCGCGGTGCCGTGTGATGTTCGGATATGCTGTGAAAGAGTGACGGTGCGGGGGGAGGCAAGGGAGGCTCCTCAGGCTGGAGAGGCAGCGGCTGCACAGCCAGGCACCCGCCATCAGTGCTTGCTCCTCAACATCTGTGCTGAGCGCCGCCTAGGGTGGCACCGCTGCTGGCAGATTTGCCACCTGCCTGCTGCCATAAGCGCCAGCTGACACGCTCTGCGTAAGACTGCAGCTCGCCTCCATGGTCCGACCCGCAGCAGGGCTTTAGCGCCGCGCGTGCCAGGCACAGCGGCATTGCTTGTCGCCTGAAATCCTTTACGTGTCGGCTGTCACGCTCAGCGAAGTCAGAGAAGTCGCCACTATGCTCTGCTCCAA
>JAABUY010003519.1_pt1 | contig 17178 bp, 20 predicted proteins | sample 5560271 | NCBI WGS metagenome assembly JAABUY01 (sample SAMN10711886, study PRJNA513374) | rock metagenome | isolation source: Antarctica rocks | place: Antarctica: Victoria Land, University Valley
GCGTGTTTGATGGACACAAAAGTGAGCAGGCTGCAGAGCTAGCTGCTGCCAAGATGCCTGGCATTATTGCAGACCGTAAGCACTCCTTCCACACCCATGACATCTGACTGCTTCAACCTTTGCTTGTCTCGCTGTGTTCTTGCCTAAACAAACTTGTTGCATGGCGTGTTGGGGTCATTGCATGCTGACGACCTGGCTGACGTGAGAGCAGCATTCAAATCAATCAATCAGTTCGTCACTTGCATGCCTTGTCTGCTGCTTGGCTCAAATGCTCACCAATCACTTTCTTCAAACTCTCTTACAGGAATGCTCGAATATTTACAGCTCATTGTCATAGCAAACATCGCTGGCTGGCATGCGTACCTCACCTTTGTCATATTGCCGGATCCACAGGATGAACTTGTGCCCAGCAGGGCAGTCTTGCCTGCTCTGTTATGATGTTTGAACTCAACTCCTCAGACGCAAGGCATCTACTCAAACAGACAACTCTTGCATTGGCAAGCCGCCAATCTCTGATTTGCATGGACCAAGTTGATGGCATGTGCAGAGCGCAGCCTTGGGCGGTCAGAGGCGCCTGACAGCAGTGAGGGCTTGAAGGGGCCAGACAGTGGGGACCGCATTGCTCAGGCCTTGAAGGCCAGCTTCAAAGACCTGGATGCACAGATTCTGGCAGAGGAGCAGAAGCAGGGAGTGGAGAAAGGGGCCTTTGGCGGTTGCACGGCTGTTGTTGCCCTGGCCATGGGTGATGTGAGCCCTTCAGCCACCAGTAATGCCCTTTGTGTTGTCATTTGCGCTGACATGGCATGCCTTTTGAGTCCAAAACCAATTGTAGGAAAAGGGTATGGCCATTGTTGTCATAGGAATTGCAAAGCCCATTACATACATCTCAGATGTCAAAACTCTGCTGCTGTGCCATGAACTTTTTACTACCCCACAACATTCTAGAAAGTTTATGTTGTTCATGTAGCTCCTGTCGGTCACAATCATTGTTGCTTCAGTTTCCTCCTGTTCCCCCGTAACCTTTTATCATGCATCCTGCATGGCACAAGCACCTGCCATGCAAATGCCAACATGCACAAGTCACCCCATTCCAGCTTATGTGCCAAAGGCAGCAACTGCAAGTAAGTATAGGTGTACACTGCTTGTCCTGTACAGGTGTTGTATACGGCGCATGTTGGTGACAGTGGGGCCATCATAGACAGAGGCGGCACAGCCTACCGCCTCACAGAGGACCACAAACCTTACATGAAGGCAGAGCGCCAACGCATCCAAGAGGCTGGTGGTCAGCTGGTGGAGAATGGCAACCGTGTCCTCAGCAATGCCAAGGATGATGGCAGAGCAAGCATGCTGGCCATGTCCAGGTGCCACCAGCTGTCTGTCAGCATCATGCTGAAACATCAGGCCATTTGGTTTGTGTTGAGGATGTCACATGTCAAAGTCTGCCATGTTTCATGTAAACCCATGCTTCAGTCTCTGACAACCAAGCACAGGCAGGCGCTGACCTGAGTGAGCCTGACGCCCTTTCTGGCTTTGCAGTTTCTGTAGAATTTCACCATGCAACCAGCCTCAGGACTCAAACTGCAAGCAGACCTCACATGCTTGGTTTGCTGACAATGTTGCTTGTTGAAGAGGCAATGCACGCTGTGAGCAATGTTGGGCAGCCCTTGCTAGATGCCTTGCACTTTGGGAAGGGAAAATTTCCCAGGTGTCACTTGCTTTGTCTGTGGTTTGTGGTGGACGACCGCTTTGTCTGTGGTGGACAGCAAGTGGTGAATGCAGGGCTCTGGGAGATGCAGACTACAAGGACCCCAAGCCCTTTGTGTCAGCTGAGGCATCAGTGCGGCGCCTGGATCTGCTGCCAGAGGATAAAGCTGTCATCATTGCCTCAGATGGCCTGTGGGATGTCATTGGCGACCAGGATGTGGTCACCATGGTTGACCAGCTCATCAAGGTACATGCCCTATATGACCTCTGTGGTGCTACATGAAAAGAGTGTATGATTTGATGGCGTGACATTGAGAACCATGCAGAGAACAGATCTCATCCAGCAGCTCTGGCAAGCTGCTCTGCTGCTACACCCTACGCTGTGGCATGCCATGAAAAGTAGCAGTGCATTTGTGCAGTCTATGTGCCTGATTTAGAAATGTTGATGAAGGAAGGTTGTGGTAGTCCGCCAATTGGACGTGCGTGGCATATTTGGCTGCAAAGCCCTTCATTTTGTATTGACCTATTGACCTGCGTTTGTGTAGGAGGGAGGGGAAGGTGACAAGTCAAACCTCGCCCGTCGGGCAGCTCAAAAACTTGTGCAGGTTGCTTTGCAGAGGGGCACTGCGGATAATGTGACTGCACTTGTCATGCTACCTCACTGGACACAATAAATTTGACTGTCCTGCCACGCATGCTCCTTTCTCGGCTGCTGCTGTTGTTGTAGAATTGGTAACTGAGTAGCACTGAGAGATTTTGCTCAGCATAGAGGATGATTTTGCTCCATTGATTGACAGGTTTCGCAGCTCAGCATGTTTGTACTGATAGACTCTATGCATTTTCCATGATGCTTTGGGCCTGCCATAATTTCTGCTACAGCTTTCTGTACCTCCTCCAAATCTGTAGACTCCACTGTCGAATTCGTTGGAACACATTGTTAGCATTTTGGTTTACCACAGCTGTTTGCCAGTAGCAGCACAAGGTATGGCTGCTAGGATCGAGGCAGGGTGTAACTGTTGAACCAATGACCGCAGCTTGCAAATGTGTTACAGTCTCTTCGAGGCTGTGTGTATTTGTGAAAGCCTGTTGAGGGGAGACACTTGCTGCAGTTAACTCTGACTGTAATCTAAGTGTAAACGATTTGCTACGCATTGTCACTACTGTAACCACAGATCTCTGTCACAGCCTGGAACCACCTGGCTCGTCTCTGCTTGTTTTGGCCCAGTGTGCATGCCAGTAATTGGTCCTGTACACACCTTGCCTTGTTGAGGAGTGCCAAAGAAAGTTGCAATTGCTGTTGGCAAGCATGTGCGGGGGCAGGCATGTGGTCAGATGTCGTATAGGCACTTTCCTGTCAGCAAAGTTAGGCACAGTCCAGTACTGCTACCATACACCTGCAAGGACAATCTGCAGCATGCTGCATATGCTAAAGCAGAAGGATCTAAAAAATTATGACAAAATATGCATGTGCACTCATATTTGCATTGAATGTCGCAGAGAGTGCAAATTGACATGGGGCCATACCAGAAGCCATGCATATATTGACCAGCCATGGCATGCCAGCTGGACAGCATTGATGATCTCTGCACTAGTACCTGTAGGGATTCTGCATGCCTTGAAGGCTGGTGTCCAGGTTATCAGGGGGGTGAAACCAGTAGTTGAGGGCTAAATGCCCCCCCTCTTTGGAGTTGCCATACGACCGCACCTCATGAAACCAACCACAAGGCATGTACAGCATCTCTCCAGCTTTCAGCTCGCACTCAAGGCCTCTGTACTTTGCCTGGAGGGTGGTGATAAGGAATTCAAAGTTAACATCCGCTGCATTACCAAGATGCATTGGCATGAAAGCCATGCTGCCCTTTACAAGCACGCATCAGCCAAGATATGATTATGCGACACAGGCCAGATGTGATAACCTCCCATGTGTAAGTTGGAATTTGAGCAACAGATGCTGTGACTGATGTGCAGAGGCCGCAGCAGCAAGGGCTGCTTAGTCACATGCGCAGGCATGTGTGCGCAAAACAACACAGATTATCGGGTATCATGTACTGACAAGGAGCTGTCAGTGAAAGCAGCTTACAGGAAAGAGAGGAAACTGTGTGCAGATGTCCCTTTCTGCTTGCGCAAGATCCACTCGACTGAAGCTTGGAGGATTGCTGTCATCAACAACTGCCTCCCAGTCGATACCATCTGGTCCTGCATTTGACAACAGCTCTCAGCATGGACAGGGGCACGGCGAGTCAAAACGAACAGGCAAGCCAGACTTGAAATTTAATCAATCTCTAATTCTGCACTGTACTGTTCAAGCAAAAGAAGGAAGCAGTGACCTGCGTCATCATATGCTTTATTGCTCTTGAAATCTGACTGGCATCCCCTAGCTTGAACAATGCCACCCACAGCCGCTGCTCTGTTTGGGGAGCTGTCACCCTCACTACTGCTAGCTTCAGCATCGCTGTCGACATAGTCATCCTTAAAATTGGCAGGGAAGCCGAAGCTGCTGGCGTCATCGTCTTCACTGGAATCATTGTTTTCCCGCCGGAACCCCAGCTGTGCATCTAGTACAACCTCTAGTGCTTGCTCAGCCTTTCTGAGTCTTGCCTTTGCTCCCTGTGGACATCAACTGACACTGCTGTTTTGACATACATACAATGGACAAAGATTGGCATCTGTCTAGCAGACCAAAATATTTTTGGCTCATACTTCCACATGTTGAAGCAGGCGATTTTCCAGACTTGCCAGCAAATACATTGCTTGTACAAACATTGCTTGTATGAACAGCCTTGCCCAATATTGCATTGGAAGCGTTGCACATGCTCATGTATGCTCAGCAGCTGAGTCAGCTCATCCTCTTCCAGTCTTGCTTGCTTGCACAAATGCCAGCTGAGAACATGGGAAGTCGACTGCACAGCAAGAAGCACTTGACCATCTCACACCGATACTGCAGAGCATGAGCAGATACCTTTTGGCCTGCTTTGACAGCTTCCTCAGCACCTGCCAGCTCTGATTCAGCTGCCTGTTGCCGCTGCCACTGCTTCACCTCCCTTGGATCAGAGCCATCAGCTGACACCATTGGCTGCATGCAACATGACAGAGCTTTTGCAGGCAGGCCAAAGCAGATGCAAACAAGCAGCTGCCAATCAGCTGGCGCAGATCAGGAGGGGCAAGCACACACTTCAGCTTGAGACTCATGCCACAAAGCCTGTGCCTTCCGGCACAATTCTGCTTGCAATACAGTGCCCAGATAAGGCATGCGGTAAACGCCCACCAAACTGGAGTGTGTAATGTATTTGATGAGCTTGGAGTGCTTCAGGCAATGACACTGACACATGTATGTGGCTGGTATGTGCAGCCACAACAAACCTGGCCTTTGTAGATGATACGCCCATTGGGGTGCACGTGCTGGAGCTGGCCATATGTGTACATGTTGCCTGCTTCACAGGGTGGGTACAACCGGAATCTTTTGCAGCCCCTCAACAAGATGTATAGATTGTCATGGAAATCATGATGCAGTCCACTGCTGGTCCCTGCACATGGTACCAGCCGCTGCTATTCAGGGTACTTTTGTCATCACTGGCTACACATTGAAGAGAGCAGTTTTACACAGGTACAAAGTCTGCACAGCATTGGACAGCGCCGGCCTGTTTTACTAAAGCGATTGACTGTTGTGACCAGTTTGAGACTGTGAGATTGTGTTCACACAACTTGCTGCTGAAGGTGAGGCAGCAGGCAGCAAGCCAACAATGACACAGGTGCCCCATGTGCTGCATAGACAAAGGTTTCACAGCATACATGGTTGGTACAAGTGTGACTGTGCAACTCTTCAACATCAGAACAGCATGTCGCTGCTTGTTTTCCTGTGTGTTCACACAATCACGCAGGCTAAATCAGTGACGCAATACATGCCATCCTGTCACTTTCATTCAACACTGTTTTGGCATTTGATTGGCTCTACTGCACAAGCAAATGTCGGATGCAACAGCCTGCAGAAAACTCCTGCCTAGCAAGACTCGCTCTGCTGACAAACCTGTGTGCCGTGATGAGCAACAGCTACCTACTGTTCCAGCTTTTGGTGACAGGAAGACCTACAGTTGTTTGCCTGTCAAACTGACTGTAAGTAGACCAGAATCAAGGCATTCTTTCTTGTTGAGGAGTGAATGACAAGGATTGTAAAGAAGGTGACCTTTGGGTGCAGCGCCCATCCACAGGTTGATCTGCTGGGGAACCAGGTTGCCCATGCATTCAGGACGCAAAGGGAAGTCGCCCTTCAGCTCCTTGACAGGAAAGCCCATGACATGAGGATGACCATCAGCATCCACACCTGCCTGCACACAGCGCAGGCTGCATAAGGAAGTGTCCTGCCTGAGCAAGAGCGTTTGAGGTGCCCACTGCATGAGACACTTGGAAAAGCTGCAGCAACAGCAGTACCTCAGGCATTCAAAACCCCCAGCAGCAGCAGCAGCAGCAGCAGCTTTGCGGCACAGCAAAGCATTGAGATGCTTATGCAGACCTGGAACCATGTATGACACAGCATTTGCTATATAACAAAAATAAACAGTGGATAGCATGATGTAGCATCATATGCATGTGACTCACCTCCTGAGTGGTCAAATACAAGCTATCATTGCCCTTGTGCAACTGCTGCACAAGCTGGCTAAAGGTCATGTGAACCTTGCGCCCCTTGCCAAATTCTTCATTGCTCTTCAGCTTCTGCTCCACAAGCAATTTTGAGGCTCCCTGTGAAGCAAATTCATTGCTGTGCTCATAGAGTCTATACAGGTCATGAACCTAAGATTGGATGAACGGCAATGCACTCCTTGTGTGTTGTGCTTTTGACTCACAGCACGGTGTTGTAGGTATTCATTTGTCCACTTGCTTGACGCTCGCCATTCTGGGTCCTTTAATTCGCCCTCAATGATGACCTGCAATAGAACAATGGCAGGATCTGATGAAAACAACTACTGAGCTGATGTGGCATGCTACATTAACCAAGGGAGTGGTGTCACTGTGCTTGACACCTACAGGCCAGCGAGCCGCGACTGCCTCCTGCCAAAGCTTCTGTGCTGTTGCTGTAACGGCTTGCAAGCGCTTTACGCCTCGAAGCTGATCAGCTGGTGTAGCCTCCTCTGTTTGACGATTGTCCCTGGAAGCCCCAGCCTATACGACAGTGCACGGTCAACTTGAGTCAACGGTCTCAGACACAACACAGACTGGCTTGACCTTTTGGGATCGTGTGCCAGATGGCTCAGAGGGTGACTGTCCCTTTCGCTTGCCCATGACGATCAGCTGTTGATCCCGTTTACGACAGTAAGGCAATGAAGCGCCCACATTATGCCCATAGAGATGTCGGTTGCATCGTCTTCAACAACAGTCTTATAGACGAACAAGACACCTTTCGAAGATCTGAGCTGTCCCGAGGTCAGTTGCAATGCGCAGCAACATCGAACACCCCGGCTGCAGCAGCGCGAGGTCGACGTACGTTATCCATTCACTGCTCGCTTGCCTCTTCTCGCGACGCCGTTGTCGTGGCGGCAAGTGCCAACAGGTTCGTTTGACCGAGAGCGTTTTTTTGCGCAAGTTTGACCCAGCTCCAGGCCTGCACCTGTGCGGGCGGCCACCACATGTAGCGTGACTGTTCTCGCTTCTTGGGGCAATAAGCCCCGCAGCCCAAGCAATGACCTCGAAGTCGTCGGTAGCTTGTTGACGGAACTGAGCTCGTTTTACCTGGGCCTGTCCGCTTCTGCTGGCCGGCGTAAAGCAGCGCTGACAGTTATTCGACGCCATCCTGCATGTTGGTTGCTTGGCTGGGGAGGGTCATTTTGCTTTGCTGTGCAAGCCAGTTGAGGGCAGACGAAAGTATCAGCAAAGGGTCATACGATCAACACATACCTTCAGCAAGGGTTGATCTGCAAAGGTATGGCGAAGGGCGCGGAGGGGCGGTACTCGCGCAGGCACCTGGTCGGAGGTCATTGCATCAGAATGCACTACAGTCGGAAGACGTCCCGAAGACTGTCAGTTCAGACTTCACTCATCAGGCTGTGCTTACCTCATACCTGACAAACAAGGAGCTGGTGAGCATGCTGCCTTGCTTGTTGACTTCCGCATGCGTGCTAGCAAGCAACACAGCCAGAGCTTCTTGCTCACGGCGGCTGAGCTTGTGTCTGGCCACCAAGTATGGTATCACCTGACATGCTGTTGCCCAGGAAACCTATATGCAAGGGTATGTGGGCCGCTGTGGCCACATGGCAAGAATGTTCTCAATTGGCCAAAGCAAAGAAGGCCGAAGTATGTGGGCTCTTGAGCTGTCCAATAATGTAGGGTCTGTAGAGGCTAAGCCCAATGCAAGATTTGTTGGCAACATGCATGGTGACGAGCCAGCCAGCAGGTGCAGATGGGCCGCTTTTCATGCTGTATGAACAATGGGGTGAATGCGCAGGATTGTGTTTCAGGCTTGTTGGGAGTACATGGCTTGCACTGCTTGATTCTGACCTGCAAGCAGACGTTGCACATGGCGAATCATACACTCTGTGGGGCAGCGTAAAGTTGTGTCTGCCATCGCAAAGTAAGAGCACACATTCATACCTCATTTATTGACAGCACCCCTGTGCGGGGCTGCTTCGGATGCCCTTAATGCCTTGCTGCAGCTTACCTGTGCCATGTTGTATGCAGCAGAATGCGAAATGGCTGAATTGAACTGCTCAAATTACAGGCAGCTGCTGTTGGGGCTGGCAGAGTGGCTGTGTCAGTACCGTACCACTGATGACAGAGCAGCAAGAATCGTCAATGACATGCATCTCTATTTGGTCCCTACAGTCAACCCTGATGGCTTTGAACATAGGCTACGGCACAATCTGTAAGTTTCGTGTGTACTCATACTCAAAAGCACAGTTTTTTTCTGGTGTAACATCGCAAAAAGGTGTGTTGCAGAGACACAGTGCTTGCGTAGTGTCTCACAGCTGCTGCACCTGGCACCGCACTCTGCAGATATATGCGTCTGAAGAGTTCTTGCTTGCTCACTTCCTTGTCAGTAGCCACAGTTGCACCAGAGTTGCATGGATGCAGCATTTCTTGAGACACATGAAGATTGATGCATCCATGATTCATGAGAAACAGAACCCCCCTGTTGCCAGCTGTTTTGCCAGACCATCATGCTCGTCATGCAACATTGCAGAGGGGATGTGGACTTGAATCGGGACTTCCCAGATCCGCTGCTGCTAGGCAGCACAGGATTGCATCCCACAGGGGATGAGCAACCTGAGACCCTGGCGCTCATGAAATGGACCAGCCAAACACATTTTGTTGCCTCTGCCAGCATGCATGAGGTGAGGCTCGCTGCACACTCATTCTGCTTGATCTGGCTTTTGACACAGATGGGAGGCTAGTGTGCAAGAGAGCAACCAAAGCATGTTTGCGCGAACATATGCTGATACCGTTCAATTGAAGGTGCTGGCAGAGCTACAGCAGGATACTGGCACATAAGTCATTTTCAACGAAATTCAGTGATTGCCAGGATGTCAATGCATGAGCCACTGAGTGAGTGATCATGCAGACATGACTGCATGCTTGGTGATTGCATGGATGGGATGGTTGGTGCATCAGCAGACAAAGCTCTACTGTTGACCTTATATGAGGTCAATGAACGGCAAGGCAGCCTCCATGCCCTCTTGCTGCCATGCTCAGATGCTGGAGACACCTCACAATGCAGCCATGTAACTTCTGTGTGCGCTGTCTTCAAGCATCAGCCACACTCTATGCAGGGAGCAATAGTTGCCAACTACCCCTGGGATGGTTCAACAAACCCCAACACATCTTATTCGGCCAGTCCAGATGATGCTGCATTCCGCCACCTGGCCAGTGTATATGCCAATGCCCACCTTGACATGCACAAGTCTCAAGAGTTCCCTGGTGGCATCACCAACGGTGCACACTGGTATCCTCTCAGCGGAGGAATGCAGGTGCGCGCTTGCTAGCATCCATTGCCTAAGATGTGCATCTTGGCGCGTTCCTGAGTCGATCAACGCACATGTCCCTTGGTCTGCAGTGGTTGCCCAGGTGTGTGCCCATCCCTTGAGAGCTCAGTGGACCTGACACATATTGCATAGAGCTGTCATTGCCCTCTGCTTGTGGCAGAGAATGGAACATTGTATGAGAGAGAATGGAATGACGTATGGCCTACATAGCACCAAACACCAGCCCCCCTCCCCCCCCCCTCCTTGGGGCCCCCTTCCATCAAATTGAACAGCTGTTTGCCCTGTGAGTTGTCCCCCATTGCTGTGCAGCTGATGTGTGCTGTGACCTGCCTGGCAGAGAACCTAGCATGGAGGCCTGTTGTAGGACTGGGCATATGTGTCAGGGCAGTGCATGGAGCTCACTGTGGAGCTGAGCCAGAACAAATGGCCTCCTGAGGAGCAGCTGCCTGCCCTGTTCAGAGCTAACCTGCCAGCCATGCTGGCATTCCCTCTAGCTGCTGCCTTCTCTGGTCTCAGGTGGGCTTCTTTTCCCAGTAGCGTGCTACTTTGTCACTGGACGCAGTAGCCTTCTGATGAATCACCGCCTGTCTATTCGCACAAGTTATTCGTCTGCCTTGTGGGATTTTCCTCTAGCGAGCGGGATACCCCTGCTTTGCTGCGTAAAAGTGGAACCATTGAACAGAAGGGCTGGATTTGAGAGTCTTGCTTGCCATTGCCATTTGCCTTGGCAGCTGCTGATTCTTGAGTGAGGCATCAATATAGCTGTTGTACAGCAGTCCTGCTGATTCTGACTGCATGTCTTGTCTCAAACATTGGCAGAAAGGTACCTGCTTGCTGTTGTGTCCTTTGCTTTGGCTGTAGCCTCTGAATTGAAGCCTGATGTGTTCAGTACATGTTCACTTCATAGAAGCTTCAAGTGCCACTGTTGAGTAATGAAATCACCCTATTAGAGCAACCAACACACCTCATAATTTCACATGCATCCATTCCACAGAAGCTTCACCACCATTTCAGAGTCTGACACCACTTTCCTAGAGAGCCCGCTACACCTTATATATTCAGCATGTAATCATTATGAACAAGCCACAAATGCTACCTCTGAATGTAAAACCACGCTACTAGAGAAGCTGCTACATCTCATACATTCAGTATGTGTTGATCACATGTAGAGAACCCACTGGTAGACTACTTTTGAGGCTGAGCCACCCTGTAAGATCATCCGCAACACCTCAGATGTTCAATATGCATTTTTCACAAAGAAGTCACAAATTCTAACCTTATATCCAAAACTTTTTGCTAGAGGAACCGATGTCATCATTGCCTAGGGCCTGCTGCCAGTCATCTCCGTACAATGCTTCATCTGTCTCCCAGCTGCACACCCAATATGCTTACTGTCCTGCTGAGCTGCGGGCATCACTGAGTGTCAAATTGCAGAAAGCTTGCACATGTGTGTTGCATAGTAACCTGAAGAAGAACGGTTGCAGTCGTCGATCCCACCTTGTGCCATGCTGATGTTCTGCAGGGGCAGCATGCATGGCCGCCTGGTCACCCATGGGGGCAACACAACAGAGTTGGACAAGCCGTTGCCGGCCACAATTATTGTGGAGGGTATTGACCATGCCGTTCAGGCAGGTGTCCTGGGAGATTACTACAGGTCAGCATTGCCTTTGCCTAAGTCAATCCTGTGCGATACGCTTTTTCAATTTTGCAGAAGATCTGCCTGCTTGACAGCAGCAATTCCTGTAGCACCTGCTTGTACTGATTGTCAGCCTCTCCCACAAGGGAAGATGTGATGACGCATGTGGCTGGGCTCTGATGTTGTGGTAGAGTCAAACACTGCGACTATTCTTGTTGATCATGAGTGTCTCTGCCTTGGCTGCCTGCATGGTTGCCTGTTACATGTCACAAATCTCTGTTATGCTCCCGCATGGCCCATGTATGCGATGCAGGCTACCTTTTGAAGGACAGTCTTGCCAGCATGAAGCAAATGTCTATCTTGCCTGCCAATGGCTGTAGGACCAGCTGAGCTACACAGCTTTTGTATCCTTGTACTCATTCAAGAGCTCAACTTCCAGAAAGTCTTGTGCAGAAAAGTGCATTGCAGTTGTCCATCGAATTGCCGATTGAGTAACGGCATGTGTCTGTGACAGCAGCAATGGCTGTGGCTCGTACAATGCCACACTGCTCATCACAGCTTATACAGAAGCACACATGCAACCTGTGCTTGCAGACCACTTGCGCCCGGCACATACAATGTTTCAGCTGTCATGAAGGGCTACAGAGCCGTAAGCACCCAAGTCACGGTTCCAAGCGATGGTGCTGGAGATTTACATGACTTTGTGCTACCTTGCACATCATGCCAAGACGACCACGGACAAGCAGAGATGAAAGATGCATACATGGAAGAGGTAACTTTTGCAGAGTGTCCTGCTTGGTTCGTGATGTGCATGACAGACTTCACGACCATTGACATGTGTACCCTGTTTGGATTCGAACCCTGTGTTGGCGTGTACAGATGCTATCAACTATCTCCAGGCAAATGTATCCAGGCTCAACGCAAGCTGCTCCCTTGCAAGCATGACAGTGATCTATGTATTGCAACTATGAACCTTCTCAAGGACATCCGGTGCCTCTGGCTGACTACAAAAGTGCTTCGGTGTCAAAGTTCATGCACATTGCTTCTTTGCATGATCATGCAAGCAGCTGATTACATGCCATGATGATTGCAGGGATTTCGTATGCGGACAGCCGTTTATGCCTTCATTGCTGTGGCTGGAGGTAAGGCAGTCAGACGCAAGATGTGTGTGCAAGCAAATATGGCTTCAAGCAACATTGCGTCATGCAGATGGTGTCAAGTTTTGACGTTGCATCTCACCTTAGCATGCAGCAAGCGTCTTGTGTCATCAAACACCGTCCCAGCTTCCCATGTCGTTTGCATGTCGACAAACAATATTTGGGCACTATACGCATCACATGATGTGTGATCTGCTGTGCTTGCAGGTGGCTGGTTGCTTTGTAGCCTTTGGCTGTGGCAGCGCGCCCGTGCTCGCAAATGGCATCACGCACGTAAAAGCAGAGCAACCTCAGTTTAAGATAACATGTATATGACGCAAGCAGCGTCAAAATGTAGTCATACGTATTGACCATCTTGCGCTGTTTGACGCTGTTTCATGCATACATGCACACTTCCACAGACTACATCACTTCAGGCCATGTTCTAGTACTCTTGTGAATCCGCACAGCCCTGCGCCGTCCTGAGGCAAAGTGCATGCAAGGCGCTATGACTGAGAAATCAGAGATGCTACAGGGATCACATCAATCTTAGTCATCACCATTGCAGCAGCTATACGTAGAGGGAATTGCAATACATGAGTCGCGAGTAGCGTGCCCGCTGATGATTGCATGCCGTTGTTCGCTCATCCGCAATGGCCTTGGATGAGAGACGCCTGGTGCGTCAGACGGAGTTGCAGGTGCGCATGCACAGCCAAACACAGTCTGACAGTACGCCAATACTGGCGCTGCGTTGGTCATTCAGCATTCACCATTTACATTCTTGCAGGAGTCGTTCCTGATTGCCGAGCGCCAGAAAGCAGTGATGTTTGCTACACTCAATCGGGCGCGACAAACTCTGGAAGATCAGGGAGCGCAGGTATGGCAGTGCTTTAGCAGACGTGGTGGTATTACTGCTTGATGTGAACTTGCACAATGCGGTCCAGATTTGTGGTATCAAGCGTTTATTGTGAATGCTGCTCGTTCTCTGCTTGTTTACCTCTGTGTACCTCTGCATGCAGACACCCTCTGCTGTTCTGCAGCCACAGCCTGTGGACGGCCCAGACAAAGCTGCCAGAGGCAGCATAGCGTTTCCGCCTTTCCTGTGGATGCCAAACAGTCCAGCTGGTACCACGCAGCAGGGTTTGCCAAGAGCAGGCTCTCATGGAACAGAGTCAGCAAGTGTTGAGCTCAGATCCGTCAATCAGCTGCATGGCTTGGCATCCCCACCACAGAAAGCTGTCAGTGGCTCACAAGTACCCGCATCTCAAGCCGGAGCTAGCTTGCAATGGCAACATCCGTCCAGCAAGGATGCTGCAGCTGCTGGCTCAAGCAAATCTGAGAGTGGCTTGCATCCTCCGTATCAGACCGACAGGCAACAGCAGCCATCCCAGACCGCACAACCAGCACAGGAAGGTTCATCTTCCTTGTGGCAACATGCATCCAGTATGGACCATGCTGCGCATCAGCAGCACCAGCGTCCTGGTCATGGCAGCGTTCCCAACACATCGTCAGTTGTGGGCAGGCTGAATGGTGTGCGAATGGTTGAAGGAGGTTGGCAAGCCAGGCTTGGACATGGACGATCCAAATCTAAGCAGAGTCTTGGTACCTATTCCACTGGTAAATCCCGCTTTTGTTCTTATACTATCTTGCAAAAGTCACATTGACAGGTTTGTGTCCTTCTTCTCATAAGTGCGTGTGTTACAAATACACCATTCGTGCTGCAGCAGCAGCTAGTGCCAAATCTTGCTAGTTTGACCTTGTATCATCCAGTTTGAGCGTACAAGTAGGGCTGTGCTTGATGGGTATGATGCTAGCTCCTATCCAGAGTCATGTTCAAAGTGACTCATTCGCTGTCAACTTTGCAGAATACGCTGCTGCAAGGGCTTATGACAGGGCCCTTCTGATACACCGCCCCGCCTTCGAGGTCCAGAACAACCTCAACTTCCCAGTGTCAGATTACGCAGCAGCCTCAGACCCATATGTGAGCAGAGCAGCAACAGCAGCTGTCAGCCAGCTTCAAAGGATCCATGCCAACAAGCGCAGAAGGCAGTGGCCTGAGAGTCATTCATCTCCCTTGAACTCAGCTCGCCAGACTCAGCACAGATGGTCTGATCATATTTCTGCTGCTCAGCCCTCCAGCGGAGCACACCCTCCACCTCCTGGAAAGAAGACCAAGCATGACCAGCCTATGCCTGACGCCGATCATTCGTCTTCAGCAAAGGCTGCTGCTGGTCTGAGGGCTGACGCAGATGCTGACTCATTCAGTGCCAGCTACTCTACTTTGCAGAGCCCAGCACGCACTGACTCGCCCAACAGTCGGCGCAAGAACCTCAATGGGCATGTGGGGGTCAATTCATCTCAGGCAGGGCACCATACTCACAGAGCCCCTGTGGGCACTGACTCACCTGAGCCAGTGTGCAGAGGCCAGGGGGATGTTGCCTCACAAGGAGCAGGGCTTAAAGCACAGAACCTCCCTACTGAGACTGAGCCATGCAGGGATGATGTAAGGCCTGGTAGCCTGCTGAAGATGCTGAAGGCTGCTCATCGTGCAATGGCACGACCACGTGAGCTTGTACAGGACCAAGGGGCAGTACACCCAGTCAAGCAGCAGCGGACTGCCACTCCAGTTGCGCCTTCCAGCTCCTCTGAACAGGCTCAGCACACTACTGCCTGTCTCAGTAAGCAGCCCAGCACCACATCAGCTGGGCTTGCTGCAGCAGATCAGTCTCGGCCTCTTGGGACAGCAGATGCGGCTGCTGAGAGGGCAGATTGTGAGGCTCATCAGGCAAGCCACGTTGCTGAACCGGCATATGGTCAAGCTGAGAGGGCACAGCACGTGGTCAGCAAAGCTACACCAACAGGACCTGAGTCCAATGAGCAGACTGCTGCTGCCAGGAAACATGATGACCAGCCCAGCACAGCTCCTCCAGATGAGCCGGCTCTCTCAACCCAGATGGGCCATGCTCCAGCTGGCTTGCATGCACTCAATCAGCATCCCAAGCCGCAGCAAGCTGGGGCATCTCACCTTCCACATACTTCCTATCAGTCCAGCAGCGCCCATCTTGCTTTGAATCCTCAGACACAGCCCACTGGCCTCAGCAGTCAGCCTCAGCAGCAACCCCATGCACCTGCACCCTCCACACAGGCTGCCAACCTCCATGCTACTGTCCAGCAGCACCAGCATGCACCATTCGCGTCTCCACAGGCTGTCAAGCCACCCATCTACTTGAACACAGTCACATCTGATCCTGCTGGCAGGACAGGCATTGCTACCAAGGCAGCGTATGCTGTACATCCAGTCACCGCTGATCCCATGGGCAGCAGAGGCTTTGCTCCTCAGCCGGCAGAACCTGCAGATGGTCAGGAAGCAGAGGCAAGTGGTGGTGAGTCTCCAAAGCAGGGGAGCCCGGAGGTAGTGGAGACTGTCCGCGCTGGTGACTCAGACGATGATGTGGAGATCATGGATGACTCACCAGTGCGCCCAAGCGCACACATGCTCTTCCCTTCCTCACCCGACCCACTGGCAGGGCTGTCACCACAGCCGGAGCAGCATGTGCCACAGCATCACTACTTTGACCACCACCAGCACCAGCACCAGCAGAGTCAGCCAGCTGAGCAACGCCAACAACAGGCTGAGCAGCAACAGTGGCAGCAGGAGAGTTGTGCTCAGCCTCCTTGGCAGAAGGCAGATCTGTCCACGCTGTCCAATCTAGCATCAATGCTTCTGGCACAGCATCGGCAAATACAGCATCTGAACGACGCCACCACAGATGTCAAGCAAGAAGCCAGGTCATCGCAGTCACATGACAGTGCCCACATGCCTGGCCGCCAGAATGCCACAGCTGTGGCCGGCAGCACCTCCGACCACCCAGTTGAGCTGAGCGAGTCAGATGGCGGCAACAAGTCAGGTAGTGACACCAGCAGCAATGCCAGTAGCAGTGTGGATCCAAGCCAGCGTGTGCCAGCCCCTTGGATGCATGCTGACACTGCTGCTTCAGGGCAGTCTAAGCACCAGCACATGTCTCAAAGTGGCTACTCACATGCACATGGGCAGATGCCACAGAGCGGATACACTCATGCACATGGACAGATGCCACAGAGTGGGTTCTCAGATGCACATGAGCAGATGCCACAGAGTGGGGACTCCGCTGCGTATGGGCTGCCTGCTAGAGTGCTGCTCAGGCAGCAGTCTCACGTTTCCAGTCCCACCAAGGGGCAGCTGAGAACTAAACGGTGAAACTCTGCATGAAAGCCTCTGCTACAATTGACAAATGCAGTGCATGCCTTGTGTCTGCACTTCCTTGGAAACACGTGATGACATTACAATGTCTGCAGCAGTGATTTGCCTGTCCTTGTCTGTGCTGGGAGCTACTGCTCAACACATGCTGTAGCTGTACTGGTCAATAACAGCCAAAGTTGGTGCATTTTGCTGGGACTCAAAACAACTGGCAATGCTGGAGATGCTTGCTGATGCTTGATTTGATGCTTGCTGTGCACAATACATGAGGGAAGCACACATGAAGGAGTGTCAGCAGCCTGCCAGCATCGCTGGCTCTGCACACCACTTCAACAGGCAAAGCATGGCATCAAATCAGCCACCTCATGCATCTCAATTCAACACTGGCAAAATCTGGTACCTGCTGAGAGATCAACTTCTTTTGTTGCAGAGGCTTGCAACATGAGGCAGGTGCTGCTGTTGGCCCTAAGAGCAAGTCGGCAAGGACAAGTCATAGCG
>JAABUY010003522.1_pt1 | contig 17158 bp, 1 predicted proteins | sample 5560271 | NCBI WGS metagenome assembly JAABUY01 (sample SAMN10711886, study PRJNA513374) | rock metagenome | isolation source: Antarctica rocks | place: Antarctica: Victoria Land, University Valley
TATACTTAATACTTTATTATATATATTAGTTATATAACTTTATTAATACTTAAGTAGATAAAAATATAACTAATCTAAAAATTAGTATAATTAGCCTTAATAAATATAAATAGTTAATTATATTACTACTTAATAATATATTAAATCCTATCTATTAACTTACCTTAATAGTTTCTTAAATAATAAATATAAATATATATTTAAGATTCTAATTATATAATACTCTTTTTAAAAATTTTAATAGTATTAAAATAATAATATATAATAGTAGGATTATTAATAAAGTAAGTATTATTTATATTTATAAAGTAGCCTTAATAAAACTTATTAAATTTTATTCTAGAATAAAAGGTAAAGGTAGATTAATATATAATCTTATTAATATTCTAGACCCTTTTATAAAATTAAGTCTATATAAAACTTAAGATAAATAAGAGGAGTTAAATAATAATAATACTTTAACCTCTTATAAAGAGAGATATAAGAATAAATTTACTAACTACTTTTATAAGTATTATAAGATATTACTAGTTATTAAAAGGACTAATATATAAGATATATAAAATATTAATAAGGTAATATAATATAATAATATATTTAAATTTATATTAACTAGTAATAGCCTTTAATAAGAGTAAGGAGAAGTCTACTTTAATATTTAAATTATAAGTCTTTATTATAAAGTAAAGCTATTTAATACTTTTATTCTAAAAGTCTACTAGAGGATATTCTTATATAGAAGTACTAGAAGGATAATACTTTAACTTATTTAAATCTAATATAAATAGCTAAGAATATCCTTTTATATCTAATATTATTTATAGATATTAAGAGAGTCTTTAATCTTATTTAAAGAGTATATTTATAGGATTATATATAATTAGAACTAGAGTTTATAAAATAAGTAATACTTCTAAAGTATTATAATTATATTATAGGTTTAAACCTTAAAGAGGCTCTTACTAAGCTCTAGGATATTCTTTAAAGGAAAGAAGATATTAATTAAAGTATTAATAAAGATAAAGATCCTTTTAAATTAGAATTAATAAATATCTTAAAATAAATAGATTAATAGTTATAATTTTAAAGTTAATTAATAATTAGGTAGTATATTTATAAAGTAGGTTTAATTTCTATATATAAATATAGAGGTAATATAAGAAGGTAATATAATTCTTTATCTTACTAAGAACGCTGTAATACTAGGAGTAATATAATACTAGGAGTATTATACTATCTTAGACCTATCCTCTACTCTTAATACTATAAAACTATTATTACCTTTAAGTACTAAATAGTATAATACTAAAGCTCTTTATTAATTCCCGTATAAGTTATAAATCCCTTTATATAATAGTAATATATTTAATATAAATATAAAGTAGATTTAAATTTATATTATAAGATAGATTAGTAAGTAATTATTATAAGGATAAAATAGTAATATAAAATAGTAATATACTTACTTAAGAGAAAAGATATTATAAATACTTTTATAATATCTTATAATATTTCTAAAGTTAAACTTTAGATTTAATATAAGTTTATACTAACTCTTATAATATCTATTATAATCTCCCTTATAATATAATTAAATAGTAGCTTTAAGATAAGATTATTAATAGACTTTTAGTATTATTTTATCTCCTTTAAAGCTTTAAGACTTAAGTTAACCTTATACTTTTATCTTTATATTATTAGTTTTAGTACTACTAATTATAAAGGATTAGCTAATTATATTTTAATATATTACTTATTTATATTACCTTTCCCTTCTTATATAATAGCTTATTTACTCCCCTACTTTATTAGAGTTTACCTCCTCTAACTTATAATATTAGTATTTTATTACCTAATTATACTATCTACCTATTAATATATAGAGTAAGAAATATATTATAAAATAATATTACTAGTCTACTTAGTATAAGCTATTATTAAAGTTATTAAATATATATAATAGTAGATAAAAGAAGGAATATAAGGTTTAAAAGTTTTAATATAAAGTAAAGTAATATAAAGTAGAATATTCTATATAATTATAAGTATAATTATAAGTAGAATTACCCCTTAAAATCTTCTTTATAACTCCTTCTACTTTTATATACTTAAGATATTATAGTAAGATAGGTTATTAATATATAATAAATATTTATTACTAATTATATTACTTAAATATATTATTAAATAGATAAGCTAATATAATATTATAATAATATTAAGTCTTTATAACTAGAATTCTAAATTAATTATAAGTAGAGAATAGATAAAAGACTAGAATAATAATAAGAAGCTATTATATATAAAAGTATCTAATAATTATATAGTAGTATTAAAGAGGATTAAGAAGTTAAAGGAATTAGATATATAAAAGATAGCTATTAAAGAGGATTATATAAAGCTAGTAATTAAGGTAAAGAATATTATTAAAGAGGAAAGATATAAAAGAGGGATTTATAATAATATAATTAGGTAATATAATACTTCTTAAATAGCTAATACTATATAATAGAATATTTTAAGATAAAGCTATATCTTAAAGATAATAAAGAGGCTATTAAGAAATAAGCTAAGTTAAATAAATTAATAAATAATATAAAGAATATAAATATTATAACTAGTTTTATAAAAGAAGTAAATATATAATCTATCTTTAATCCTATCTTCTAATTAACTTAACTTTTAAAATATTTCTAAGGAAGATATAAATACTATTAAGCTAGAATTTACTAGATTTAATCTATTAATTATATAAATTATTAAGTAAAGGATTATATATTATAAGAGTCTAGAGGAGTTAAAAGATATATAAGACCTTAATATTATAAATACTTATATTAAGTTTATATAATAGTATACTAACGCGTTTAATATAAAGGATTATATTATACTTAACCTTATAAAGAGAAATTAGGATAAGGAGGATATCTTAATTAAAGTTAGTACTAATAAGAAAGAAATTAAATATACTATTAAAGAGGATAAAGAAGAGGATAGGAAATATAAGTTAGAAGATACTAGTAAGACTAGTAGTAATAATAAGGATAATAATAGTAAATATATAGGGGCTATATATATAGATATTAAAGGTAGTTAAGGCTAGGAGGGTTTAATAGATACTAGTAGTATTAAAAGATAAGAAAGAAAGGGAAGTAGTAGTAGAAGTAGTAGGTAAAAGGCTAGTTATAATATTCTAAGCCTCTAGTTATAAATATATATTAGAAATTATAGTAGTAAACTAAATAAAGAGTAGGAATATACTACTATAAGTTACTTTAATAAAAGTAAGGGAGGTATTAAAGAGGGAATAATTATAAGTAAATATAATATACTACTTTATAGTAGTAGTTAGGAAATTATTTAATATAATAGTATATAAGGTATAAGTATCTATCTTTAATATAAAAAACTAGTAGGTAATTAAGGAGAAGATTTAATAAGAGAATAGGGCTCTCTATCTTAATCTAGAAGGGAGGTAGTTAATAGGTATATATATACCTAAAAAAGCCTACTCCTCCTTTATAATAAGTATTATATTATTAATAATAGTAGATAATTTAATTAAGAAGGAGTTAGTAAAGGTAGGAGAGATAAAACTTATAAAGTAGTATAAATAAAGGGCTAGATTAATATAGTACTTTAAATACTAGTTATATAAGTATATTTATTATAACTACCCTAATAATATATAATATACTAACTATAATTAGGGCTATAATATAATAGAGTATAAGGTAAAGGTTATAAGTATATTATAAGGGTACGTTATATATAAATAATAGGGCTACTCCTCTTAATCTAATAAATACTTAATAAGAGCTAGAGAGAGATAACGCGTTAAATAATAGGTTATAAATAAGACTATATTTTATAGGATTAAATAGGAGTATATAATAATAGTAATAGATATTAAAGGATTTATAATTATAAGAGTAAAGAAAAAGAGGAAGGTTATAATTAATTAGGTAATATATAATATATTAGATAGTAGGAAGTAGTTAAGATTATAAAGACCTAGGTATAAGCTAGAGAAACTACTTATCTCTAGAAGGCTCCTAATAAAGGAGCTAGGCTAGAAAATATTAGAGGTAATAATAAGTAGTAGTAGGAAGCTATTAGATAGTATTAATAAGCTACTTATAAAAGTAGTAATAAGTAGCCTTATCTACCTAGCTAGAGAAGGTAAGTAGGCTACCCTAGGAGAAATAGATATATAAGAGGAAGGTAGTAGTATATTACAAGTATACCGAACGGTTCTTATACTACGCTTAGCGAGAGTACTTCTCGTTATAAACAGGTGGATTACTAAGCGATTAGGCGAACTATATTACAGGTAGATTACTAGTTAATTAGGCGAACTATATTACGGGTGGATTACTAAGTAATCTACTAAACTATACCTCTTAGCAGGATTTTATATATCTATATAAAGAGCGTGCTTTCCTACTTAGATAGGAGCTTCGTACTTAACTTATATTATCTACTAGACTAATCTCCTAGATACTAAATATAATTCTATACCAGACTAGTTTAGTTATAAAGCCTACTTGCCTTCTCCTTAATACTCCTCTCTACGAGATCTACCTTAGACCCTAACTACCTTTAAAGGTTACGGGTTATAATACTTTAAGTACCCTTAAGATAAGTACCTTAGGAGAAAGGAACCCTACCCTAAGTAAACGCGGTTCACGATAGTTAATAATAGCTGAAGCTAAGGATAGTATTAAGATTACTAAACTAGACCTATATTATAATAACCGAGATAAGTTAGAAGAGTAGTTAGTATAGATACAGCTATACTTCTCTTTTAACTAGGACGCTATTAGGTTAGGTAAGTAACTACTATTTATAATAACTTATATAAGAGGACGGGCCTAGAGGTAGTCCGCCTTATATCTTAAACGATATATAGAAGGCCCCGATAATAATAATAACGTCGCTATTAAAGCATAGATAGAAAGCTTTACACGCTTCCGTATTAAGATAAGACGAATGTTTAGACCTTTAAATAAAGAAAGTGTAGTAGTACGAGTTATCTAGTATTTAATATAGAAGAAATTAGTATTAGAGTATTTAACTTAGTTTTAATAATACTCTACGAGGATAAACTAGGATAATAACGCACTTATAATAATATATTAAAGAGGATTAAAGGATAACGTTAAGAAAGAACTTATACGAGATGGAGTAGTATATAATACGCTAGATACACTCATTAAAGCCGCAGTAAGAATCGACAACTAACTCTATAAGCTTGCGATAGAATTACGTTATAATAGTAGCATCGCTAGACTTAGACGAGTAGGGATCTATTCCGGAGGATATTATAATAAGAAACATGCATAGTATAATCCTTACGGGCCTATACTAATGGAATTGAACTTCACTTAGAAAAAAGGAAAACTTAGGGGTAAGAAGTAGTAAGGGGATAGAAAAGCAATGAAATGCTATAGCTGTAGTAAACCGGGCTATATTACTAAAGACTACAGGTCGAAAAACATAGTAAAACGACTATAGTTAAATGTATTAGAGAGAATACTAATTAAAACGACTAGACCTCTAAGGGATTAACCGGAGGTAGAGTATAACGACGAAGAGCTAGATGCGATTATAGAAGATCTGCTAGTACTTATTAATCGGCTAATAGATAAAAGTATTAAGGAACTAAAAGTTAGAGAAGAAGAATTACGCGAAGAGATTACTAGGAAAGAAAGAAATATTAGAAGAATTAAAGGAAGACTCACGTAAATTCACGAATAGTTAAAAGAACTAGGTTCTAATAATAATAGTAACGGTGGTTAGGCTTAGAAGGAATATCCTAAGTAAGGCTGAGAAAATAATGACTTAGACTAGGAGGATCTCAGCTATAAACCTATAAAGGGCAAGGGGAAAAACCTTAAAGAATCTCGCGCCTCCACGTTAAAAGATCTATAGATAGAACTTAAGAAAAGAATGGAATTCTACTAAGAGAAAGTGTTAGACGGACTCCTATAGAAAGAATTTAGGAACGACTTAATATATCTATAATATAGAGTAATATATTAGACGGCTTGTACTAATACGACGTACCTAATCTATAATTAAGTAAAGAGAAACTTAGGAAAAGTAATTAGGATACGCACGTGTAGAAAAGTTTAGACGGCTTATAATAATCTAAGCTGTAATTAGTACTTAGTAATAAAAAGAAGTTGTAAATAGTTTCTAAATTATAATTAAAGGTAGTATAACAGCCTTTATAAACACCTTAAGTACGACACCGATATAAAGGAGTATTACTTGTCGGAATAGTACGTATATTTCCATGACAAGTGTAAGAAATACATGCGATAGAAAAGAATTACCGGATTTCTCCCTGAATCGGGAAAAGAGTAATCCCTTGCGCTACGGGGAAGTACAAGGAGATTAATGTTATAATCTTTAAAATATAATAGTTATACTTAATAGAGTATATAATACACGTAAATATACCGGTTAGAATTAATAGTTAGAGAACTATAGTAATAATAGATTCTAGAGCATCTAGAAACTTTATTTCCGAGGCGTTAGTACGGTTAGTAGGCCTACTAATATAAAGGAAGAAGGAACTATATAACTTATAAATGGCTGACGGGTTAAAACTATTAATAGGAAGTATAGACAAGGAGATAACCTCGCTACTATTTATAATTCAACGGTATTATAAGGAAATATCCTTTAATATAGTTAGGATGGCTACTTATTATATTATACTAGGCATGCCTTAGTTAGAAAAGTATAACCTAGTAATTAACTGGAAAAGAAAAGTACTTAAGTTTAAGCGAACTAGTAATATCGCTAGATTCCACCCTACACGCCGATAGAGGACGACGGTAGATAAGAAATCGAACCGAAAAACGGTCGAGGCATATATTACCTTAATTTCGAAGAAGGATAGCCTTTAAAAACAAGGATCCGGCTTAATAGATACTAGCGAAGGTCTATAGGGTTAATAAGTTAGAGTTCTTAGAGTAACTAATAGTACTCCTAATATCTTATAAGAGTATTAAAGATAGAAACGCCTCTTTATAAAAGAGATAATAGTAAAAGCTCTACCTAAATACTAACCTTAGGATTATAAGATTAAACTTGAACTAGGGAAGGAACTAATATTTAGACCTATTTATGCGTTATCTGAAAAGGAACTCTTAGTACTTCGCGGGTACCTAGAAGAGAACCTTAAAAAGGGATTTATTCGAGAATCTAAATTACTAGCAGGATATCTAATACTCTTTATAAAGAAGAAAAACGGATTACTACGACTATATATAGACTATCGAAAGTTAAATAATATAACGATTAAAAATCGTTACCCGCTACCTAATATCGGCGAGCTGTAGGATCGGCTAGCTAAAGTAAAGATCTTTATAAAGTTAGATCTTAGAGGAGTATATAACTTGATTCGAATAAAAGAAGGTAACGAATAGAAAATAGTATTTAGGACTTGATATAGATATTACAAGTACCTAGTCATACCGTTTAGTCTTACTAACGTACTAGTAACCTGCTAGGTACTAATTAATAATATTATACGAGCGCATTTAAATTAGATAGCGATCGTATACCTCGATAATATATTAATCTACTCTAAGACTCTTAAGGAATATATCCTTTATATATAAGATGTATTAATATGCTTATTATAAGTAGGACTCCTTTTAAAGCTAGAGAAGTACGAGTTTTATAAGACCTTAGTTAAGTTCTTAGGGTTTATAGTAATAATAAAAGGAGTTCGTATAAGCCCTAATTAGATTCAGGTTATATAGGACTAGCTTACACTATATAATATTAAATTAGTACAAGGATTCTTAGGATTCGCTAACTTTAATAGACGTTTTATAGAAGGCTACTTTAAGAAAGCCTTACTATTAATAGAAATTACTAAGAAGGATACAGGATTTTAATAGGATACTAACTAAAAGAAAGTATTTAAAGAACTTAAGCAAGCTTATATAGATCCTCCGGTACTCTACACGTTTCGTAACGGAGAACTAGCGCGAATTAAGATAGACGCGTCGGACCTTGTAATTAGAGCATACCTCTATTAATAGAAGGACGGCAAGTAGTATCCGGTAGTATACTACTCGCGTAAAATAATAGTAGTAGAATAAAACTATGATATATACGATAAAGAGCTCCTAGTAGTCGTCTATTCTCTGTAATATTAGAGAGTATATGCTGAAAGTTATTTAGAACTTACTATCTTTACTAATTATAAAAATCTAGTAGGTTTTACGACTACTAAAGAATTAAATCGAAGATAAGTTAGATAGTTTAAACTCCTTAGATAGTACAAGTTTAAAATCTAGTATACCCTAGGTAAAGATAATAGAAGAGTAAACGCTTTAAGTAGACGATCTAACTATATATAAATAAAAGATATTATAGTAGAACCTATCTTAAAATAAGAGAATAATAGATTATTAGTATTAATAAGGAACTTAGATATAACTATTTAAGTTATAATATATATAGTTCCTAACTTAAAGGAAGTATATATTAGAGATACCTTAGCTAAAGAGCTTAGGAAGTAATAGCCTAGCCGAGACCTCTTATTATATAAGTAGAAGCTGTACTTACTACTAAAGGCGGTTAAATAAGTAATTAGAGATTACTATAATAATCCTTTACTAGGATATCTAGGAGTTTCTAAAACCTTAGAACTTATTCAGAGAATATATACTACGCCGAACCTGCGAGTATTAATCGAATAATATATCAGGGAATATATATATTACTAGTAGAACAAGTCTACGAGACACGCTAAATATAGATAAATCCAGTTTACTAAAGTTCTAGATATACTATAAAAGGATGTTACGATAGACTTTATTATAAAACTACCTTAGTTAGTTAACCTAGTAATAAACGACAAGTACGATTTAATAATAGTAATTATTAATAAACTTACTAAGTATACTATTATAATTCTATATAAAGAAACTTATAATACTAGTTAGCTTGGGTTTATATTATTAGATAGACTTATTAGAGATTATAGTATACTAGAATTAATAACCTTAGATAGAGATAAGCTCTTTACGTCGAATTATTAGAAGACCTTAATCGTATTAATTAGAATAAGGTTACGAATATTAATAGTATATCATCTATAAACTAATAGGTAAACTAAACGTATAAATTAGATAATAGAGACGTATCTTAGATACTACGTTAATAAGAGATAAAATAATTAGGTTTCGCTACTCCTAATAGTATAATTAGTATATAACGATAAAAGATCTAATACTATAAAGCTATTACTATTCTTCGCTAACTACGGAAGACACGCGAATTTATTTTTAGATCTAAGACAAGGACTAGATACCGAAAAAGCTTTAGTACTAATATTAGACCTGAAATACCTGTATAAGGAAATGCAAGGTGAGATCTAAAAAAGGAATTAATCTATAGAAACGACGGCTAATAAGAAAAGAAAAAATGGCCCTTAACTAAAGAAGAGGGATAAAGTATACCTCCTTATAAAGAACTTGAAGAGTATAAGACTAAGTAAGAAACTGGACTATATTAAAGTCGGACCATTTTTAGTAATTTAAGAGAAGGGACCTGTCAACTATAAGTTATAGCTTCTACCTAATACTAAAATCCATCTAGTATTCTATATCTCTATATTAGAATAGGTAAACTCTAACACTCCCTTACAGGAAACCTTCTATTTTAAAATAGAAGAAGAAAATGAATTCGAAGCCGAAAGAATTCTGTTACAGAAAGGTTAGAGTTACCTAGTGAAGTGGAAAGGATATAAGGACTCGGAGAATACCTAGGAGCTAGTTAAGAACCTTGTGAACTACTAGAGCCTCCTACGGCAATTTTATTATTACTAGTAAAACCACTCCAGTTAAAATCCGAAGGAATTTCAATTTACTTAGAAGATATATTAAAAAGGAAGTCGTCGGGGTTAATAGCGGTAAGTTACTCGTCCGCCTCCACTTTATTAATATTCTTTAGTTCTCCTTTAACTATCTCGCGCTCTTGTTTCTTAAGAGTAGACACCTCCTTATTATAACGTATAAAACAAGCTAGAGCCTCGTCTACCTTTTTCTTTTTCTCCTCCTTTTATTCACGGATCCTAGCCTAGCGAGTAGGAGAGAAGGGAGCGAGATTATAACTACGGCCTTTACGGGCGCATTTAATGCATCGGTCGGAGGTACCGCCGACCTTATACTTCTCTGGACTACGTGCCTTATCACGGTTTTAATATACGCGTATTAGATTAGTAGGGATAAAAGAATTTATTAATTAGCGACGACGGAACTTAGTAGGAAGATGATATCTATTAGTAGGCATAGTATTATAAGGTTTTCGGGACGAAAACTAATAAGGGGGGACCTAATATTACAAGTATACCGAACGGTTCTTGTACTACGCTTAGCGAGAGTACTTCTCGTTATAAATAGGTGGATTACTAAGCGATCAGGCGAACTATATTACAGGTAGATTACTAGTCGATTAGGCGAACTATATTACGGGTGGATTACTAAGTAATCCACCGAACTATACCTCTTAGCAGGATTTTATATATCTATATAGAGAGCGTGCTTTCCTACTTAGATAGGAGCTTCGTGTTTAACTTATATTATCTACTAGACTAATCTCCTAGATACTAAATATAATTCTATACCAGACTAGTTTAGTTATAAAGCCTACTTACCTTCTCCTTAACACTCCTCTCTACGAGATCCACCTTAGACCCTAACTACCTCTAAAGGTTACGGGTCGTAATAAAAACCTTCGAGGAATATTAAAAGACAGCGATTCTTCCGACGACGCTAGCTAAATCCAGACTAGTAACGAAGACGAATTTAGTATCCATGAGAATACTTGAATTCAGGTCCGAAAATCCAGGAAGATAGCCCCTCTTTCTCGTCTAGAAAAAGCTTTACTATACTTTTCAATCGCTCTTCTCGATTAATCCGCTTCCAAAGACGAATACGAGCTCCCTTTCATCGACGCCCTAGCCGTATTAGGTCTAGACTAAAGAGGGTTTAAAGGTGTCGATAGCTATCCTTTAATTTTATCCTCTATTTTAAAAATCGGACGTTTTCTCGTTTTACGACTCGCTTTCAAAAATTCTTCCTTCATCGAGTCTAGACCGGACGACTCAAGCTCGGTTTCTAGTACTAATAGTACTATGGAAGAAAGTTTTCCCGGCCCCGGAGCTTAAAACGGACCTCTTTTACGACTAGAAACGCTTGTAAATCGATTTCTCGTTCGGGGTTCTCGATCGCCTTTCGAATGGATGTTAGACCTTCGAAGCTACGGACTAAAGATAGCCTGAAACACGACTTCTTCCGGCTATATCAACTGGGAAGGAGAGACTATCATCTATAGAACTCTTTCTTTCTCGATAGCTAATTTTCGAGAATTTCTTCACGGGCTTATTTCTTCGACTCGAGCTCTACTTTTTCAAGATATACTATTTAAACATAGTGTATCTACGGCTAAAAGTCCTTTACGAAAGATTCCGGATATTCCTTAGCGCTAAATCTACGATAATCCTCTTGATTCCACCCCGTTTTTAAATTTTCTCAACGATTCTCTACGAATATAGGCCTAGAAAACCCGGAACGATTTCTATATAGTCGTATAGCTACTAGTCCCGATCTAGCTAGCCGGTTTACCGTTCCGGGGCCCGAATTCTACTAGGACTCCCGGGAGCTTTTAGACTGGATTTCCTTTCTTTCTCGATTCCTAGAAAACCTTCTCGTTCTTATTCACGTGACTGGGGGCCAGCCGGCCCGAGCTCCGGAGCTGTTATCTCTACGACATTCGAATTCTATAAAGACGGGAACTCGGAATATCTTCGTAGAAAACGGTCTACTTGTCTTTATTACTTCTTATTATAAGGGGTATAGTATTTCAGGTACTACGAAAATCATTCATCGATATCTACCTTAAGAGGTCGGTAAACTACTAGTCTATTATCTATAGCTAGTAGTTCCTTTTCTAGAGCGGATTCTATTAACAAATTTTCGAAAAACGCTTCCAGAGTATCTTTTCAAGAATCTATCGAAGAGTCGACGTTCTAAAGCTACGAGGATTACTTCCGAACGATTTCGAAAGGTTTTTCGAAGGGAGATACTAGCTGGTTTAGGATTAGCTGTTAATCCTAGCGACTATCGCTATATAGCTATTAGAATCTCTCGTCGTTTTCTTTTAAAATCTCTTTAATTTTAACCCGAGGAACCTACGGAAATAGACGACGAAAACGACGTCGATTATAAAGACGACGTCCTAGATCTATAAGCCGGACACTCTTCTAGGACGGCGGGAATCGTATACGCTCGAGGTCTTTTCGAAATAATAGGAGAGATTTAAGGCTTAAAACGATAATTTCGAGAGGCTAGTATAGTAAGTCTACTCTACTTTTACTATTTTTCTATTTTACTTTTAGTATTTTATCTATACTTACTATAAGCGTCTATATAGTATAATAACTAACGAGTTTATAATAGAACTAGCACCGTTTTCTTAGTTTTACGAGTTCTACTTAGGAAATCATTCGCCATCGACTCGATATACTAAAATTCGAGAAAGAATTCGAAAATAAACGTCTTATACGACTAGACTCCCTACGGAATATCGATCTTAATAGAGAAGTACGAAGACTCTTTTCCGACTCTACTATTCGTTTTCGAACTTTATAACGAGAAATTCTAGGAGATATACTAGTTAGGACGAGTCCTATACTAGCTATATTACCTACCGGATTTAGAAAGAGTCTTCTCTTTTAACTACCTTCTTTTCTTAGCTTGAATGGAGTTTCTATTATTATAGAACTACTTGTTTCTTTACTATAAGACCAGCTATCTAGAGCTAAGAATCTTAGCATTTCTTCGGCTATTTTTAACGCTCGAATACCTCCGGATTTAGCCCGTCTCGTCTTTACTACGCCTAAGACTTTCCTATCTTTAGATTTTCGAAATTTCGTAAATCGACTACGAATAGTCTAACGACTCGACCGAGTATTTATTAACGAAGTTCAAGTCGTCCTAAATACTAAAGAGTCTTTTCAAAGGGTTTTAGGACGTTTTAAGGAGGTAGTTAATTTAAAAACCTAGCTTATCCTCCTTATAGCCACGCTACCTCTAAGATACGAACGAGACCTTCTTCGGACTCTTAGTCTAGAGTCTTTAGAAACGAAAATCTATTGAAATATAACTATTTAAACGAATATTTAATATATCGTTTAAGAGAAAGTCTCTAAAGAAGAGGCTTTCTTAATAATTCGAAAAAAAGATAACGAGTTTCCCCTCGAACGAATTATCATCTATACCCGGACTATCGAAGCAGTTAAAGAGTTAACTAGAGAGCTGAAATACTCTATTTATTACTCTAATAGCCCTGGAAAAGAACGAGTTCTTTTAGACTTTCTCAAGGGAAATATTTGAATTCTAATTTCAACAAGCTCTCTTAGCTATAGGATCGACGTTCCGAATATTCGAGTTGTTTTTCACCTTGGTCTACCTTATCATCTATACGATTACGCTTAGGAGACAGGCCGAGTAGGTAGGGACGGAAAGAATAGCGAGGCTATCTTACTTCTTTCGAATTCCGTTAATTCTTCTACTCTTTCGACTTAACTAGGACCTCGGCCTAGTAAGGTAGAAGTATTCGAGAATAGTGTTATTTAACGCTATATATCGAATACTTATCGACGAGCGGTTTTCTCTAGCTATCTCGATGGAAAAGAGATAGAGAAATGTGAAAAACCGGCTATCCCCTGCGATTTTTACTTAAAGTACTACGAGAGTAAGTCTATTTTATCTATAATTATACTTTTCTAATAGTTTTTAGATATATTAAGCTTAATACAAGATAAAAGAATCGACGAAGACCTCTATAACTCGGAAAATAAAGAAATTCTTAAAGAAGAACAGCGAGTTCTTAGCCCTAGACTTGAATTAATCGGTATATTTTCTTTATATTATAGTTTTTTATTATAAAACTAATATATTCCTAGATCTAGACGAAATTCGGGCTAAAGAAGTAGCTATCTCGTCGATTTCTATCGAAAAACGCTTGAAAGTTCAACGAAACGCACTCCTTTTAGAGGATATCAGGTCCTTTATCTTTACGTACTATAAGAAGTGTCTCTATCACTTACTTTATAGTACTATAGAGGACGATAGGCATTCGCTATCTACGTATACTTAAGGGGAAAGTCGGGCTTTTTAATAGGAAGTCTATCGTTTTCGAGATAGACTACGTACTAGTAAGTCTATCGCTAGTTATACGGCTTGCTTTTACTATTTCTTACCTTAAGACTACTATCGTCGATAGTTAACTAAAAGGGATAGAGGGTTCAAGCGAGATAATAAGGTAAAAGAGTATACTTTTCCTAATTTTCTACTCTCTTTCCTTATAGTCGGTCTATTTATACCGGAATATCTATCCGGATATATAGATCGACTAAAAGATAAAGATATAGAGCGGGGTACTCGAGAAGAGCTTCTATACCTAGGAAGAAAGATGGAAATTTATAAAATTAAAACGAATTTTCTTTTTATTAAGCTCAGATATCTTTCTAAAGAATTCGAGTGAAATCTAGAAGAAAAGAGGATAATATAGATAGTTTTTTACTATACGGCGTTAGAAGCTAGTCTAGATAGAGTAACGGAGTTATTATTTCAACGAAAATATTTACTTTTTTATTTAACTAATAAATTTCTAGAATTTAATTAACTAAGTTAATATTTACTTTACTATTATTATATAGAACTACTAGCCTTATATATCTTATTTAACTAGCTTAATAGAAAGTAGTATAGAATATATTTATAAATATATATAACTAATATTTTTTTATCTAAATAGCTTTTATTTACTTTCTTCCTTTTAATATTAAGATTCTAGAGTTCGATTTAAAATTAATTGTAAAAAAGCGCTAGACCTAATCTAGACTAAGTAGTAAGTCTAAATAGGGTAATTAGTATAGAGCTTTATTTCTAGAAAAAAAAAGGTTTAGTCTTAGTAGGAATCAAACCTATATCTTCTTTATATCTAACCTCGCTTTAATATTAATTCTATTAGAATCTAGCTAAGATATAAGAAAGAGACGCTCTACTATTAAGTTATAAGACTAGTTTTTAAGATTCTTAGCTACTTTATTATATATTCGTATTAGATTTCTTTAATTTATAAAGATAAATAAATTATAGTTTAAATCTTAACTAATTTCTTATAAAAGTATACCGTTAAAAACCCTAAAATTAGCCTTATAAAAAAGCCTACTTATCTACCTATCTAGGCCTAGTATTAGTTTTCTATAGTTCTTATAATACTTAAAAATTCTTAATATTCTACCTTTAATAGATAATAGGCTACTATTATAAGCTTATCTTCTCTTACCCGTTCTATTAGCTTTATATAGAAGTAAAATTTTATAAAGTATATTTAAATATAGAGTCGTACGTAGGCTATCTAGTAAGCTAATTTTATAGATATCCCTAGTACTAGTCTAACTATATAGTTAAGGTTAAAAAGATTATTTTTACCTTTACTACCTAGTATTCGTAGGAGCTTCTAGTACTAGCCCGTAGAAAGTAGGTAGCTAAGGTAGAATAAGGTATTATTACGCTTACTACCCGGCGTTCCTAGGAATTCCTAGTACTAGCCCGGAGAAACTCTATAACTAAGGTAAAAAGAGGTATTTTCACGCTTATTACCTAGCGTTCGCGAGAATCCCTAGTACTAGCCTGTATAAACTATATACCTAAGGTATTTTCACGCTTATTACCCGGCGTTCGCGATAATTCCTAGTACTAGCCCGTAGAAACCGTATAACTACTATATATCTAAGATATTTTCACGCTTCTTACCCGGCGTCCGCGAGAATTCCTAGTACTAGCTCGTAGAAACCGTATAACTAACGCTAAAATTCACGCTTACTACCCGGTATTTACGAGAATCCCTAGTATTAGCCCGTAGAAACCGTAGATCTAATATAAAAAGAGGTATTCTTAGGTTTACTACCTAGCGTCCGCGAGGAAACCTACTACTAGCCCGTATAAATTATATAACTAAGGTAAAAAGAGGTATTTCTACGCTTATTACCTAGCGTTTACGGGAATTCCTAGTACTAGCTTATAAAAGCTATATAGCTAGGATAAAAAGAGGTATTTTTATACTTACTACCTAGCATTTACAGGAATTCCTAGTACTAGCCCGTAGAAATAATAGAGTTAACTTAAATAAAGATATTTTAATATCTTCTACTTAGCGTTCACGAGAGTTCTTAGTATTAACCTACTAGAAAGTTAGTAATTAAAGTAAAAAGAGGTATTTTTATACTTCCTACCTAGTATCTATAAGATAGCCTAGTACTAGCTAATAAAAAGTAAGTAGCTAAGGTAGAAGAAATTATTTAATCTATTTCCTAAGACTTAAAGCTATCTTTATATTTTTATATTTATAAGATAGGCTATTTAAGGAATTTAAAAAGTAAAAGTTAATTTTTAAAGCTTAAAGAGCTATAATCTAGTTACTAGTTAATAATAAGTTATAAAAATATATTAATATTAATAGTACTAGCTAGTTAAGCTTTAAAGAGGATTAGACTTATTAAATCTAAATAATTTTACTTATATAATTAGAAGGGAAATAGGTTAAAATTATTCTAGTATTATTAAATATTTAGAAAGCTTAAATATTTAAAACTTAATTTTTCTAAAATAATTTAATCTATTTTCTAGGACTTAAAGCTTATATTTTTATATTTATAAGTTAGGTTATTTAAGGAGAATTAAGGGTTAAACTTAATTTCCTAACCTTAGGCTTAGGCTATCTTATAGGGATAAATAAACTGTGACCGCATTTTATTTAAATAGTACTAAAAATTTAATCGCATTTCATTTAATTTTCTATTTCTAAATGAAATGCGGCTCGAACCCTAACCGATTTCTAGGAAAAGTACACCGTTAGAAAGCCCTTGCTTAGCCCTATAAACTAACCTACTTACCTACCTTATTAGGCTTAGTCTCGACTTTATATAATTTTCGGAATACTAGGATTTTCTTAATATTCCGGCCTCGACGGGTAATCTACTACTAGTACGAGCTTATTTTCTCTCGCTCGTTCCTTTAGCTATATATAGAAGTGAAATATATAAAAAGTATATAAG
>JAABUY010003524.1_pt1 | contig 17147 bp, 29 predicted proteins | sample 5560271 | NCBI WGS metagenome assembly JAABUY01 (sample SAMN10711886, study PRJNA513374) | rock metagenome | isolation source: Antarctica rocks | place: Antarctica: Victoria Land, University Valley
GCGCGGCCGATGTCGCCGCGGCGGCCGGCCGGCGGCAGCCCGCACGCGGTCGCGCGCGCGTTCTCCGGCGCGCTGTCGCGCTCGCGGCACCTGGCGCCGCGGCAGCAGGCGCGCGCAGGCCTCGCCGTGTGTGGCTGGCCACCTCTGGTCCGACTGTGCTTGCCCGCGCATGTGCGGTGGCGCTGTGCTGAGCGTGCACAATTTCACTTGCCGACAGTATCACGACCGGTGCGCCCATGATGCACTACACTCTCCTGATTGGATGTGACACTTTTCATTTGCTGCAAATTGTAAGCTTGCACACCGTCACGGGTCGGCATGCCGAGCTCTGTGCGTCGCTGAGGCGCCGGTGCGGCCGCGCGCAGCGCGTGCACTCGCTGCACCTGCTGGCGTTGCGCGCGCTGCTGGAGCGCAAGCGCCAGCGCCAGCGCCCCGCGGCCGCGCCGCCGGCCGCCGCGCCTGTCGACGGCGCGCGCGAGGACGCCTGAGGACGCCGGGTACTATGTGTGACGCGGCCGGCAGCGGCGGCGGGGGCGCTGCCGACGCGCGCGCGCGTGCGGCGCCTGGCCTCCGCTGGCCTCTTGCTGCCGGCGCGCGCCACAGCTGGAGGCAGCGCACCAACGTAAAGTAGGCGAGGTGCAGGCAATGTGCAGGAGGAGTCTGGCGAATTCTTCGATGCAAGGCATTAAGCCTGAGCTGAGGCTGCCAGAGTGTGTGCACGCTGGAGAGGTTTGCGGGCGCTGCTCACGCTCCTGGGCAGAAAGGGGGGTCCTCGAGAGGCAGGAGGCATGGTGCAGTTCTGCGGTGAGCAGCAGCTCTGCTGCAAGTGCATGCGGTGACCGCTGTGCACATTTTTGTGGGGAAACGGGTTTGTGCAGGGTGCCGCAGCGCAGCCTGCGCTACAGCGGGCATTTGACTTTTTTATCTGTATTCACATGCCGCTAGAGCATGGAGGCTGTGGGACGGGTTGTCGCGAATGAGTGCTGCGCCTGGGAAACAGCTGCTACAGTAGCAAGAATTGAGGTGGACACTGGACTGATGAGTCATGATGCTAGCTAACCCTATAGGGTTTTTTTATTAGTGAGAAGAACATGTTCTCCAAGGAATGCGCTGGGCGTTGTTACAGACGTCTTCCTCATCCCGTGTGATGGACAGCCTGCTGGCCCAAGGAGCGCTATTGGCAGTGACGAACTGTGACACTGCTGACCAGTCAGGCCGTATGCGCTGTCGCCTGGCGTACTCAGATGGCCTGTTCGTAAGTGTGTAAGTACCGACCACCACACCCAACGCAAGGTGTAAACCTATGGGAGCGTATCACTACTGGTGTCGCACAAACGTAACATAGAGCAGTTACTAGAGCGTGCAGCTTTAGACCGCCACAAGCTTGAAGGTGCAGCAGTGCACGGCGATGCGCCAGCAGTCCTATTTACGCGTAGAGGAGGAGTCCAAGGAAAGGTGTGCCTCCTGCCTGTGCCTCCTGCATCTTGCTAATATACAATGCTCGCTCTGCTGCAACCACATGTAGGCCGCTTGTGGCAGAGGGAGGGCGGCGCGGCCACACCACGACGCTGCAGCGAGGCTGCAGCTATGGGTGCAGAGCTGTGCCAGCTCAGTGGTTTTGCCCGGGCTTGGCATGTTTTCCGAGGCGCGCCTTGTTGTGACATTATGAGCCTCAGCTCCTACTTGCTCCGTATGCTTTGCCTCCAGCACCGCAATGTTGCAATACACACCGCAATATGCACGCAGCACGGCGGAGTACCTTCAAGTGGGGCGCTTGCGACAGGCGTACTTCATATTTGCAATAGGCAACCTCCGGCCTATCTTCGATGTGCTGTATGCTGACTGCTACAAGACGCACACAGCGTGCTCCAAAGCGCTGGTCGCCTCGCAGACATACACTCAGGCGCGGAGGTACCAGTGCGTGCAGGCAGGCTGTCTTGTACGTGGTCGACCACTTGCAACAGCATGATGTTATGCAGTATCCTGCATGCGGCTGCCTGTAAACTCTGTCTTGACTGCTTTGCTGCACCACTCTGGCACGCTGCAGGCTGACGGCGCATGCAGTGCGCGGCACACTGGGCTCTCTAGCGCGGCTGCGGTCAATATGATGGATGCACCAGCGCGCGCGCGCAGGTGGCCGGCATCATGCTGGGCATGCTGTCACTGGGCGCGGTCGCGGACCGCGTCGGCCGCCGCGCGGGCTCGCTCGCGACGGCCGCGTTCATGCTGGCCGGCGGCGTGCTGCTCACTTGCTCGGCCGGGCCCTCGCCCGCCGCCTGGGCGCTCATGTTCAGCCTGGCGCAGGTGCTGGCAGGCGCCAGACGGCTCCCGCCACTCTGCAAGGCCCGCTTTACGCGCATTGGTGACGGCTGTCCACTTGGTGCACCCACTCATGCTCGCAGACGCCTCGGGTTTCAACCCTAACGATGCTAAGGTTGCGCATACCAGGCTGGGCGGCTGGCTGCACAGGCGTGTGCAGTTGGTGTGCATATACTGGCTGAGCTTTTGCGGCTTTGCAATTCAGCAAGATGGGCGGCCAGCGCAGCGCGGCAGCCCGCGCTGACTCTGCCGGGTTGCCGCGGCCGCCCGGCAGTTCGTCTACGGCTACGGCGTCGGCGGCGAGTACCCGCTGGCGGCCGCCTCGGCCGCCGAGCGCGCCGAGGCGGACGAGGGCGCGCGCGCGCGGCGCGGCCAGCTGGTCGTCTGCACCTTTGCCATGCAGGCGCGCGCGCGCCGGCCCCGGCCTGCGCCCGCGCCCGCGCCGCGCCCGGCCCCGCGCGCCCGCCGCCAGGCGCCGGCCCCCGACCGGCGCCGTGACGGCCAGCCTGGCGTGGTGTACCGTCAGCCGGTCTCGCGATGGCCGGTCTGGTGTGACAATGCGGTCTGGCGCGAGGTATGCTGATGCCTCTCTGCGCGGCAGGGCTGGGGAAACCTGGTGAACACGGCCGTCATCTGCATCCTGCTGGCGGGCTTCGGCCAGACGACCCGGGAGTACGACCGCGGCGCGCTGGCGGCCGTGTGGCGCCTGTCGTTCGCCGCGGGCCTGGCGCCGCTGGCCGGCATGGCTGCGTACCGCCTGCTGTGCGCGCGCGAGTCCGCGCTGTGGGAGCGGCGCGGCGAGCGGCAAGAGGCGCGCCGCTGCAGCGGGCCCGCTGTTCGCATGCGGCCGAGGCTGGCTACAGCGCACGGCGCACATGTGCCCGTTGCGGGACCTTCGAGCGGACTGCGCGGACGCAGAAGGTCTCGCAACAGGCACATAGCAGAGGCGTGCCGCCCCGCAGGCGGCGTGGCGTGAGCGCGGGCTGCTGGTGCGGCATTACTGGCACCGCCTGCTCGGCACCGCGGGCGCCTGGTTACTCTGGTGCGCTGAGGGCGGGTGCAGGGGCGCACCGCCGGCCTGATGCCGTGCAGTGGTCGCGACCACATGCAAAGCGCTTGGGGCTTGGAGAAGCAGTGGGACATTGCTGCACATCAGACTGCCCACAGCAAACATGGCAGTACTTGTATGCCCATGCGCTGTGTTTGTTGATGATATAAGGGGCTTCCACGCCATTGGGCAATAGAACATGAAGCTGCTGGTGCAGGACGCGGCCGGTCTTCATCCGGGGCGACGAGGTTGTGACACGATTTAGAATGTTCAGATGCTGGCACGCAAGCCCCGGAGCAGCGCGCTGCACGGGAGCACCTCCGCAGCGGAGCAGGCGCCTCAGCTGACCCGCAGCGCGCGCGCCGGCGCAGGGACGTGTCCTTCTACGGGAACAAGCTGTTCCAGTCCGCGTTCATCGCCGTCATCGCGCCCGGCGCCTCCATCCTGACCGGCCTGCTGTGGACGCTGCTCAACTCGCTCGTGGCGCTGGTCCGCCCGGGCTCGCCCGCGTTGCGCGCATGTCTGCCGCCTGCATAGCGTGCGGGTCTGTCAGGTGTGTGAGGCTCCCAGGAAGAGACAGGGTGAGGATAGGGTCGCACGGCATGCCGGTGCTTTCCCTGCGCTGGCTGCCACTGGGAGCAGTCCTTATGGTCCCAGGCCCTGTGCGACTCACAAGGACGGGGCACAGGGAAGAAAGACACTGCCCACTTCATCACATCCCAGCTAGGGATCTCAGGCACCTTGTGGGATAGCGCTCTCCTTGGGTAAGTGAAGAGCACACACATGGACATGGGAAGCACCGCCTACTGCATCACACGCATGCGTCTCCTGCAGGTGGGCTACTACGCGGCGGCGCTCACCATCGATCGCCCCTGGATGTGCGCCCGGCCTCCTCTGTCCCTGCACTTGCCGCTCTGCATCTTGCCTGCGGCTGTGCCACGTCGTTGACCAATGCGCGCCGCTCTGGGGCCGCAGGGGCCGCATACGCTTGCAGGTACGCCGTTGTGCGCTGGAGCCCTGTTGTGCCGCTGTGCCTGGAGGGGGTCCTGGACAGCACTGACACCGCACATGCCCGCCAAGGGCAACCAAATACAACTCCAGGGATTGCATTCATGCTTGCAGCCTGGGAGGTGACCGCGGGCAGCGTGGTCGCATGCTTGAGCACGAGGTGTGGCCATACGTGCTATAAAAGCAGTGCAGTGTACAAATGCACGTTATGCGTGTCTGCGGGTCATGCGGCCGCAGCGCCAGCGCTCTCTTCATGCGCCTATCCATGTAATGCATGTATGGCTTCCTAAGCTTCGGCTCTTTGCGGCGCGCACGGCGCAGATCATGGGCTTTGTGCTGGTGGCTGCGGCCTTTGCGGCGTGCGCGGCTGGCTACGGCGCCCTGGTGCAGCCGCCCGGCATCCGCGCTTTCCAGGTGCGTAAGCGAGTCCCCGTGCAGCCGCCCGGCCTCACAGAGGTCCCACACCATTCGGTGCTGGCCTTGTCAGCAGGGCGGACCCCGCTGACAAAGCGGGGTATCAACGGCTGGTGTACCGCCGTACCGCCTGCAAGGGCCACCTGAGGCCGGGGTCACTTGCGGCTGATCTACCCTAGGCCCAGCGCCACAGCAGCTCCGCCTGCCGGCCATTCAGCGCAATGCGCGCGCGCCAGGCGCTGTACCTGCTCTCATCCTTCTTCGGGCAGTGCGGGCCGGTGCGCGCGCGCGCCGCACGGGGCGCAAACCCGTCTGACATGCTGATGCCTCATGATGCGCTGTGCATGGTCGCAAAGAGACAACAGGGCCCTGCCGAAGCGTGCAGCCTCTCGCGCAGAGGGCACTGACACTGTGCGCCAGCACGCGTGCCCTGCTGGCCCGCGCCCTTTGCACAGAGCATGCCTTCCACAAGAGAGGGCTGTAGGTGCGTAGTATGGAAAGCATGCAGACGCGCTACGGGACACAGTGGTGTGCCACTCGCTCTGCTAGCGGCGTGTGACATGCCCACAGCATGTTTGCGTTTGCATGCATGCGTTCGCACGCATGCGGCATGCGGAACGCTGGGGCCCCGGCCCCACGCGAGGCGCACGCCGGGGGCGCAGAACGCGACCACCTGGCTGCTGCCCAGCGAGCTGTTTCCCACGGCGCACCGCGGCGGCTGCCACGGCGCGGCCGCGGCCGCCGGCAAGGCCGGCGCGCTGCTGGCGGGCGCCTGGTTCGGCGCGCTACCGCCCGCGCGCATCTTCGGCCTGGCCGCCGCGGCCAACTTGGGCGGCGCCGCGCTGACCGCGCTGTTCGTGCCGGACGTGCTGGGCCTCGACCTGGCGGAGGGCGACGCGCGCTGGGCCGCCCTGGCGCACCAGCCGCCGCGCGTCTACGCGGTGCGCGCCCGCCGTGGGCGCAGGGGCGCGCGCCGGCCGCAGCGGGCGCTGCTGCGCAGCGGACCTGGCTGGCCGAGCGCCAGGCGCGGCCCTGGTCCTGTCTGCCTGCAGCAGGTCGCTGAGCACCAGCCTCGCGCGAGCGGGTCCTGAGAAAGTTAGCGGGCCTGTGCTGTAAGCGCGCCGGGGCGGGCGCTACGTGCGCCGCCAAGCAGGGGCACGTGGCGCGGCAGGGCCCGGCGGTGAGCCCCGACAACCTGTCGCTGTACGAGCGGTGGGCGGGGGTTGGCGCGCCTGGCGGCCAGCTGGGCGACCCTGGCCTGGACTCGGGCGAGCCTGGCGACGGCGCGCGCCTCACGGGTGCGATGAGCTAGTTTGCGCCGGCTGGAGGCTGGTCACTGAGCCGCCGGGACCCCGCGCAACCTTGCCTTGCTTTAACACCAGCCACGAAGCAAGGCTGGCCTGTTCCCTCGCCGGTTGGCAGCTGAATCAATTATCAAGTGACTATGGCTGGGCCCACATGCTGTCCGTCAAATCATGGGCAGAGCGCTTCGAGCGCTTTCACTGAATGAGCGCGGCAGTGTGCGTCTTTATCACAGTGAGCCTTGCCTGACACGCTGAAGCTCAAAGAGAACGTGGTCTCCACGCACACCAGGGTACTGTGCATATTGCACCAGCCTCTACCATACAGCCGCTGCGCAGACTTCACAGTCAAGGGGCGCGGCATTTTAAGGCATTCGACCGTGCATATGCACGGCGCAGCCACATGCATGTGGCTGCCCACCGGTGGCCCAGGCACCTACCCATGCCTCACCCCGGCCTGGAGGGTGCATGCACTACAAGTAGAGCATCTAGTGAAGTCCTGACGGCGAGCGCTACAAACCACGGAGCGGGAGCAGGGAGCTCGCGGAGGGCGACAGGTGCGCAGCGGGGTGGGGCGTGCCTGACGGTGTTTACATTTATACATGCAGCGGAACGTGTTGTCTGGTAATGGGGTTCTCCTTGTGCCGACGGCGCCGATGGGTCTGTTGTCGCTGTGTCGTAGCACCTGCTGCAGCTTGTCACGTTGGTTCTTCTAGCACCTCACGCCTGGCCCCGACAAACGGACCATCTGTTGGGCTTGCGTTTGTACGTTATTTGTGGCCCTTGCATGCGAGCTGCTGCACCGTTTCTGGAGCAAGCCGGCTGCGGAGCTCTGTATCGTGCGCTGTAAGCCTGGGTGTAGGGCGTTGGATTGGCGCAATTGTCGCGGAGCCGCCAGGGGCTCTTGTTGCGCCCGCGCTTCGCGCGTCGTGCGAGCGCTGAGCGCGCGTCGCTCCTGCAGGTTGACCAGGAGTGCGGCGTTGGTGGTACGTCGGAGTGGCGCTAAGTGCTCGGCGTCGCCATGTCGAAGGCTATGGGTGTCCAGAACGGCGCACACCCGAACCAGACCGACCGCGTGGAGGTTGAGGAGTGCGTGCCTGCCTCGCGTTGTGTGCATTACCAATTATGCCTTTTGCATGCGCGCGACGGCCGCTCCGCCTGCGGACAGCTGCGCTGCAACGGGGCCTTTGTGCGGTGCCTGTGCTGTGTGCAGCGAAGCTGCGCGGCGGCGTGCGGTGTCATGGCACATTTTATCGTCACTGTGGCCTCTTGCTGGCGGGTTGCCGACGTATAGTGCACGTAAGTGGAGTGCTGCAGGATATGCTGTGTGTATAGGTATCGCTGCGCAGCGCCTGCGCAATGCTAATAGCGCGTACTTTTGTGAGCAGGCGGCTCGAGGCGCACTTGACCTAAAGCGCCTCTTGCAAAGCGGCGGCGAGCTGCTGCCGCTGCTGCCGCTGCTCAGGTTGCGTCCGACGCGCGCAGGTTCCACGAGCACACCAACGCGGTCACCGCCTTTTTCTTCTGGGTGAAGAGCTGGGCGCTGCCGGGTATTGGCATGTTCTGCGAGGCGTACTTCATCTTCTCCATCGGCAACCTGAAGGTCCGCCCTGCTTCTGGCAGCGCGCCGCGCTGCTGTAAAGTGTGCTGTGAAGTGTAATTGGCGTGCTTGCTGTTGCGGCCTGGAGCTCTGAAGCCGTCAAGCTTTTGTGTTGGGTTGACAGATCGCGTGCTGGTGAAGGGTCTGCGCGGGTGTGTGGCGCACGGCGGTCTGACGCGTGCGTGTGTGTCTGCAGCCGATCTTCACGCAGATCTACCCGCGGTGTTATGGCAAGCCCCACACAGACTGCTCCGCTGAGCTGGTCGACTCGCAGACCTACACCCAGGTGCGTGGCCCGCGCGTGTGCCAGTATTAGGGGACCCTGTCGGTAACGGAGTGTGTTGGAGGTGTTGTAGCGACCAGGTGGCCTGTTGCATGGTGTTCAGCTCTGTCTAGAACAGCATGTCCAAGCTGGTCTGGTTTGGTACCGTGGACGTGCAAGGGCGGGAAAGGAGTGCAGTTCTGGTGTGGACTCTCTTGCACTCTCAGTGTGGTTGCCCGTCGAAAATGCTGTGCCCTGGCGGCGCAGGTCGTGGGTATCATGCTGGGTATGCTGTCGCTCGGCTTCATCGCGGACAAGGTCGGGCGCAAGTGGGGCTCAGTGGCCTGCGCGGCCTTCATGTTTGTTGGTGGCATCCTCCTGACCGCCTCCAGCGCGCCCACGCTGTACGGCTGGGCCGTCATGTTCAGCGTCTCCCAGGCGCGCAGTGCTGCTGCACGCAGAGCAAGCAGAGCCGGCAGGCGTGGGATAAAGTCTGTTATGGGACTGCAACGTAGTGCATGCGTTGTGCATGCTTTTGGTGTTGCGTGTTTGCTGGCGCAACGCAATGACGCTCCCTGTCTGCAAGACCATGCATTCCTGGCCTGTAAGTGCCGTGAGAGCATTGGTGAGCTGCAGGGCAGTGGACACATACTGACTTGTGGCTGTGCCTGTGGCGCCTTGCAGTTCATCTACGGTTACGGTGTCGGCGGCGAGTACCCGCTCGCGTCGTCGTCGGCGGCCGAGCGCGCTGAGGCGAACAAGTCGCTGCGCTTCCGCCGCGGCGAGATGATTGTCTGCACCTTCGCCATGCAGGCATGCACCGGCTGCGCGACGCTGGCATGCACTTGTGGAATGCGGCACGCCCCTTGCATAGAAGCAACAAGCCTGGCTTCTGCACAGGCCCGCTGTTGCTGGCCATGGGCTGACTGCTTGGTCTGACATCGTGCCTGCGCTGCGCCGCAGGGCTGGGGCAACTTCGTCAACACCGCCATCATCTGCATCCTGCTCGCAATCTTTGGCCAGACCAGCAAGAGCTACAACAACCGGTCGCTGGAGGCCGTGTGGCGGCTCTCGTTCGGCCTGGGCCTGATCCCCGTCACGGGCATGCTCATCTACCGCCTGTTCTTCCTCCAGGAGTCCAAGGTTTGGATCCGCAAGAAGCACGGCCCCGACGTGAGCGCCCCGCTGATCAATCCCGCTGAGTACGCTTGCATCGGCCGAGCCTGGTGCTGGCAGCGAGCCTTCCTTCCTTCCTTCCCCAGGATAAGGTTTATTTTGTTAGGTGACAGTTGCAGTGTGCGGATGGCACGAGTGCCGCTGTCAAGTGCTCTCCGCTTCGAAAGAATACATTAAGGTGAGCTGAGTGTGCGTGTGGCTGCGCAGCACGCTTCGCGCGAGCAGTCGGTCATGTGGTACCACTACTGGCACCGCCTGGTCGGCACCGCCGGCGCCTGGTTCTTCTGGTGCGGGCCTGACACGCTGTGCCGGCGTCGATGCGGTCATGCCTTGCATGTGCGAGTCTTGTGTTGTGGACAAGGTCTGCTTGCCTGCTGGCAGGGATCCTGGCTCGCTAAGCATGTGCGAGTGCGCCTTATTTATCAGAGCACGCCGTTGTGCGCAGGGACGTGTCCTTCTACGGCAACAAGCTGTTCCAGTCCACCTTTATCAGCATCATCGCCCCGGGCTCGTCCATCCTGACCGGCCTGCTCTGGACGCTGCTGAACTCGTTTGTGGCGCTGGTGCGTGCCAAATCGCCTAGCGACTCACGTACAATAATAATATTGGTAGACATTACAATTTTTTTGCTCTGTAATTGTATTCTGTGGAAGGTAGACCTGCTGCTGACCAGTTCTGTGGTTATGCTTAGACTTGTGGCCGACGAAGAGTGCTGCAAAAGCTCATTAGTCTGACATGCCGTTCGTCTGGCTGCGCAGGTCGGCTACTACTTTGCCGCGTTCACCATTGACAAGATGTGGATGTGCGCGGGCCTGCGCTGCATGCCAGTGCTGCTGCCTGGTCTGCTCTTGTGCCTGTCTGCCTGGTGCAGCGCCTGTTCAACACTGCAGCTGACATATAGGATATCGCTCGCAGGGGCCGCGTGCGCCTGCAGGTCATGGGCTTCTGCTGGGTGTTTGTCATCTTCCTGGTCTGCGCCATTGCGTACAACGACCTCATCAAGCCCCAGTACATCCAGGCCTTCCAGGTGAGGGCGCGAAAGCCTCTCGGACTGTTATGTGCTTAGGCTGTTACGTGCACGCACGCTGGTTGAGGCTGTGAGGCCCAAGGCGCTGAGCCTGGTGCGCGCGCGCTGCGCAGTTCCTGTACTTCTTCTCGTCATTCTGGGGCCAGTTCGGTCCGGTGCGTCCCCGCCATGCCTGTGCTGCCCTCTACAGCCCTGCAAGGCGATGTTATTGGGTGAGAGGTTGGTCTGTTGCTGTGTTGCACCTGCTTCAGTTGGTCATAAAGGAGCTGCACTGCCTCACACCACAGCCTGCAAGTACTGCTGCTGCCGTGCTGAAGTGTTGCTGCGGTGGCACGCCTGACTCGTACGGGCTATCACGCGCAGAACGCGACCACCTGGATGCTGCCGGGTGAGATCTTCCCGACTGAGGTCCGCGCGACGTGCCACGGCATCTCGGCCGCGACCGGCAAGGCCGGCGCGCTGGTCGCGGGCATCTGGTTTGCTTACCTGACGTCGGCCGGCCGCTTCTACGTGTCCGCCTTCTTTAACCTGGCGGGCCTGCTGCTGACCATCCTCTTTGTGCGCGCCCGCCTCTGCACGCTGCGGCCTGGGCTTGCGGAAACAGGCAATGTGCCAGGAGTTGATGTGCCGATGAAGAGAGTTGATGTCGGATGCATGCCAGTTGCATTGATACCGCCGTGCTCCGAGCCTTTGCAGCCGCAGCCGGGGGTGCCGGTGTCTGTGCTGCCTGGTCTCTGACGAGGTCCCCTGCGCAATCCTGTGTCGGCGCGCGCCGGCGCCGGCGCAAGCGCCAGCTCGAGGCTGCCAGCCGGCCTCAGCCGTTGGAGTAGCCGCTAGGTCAGGGAGGTGCATGACGCCCAGCACGCGCCTCAGGTGCCCAACATCATCTCGCTGGACCTGCGCGAGGGCGACCGCCGCTGGGACGCGCTCATGTCCAAGGAGCCGTACGCCTACACGGTGCGGCTGCGCCCTACTGCCTTTGGGGCTCAGGGTCTGCACGCCCTCTGCGTGTGCGCGGTGATGCGCTGGAAGGACGCATGCGCGTCCGCAGTCGCCTGGCTGCTGACTCTGCGCTTGTCGGGTGGTTTCTACTTCAACGGCGCTGTCTGTCAGGCTGGCAGTGCAATTTTGTGTTGATAAGGGCGCTGTGCGCCTAGTGCGGGCTGGCGCTGCGCCTGACTGCGCCTCAACCCTAAACCTGACCCATGCGCAGGGCGAGGCGGTCAACCCGAAGAACATGTCGCTGTTTGAGCGCCTCATCGGCGCCTCCAAGCACTACGATCCTGAGGCCGACCGCCGCAAGCGCAAGGACGAGGGCATCCAGAGCGCCGGCAACATCGAGGCCACCAAGGGCACTGGTGAGCACATCACCTGAACACCCTGTTGTGTGCAGACCCCCGATTTTTCGGCGCGCGATTAAGTTGTGTCTGTCTCATGGGCTGGGCATGTGGGGTGTGCGCCTATTGTTGTTGTGCGCATGTAGTGCTCAATTCTCAGACTGGGGGCTAAGAGATGTGCAGCCAAGGGGCGCCTGGTGCAGCTCAGGGGCGCCTGGCACTCTGGAAGCCTGTTCATGCTCTGAAAGGGGCTTGCCTGCAGTGCCAGTGCCAGTGGGTGCTGCTGCATTGTTGTCATGATGGGGGTGAGTGTCGAAACTGTTTCTGCACTTCGAGCGCGATGATGCTGTGTGTGCAGGCCCGGTGGTTTGAGAGGCATCGTGACGGCAACTGATGCTGATGGACGGGGGGTTGGGCTGGGCCGATGTCGTTTTCACGGCAGCTGTACGTATTTAGCAGCTGAATTCAATTGACAAGAAACACGGACCATCTGGCCTCGTGACGCGTGTTTTCCAGAGTGGTCCCTCACGGATGGGGCCTGGTGTGGGCTCGGTGCATTCAGCAAGGGAAGTACTGTGCGTACGGGGATCCAGAGGCCTCTGCTTTGATGCCATTTGTGCAAGACTCAATGGCGCGTCACGCGCGGCTTGCTGCGCTCCGACAAGTATGTCGTCTTCTGTTATAAGGCGGGGGAAGGGGGGCGGCTGTCCTTGTGCACCCTGGTCCCTGTGGAGAACTGGCCGCGCCTTCAAGAGTGGGGTAGCTTCCAGGCCTGGCTTGTCGTAGTGCACTCAAACATATGCATGGGGCGGGTCACCAGGAACTGGTCGGGTGCGGAGCAGCTCGTGCGCACTGGTTTGCTGTCGGCCCATCCTTACGACGCATCGGCTTGTCACATGACCCTGCCACCGTTGCTAGTACTATCACATATGCTGGGTGTGGGAATGCATCTGCAGTCTGTTTGCTGGCTCTTTGGAGCCCTTGCTTTTTCCAGCTGTGTCGCTATGCGGTAAACACTAGTCGACTCAAGTCGCAAGGACAGGCGCGCATGCGATGTTTGCTGTGGCTCTCTACAAAGTGTAATGCTGTGGCTCTTTACGAGGTATAGTGCACCTTCGAAGCCTGTGCACACCCTCAGCTATAAACAAAAGGTTGACATTGCAGCTTTAGCCAAAGTAGCTACTGCACACTCCCTTGCATTTGTTGCACATGCTTGAGCTCCATCCTGCTTGCGCTCCATCCTGCCACATACATGCCGCAGCACGCCTTGCAAAAGCACTTCTGCTGCATTTATGGTATAGCTTGACTTGAAAGCAGCTTCAAGAAATAATGACACCACAGGTACACCCAGCCTGTCACCAGACTCACAAATGAGGTGCATTTGGTACATCCCATGTCGACACGCAAGCCGCATGCATATTTGAACATCGAGACGCATCCGACCTCGCCAATAGCATGGTTGTGTGAGTGTCACACGGAGCAGCTTGATCATGTAATCCGAGGCTGAGCTGCCTGACGCGAACAGGACGCCAATTCTGCCCGCACATGCTCAGGCTGGTTCGGGACATGCATGCGCACGCGCGCCAAGGCCGCGCCCGCGCCGCCGACAGAGCCGGCGGCGCACAGCTCAGCAGCAGCCCGCGGCGCGCCAGCTCGAGCTGTCACGGGTCAGAGCACCAGCTGCTCCGGGGCGACCAGGACGCCGTCGCCGTCGGCATACACCCAGTCGCCGGGGCTCACGCGCACGCCAGCGAGCGTGACGGGCACGTCCGCGAGCCCGGGGTCGCGCTTGGAGCTCTTCAGCGGGTACGCGGCCAGCGCCTTCACGCCCAGCGGCAGCGTCGCGATGATCGCGGAGTCGCGCACGCAGCCGTTGATGATGATGCCCTGCGCGCCCGCTGGCAGCTGGCTGGACCGGCGGGTGCGGGCGACGCTGAAGGCGGCGTGGGCTCATGGTGGCGGTGCAGGGGACCACAGACAGCAGCATCCCCTGTTGGTCCTTGGCAGCAGCTGAGCGGCTTGCGTGCTGAGGAAAGTGCTGTGAGTTGTGCTGCTGGGGCACCTGCCCTCGAGCCGGAGGCTGTTTTGCACACGCAGGAGGCTCCACATGGCTGGCCAGGTGTGCAATAACTGCTGAAGGCACAAGGCAGACGCTGCTGCGGGAGGCCGGCGCACGCTCCAGCCGTTGCGCACGGCCATCTCGGCGATGTTGTCGCCCAGCAGCGCGCACCGCAGCGACCCGCCGCCGTCCACCACCAGCACGCGGTTTTGCCCGGGCCCCTCTAACGCCTGGCGTAAGTGTGTGGAGGAAGTATGAGTATGAGTGAAACTACCCAGGGCTGCTGTTGTCTCTGCATCAGCTGTGCAGGCAGTGCGTACAGAGCAAAGTCAGCCGTGCCTATAAACGCTCCCAACAATAACTCCAATCAACAACGTCACATGCAGCAAACACCCCAACAGACGTCGAGCGCCGCAGCCGCACCTTCCTCACAAGCGGGTTGTTCTCGTAGCACTTGACAGTAGTTGCCTGGCCGCTGAAGCTGAGCCTGCCCCCATAGTCCCTGCATCGCTTGCACCGGCTTCACCTAATAAACAAGATGCTGACTAATACTGCGCTTCCCGGACAGTGAGCTGCTTCTGAAAGTCTGTATACGCAACAAGTGTTTCACAGCGCGCTGCACTGGGACAGCCTTGCCTGAAGATGGGCTCCATGATGTCCACTCTTTGGTGCGCGACGACATCAACCGGCTCAGGCACATGCACGTCGCACAGGTCTGCCGTGCCCGCCCGGGACAGGTCTGGCGGCGGCGTGGCCGTCGTTGGGACCCCAGAAGCCATGCCCCGCAGACCCAAAGCGCGGCCCAGCGAATACAGGCCCGGCTGCAGGGAGCCGCCAGCGCCAGCGCTCCTCAGCGCATGGCGGGGCAGCATCGCAGGCGCTGCAGCTCTGTCATGGCCGCTGGGCATGCATGCACACAGTGTTGCAGGCAGAAGTCCTGCCTTTTGCCCGGCAGGGTTGTGCGCGGCGGGCAGAAGGCTTCTGCCCGCATGCGGAAATCTGGCAGAACCATATCCCAGGGTTTTGGCCACCAAATGCCCCCAACCCTAGGCCATTAGACCCCACACACACACACACATTTCAGGGGGTAGGCACACATTCGGCGCCGTTGTGCCCAGGCTTTTGCCCATCTGCCAAATGGGCCTGCGGTTCTGCTCAGACAAAGCGTTCTGGGTGCCTGCAACACTGACTTAATAGTCAGTGACTTTGTGCATGATCAGAGTAGGGTTGCAGGGGTTGCGCACGAGTTTGTGGCTCAGCTGGCCGGCCAGTCCGCCTGTCAAGAGGCCGGCCCATCCCTTAAGCGCAGTCGCCCGCTGGGGTCGTGGGGCCATGCCAGCACCCAAGGATACGGGCTACCTGAAGGTGGTGAAGGATGTGTTTGCGGGGACGTGCGGTGCGCTATCCGCTCGGGCAGCATGCATACGGTGCCGTTGCAGGCCGCTGCCGCGCCGCCGGTTGACCCAATGCACGCTCCTCCGCAGGCGGCATCGCTGTCACGCTAGTCGGCCATCCCTTCGACACAGCCAAAGTCAGGCTTCAGACGCAGTCAGCGCGCAATCCGATATACTGTGCGCGCTCTTCAGGCTCCTAGGGAGTTCACCTGCTCTCATACGCCGCTGCAAGCAAGACTCTGCCCAGCGGTTGACTGAGCTGGGCTGCGGGACGAGCAGCGGGCGTCTTCGATGTGGTGCGGAAGACTGTTCAGTGGGAGGGGCTGCCCGGGCTCTATAAGGTGCCCCCCCTCCGCCTCTCAACAGGCCGGCGGGGCGCGCTTCTGTCCCAGTTTTGCCTGCAACAGCGTGTGCCCCCCCCGCACGCTCTCTGCAGTGTCGCGCCTTCCGTGGGCCCTTCTGCTGCTGGTGATGCAGTTTGTGTCAGGCTGCGACACTGTCGAGGTGCACGCTCTGCTCCGCCGGCGATGCACCCGTGCGCGCGCGCCGCCAAGCGCAGAGGCCGGCGGGCCGCAGGGCGTCACGTCGCCGCTGGCCGGGCAGATGTTCTTCCGCGCGACGCTGTTCGGGGCCTTTGGCTGGGCCAAGCGCTGGCTGGCCACAAACCCGGACGGCAGCACGCGGCCGCTCGTGACAAGCGACTTCTACAAGGCGCGGCGCCTGGCCTGGCAGGACCGTCAGCGCCGATAACCGTGAGTGAGCGGCCGCCGGCCTGCTGGCGGGCCAGGCGCGCCTGGCAGGCGCGCCCGGCCAGCAGCCAGCGGGACGCGCGCGCGCCGGGACTGATGGGGCGGCCGGCGCGCGCGCGCGCAGGCGGGCGCGATTACCGGCTTCCTGGCGGCCTTCACAGAGGGCCCGATCGACTTCTACAAGTCCCAGATCCAGTACCAGATCATCCGGGCCAAGTCGGACCCCAGCTACAAGCGTGCGGCCCGCTCCCGCACCCAGCGTGACCCCACGCTGCGCGTGATGCACAGCTGCCCTTCCGTGCACGTGCAGCAATGCAGGCGGCCAACCAGTGGAATGGTTTCCCCAGACACGTCATGCGCCTTGGGCAGCCCTTAAAGCATGCACCTAGGGGGGCAATGTCGCACGCAACTCTGCGTGCATTGATAAGGCATACTGACTGGCGTGCTTGGCTCTTAGAATGCTGGCAGCAAACTCTGTAGGCGGTTGTGGCCGCACGGTCAGTCCGTACGCCGAACCCTGCCCTGGCCGTGCTGCGCACGCGACCCGGCCATCGCTGAGCTCGGCGCGCGCCCGGGCGCAGCGGCGTTCACGACGGTGTCCGGCTGTGTTGCGGCCACGATCCGCCAGAACGGCTTCCGCGGGCCCTTCCAGGGCCTGGGCGCGACGCTGGTGCGCAACACGCCGGCCAACGCCATCTACCTCGGCTCCTTCGAGCTAATCAAGCGGCAGGCCGCGGAACGCTACCATTGCCCGTGCGGGCCCGCGCCTGCAGCCCCGCGCCTGCAACCCCGCGCCTGCGATCCCGCGCCTGCAGCGCCCTGGAGTGCGGTCGACCGAATTTATGCCCGATAGCCGCTGGAAAAGCTGCGCGCTCTGCATAGCGGTCTGGTTGGTTGTCTGATGGCTGGCGCGACACCTTCCGCTGCGATGTGGAGTGACGCGAAAGGAGGCGCTTTGCTCTTGTTTTTGTCGCGCCTCCACTGCCTGCTTGCGGCGTGGCGCCGCGACCCGCCCTGGTCGGGCTGCCTGCGCGGCTGGCGCGCGGCAGCGCGGACGCGCTGCCGGCCTGGGTGGATAAGAGGCGGCGAGCTGCGGCAGAGCTCTGTCAGCAGCTCTCAAAGTGTGGTACTACAGAGCGTGCAGCTCCGCTTGCTGCACGCGTGAGGAGCAGCAGGCCAAGCCGCGCGTGCGGCCCGCTGTCGCTGACCCAGCGCGCGCGGCGCAGCCCGAGCGACCTGCCCGCCTGGGTAGTGGTGTCGGCGGCGGGCTTCGGCGGGCTGCTGTACTGGTGCGCCATCTTCCCGGTGGACCAGGTCAAGTCGGCAATGCAGACGGACGCGATCGACCCCGCGCAGCGCCGCTACCCAACCATGACCGCCGCTGCAAAGGTGCGCGCCCGCGCGCCGGCGCCCTCCGGGCGTGCCGCGTGCTGCGGGGCGGCGGCGGCTGCGG
>JAABUY010003525.1_pt1 | contig 17144 bp, 16 predicted proteins | sample 5560271 | NCBI WGS metagenome assembly JAABUY01 (sample SAMN10711886, study PRJNA513374) | rock metagenome | isolation source: Antarctica rocks | place: Antarctica: Victoria Land, University Valley
GCTGTCGTGGAATCCGTGGCAGGGCGTGTTCCTCCGGTTGGTAGATCGGCTGCACGGTCGGCGTTTGTGCTGACCAGTTGATGAGACGAAGCCGGGATCTGGATGTCCCGGTCCATTGCGGCTGCTAACCGACGAGAGGCGGTGTGTTGATGGATGAGAGACGACCGAGCGGCGTGAACCGGGTAGCGATGGCCCGGTCCGGAGACGCTGCGCACCCGGACAACGAGAGTCGAACCCGAGGATTGCCGATCACATTACGCTTGTTTCAGGACTAGCCGCCCCGCTGCGGTTCGGGTGTCGATGGAGTCGGCGACGGACCAGAGCTGCTTGCCGGCCCGCTCGCCGAAGTAGCCGTCGATCAGCCGGTCCCAGTCCGCGACGGACCGGGAGAGCCGGTCGAGCTTGGCGATCAGCAGCCCATCGGCCTCGCCGCGGTCGACCGTCGCGAGGGCGCGGCGGAGTGCCGGCCGTTCGAGGGTCTTGGCCGACACCCCGTCGTCCACCTCGATCCGCACCAGCTCCAGTCCGTACAGCGAGGCGTACGCCTCCAGCTTGGCCCGCTGGGCGGGGAGCGAGACCCCCGTCATCGCCTGGTCTTCCGTGCTGACGCGGATGTAACCGACGGCCTTCATCGCGACGGATCTCCCTTCGCCGTGGCTCCCGACCGGCTATTCTATGTCAATTGACAGCTAAGTCAACCGGCAGCCAATGGCTGTCAACTGACAGCGTCGTTTCGCGTCGGCCCGGCCCTCGCATCGACGCGGGCGTGTGCACAGCCGGGCTGTGCCCAAGCGGCTGTGTCGTACATCAGTAGGAGACGTCGGACCGCGGGTAATCCGACCCCCCCCCTCGTGCCTTCGATCGTCCCTCGCGGGCGCGAGGGCTGTATTTCGACGGGCCTTTCAACGGACCGGGGGGCACCCATTGAATGATTGAAAGACGTGCCGTTTTTTGGGGGCCTCCACAAAAACTTTCCGACCGGGCTTCCGGGCGACTCGGGCGATGCATGCCGAAATTACATAATAAGATAGGGAGATTCGTCCGGTATGGACCGCCGGCGGCCGGGGCGGTTGGGCGGCTAATTTGGAGGCGGCTAATCAAAGAGTGTGCTTAAAGATGCCATGGCGACTTGAATATATGCACGGTGGACGTGGAAATCAAAATTGGTCGACGGGAGTGATGGTGCATGGCGCAGCATGATTGTGAAGCAACCCCGGCCGTTCCCCCGGCGGCCCGCGGACACGGTGGACGTCGCCCCGGATCCGGTCGGCCTCGGAATGGGCGGTTTGCCCCGCTCCGGGGCGACAAGGAGTATGCCAGGGATCTCATCAGCAAACTGATGCGAGACGAGTCTCAACCGGCCGAGCTGCGTTACCGCTGTGCCCTGGCCGTGGTGACGAGGGGGAGATGGATCAAGTACCCCCCCGATGTCCCGGGCAAGGTGCGTGCGGATTCCGAGGGCGACGGCCGGGGGGTCCGGTCCGATGGCGGGGGGGCGACGTCCGGCCCGGCGGCCGGGGATGGGGTCGAGATGGGCGACGCGACGCAGGCCGTCGTCCCCCGAATGGAAGACTCCTTCCCGCCGCCCCTCACTCCGAACAATCGGGTCTGGACGACGCGCGGATATCAGGAACATGGGCCGATGGGAGGTCCGAAGGTCGACATCGCCCCGGAAATGGGAGGGGTCATCACCGCCTCCGTGAACCTCCCCTACTCGGACGTTCGCCTCTACTCGGTCCTCTGGGACAATGGCCAATCCTCCAGGCATTACGCGAAGGAACTCTTCGGCATCGGTCGATTCGCGAGCATCGCCGAGTTCGAGGCCGCCATCGAGGTGGAGCACGTCAGGCTACCGGTCGGCCCGAGGGGCGGCTTCGCGGGGGCGGAGATCCGGCTCCGATACGACGGCTGCCATCAGCATTCCAAGCTGTTCAAGTGTGACAGTGACAGGGAATTCTGGGTCGGCTTCCTGGAGCCGATCGCCGGGCGTCAGGGGGCCGGGATCGAGACGCTCGAACCGCCACGCTCCAAGACGAAGAGGGGATCTTCCTGATCCCACCGGCCGGCGCCGACCATCCCTGACCACTCCAGTCCATCCCGGGCCGCTCGCGACCATCCCCGACTCCGGGGTATAATGGGCCATCCCAGGCCACACCTGGCCACTCCCGGCCACCTGACGAGGATGATCGCGATGGCGAGCGTGGCGGAGACGGGGCGGCCTCCCCGGTTCGGATCGGCGGCCGAGCTGGCGACCTATGCCGGCCTGAGCGTGAAGACGATCCGGCGGCTGGTCGACGCGGGGCAGGTGCGGGGCCGGAAGGTGGGCCGCCGGCTGGTGATCCCGTTCGAGGATCTCGACGCCCACATCCTCAAAATCGGGGACCACCGTCCCCGGAGGCCGACCGTGCAGGCGACCCTACCGCAATCGAGCTTCGACGCCCGGGGCCGGGCCATCCTCCTGCCCGCCGACGAGGAACGCCGGAGGGCGACGGAGGCGATCCGGGCCCTCGACGAGCTGGACGAGATGGGGGACGAGGACGAGCAGCGCGCTACCCTTGAGGCCCTCCTGATGAACCTCGACGAGGACCGGCTGTCGGACCGGCGGCGGTCCCCCTGATGTGGCTCACCTTCCTCGACTCGACCCCGCTGGGGCTCGTCTCGCAGTCTCGGGGGACGCCCGAGGCGATCCGGTGCCGGCGGTGGGTGCAGACGCTCCTGGCGGCCGGGGTCCGGGTCGTCGTGCCCGAGATCGCCGACTATGAGGTCCGCCGCGAGCTGCTCCGGGTGGGGGCGACGGCGGGGCTGGCCAGGCTCGACCTGGTCAAGGCGAAGCTCCACTATGCCCCACTGACGACCGACACGATGCTCCGGGCGGCCGAGTTGTGGGCCGATGTCCGGCGGCGGGGGATGCCGACCGCGGCGCCCGAGGCCCTGGACGGGGACGCGATCCTCGCGGCCCAGGCGCTGATGGCGGGCGGGCCGGGCGATACGGTCATGGTCGCGACGAGCAACGTCGGGCACCTCGGGCGGTTCGTCGACGCCCGGATCTGGGACCAGATCTCGCCCTGACCGGCTTGCCGGGCTGTATGGCTTCCATCCCGGCGACTCCGGACGTTTCGATCTAAGCTCCCTCCGTCGTCCATCAACTCCGAGGACGATGAGGTTGGCCGTCATGACGTCCGGTCATTTGTCGATCTCACATACAGTATGTGCGCTCGATCCGGGAGCGGCACCCCAAGGTCCGCGACGACCTTTTCAATGTGATCGGAATGCTCCAGGAGGCCGACGAACTGCTCCAAGATATTCCCGACAGCTACTCACCCGGAGAGGCGTGAAGCGCGGGTTCCCCGCCCCGGCCCTCACCCGGTCCCTCGCCTCGTCGGGTGCCGTCAGGGAGGTTCCGGGACGCCCGGCCAGGGCGGGATAAAACACGAGCGATTGCTCGCGTTAGGCTCCCGCTGAGGGCTCATCCATGAATCGGTCCGGTAGGTCCCGCGCCTCCGAGATCCACGCCGCGGCCTGACCGTCCTCGGCCAGCACGGCGGCGCCTACCCCTCCCGGGTGACCGAGAACCGGGGCAAGGCCCGGTCGAGCAGCTCGGCGGCGACGGCCGATACCGTCTGCCGGCGTTGGCGGGCGAGCAGCCAGAGCCGATCGTGGATGTCGTCGGGGAGGTGGAGCTTCCGCCCGGTCGTCTTGGTCGAGACCGGGGCCCGCTTGCGGCGGGCCCGGGCCGGCGCCCTGGACTCGGCCGAGTTCTCCCCCCTGCCCTGGCCCTCGCCCTGGTCGCCCGACCCGTCGTCCTCAAGCCCTCCGGAAGGCTCCAGGGTGAAGGCCGGTTCAGGCGGCGTGGTCGGCCGGAGCAGGCCCGCCGGCAGCGACCCCAGCCCCGTCTTTCGTTCGGTTGCCATCGGCGATGATCTCCCTCACCAGGGCCGCATAGGCTTTCGCCCCGGGCGACCGCGGGGCGTGGTCCAGGACGCTCATGTACCGGCTGTGGGCCGCCTCGATCGCCGTGTTCATCGGGATCGTGGCGGCGAAGACGAGGGGGCCGAACGCCTCGCGCACCTGCTTCTCGACGTCCCGCGAGACGTTGTTGGCGGCGGCCCGGGTCAGCAGCACCCCGGCGATCCGGACAGCGCGGTTGTCCAGGAACCGCCGGACCTCCTCGACGGTCTTGCTCAACTGCCCCAGGCCGGCGAGCGAGAACAGGCCCGGGTCGACCGGGACCAGGACCTCGTGCGCGTAGGTCATGGCGTTGATGGTCAGCAGCGAGCGGGTCGGCGGGGTGTCTAGAACGACGAACTCGTAATCCCCCTCGACTGGCTCCAGCGCCAGCCGCAGCCGCCGCTCGCGCCCCAGCTCGCCGGCCAGGGCGAGGTTCGCGTCGGCCAGCGAGGCATCGGCGGGGATGATGTCGAGCCCGGGGACACGGGTCGGCCGGATCGCCTCGTCCGCGCCGGCCTGGTCGAGCAGCAGGTCCGCGACCGTCGGCGGCCCGGGCCCCCTGCCCTCCAGCATGACCATGCTGGCGTTGCCCTGGGGGTCCAGGTCCACCAGGAGCGTCCGGTGGCCGAGCCGGGCCAGCCCGGCGGCGGTGTTGATGGCGCTGGTGGACTTGCCCGCCCCGCCCTTCTCCGACAGCCAGGCGATCCGTCGCATGGATAGGCTCCCTCCCTCAAAGGAGATCGGCCGCGGCACCCCGGGGCTTGAGGGCCGAGGTCCCGAGTCACCCGAGGGCGACGGGGCCGAGGGGCCGAGGTCCCGCCGGGCGATGGTCCCCTGGCCCTCCGGGACCGGGGGCCATCGGTCCCTCGGCCCCCGGGTCCCGGAGGGCCAGGGTGCCCAAATCTTCGGGGACCGGGTGCCATCGGTCCCTCGGCCCCCGGGTCCCGAGGTGCCAGGGTGCCAGGGGATATAAGGGCTTGGGCCCTCCGGCGCCTGAGGTCCGAAGCTCCACGGCTCCTGGGTCCCGATGGCCCGGAGTACTCGGGTCCCGAGGTGACCAGGTCCCACGAACCCGAGGTCCCTTGGCCCTCGGGTTTCACGGTCCCCCGGAGCGATGGCCCCTTGGCACTCCCGCCCCGAGGGGCCCAAGGGCGCCGGTCCGTCGGCACCTCGGGACCGGCGAACCTGGGAGCCGAGGCGCTCGGGGACTTGGGGACTTGAGCACTCGGGATCTTCGGGGCCGAGGGGCTCGGGGACCGGCCTGGCGGTCGCGGCCGACACCGCAATCCGCGCCGTGTCCCTGAGTCCCTTGAACGCCAACCGAGCCCATCGGGGACCGCCGGGCCCCGATCGATCGGGATGGCACGGCGGCAATAAAGCGGCCCCCCGGCGTTGGGACGCCGGGGGGCCGTGGGACCCGGGCCGCCGGGCCTGTCCGGTTCATCGTGCCGATGGACGATCGTCCCCGGGGCAGGGGAGGGGCCCGGGAGCATCGAGGGGGCGCAAAAAGACGACCCCCAATGCGTCTCTCGACGCACGAGGGGTCGCGGGGCCCGGGCCACGGGAGAAAGCCATCATAGGGCCTGCCCTGTTCGGGCGTCAACGAATGCAGGATTGATTCATCCCATCATCACCCGACATCCTCGACTCCCACCCGGATGGCACCCGGATGCGTCTCGTCCAGGTCGATCATCATCGGCTCGCGGTAGACGGCGACAATGTTGGTGCGCGGCTCGTAGCGCATCACGTCGTCGGCCAGGACGTAGACGCTCCCCCCGGTCCGGACGGCCCGGGGGACGAAGTAGTCTTCCTCGGAGTCGCGGGCCCTCCGGCCCTCCGGCGCGATCAGGTCGAAGAGGGCCTGGATCCGCGAGGCCAGGTTCTCCTCGGCCGAGTCGAACGCCTCGTCGGCCTGGCCGAGCAGGAGGAGCCAGGCCCGATGCTCGGCCAGCTCGGCGTCGGTCCGGGGGTGGGCCGGCTCGGGCAACCTCGGGTAGGACTCGTGGACCGCCGACCAGAGGGCGTTGGCCTCCTCGTGGCGGGCGATCGCCGCGGCGAGCATCCGCCGGGCCAGCTCCTCGCGCCAGGCGGGCGTGGCCGGGTCGGGCTCCCCCTCGGGCAGCACGGGCTCCTCGCGGTCGATCAGCATGGGGCACCGCGGAACGCGTCGAAGGGGATGGGGGCGAGCCGGGGCAGGTCCCAGCCGCCGGGGTCCGCCGGTAGCGATACGATGGACATGGTTGGGTTCCTCGGTGGATCGGTGGGGGAGGGGGAAGAGGCCGGCCGCCCGGCGGGTCGGCCGGGGGCTCAGTCGTCCTCGCCGAGCCGCCGGGACAGGTCCCCGGCCAGGTCGCGGCGGTTGTCGTCGTACACGATGACGGTTTGCACATTCTTATGGCGTGTCCATTTCTGGACCGCACGGACGTCGCCGTTGGTCAATTCGAGCAAACGGGTTGCGCCGGAGTGTCTCAATCCGTGCGGCCGGGCCCCCTCGAAGACCCCGGCGAAGTTCCCGATGTCGCGGATGAGGTTGTAGGTCTGTGCGTAGCTCATCCGCCGGGCGCCGGGGCGGGGGGCCCGGATGGCGGTGTCGAAGGGGATGTGCACGAAGGCCGGGCCCGGCCAGTCGCCCCGGTGGGCGAGCCACCCGGCCAGGGCCGCGGCCGTCGGGGCGTTGATCGTGATCCACTCGCGGTCCTTCCTCCCCTTGCCGACCACGGCCACCCGGTAGCCCGCGAGGTCGACGTCGGCCAGGTCGAGCGCCAGCACCTCCGCGGCCCGGAGCCCGCAGTCGTGCATCAGCCGCAGCAGCGCCACCGAGCGGGCCCCGACCGCCGAGCCGGCGGCCGCCTCGTCGGCGGCGAAGGCCAGCATCCTCAGCCACCCGTCGTGGCCGGGGCCGGCGGTGTCCCGGTAAGTCTCCGTGGGCAGGACGTCGACCTCGAGCTCCCAGTCGATCAGGCCGAGCCTCCGGCCCAGCTTGACCAGGCGGCGGAGCGAGGCGAGCCGGCGGTTGACCGTCGCCGCCGCGTTCCCCAGGTCCGCCATGTCCCGCTTGAACCCCATCGCCAGGGCGTTGGCCTGGGCCGCCGTGCCCGAGAGGAAGAGGCGGCAGACCCGCGACGGGTCGGGGTCGGCCAGGTAGATGCAGAAACGCCGGATGTCCTCCTTCCGCGACTTCTCCGTGTTCGGGCACCGGGAGTCGGCCAGGAGGGCGAGGTACGGGTCGACGCCGCGGACCGCGGGCCCCCCGGGGCCGGGCGGGGCGGCCGGGAGTCGCGGGGCGGCGGGGGCGGGAAGGCGGTCCGCGGCGGGATCGCCCTTCGAAGCTCGGGCCATGGTCGGGTTCCTCGGGTGGATCGGTGGGGGAGGGGCCGGCCCGGACGCCCCGGGCCGGCCGGCGGCGGGGGTCAGGCGTTCGCGCGGCGGGCCTCGATGCAGCCCACGGCCTCGATCCGCTCGGAATCGGGCCAGCCCTCGCCCGGCAGCGTGAACGCCTCGTCCCGCCGCTCGGCGGCCCGGCGGTCGACCTCCAGTTGCTCCTCGCGCTCCCGCCGGATCAGCGCCATCAGGCCGTCGATCCGGCCGATGATGAAGTCGGCCCGGCGGAGCCCGGCGAACTCCGCCGGGGGCTCGGGGGACTCGCCGGCCAGGCCGAGCGTGAACCCCGCCCAGTAGGCTTCGGACTCGGCGGTCGGGGTGAAGTCGGGCCCGGCCGTCAGGCCCGTCTCGACCGGGTCCGGGCCGCCGTCAGGCCCGGGCCCCAGCTCCCAGGCGTCGGCGTCGGTGCAGGTCGGCCAGGAGTCCCGGGGGTTGGCGGGCGGGGTCGGGTTGACGACCGGGGCGGCGAGGGTCAGAGTGCTCATGGATCGGGCTCCACAGAAGCCTGGTTCACCGGGCCGGTGAGTGTTGACGCACTCGCCGGCCCTTTTTCGTTGGCGGAGACAATCGCCGCCGACACAAATATTGTACAAATCCAGTGCAGATAGTCAACACTGAATTATGACGTTAAGCCGGATTGCTTTCTGTGTGGACTGTTGTACAATAGTCGTGATGGTTCCGGGCCGGGCGTGGTACAATCCTCGCGGATCGCCATCACCGGGAGGGGCCATGGCCAAGAAGAAAGCAAATCGAGATATGATCGTAACATCTGAGGAGAGGACCAGCCAGGCGCGGCTGGAACTCCCTTCCCAGGACATGGAGCGAGTGCGACGCGCGGCCCGGAGCATCGGGCTGAGCCTCAGCGCGTTCATCCGCCAAGCCGTCCTGGAGAAGACGGTCGACGTCGATAAGCGGATGGGGACGAAGTGACCTGCGCGTGAAGTCACCTGGAGGTCACGAGATGGCGAAACCCACCGCATCCCGAGTGCCAGCGCCGACGCCGGGCCGGGGCCCGAGACTTCTCGCCAACTCGCCCCCAGGATCTCTCTCGGATCACCTGCGATTGGCGATCGCCGAGAGCAGGGACTGCCCCAGTGCACTGGGCAAGAAGTCCGGCGTCCATCACCAGACCATCCGCCTATTCGTCCGTCGCGAGGTTGACCTGAAGCTTGCCACAGCCGACAGGCTCGCCAACGTCCTCGCGGTCAAGGTGGTCCGCGGGTCGGAGGATACCCTGGACGATTCCCCACAAACCCCCTCCGACGCCCTGCGCTCGGCAATCGCCGACGACCCCCGGAGCAACCGCGCACTGGCCAGGGCAGCCGGAGTCAGCAGCCAGAGCATCGGCCTATTCGTCCGCCGCGAGGCGGACCTGAATCTCGCTTCGGCCGACAAGCTCCTCAACGTTCTCCCGATCAAGGTGGTCCGCGAAGCCCGATGCCCCGGGTCGGGAGTCGCCGACCCTCCCACGCGACCGATCGCCGATGCCCTACGCTCGGCGATCGCCGAGAACCCCCGGAGCATGTCCGCGCTGGCCAAGGACATCCGCTGCAAGGATGAGACCATCTGGCTATTCGTCCGGCGCGAGAGTGACCTGAAGCTTGGGACCGCCGACAAGCTCGCGAACGTTGTCGGGATCAAGTTGATCCGCAAGGCCCGACATCTCGGGTCGGAAGCCGACGAATCTCCCACTCAATCCCTCTCAGATACCCTCCGCTCGGCGATCGTTGACGCCCAGAGCATCTATGAGCTGGCCAGGGAGTCCGGGGTCGATGACCAGACTATTTACGGATTCTTCCGACGTGAGGCTGATCTGATGCTAGGGACGGCCGAGAAGCTCTTCAACGTCCTGAGGGTCGAGGTCGTCCGAGAGGCCAAAGCCCATCGCCCCGAGTTGAGCACTCCCATCACCGATCCCCCTCAACCCTCCGCAGATGCCTTGCGGTCGGCGATCGCCGGCGACAAGCGAAGCATCTACGCGCTGGCTAAGCAATCGGGCGTATCGGAAAAGACGATCGGTCGCCTCGCCAAGGGGCAGGATCTCACATACTCCACCCGCATCAAGCTGGCCGATGCTCTGGGTCTCCAGGTCCATTCGGCCGAGGTCTCCACCCCGGCCGGAGCCCAATCAGCGCCAGGCCCCACCCGACGATGCCCGGTTGAGTTGCGGGGCGAAGGGTTCCCGATCATAGTCCACGAGGGCAGCCGCGAGCTTCAACTCCCCAAGATGAGCGGGGTCGCCTACCAGGCGCTCAAGTTCGTCGTCGATGCGTTTCCCGGAGGCGGCTACACGCCCGGCGAATTACGCACGCTAACCGTGGCCGAACGAGCCATGAGGTTGTTCGCCCAGGCCCTCCAGCGAGATGGGTTCGAACCGCTGAGGAGGATGATCCTTTCATGGGCCGCCGGGCGTGGCAAGGTCATCGAGATTGTCGATGCCGGACCCCGGGATTAGATGGATTGACGTTTAGGGGGATTTGTTTGCCACTTGGGACGTCAAGGCGCCGGCCCGGCGTTGAGTAAACTGGTCGAGAAGCATAAAGAAGCGGCCGTCCCGAAGGACGGCCGCCAGTGACGATCGGGGGATGACTTACCAGGGCCGCCCCCGGCCGCCCGCCACCTGTCGGAGGCACCCGCCATGATCGCCTTTTCGGCGTGGCCACGCCAGCGCATCCGCCGGCCATTCGGACGACCACGTCCGCCCGGCGGTGGCCCGTGGCGTCGATCGCCCCATCTGCTATGCTGGTCGTCGGCGGCCCCGATCCGGGCCCGCCGCGCAAGGACGAGGCCCACCGTTGTCAGCGGTGGGCCCCGCGTGATTTCTCACCGTGGTCCCGTGGCGATGTTAACGCCTCGGTCCCTGAACCCTACCCCTAACGCAGAGGGATGTGGCCCGTGCATGGCAGTATAAGCCGCCCGCCGGGCCGGGTCAAACCCGGCCCCACCGCTCCACGCCCGCAGGTCGAGGCCGACCCGCCAGAGACGCCCCGGGCCCCCGACGAACGCGACATCGCCGGCTGGCTGGCCGTGCTCATCAACCCCGGCCAGGTCGTCGAGATGAGGGTCCCCAAGGCCACCCGGCCGGGATCCGGCCGCCCCACCACCATCGTCCGGTTCTTCGAGGCCGGGCAGCTCCTGGAGATGGCCCGCGAGGCGCTACGGCTCTCCGGGCATGCCCCGGCGGTCTACTTCACGCTCAACCCGGTCCGCCCCGAGCTGGCCGGCGGCAAGAAATCGGCGGGGGACGCCGACATCCTCCACCGAAACCTGCTCCTGGTCGATTGCGACCCGAGGCGCGACCCGGGGGCCCGCGACGCCGCGAGGCGCGCGGCCAAGGAGCAGGGCCGGGACTTCGAGGGGCTCTCGGCCACCGACGCCGAGAAGGCCGCATCGTTGGCCACAGCCATCGCGGTGCGGGATGACCTCAGGGCCCGGGGCTGGCCCGAGCCGGTGCTGGCGGACTCGGGCAACGGCTACCACCTGATCTACTCGATCGACCTGCCCAACGACGTGGTGAGCCGCGACCTGGTCAAGGCGATGCTGGAGAACCTGACCGCCCGCTTCCGCTCGCCGGAGGTGGACGTCGACACCACCGTCTTCAACGCCTCGCGCATCGTCAAGCTCTACGGCACGGCGGCCTGCAAGGGAGAGGCGACCGCCGAGAGACCCCACCGGATCTCCCGCGTTCTCAAGGTCCCCGTCGCGTTCACGCCGGTCCCCCGGAAGCTGATCGAGGCCCTCGCCTCGGAATCCGCACCCCCGACACCGGCGATGGGCCCGGCGATCGGACCGGCGACCCCGCCCCGGCCGAGCGACGTCGGGAGGTCGGCCACGCCGAGGGACGGGACGACCATCTCTCTCTCGGAGAGGTTCGATCGCGGCCGGAAGCTGCTCGAAACCTGCGAGCCGGCCGTCTCCGGCGAGGGGGGCCACAACAAGCTGTTCAAGGTCACCAGCCACCTCGGACCCGGCCTCGACCTCCCGCCCGAGGACGCCTTCGCCCTGCTCCGGGACGTCTACAACCCGAGGTGCCTCCCGCCCTGGACGGAGCCCGAGCTGAGGCATAAGGTCGAGAGCGCCTACCGGCGCGAGACCCACCGGGGCTTCCTGCTCGACGCCCCCCGCTCCCGGGTCAACGGCCGGGCCCACGCCGGCGGCGACGGGGCATCGGCGTCGGGCCCCCCGAGGGGCGGCGACGGGGCCACCGGGTCGCCCCCACCGACGAACGGGAGGGCCGACCACCACCAGGTCGGCGATGCCGACTTCCCGGTCAACGAGGCCCCGGACGACCCGCACCGGCTGGCCCGCGCCGTCCTGGCCGACTTCGCCCATCGGGACCGGCCCACCCTGGCCTGGTATCGCGAGACGTTCTTCGTCTGGGACGGGACGTCCTACCGGGACGACCCGGACCTGACGAACCGCATCGTGGCCCTGGTCAAGGCCGAGGTCGATCGCCAGAACCGGGCCGCCTTGCAGGCGTTCCACGAGCAGGCCGAACAGCAGGTCCTGGCCCCGTCGCTGGGCCGGCCGTCGAAGCCCCCGGTCGCCCCCAAGGTGACCCGCCGGCTCGTCGCCGACGTCATCCAGGCATTGGCGTCGATGACCGGGATCGCCGACCGGGACGCCGAGGCCCCGTTCTGGATCGGGCCCCGGGCCGACGACCCGCCGCCCGCCGGGATCGTGGCCGCGGCCAACGGCCTGGTCGTGCTCGACGCCGACGGCGGCCCGGCCTTGCGGCCCCATACGCCCCGGTTCTTCTCGACGTTCGCGCTGCCCTATCGGTACGACCCGGGGGCCCCGGAGCCCTTGACCTGGCTGAAATTCCTCGACGACCTCTGGGGGGGCGACCCGGCGAGCGTCCGCGAGCTGCGGAAGTGGTTCGGCTACTCACTGACCCCGGACGTCGCCCACCAGAAGATCCTGCTGCTGATCGGCTCGCCGGGCAGCGGCCGGAGCACGATCAAGGACGTCCTCTCCGGCGTCGTCGGCCGCCGCAACGTCGCCTCCACCTCGGCCGTCGCCCTGGCCGACCGGTTCGGCCTGGAGCCCATCATGGGCAAGACGCTGGCGATCCTCGGCGACGCCCGGGCCGGCGACTCGCACGACACGGCCGTGATGATGGACCGCCTGCTGAGGATCAGCGGCGGCGACCCGGTCGAGGTGAACCGCAAGGGCCGGCCGATGCTCCACGACGTCCTGCTCCACGCCCGACTGGTGATCGTCTCCAACGAGATGCCCAACTTCCGGGATTCGAGCAAGGCGATCGTCCGCCGCTACCTGCCCCTCTGCACGCCCCGGTCCTTCGAGGGACGGGAGGACCGCACGCTCTCCAGGCGGCTGGCCCTGGAGCTTCCCGGCCTGCTCAACTGGGCGATCGCCGGCCGGGCCCAGCTCGCCGAGGACGGCGGGTTCATCACCCCGGCCTCGGCCGAGGACCTCATCATCGACGCCAAGGCGCTGGCCAGCCCGGTGTCCGAGTTCGTCGCCGAGGAGTGCGTCCTCGGGCCGGACCAGGACGTGACCGTCGAGGAGATCTGGAAGCGGTGGAAGGAGTGGGCCGAGCGGAACGGCCACCAGCAGAGCCACAAGCACCTCTTCGGGCGGAACCTGAAGGCCGCCACCGGCTACAAGATCAAGCAGGTCCGGCCACGGTCGGATGACGCCCGGGTCCGGATCTACACCGGTATCGGCGTCCGGAACCAGCCTCCTTTCTGACCCCGCCTCGCCCGCCGGCCCGGCCATCGCGCCGGGCCAAACCTCCCCTCTGACATTTGTTTGGTCCGCAACCTATTTTTCCCGCCCCTTTCGAGAACAACCCCCGGTCGAGGGCATGGGGAAGCACGCCCCGACCTCTGACAGTTGTCTGGTCCGCAACCGGTCCGCAACGTGGTCCGCAATGATTGGGCAGTTGCGGACCACCCTATTTCCCATCATTCAAACGACTTACGACTCGAAAAACCTCTTGGTCCATCTGGTCCGCAATGTTTCCTCATTTTTAGTGAAGAAGCAATTAATGTGACACTGACTTTTGTCTGAGGTGTCACATTGTTCGAAGTAAGGGCTGACATAGGAAATGGCGTTTATTGCGGACCGGGTTGCGGACCAGACAACTGTCAGAGGTCGGACGCGGCCCTTGGCGGGGGGGGTTGGTCGTCCCTCGCCGGGGATCGCGAACGTCGGCGGCTTATCACTGGAAGGGACGGGGACCCGATCGTCTGCTCCCGCCCGGATCGTCGCCCCGCCGCTGGCCCGGCCGGGGTCCATGCGGACCGGCTGGGACGGGGGCCGGTGGCGAGCGACGGCCGGCCGCTAAATTCGGGCGGTGGATTCCAGGGTTGGTCCGCAAGTCGAATCATCCCGGAGGGATCGGGCGTTCGCTACCGCCCGTCGAACTGCATGGCCATCCCTGATGTCGGTGGGGCCCGGCGAACCTTCCGCCGGGCCGCCCACGCCTGGGGGATCGGCCGCTACCTCTGGAAGGCCGGGGTGGCCAATCACCTCAGCGATGAGTCCGAGTTCCCCGATCCGCTTTCCGCACGCGGTTCAGACTACCCCTCGACCGGTGGGCCCGGCAGGGCAATGAATGCCCCGATCGGGACGTCCGTGCGGGTCAGCCCCTTGAAGAAGAAGCTGATCGTCTTGCCGTGGTCACGCGCCCCGTCGATCCGTGCGAGGCGCGACAGCCCGTCCGGGGAGTGGATGCGGGCCGTCCGGCCGACGTAGCCCTGGGGATCGGCCGGGCGATAGTCCTCGAGGATCGCCACGATACCGGGGGCGTGGGCGATCCCGTAGGACTCCTTCATCTCGATGGTGTCGACGACCCGCACGCCGACCTTCTCGTCAGTCCGTAGCGGCTCCAGGCTTCGGCCGGATGCGAGTTCCATCCTTCTCTCCCCCGATCTCGTAGATGAACGATTCGTCCTGCCCCAGGATTGCGAGGGCTTCCAGGTCGCCGTCCGAGGGTCCCGTGACGAGCGGATGGGTATGCCAGTGGATGCGGACAACCCGCATCTCACCGCCCTCAACATCCATGTGGAGCGTCCGGCCGGGGCCCTCGCCCTTGACGCCGAATCTGATCCCGTCCCGCCCACCCCTAATAAGGGCCAGCCTCCCGGCCTCCATCTCCACCAGAGAATGTTCGGCACAAGTCTCCCAAGTTCGTCCCCTTGCTTCATTTACTAAATCGTCGAGAGCTTCGCCAATTTCTACCCATCTTACGAATACACCATTTTCTACGCTCATTTTAAGTTGCCCTTTCGATGATTAAATCGCTTTTTTTCTCACTCGCAATCTCCCAGACCTGGGTCGTTGCTCGGCGACACACTGCCGCTCTATATACATTATAGTTCAAGTTCGGTAGTTTGCCAACTGTAAAACATGAAATTTACTAGATAAAATATTGTTATTCCCCTCCGACCCCCTCCGAACGTTCGCCCGGTTGGGCCCCGGATGCCCGGCCCGCAGACCTCGACCAGGCGGAGGCCGAGGGCGGCGGCAATTTTATCGGCGGTGCCGAGCCGGAGGTCCCGCTCGCCGGAGAGGAACCGGGAGATGACGGTGGGGTCGACGCCGGACTCCTTGCCCAGCGCATAGGGCGTGATCTCGCGCGACTCGATGACGTCGCGGAGCGAGCGGGACAGGGTGTGCTTGTTCTCGCGCGGGGCGGGCTTCTTGGGCATGGGGGCCTCAGGCGGTCCGGCCGAGGATCTTGCGGACGCTGGAGTGCTGCCATCGCTGGCCGCCTTCCCTGGTGGGGATGCCCCGCCGGGTCAGCTCGTCGGCGATCGCCCGGAGCGACTTGCCCTCGGCCGCGAGTCGCTTTATCAGGGCGATTGCCTCGGCCTCGGGCGGGCATGGCTTCAGGCCGCTGGGCAGGTCGCTCTTCTTCGACCTGCGGGGGTCGTCGGGGTCGATCGCTGAGCCGTAGAGCACCCGGCCGACCCGCTCGCCGGTCTTGATCTTGTGCCGCAGTGCGTCCCGGGTCCGCTCGGCGATCGCCTCCCGCTCCCACTGGGCCACGCTCATCAGCACGTTCAGGACTAGCCCTCAACCAAGCGTAATCCCAGCTTCCTTCGGATGAGGAAGCTCGAAAACCCCCTGGTTTTGGCGAACAATCGAGGTACTTCACACCCTCGTCGATCCGCCGCCAGGAGGTTTTCGAGTGAACGCCACTATCCGCCGACAACTCGCCGCCCGCAAGCGGAGAATCGCCCGCCGCATCGAGAATCAACCCGGCGTCGAAGGCCTCCAGCCGATGATGGCCGCCTCCAACATCCATTATGAGATCGCCGAGCGTAACCGAGCCATCGCCCCCGGCGGCATCGGGGCCATCCACCTCCTGGCTCGCAAGATCGGCCTCATCGAGGACATCGATCGGGACCTCCAACTGCTCAAGCGGCACCTGCCGTATCACGAGAGTGACCACGTCCTCAACATCGCCTACAACCTCCTGGCAGGCGGCACTCGGCTGGAACATCTGGAGGTCCGACGCAACGACGAGGTCTACCTCGACGCCCTCGGGGCACGACGCATCCCCGACCCCACCACCGCCGGGGACTTCTGCCGCCGCTTCACCGAGGCCGATGTCGAGCGGCTCATGGACACCATCAACGATGTCCGCCTCCGGGCCTGGAAGGAGCAGCCCGACGACTTCTTCGGCGAGGCATTCATCGACGCCGACGGGACGATGGCCCCCAGCGGCGGCTGGTGCAAGCAGGGAGTCGATCTCTCCTACAAGGGGGAGTGGGGCTACCATCCCCTGGTCGTCTCGCTGGCCAACACCGCCGAGCCCTTGTACCTGGTCAACCGCAGCGGCAACCGCCCCTCGCACGAGCACGCCCACATCTACCTGGACAAGGCCGCCGACCTGTGCCGCCGGGCGGGATTCCGGAAGATCACCTTGCGGGGCGACACCGACTTCAGCCAGACCACGCACCTGGACCGCTGGGACCGGCCGGGCCTTCGCTTCATCTTCGGCATCGACGCCATGCCCAACCTGGTGGCACGGGCCGAGGGCCTGCCCGCCGAGCGATACAGCGAGTTGGAGCGACCGGCGAGGTATCCGATCAAGACGGTGCCCCGCCAGGCCAAGGAGCGGCACAGGGAGCGGATCGTCTCGGAGCGGCAGTTCAAGACCCTGAAGCTGCTCGGTGAGGAGGTGGCCGAGTTCGAGTACCGCCCGGTCGCCTGCGAGAAGGCGTACCGGGTGGTCGTGCTGAGGAAGAAGTTGACGGTCGAGAAGGGCCAGTTGTGGCTGTTCGAGCCGGACCGGTTCTTCTTCTTCATCACCAACGACCGCACGACCCCGGCTCACGAGATCGTGTTCCTGGCCAACGACCGGTGCGACCAGGAGAACCTGATCGCCCAACTCAAGGGCGGGGTGAAGGCGATGGCGATGCCGGTGGGCGACCTGGTGAGCAACGGGGCCTACATGGTGATGGCGGGCCTGGCGTGGAGCCTGAAGGCGTGGGCGGCGTTGCTCCTGCCCGAGCATGGTCGTTGGTCGGAGAAGCACCGTGCGGAGAAGCGGTCGCTGTTGAGGATGGAGTTCGGCACGTTCTGCGTGGCGATGATCCAGGTCCCTTGTCAGATCGTGCGGACATCACGACGGATTGTGTACCGGTTGCTGTCGTGGAATCCGTGGCAGGGCGTGTTCCTCCGGTTGGTAGATCGGCTGCACGGTCGGCGGTTGTGCTGACCAGTTGATGAGACGAAGCCGGGATCTGGATGTCCCGGTCCATTGCGGCTGCTAACCGACGAGAGGCGGTGTGTTGATGGATGAGAGACGACCGAGCGGCGTGAACCGGGTAGCGATG
>JAABUY010003527.1_pt1 | contig 17139 bp, 31 predicted proteins | sample 5560271 | NCBI WGS metagenome assembly JAABUY01 (sample SAMN10711886, study PRJNA513374) | rock metagenome | isolation source: Antarctica rocks | place: Antarctica: Victoria Land, University Valley
ACAACAAGTAATCCAGCAAAAACACATGCCGCTGTGGTTACAAGCCCGCCTTACTTCGCAACGCAGCGAGCACCCCCGCGACGGCCGGCAAGCTCAGGAAAGAGCCCACGAAATAGCTCACGGCCTTTAGCAGCAGGTAGACGGCGCCTGCGCAGGGACGCGGCGCACTGCCTGTCATGGCGCGCAGCGCGCCGGTGCAGCTGTGCATGGTAGTGCTTCGCCGCATGCCATGAATCGGACGTCGCCCATCCTCTGCTGAGTGCTGAGTGCCTGAAAACTTGACGCAGACCTGCAACAATAAATGCGAAGCACACATGCATGCAAGCTGCAGATGCAGTCCAGAGCGCGCCGCGCGCGCAGGGCCCGGGCCGGCGAGGCGGCCAGAAGCGGCGCGCCTATGGGCAGGCCCAGTACGATGGCGAGCAGCAGCACCACGAGTACGGACGCCAGCACGGTCTCCACGGCGATGTACGCGTTCTTGCGCCCCTGCGCCGTACAGAGCAGCAGCAGCACCTGCGGCAGCAGCACGACGGACAGCGTGGTGGCCACCACGGACGTCGTCACCGCGCCTGGCGGCACGCCCTGGCCGCTGGTGAAGCGCGCCGCCGCCTGCCGCGCGGCACATCGCGGCTGTCAGCACGGGTACATGGGTGACACAAAACCTGGCGCCCTGCTCTGGTCCACGGTGTGACGCGCCACACAGCCTGCCTCGTAGCGGGGGCCTGTTAGGTGCTTCCCATGGCATGTGCTTGACCGAGGTCTGCATAAGCTGCCTCCCGCCTCCTCAAATGCTGGCTGTAGGAGGTCAGAGCTGTGTGGGGATGCTGAGGCGGGGTGCTGCAGCGGACAGGCACATGCACAGCTATGGCAGAGGGCACAGCGGCTGCAGACGTCCTTGCACTGCCGTGCCCTTGCTGACAGTGCTGCGCACATACAGCGTAAGGTGCATAGCTGGACACGAGACTATTGAGCCAACTCTGACAGCCTAGAGCACCCGTAATCGCACACACATAGAGCTAGTGTAACTTGCATACAAGGGCGAAAAGCCCAAGCACAGACAATGGCACCGACCAGTAGGCTGCGCTTGCTCAGTGGTACACAAATGAAGTATCAGCACCAAGTAGACTTGGCAGGCAAGGATACAAGCGCACAGGCGGGTGCAATGAAGCATGCTTGGAGCACGTGGGTCGACTTCTGTTGGGCATGAATACTTGCCTGGTAGCCCGTTGACAACTCGCGCCCGCGAGACACCAGCCAGTGCATAAACGCGTGGGCAATTGGCGCGTCAACGGCCCTGTCCATACTGCTATACCCAGGCAACACAAGATCGGCAATTAGAGCCAGCTTGTGTTGCAGCGCTCGGGACATTGTGCGAGCTGCCTGGTCCTAGGTGTAAGAAGCCCTCCACCGACCCTCTCTGGTTTAAACAAATGAAAGCAGCGCGGGACAGCTGATGTCAACAACCGCGAGCGAGCGGCACCTAGACAGCCGTCGATCGCCACTGCCCCGCATGTATGTTGCTCAGCTTTTGCTCGGGCTTGTGGCTTCAGCCTCCTTGGGCTTGCGCAAGAGCACTGCAAGGAAAGGACAATCAAAATTAAGCATATAGTTTGCTGTGCTGAACCTCGTGGCGGGGGGCTACTCTCAACTGCATGTATACTGCAAGCATGCCTACTCTTGTCAAACAAGAGTCTTACATGAGCCAGAACAGCTCACTACTGCCTGGGTTGATGATCACAGCAAGCTGCACGAGGCGCTCTAGGTGTGCCTGGATTGGTGTGTTATACAGACGTCTGTGCATCAATTCGGTATGAGAAGGAAGGCTACAACCTTCGACGGGTTGTAGCACCACAGACTGTTGCGTGCAATGCATGGAATTGTACGAGCTCACCATCACCATACAGCACCACACGTCCTGTCGCCCAGCAAAGCAGCGTAGTTGATGTAACAGGCTAGCGCTGCGCCGCAGCCGCAGCCGGAGCAGCAACGCTGCTGCCCGCTTTGCCCTGCCTCGCTGTCACAAACACGGAGCCCTTGTCGCCCCTGTCAAAGCCCACAGCCTCGTGTCAACACTCGGATGAGGACTGCCGGGTGGCCAGGTGAGGCCTTCCGGGAACGTATCTGGGGGAGGGCAGGTGTGTTGGTGGTGCAGGACCAAGCAGTCTGTCTGGCATGTGTTGAGACCAAGGCTTGCGCTGGAAGAGCATGCAGCAGTCTGAGATTATCCCATCACGTGCCACACAGACTGCTTTTTCCTGCACCACTAACACACCGACCAGCCCCATACGCTTTCGGAGGGCCTCACCTGCCGACCCGAAAGTCCTCGTCCAAATACGTTGTCTCCACCCAACCTGTCCGGATTGACACAAAAATTGCTTGAAACATCAAGTGCAGGCCTCAGCACCATATGTGCATTTCATGCACCTGGCGCTGCGTCTGCAGCCACGGCAGCGCGCACGACAAGCCCGAGTGCCTGGAAGCAGCGCACCGGTCGGCGAGAACAGGTCGAGCGGCAGCGACAGCGCCGGCAGCGCGCCCAGCTTCAGCGAGAACTTTGTGAACTTCACGTCCACGCGCGTGTCGCGCCCTGCAGGCACGGCACAGATTCGGCCAGGGCAGAAGCTGCATACCTGGCGTTCTCCTGATGCTGTATGGGTATCATGTACACGCACTCAGTACAAGTACATGTATGAAGCGGTATCCAACATGTACCGCTGTGCGCGCAGGCGCGCACCGTCATCGCTGGGCGCGACGGTCCCGCCGACGTTGAGCCAGCCGTCCACGCCGGCGGCCCGGAACTCAGCTATGTTCTGCACCGTGCCATCACTGGCTATCACCTGCGTGATGCCCTGCACACCCCACGCCGCCTCACGCCAGGCGGTGCCAGGACTGATCAGACTATGTTCTGGAGTGTGCGCAGCGTCAGACTCCTACAGAATCACCTGCCTTGTGCACATGACATACATGAGCGCAGACCTATTAGAGAGTGCGTCTGCTCATGCTGCACGTGCATCAACTGGCAAGACTGAACAGCCATGGCACCTTACTGCGGACGGCGTTTGCGCTGAGTGGCCGTAGGGCAGCCAGCACAGGGCCCTCAACGCCGCCGGTGCGTTGATCCCAGGAGGTGTCGTCTTCCCTGCCAGGCCCTACGTACAGCAGGCTCCTGCGCAGTACAAGCCGGATCTTCAACACAACGTGGGCCCCAGGCCCGGCTGCTTGTCCAGTGCAACAGCTGTCAAGTGAAAGCAGTGTCACGGCCTGCACCGGGTCGCCGCCGGGGGGTGCCGTGCGTGCTAGACGCTGGGGAGGACGCACCAGCGCCCGTATATCATGTCGCTCCGCGCTGGCTCACGCGTGGGGTTGGCAGCCTCCAGAGCCTGCACCTTGCTCAGAATAGCGCGCTGCTCTGCGCCCGAGGCCTTCTTCCCGCGCTGTGTGCTGGAGACCGCGCGCTTTACCTCTGCCTGCAAAACAGGCGTCCAGCCTCACTGCTACCCGTGAACAACTTTTGAAGAGGCATTTGTTTCCCCATCTGCATGCAGCGCGTGTGTCACAAGCTGGCAGGGAAAGTGATGTTCTGTATGCTCTGGCAAAAGAACACTGCAAAAGAACAGCCCTGTGCATAGCACGTTATTGGCCAGGCTGAGTCCAGTGCGCTTATGATGCACCAACATTTACATAGCGGTCTGCTATAAGCTGTCAGCCCACCTTGAGCTGCTCACGGTTAGAAGTGCTGCAGGTGCATTGTACGCCCCTGGACCGCCCTCTGTTCACAAGATGTGGAGTTGTCTGCAGCAAAGCAAACATACTGCCTGGCAAGCACACACGACCGGAATCCTCAGCAGCGCTGTATATTAACCGCGCTCTCCCTTCAACATCCTTCAGAACAAACAAGGCTCTCCCACGCCCTTGAGCACAGGGGGCCCTGATCAGGCTCTCCCCGGGCTGACACTTACAAACATCCCAACTTTAGTCCTCTCAGCCCCAGGACTCAGGTTGCTGTCCTGTGTGGTGGGAACAAAGCTCTAGCTGGATCCTGTCCATGACTTAGCACGCGTGACCTGACTGGTCCGCCGCACTGCGCGCGTGTGGGTGCGATGAGGATCAAAGTGCTGCAGCGGAGCGGAAAGGAGCTCGTACCAGGGGGCATCGAGCTCGATGAGGGGGTACGGTCTCGCACAGTCACAACCTTGTGACCAAGTGATCCAGTCTTATTTCAGCGCTGAAGGCAAGGCGCTGGCACGTGTGCAGTATGCTGACTTCACGGCCAGCTGCATTGGCAGGAGTGCCAGAGTGAGGGGTCCAAACGCGCCCTGGCACTGCGCGAGACCCGCTATGCTTGCTAGGCTTGGAGTGGACACAGCAGCCCTGTCGATGGCTAGCAGTGCAAACACAAGGGAGTGCGCGCAGGCCGGTGCTCCAACAAGGAGGCACGCAGGGGCGCTCAATGAGGGCGACCACACTGTGGCTGGGCAGCAGCGCGTCTCTTGCGCGGCTGCGTGCAGGCGAGTGTGGCGGACGTGCAGAAGGCGCTTCGTGAGGGCGACTTTCAAGTGTCTAAGCAGCAGCGCGACTCTTGCGCGGCCGCGCGCAGGCGAGCGTGGCGGACCTGCAGAAGGCGCTGTACAAGGCGCGGCCCAAGCTGTACCCGGCGCGCCAGCGCCTCACGCTGCCGAAGCGCGAGGGCGAGAAGCGCGCGGTCGCGCTCGCGCCGGCCAAGCGGCTGGCCGACTACGACCTGGCGGACGGCGCGGAGCTCACCTTCAAGGACCTTGGCCCGCAGGTGCCCCTGAATTTTCAATTTTGGTACTTTGTTTGTTTGTTTTCTATTGGGGGGCAGTGTGCTGCCACCAGTGTGCTACATGCGCGTCAGCAGGTAGGACACGTAGCACTGCGGGGGTGCCAGCATCATCCACTGGCACTGCTGCAGAGGCTGCACGCGCCCGGGGCGGCAACAGCCTGGAAATGCAACCGACCTGGTCCCGGTGCAGGCTGTGCTGTGTGCAGCCCCTGCACTGCTCCAGCTGGAGCAGACTAGCTGGCCTGCTTCAGCCGGCGCCGAGCGCGTGGCCGGGGGCGGCAGATCGGGTACTCGACCGTGTTCTTCTGGGAGTACTTTGGGCCGCTGGTGACGTACGCGCTCTTCTACTTCTTCCCGCGCGTCTTCTACCCCGGCTACAAGTGCGCCCTGCACCGCAGGGGCGCCTGCATGCCGCCGTCAAGAAAGTCTGCATGCAGCTGTCAAGAAAGCCTGCAGGCTTACTTGACAGCCTTGCAGGCTTTTTGGACAGCCTGGGCTCTGCAGCATGGACCCAGATTGCTGTGTGTGAAAAGGCAGTGGGCCACGCTGCAGGTGCAGAGCCGTCGCTCGTGCATGTTGGCGGGCATGCTCCATTGGCGCTCTTCCTGTATCAGTACACCAAATTCTTTGTACCCTGAAGGTCTGTCGCCAGGATTATCTGAGGATGTCGGCCTCCGCGAGCGGTGCTGGTGCGCAGAGCGCGCAGAGCACATTGGCACCGCATGGTGACTGCAGCGGTTGACGGTGGGCCCCGGACCTGCGCGCAGGATCCCGCCCAAGGACACAGTGCAGTCGCTGGCGGTGGCCTACTGGACCTTCCACTATGCAAAGCGCATCTACGAGACGTTCTTCGTGCACAGGCGCGCCGCACGCCGCGCGCGCCTGCGCAAACTCCGTGCTCGTGCAGAGTGTGCAAGGGCCTCTCTGACACGTTGGCCAAGGTGCATGCGTCGGCGGCTCAGCGCGGGTCATGCGCTGGAATGCGTGCGGCGCGCCGCGAGCGCGAGCGGCCGCGGCGCGCACGCGCGCAGGTTCAGCCACGGCACGATGCCGATCAACAACCTGTTCAAGAACTGCGGCTACTACTGGGGCTTTGCCGCGCTCGTGTCCTACTACGTCAACCACCCGCTGTACACGCCGCCGCCGCACGCGGCGTCCTACCTGCTGTTTGCCTTCGCCCTGTTCTGCCAGGCGTCCAACCTGTAGTGCGCGCCGCACGCCGGCCTGAAAGCTCCAGCAGCCCTGCGAGAACCTTGTCGGGATCTGTAGTCTGCTGCTGTGCACGCCCGCTTGCCGCTGGGGGAGCTAACCCTAACCGTAACCCTTTCTCCTGGCGGGCCGTGCCTGCTGTGCCAGCCCCGCCGCAGGCAGGCTTGCACCCGCGCGGCTGAGATGTCCCGCTTGCGAGCCTGGGCGGCCTCGACCGCACTGTGTCGCCTGCTCAGTCTGCGTCCAGCGCTTGCTCCTGGCCAAATGCAGCTCTTTGGCTCACGTGCGCGGCTCATGCCATGGCGGCCCCGAGCGTCCCGAGCGCGGCGGCGCAGCTGCCACATGCTGCTAGCCAACCTGCGGCCGCCGGGCCAGACCGCGTACGTCATCCCGCGCGGCTATGCGTTCGACTACGTCACCTGCGCCAACTACATGTTTGAGATCTGGGGCTGGCTCGCGTTCGCGTTTGCCACGCGCACGCTCACGGCCTTCATGTTCATCGCGGCCGGCGCGTTCCAGATGGCCGTGTGGGCGCGCGCGAAGCACGCGCGGCTGCGCAGGGTACTTTACCCTAACCTACCCCCTTCCTGTGCTGTGGGGGAATAGCCAAGTGCTTGAGGCGCCGACAAGACCGCGGTGTTCCACTGTGGCAGCCCTTCAGTGTCTGAGAAAGCTCTGGGTCGACCTGCAGTGCGAGCACCATGCGTGCACATGCGCGTTGACCCTTCCAGCTCGTGCAGATGTGCTCTGCCTCGTACTCTGCAGGCCACGCGTCTCTTACCCGATCTCATGGGGGCCAACCAAGAGCTTGGCTCTAGCCGCTGAAGCTGCGCGCCGGCCGCGCAGACGTTCGACGGCAAGGACGGGCGCGAGAAATACCCGAAGCGGTGGATCATGCTGCCGCCCTTCTTCTAGGCCGCGCTGACATGCGACGGTCCTGCGCCGCACCCTGTATGTGCTTGAGAGGGTGTGGGCTCGGCCGCTTGCTGACCGTGCAGCTTCCAGGGCCCTTGTGTTGGTCTTTCCGTTGTGTCAGATGGCCCACTTGCACGTAAGGCATGGAAGCTTGCTCGGGTGCAGGGAGTGCACGCACTGTAAGGAGCGCGGTGTGTGCTGCTTCCCAGCGCTCTACTGCGTCCCATGCTTGCCTTGCGCTCATTCTGTGCCTCTGCTATGAATAGACGACAAGGCTTGTGCGCTTGCCAACCTCCTGGTCTAGCTTGCTGTCAGCAGAGGTACACAGCGAGTGCACATCGTTCATGTCTGCTATTAAAGCTCGCATCATCGCTCGCTCTTTTCGTGACAGCAGCGGCAGCTGCAAACGCTCGGCGGCTAACAGCCTGGTCGACAGCATGTGCAAGCTCTGTGGGCCTGCGTAAGCCTAGGCCATGCATGCCTAACTGCCAGCAATGCAGACCGTGCCACAAACTCCACTAAGGGCGCCTGCATGCATGCCTCTGGATGCCATCACCATTCATCTTCGTCCATGGCGGCGCCGTCGCCGCCCGCCGGCAGGTACCGCGCGCCATGGCGGCGGTCGTACGCCTCGTAGCGCGCCACCTCTGCGGCCTCCACCGACGCGCGCTGCACGCGCGCTCCCACCTGCCCGCAGCCACATCAGCCTATGTACCCCCACCAGCGCATGCACACGCATCGCTGCTCTCAGGGCTGCAAACCGCTGCATGCTGCGGCTTTTAATGACTCCAAGACTGCCGGGCTCATAGTGTGCGATGCGCAGCGATTGCTGGCGCCCGCAAGCGCAAAAACAAGCAAGGCTGCCTCTGATGCATGCGGCCCTGTCCCGCATTGCTCCCAGCCCATCAGGCCTCTGATGCTCGGGAGGCCAGCAGGGCGCGCGCCTGGAAGTCGCGCAGCACGACGGGCCGCAGGTCGGCCTCGGACAGCTCGGCCAGGCGCGCGGCGTGGCCGGCCACCACGTCGCGCACGGGGCCCTGGCACGCCTCCTGGATCAGCGCGCGCATGTCCGAGCCTGCCGCGGCGCGCGCGCGCTGCTGACCAGGGCTCCTCGTCCGAGTCTACAGGCAGCAGGCGGAGAGCAAGCCAAATTCTGGAGGCGCGCGCTCTCCCCGTAACCAACCTCTCTGGAGGCAGCGCCCCGCCATGCCGGGCGCTCGCATCAGATCAACCAGGAAGCAGACCAGCCAACGCCAGCACGCGGCAGGCCGGCAGCCGGCGGGCGCACCGGAGTAGCCGGCGGTCTTCTCGACGACCTTGGCGAGGTCGGCCGGCGCGAGCGCGGCGTGCACGCCGCCGCTGGGCCCGAGCGCGCGCTCCAGCATCGCGCGCCGCGCGGCCGCGCACGGCAGCGCCACGTACAGCTGCTTCGGCATGCGCCGCCGCGCCGCCTCGTCCAGCTCCTGCGCGCCGCCGGGCGGCCAGAAGTCGGCGGGGCCCAGTGAGGCAAGTAGGGTATGGTAGGGTTGGGCGCCGAGCTTCGCATGCGCGCCGCATGCCGCGGCTTAAGCTGCGCGCAGACGGGCGGGCGGTGGCATGCTGTCCAGTCTGCTCTCAGTCAGGCGACACGCTGGGTCACCTGTTTACGCAGGCATATGAGAGTGGCAGCTCCCTGATGCGCGCAATGGCGGAACCAACACTCTGACGCCGTCAGTAGCACGCCTGGAGCGGCAGGCACGGCCGCAGGGTGACTGATCAGTCGCGCAGCCTGCACGATCGGGGGCCGCAGAGTGCACTGCTGCCCTGCTCGGCCGCCAGCGCTGCGCCCGTAAGCAGCCGAAGTTCGCTGATGCACGGCTGTCATTTATGCGTACAACCTGCTGCGCGCCTCGGGGGTGGCTGATACACTGCTGTCATGCATGCAATCTCCCGCGCGCCTCGGGGCGGTGGCGCCGATGAGCAGGATGCGGCGCTCGGCGGCCGAGGGGTCGCAGCCCTCCATCTGCACCAGCAGCTCGGTCTTCAGGCGCCGGCTCGCCTCGTGCTCGCCTGCGCGCGCGCTGGCAGTGTCAGAACCCTGCCCCGCGTCTTGCTCATCGCACCGATGCAATGTCCTGGTCTTGAGGCGCCGGCTCGCCTTGTGCTCGCCGGCGCGCGGCCGCGCTGGGTCAAAATTTGCAAAATGTGTGCGCGGCCCCATCGCACTTGAGATGCCGGCTCGCCTCGTGCTCGCCTGCGCGCGCGCAGGCTGGGTCAGAGCTCGCAGCACGCCCCTGCAATCCCCACCGCGCACGCGCGCCTGGCCGCGCCGCTGCCGGTCCCAGCGGCGCGCCCCGGGACTCTCGCGCCGCTCCCTCCAGCGCAACGCCGCAGAGCACTCAGCGCCGCAGCCTGTGCACACGCTGGCCGGCGCTGATTAAGGTATGTGCCCCACCCCCCAGACCCTAGTGAGGGCAGGCGTTCACAGGGCGGCGCGCGCGCCGTCGGACTTGCGCGCCGACAGGATGGAGTCGATCTCGTCGATGAAGATGACGGCCGGCTGCAGCACGCCCGCCACGGCGAACAACGCGCGCACCTGCGGCCGGCCCCCACACTCGACGCGCTCTGGCGCACGGACCGGCGAGCAGGGCGCCCCGTCATGTCGGGGCGCTGGTGCAGAGCTCACCCTGTGCACAGAGGTGGGCGCAGGCCTGAGACAAGCTGGCATCAGCGCACCGCCAGGTTGCATGCATACATAGTGTGTAGAGGTGTTGCATACCAAAGCATAAAAGGGTTATGGTACAGCTGGCAGCTGGGGACGCCGGGTGCCCGGATGCGCCAACCAGAAAAGCCCATGATCTGGCCAGAGGCCGGAACTCCGTCAGGGCCGCAGCAGCAGCCGGGTCATGCCGCCCAGCCATGCTGCCCTGACCCTATCCATGCCCTGCAGCCGCAGCCGTGCAGCAAGCGTGGGCCGCGCCATCTTCTTGCCCTCGCCAATGCACTTGGACGTGAGCGAGGAGGCCGAGATGGCGAACAAGGTCATCGGTGCCACCCAGCCATGCTACCCTGCCCCTACCCTACTCGGCAGCCACGCCATGCAGCGAGCGGCGCGCGCGCCATCTTCTCGCCCTCGCCGATCCACTTGGACGTGAGCGAGGAGGCGGAGATGGCGAAGAAGGTCGCGCGGATGTTGGCCGCCACGGCCTTGCCCAGCAGCGTCTTGCCCGTGCCTGCAGGGTGCGTAGGGTAGCACCCTAACCCCCTTGGCACGCCTCCGCCCCGCGCCGCAGGCCGCGGATGGCCGGCGGCTGGGGCATTGCGGCATGCGCTTGCATGCAGGGTGCGCCGACCCGGCCGCGCTTGCAGGCACGCGCGCTTGCCTTGCACGACACGCGGGCTGCGGCTCACACGCTTGGCAGCCACTGCTCGAGCAGGCGAGGTTGTGCCTGCCAAAGAGCATAGCATATGGGAGTGACGTGCCTGGGGGGCCGAAGAGGAGCAGGCCCTTTGGCGGCGCGCGCGCTCCCTGCGGCCGGCACAGAGCATCTCAGTAAAGCGCTCTCGTGTGAACGTACTGACAAAGGAAGAGTCGGCACGGAGCAGGACAGGTGCGTTGTCAGCACAAGGTGCTGCTATGCCTACATGTAACCCTACCGGACATGTATTTGGTTCTGCGTGCCCAGCACGTAAGCATACATCATTTCTGAGCAGCTGCGCGTCGCATGTTCATGTATCAGCATACAGTTCGCCCTGCAGCTGTGCTGCGCGACAGGGCGCAGCAGGGCTCTGCGATCACGGCCAAAACCCCTGACTTACTGCATGAGAGCATGCGCGGGGCCGCAGCCCGGCCGTGCATACAGCGAGGCGACCGGGCGCGCTCGCCTTGAACAGGTGCGGGTTGAGCATTGGCCAGACCACCAGCTCCTGGACAAGGCGCTTGGCGGTTTCCTGGCCGGCGATGTCATCCCAGGAGACCTGCACGCGCGAGGCCCCCCTTCAGGGCTGGGCCTGCAAGCCAGCATGGCGCCCAACCAGATGGTAGGCCGTTCAGCTCCTCTGGCAGTCTCTGGTCAGCGCGTCACAAGCATCCCATCTGCACCGTTTGAGCTGACACGTGAGGAGAAAGAAAGTGCGGTGGAAAGTCAGGAATTTTGGGAATCTTGACAATGCATGGGCGCGCACGCTGGAGCGGCGGTCCAGGATCTCCGCGCACACCAGCTCCAGCGTCTGCGGGTCCACCTTCGCCAGGGCCTCCGGTAGCTCGCCGTCAGGGCCTGCGCGCGGCGCGCGCCCGTGCATGCCGGGGCAGGCGCCGCCGAATGCATGCCGTGCTGCATGTGCACAGTGACGCATCGCTGCGCACATGCAATTGCGCAGCGCGAGTGTTGCACACACATTGTGGTAGCAGCACTCGCTGCGCCCTTTGCGACGCTTTCCACGCTTGTGTGCAGAGTGCATGGTATGCCCATTTTGGGAGCGCCTCTGTTAGCAACACTGTGTCGCGAAACAGGGATCTGTTGTTTGCATGCATCATAGCCAAAGCTGAGAGCAGTGGCAGAGCACACACCGGCGAGCATCTCAAGCGTCTTCGCAGAGAGCGGCCCTTCTGCTTCCCCCTTGCCCCCGCCGCCGCCGCCGCCGCCGCTGCCGCCATTTTGCGCATCAATCGCCTTGCGCACAAAGGGCGGGACGAAGCCCGAGCGTACGCTGCTGCCTGTCATGTTTCGGTCCGTTGTTCAGCCGGTACTTGTGGCATGCACACTGCTGATTGAGTCGACAGCTCGTGTCGCTGCGGACTTTCTTGACAGCACAATGCTCATTTGCCGGCCCAGACCGGCCCATGCGGAGCTCCCAGGCCCTGCAGCACTCCCGCGTGTTCCATACAGTGCCAAGCAATGCCGCAGCAAGTGCACACATGAGCCGGGCCGCTACGCGCCTGCGGCGCCGCGCCCGCCGCGCTGCATGCCCTGCCGCGGCGCGGCACCGCCCGCGAACACGCCCGCGCCGCCGGGGAACATGTCGGGGCCGCTCGGGTCGTCGTCAGCGCCGCCACCACGGCCGCCGCGGCGCGGCCCCGGCGCGTGGCCGCGCGGGTCTGCGCCGGCCCAGCCGGCGACGCCGCGCCGCGCCTGCTCGCGCGACAGCTCCGCGCGCGCCGTTCGGAAGCCGCCCGGTGCGTCGCAGGGCGCGCCCTGCAGCGCCACAGTCACATGGCCTCCATGTCATCATATGTGATGACGGACAGCTCTGTCAGGCTGTCACTGTCACGTATACAGTCCGCATGCAGAGCCGTGCGAGGGCGCGGTGGGGCGGCGGCTGCGCGAGGGAGCTGGAGCACCGCAATGGCGCGTCACGCTGGCACCGGACAGGCGTGCGCATGGGCAGCCGCGAGCGCGCCTGGTGCGGCGGCGCGTCTGCCGCGCCGCCTGCGCGCTGCCCTGCCGCCGCCTCCTCGTGCGGCGCGTTGCAGACGTTGATGTTGGCGGCGAGCGCCGCGCGGGCGCCCCCCGCTGCCTGCCCGTCCCTCCGGGCTGCCTGAGGGTCCGAGCCGCCCCAGCGCTGCTCGGCGCCTGCCGGAGCCGCGAACCGGCCTGTCACTTCTCCACACCAGCAGCTCTGTATCATGTGCAAGGTCACGCCTGTGCAGGGGTGCGCAGGTCCGTGCTCGCTTGCGCCGTCTGAGCCCGGGACGCGAGAAGCTGCTATGGACAGCAGTGAGGGCAATAATGCGGGCCTGACGAACAGGTGCCTTGCATTAGCAAACTGAATATCTGCTGGCGCATGCATCTCAGGCAGTGGGGGCGCGTGCGCACCGCATGAGCCGCTGCGGGCGCTCTTGAGCTCGCCGCGCGCGTCGCGCTTGCGCTCCAGCGAAGCGCCTGGTGTGGGGCCTGGAGCGGGACGCGCGGCCGGCGCCGCAGCGCGCGAGCCAGGCGCCGTCAGCGCTTGGATGGCCGCGCGGCAACCGCCGTCCGGCCCCGGGTGCGGCGCGCAGCCCGCCGAGCGCGCCGCCTGCAGGGTCCCAGCACCGCACGCCCTGCCCTTCTGACTCCGTGCACGTGCGCGCTCGCTGGCAGTCGTGCAGAGGCATGCTAGCGAGAACGTGCCACGATCCAGGCACGCGACACTGGTGCACCTGTATTATGCTTATTCCTACCCACCAATTTCATGCCCGGGTCATTTCTCAGCGTGCTGCGCAAGGCACGCCTGCGGCTCGGCTGGCGGCTGCGACGCCGCCGCCGGCGGCGCCCGCGCCTGCGGCAGCCAGGCCCGGCCCAGCAGCGGCGCGAGGGGCCCGAAGCTCGCCAGCTCCTGGAACGTGTCTGCGCCCTGCGCTGCCGCACGGACCCCGCTATGAGGTGCGGGGAGGTCTTAGTATTCAGCCGGTGGCCCGAACAGGCTCACGCAGCGAGCACGCAAAGAGCAAAGGTGGCGCGCGCCGGCGCATCGTCAAATACGAGCTCGTCGGCAGCAGCAGCCCTCAGAGCGCGTGCCAGACCCTCAGACCTGTCGCAAACAGGCCGCCATTTGTTCCTGGCGCAGTGCGCGCACCGTTCCCGAGCAAAGCTGCCGTGCTGGCACTGCCGCAAACAAGGCCGACGCGACTGGGGTGCCGCACCGCTGCGCCTGCGACTCTGGTCGCAACGCCAGCGCCTGCAAGCGCTCCTCGCACTGTCGCTGCAGGCGGGCGACATGCCCTGCTGCCGCAGGCTCCGCCGCGGCCTCGCCAGCCAGGAAGAGCTGCAGCTCAAGCCACAGGTCCTGCGCGGTGCAACACGCTTGCCCGCTACCTGTATGTACAGCTATATCTGTGCCTCACCTTGCCATGCGGTGCTCTGAGGCGCGCCTTAGCTTGGGAGACTTGGCCAGACTTCTCCGCTTGCTCAGCGCCAAACAGCAAGGTTCGCAGCAGCACCCCTTTGCACTGCATTGGAGCAGCTCCTTGCCATACACTGTACAGCTACATGTGTGGGTGCAGATTGAGCTCGTTAGTGCGGAAATAAGACTGCATCACAGCAATCTTGAAATATTGTTTGGTGCTTTTGGCACGGCATCAGCTGACCAGCAGTCTAGCAAAGCGCGTCCTCTGTCTGCAGCAGGCGCGCCACACAAGATGGGTGTATGCTCTCGTCAGACCCCAACCTGAGGCTGCTGCTGTGAGTGCAACCGCAATGCTGTGCTACTTCTTTCAGGCAAGGCTAACGCGACACCTGATGGATGTACCAGCAGCGCATTGTCGAACGAGCGCTCCAGAGGGCCACCCTGGGCCTTGCCCAACGTTGCTCTTCATTTGCAGGTCAGTGGGATCTCCATAGCCGCTGCAGCAGCACCCGCTCAGCTCCTGCAGGGGTGCGTTCAGCTAGTGCGCATGCTCAAGCAGCCGCCCTGGGCAGCGAGGCTGCGGCAGTCCAGTGCAGTCAGCAGCCCTCAGAACTGTACAACAGCCAGGCAAGGCATGGAGACGCAGGGGCCCCTGGAGCTTGCGCTGGACGTCCCTATGGCAGCGCTCCAGCAGCACGTCAGCTCCGCCACTGAGGCGCGCGCGCACCCGCCTGCCAAACCAGCTCTGCAGGCAGCTGCTGCACAAGCTGGTGCTCACTGGCATGCAGTGCTGACTGGCATGTGTGACCTGCTCACCCAGCAGGCACAGGCTCTGCTGCGCCTGGGCGCGCTGGGCAGGGAGCTCGACATGCTGTGCGCAGCCGTGCATCGCCACCGCGCGGAGAGCAGGGTGGCACTGCAGGCGCGCTGAGGCCCGCGACCCTGTCGTGACAGTGCCACCTTTTGCGCTGCACGTTGCGCTCTGTGCGTCTGGATGGTCTGCACGCTATGCGTGACATGCTGTGCACGCTGCGCTCCCGCGCCGAGCAGCTCATAAAAGACAAGCAGGGCCTGGTTGCACAGCTCCTGGTTGAACAATCCTGTGCCGTGGACGCCGTCAGCTGTGTCTGTTTTTGGCCTTGGCGCACACGCGCAACTGGCGCCTGCACCTGAGGCGGACTTAGTTGTAGTGCCTGCAGTTGACGCAAAGAGCTGCTGCCATGACAGCTGCTGCAGCATGTGTAGGCCAAGCACCTTACACGCCTGTGTAGCACCACACGCCTGAAAGGTCCCAGGCATACCAGCAACTTCCGAGACAAGATCATCTGCTGCGGGCTTGCGGTGTGTGCAACAGCACCTTGCAGCGACGCAATAAACCCCTTGTGGAAGGGTGCCAGGCGCGCGGCTGGTGCAGGCGCCTACCCGCACTCCCAGTCAGTCAGCTGCGCTTCCGCTGCCACCAGCCGGGCCATGCATAATTCTGTCCTCTCGACGCCAGTCCATGATGTGTTTTTTCGTTCCTATGATTCTAATACAAACATAGAGACCCTGATGTGGCGCAGGATGCGTGGGAGGGCATAATGAACGCTGGCCGCGCGGCGCTGCTGCCGCAGCTGCCGCGCCTGGCGCAGGCTGCGCAGCAGCTGCGCGCGTGGGGGGCGGCCGCGGCCGCGCGCCTGCGCGGCGCCGCCGCCGAGCTGCAGCGCCTGGCGGACCAGAACGCGGCCTTCGCGGACGAGCTCGCTGCTCAGCCCGGCTGCGCGGCGCTGGCGCGCCGCCCCTGGCCGAGGCAGAGACCTGCTCAGTCCGTGGTTCTTGCAGCAATGCTGGTCGTATCACCATCTTGCAAGCCATGTCTGCTACGGTGTTCACGTCACGAAGAAGAGTGCCAAGAGGCACGTCTGCGGCCAGCATGACTTGCAAATGTCGTTTGTGTTCATGGAGTGAGTAACGCCAGCCTGGTTCTGCTCCACCAGTGCGGGCTTCTTCCTGGCCCGCTCTGCCGGCCTGCAAATTGGCTGTTGAACAGGCGGCCCCCGCGCGCGCAGCGGCGCGGCAAGGTGCTCCTTGCCTGGTGCGAGGGGCTGGCGGCCGAGCGGGCGGAGCGCATCGCCGCAGACTCCTATCGCGTGTACCCGCCCCTGGCGCAGGTGCGGCTGCCAGATAGGACTCATTACAGAGGGGGGGTGACATGGTGACAGACTGTTCCGTGTGTGACATGCATCCACCTGTCATGGCACATTATTCAAGCGGTGCCGAATGTCCTAGCAGTACGGGTCGAGCTGCGCAGGATGACGGCCTTGCCACATGTGCTGACCGAGCCCGGTCCGTGAGCCCGGCGCGCGGGGAATCGCAGGCCGTGCTGGCGCTCTGCGGGGACCCTGCCCTGGAGCTGCCCCCCGGCGCGGGGCTGCCGCGCCAGGGACCGGTGCAGCCGCCGCCGCCGTCGCCGCTGCCAGACCGGGGACTCCCTGCTGAGCCTGCGCCGCCAGATCTTGCGGCGCCGGCCTTTGCGGCGCCCCACGCTGCACTGTGCCCTGCGGGGGGCCCCAGCGGGCCCGAAATGCGGCAGGCCGCGGCCGGCACGAGCGAGGGCACCGACAGCTCCCTCCTGCGCACTGTCAACGCGGTGACTGTGGCGGGGCGGGCGAGGACGCCCGCGGAGGAGACCACCCTGCAGGGCCCCGCCGCCACGGGACCTGGGTGCGCTGCCGCGGCGGCCCCCGCGGAGGGGTCCCTGCTGGCCGCCCAGCTGGCGGCGCCGGCGGGGGCCGCCCCGAGTACCGCCGCGGCTGCTGCAGACCCTGCAGGGTCTGGCAGCCCTGCCACGCACAGCGCGCGCACGAGCGCGCGCGCTCGCGCCGTGACGGCGAGCACGGCGGGCGGCGGCGCTGCTGGGGCCGCAGGCGGCAGCGTCGGGCCCGGGCTTGCCCACGGGGTCGGGGCGCTGGGCTGCTCTTCGGGCCCCTCCGGCAGCCCGGGGCACCCATTGAGTGAGCCTGGCGCCCAGGGCGGCGGCGCCGGCGGCGACAATTGCGCCTTGATTGAGCAGGCGCCGCCGGTGGGCGCCACCTGCTGGGGCGCCGCCGGGCATTCAGGTTCAGAGCCCAGCCACGGCGACCAACTGGGGCGGGGACCGCTGGCATGTGCACCGGCTCCGCCGCACGCAGCGCCGGGCGCGCCCGCCGCGGCGCAGCCGGCCAGGGCCGGGTACCCTGCTCCCGGCGCCGCGGCTCCTGCTTGCGTCCGCCGTCCCATCGAGGGGCTGCCTGCCGCCGGCCCGGCCTGCGGCGGGGCTCCGACACCGCACCTGGCGCAGCCCTGCGGCGCCGCGGCGGCAGCCGGCTGCCGCGGAGGCGACCTGGCAGTAGGAGGCAGCGCGGCGTCTGCAGGGGGCGCAGCGGAGG